>Ga0335081_10005118_pt1 | contig 20743 bp, 15 predicted proteins | sample Lox_Sample_35_FD_206713 | JGI IMG/M metagenome (GOLD analysis project Ga0335081, IMG submission 206713) | Soil microbial communities from Loxahatchee National Wildlife Refuge, Florida, United States - Lox_Sample_3.5 | ecosystem: Environmental > Terrestrial > Soil > Wetlands | place: USA... | reverse complement strand
CGGGAGTGGGCCAATCTTGGCCATCGATCGAAATCGATTTTTCGTCGGGTGGATAGAACACGTCGTCCACTCGCGCATGCGAGCAGTCTCGATAAAGCGAGGACTTCAAGATTACCACCAGCAACGACAATTCGGCCGTGCAGTGGGATGCAGTCAGCACCATTCGGTCGCCGATCACGACCCCCGAGCAGCCCGGGCCTGAAATTTCGACGATCGAGCGGCGGATCAGGTCGCCGACGGAAACGGCTTGGCCGCCGACGACGGCACCGGCCACGGAACCGGCAAGTAAGCTCGAAATCAGACAAAGTGAAAAGATTGAGTTTCTGGCAAATCTTACGCTCGGCATCGGCCCTGCTCAAACTTAGCCGGCGCCGGGAATGGATTGGTCGCATCCACTCTCCCGGCACTGTTCGGCTGCCATCGCGATGACAGCGTTGGCGGCGTCCTGTCTTTCAGGGCGTCTCAATTTTGGCTTAGCGTTCTCTCCATTTTTCCTTTGCGGGGCTTATGCTAGGATCGCTGGGGGCACGAAGAACGGGAAGAAATCGTGCACTATCTGTTCGGGGATTGTGCCCTCGACATGGATCGCCGCGAGCTGCGGCGGGGAACCAACCTGGTGGCTATCGAGCCTCAGGTATTCGACCTCCTTGTCCACTTGATCCGGCATCGTGATCGTGTGGTCAGCAAGGACGATCTCTTGGCGTCGGTCTGGCACGGGCGTGCCATTTCGGAGTCGGCGCTGTTCAATCGCATCAACGCGGCCCGGAGCGCGATCGGCGACACGGGGACGCGGCAGTTTCTGATCAAGACGCTGCCGCGCAGGGGCCTGCGTTTTGTCGGCGCCGTGCGCGAGGAAGAGAGCAGTCCAGCCGGGACCAGTCCGCACAAGCCTTCGTCCGGAATTGCCGACAGGCCGTCGATCGCGGTTCTGCCGTTCGTCAATCTCAGCGGCGATCCGGAGCAGGACTATTTCATTGACGGCGTTGTCGAGGACATCATCACGGCGCTGTCGCGCAACCGCGGTTTTTTCGTCATCGCCCGCAACTCGTCGTTCACCTACAAGGAAAAAGCAGTCGATACGAAGGAGGTCGCTCGCGAGCTCGGCGTCCGCTACGTACTGGAAGGCAGCGTGCGCAAATCGGGCAACCGCGTGCGTCTCACCGGGCAGTTCATCGAAGCCGAGTCGGGCCGCCATTTGTGGGCCGACCGGTTTGACGGTGACCTGATCGATATCTTCGATCTGCAGGATCAGCTGGTCACGAGCGTGGTCGGAGCGATAGCGCCGCAGCTGGAGAAAGCGGAGATCGATCGCGCCAAGCTGGAAATGACCGGCGACCTGGCGGCTTATGATTTTTATCTCCGCGGCCTCGCCAGCTGGAATCGATGGACCAAAGATGAAAATGCCAAGGCGTTGCAGTTGTTCAACGCGGCAATAGCCAAGGATCGCGACTTTTCAACTCCGTATGGACTGGCTGCTTCGTGCCATCATTTCGCTAAAGCGAATGGCTGGGCTTCGACGTTCGACGAGGGAGAGATCTCTCAGCTCGTCGATCGTGCCGCGGACATCGGCGCGGATGATGCTGTTGCCCTCTGTTGGGCGGGACACGTGCACGCCTACTTTTTTCACGACCTTGACCGCGCATTGCTGCTGATCGATCGAGCCCTCGATCTGGACGTGAACCTGGCCGTCGCCTGGCAGCGAAGCGGTTGGGTCCGCGGATATGCCGGCGATTCGGATGGGGCGATAGAGAGCTTGAACAAGGCGATTCGGCTCAATCCCCTCGATACTCGTGTCTTCCTTACACAAAGTGCCATGGCGTTCGCGCATTTCATCGCCGGACGCGACGATGAAGCGGCACGCTGGGCCGCGATGGCTCTACGGGTTAAACCGAACTGGCTTCCGGCGCTTCGGATGACGATTGCGTCCCACGCCATGCAGGGCCGAGCCGAACAAGCGAAGCGAGCGCTGAACGCATATCGCGGGATAGATCCGGATGTCACGATCACCAAGCTGTGCGGCTATTACCCGTTCCGCCGAGAAGCTGATCGACAGAGATTGATCGCCGCAATGGGCAAGGCCGATCTTCCGGAATAAATAATGTGCTTGGGGGCCTCCGGGCGTAAGGCCGTCGAGCCCGACCGACCGCCTTGGGGCTCTTCTGAGTGCGTTCGTTCGGCTACAGGCTGAAGATATGGCACTCACCCATTCAACAGCTTCATCGCCTGCTCGTGCACCCGGCGATCGCCGGCGGCGACAATGCGCCCGCCATGATACGGGCTGCCGTTTTCCCATGTGGTGACGATACCGCCGGCGCCTTCGATGATGGGAATGAGCGCGAGCACGTCGTGCGGCTTAAGCTCGGTCTCGATGATCAGATCGGCGTGCCCGGCCGCGAGCACGCAATAGGCGTAGCAGTCGCCGCCATAGCGCGACAGCCGCACTGACTGTTCGACACGGCCGAAACAGCGGCGATCGGCCTCGTTCATCAAGAGCGGGCTGGTTGTCAGCATGATCGCGTCGGACAAAGCCGCACAGGGACGCGTTTGCAGGGCGCGGTTGCCGGCCGGTCCACGATAGCGGGCGCCTGCGCCGTCACCGGAAAAATGCTCGCGCGTAAACGGCTGGTGCATCAGCCCATAGATCGGTTCGCCGTGCCGGGTGAGGGCGATCAGCGTGCCCCACATCGGCAGGCCGCAGATAAAGGACTTGGTGCCGTCGATCGGATCGAGGATCCAGACGTATTCGGCGTCGGGATGCTCGGCGGGGAATTCTTCGCCGATGATGCCGTGGGCTGGGAAGGTCCTCTTGATCAGCGCCCGCATCGCAGTTTCGGCCGCACGGTCGGCGGCCGTCACGGGATCGAAACCGCCCGCGTGGGCCTTGTTCTCGACGGACAGCGCACTGCGGAAGAACGGCCGGATCGTCTCGCCCGAGACGGCTGCCAGTTCATCGACGAAGGCGGCAAAATCGATCGCGGTCATCAAGCCAACCGAGTAGCGAACTGTTTTGGCCGCCGCAATCACTCGCCGACGTGTTTACGGCAGATAAATCAGTGCCAATCGGAATTTCCGATCGCTAGATTTGTCGCGCAGAGTCAGGCGCCGCTTTTATGGGCAGTTCTCGGGGCGATCTATAACCTGCTGAGAGCACAAAGTATTTTACGTTGGGCCACCTTCCGAAGGGCAGCCCTGCACAATTTGCAGGAAAAAAGCCGGGGAAACGGTAAACGAATAGGTCAGCAACACTTGCGTTTTGTGCGACGCGGTGTATATTGCTGCAGTGCGGTAGCGAGAGAACTTTCTTTCGTTACCGTCGCCCTCCTTGGGCGTTTCCTCCCTAGACTTGGGCCGCTCCAGCGATGTGAGCGGCCCTTTTTCTTTGCCGGAAGCGTTCCCTGTCCAGAGCCTTCTTTGTACGGCCCCGCTATTCCGCAGCGGCGCGATACGGCCGCAGTTCCCCGAGTGGGATTTCGGCGAGCCGATCGGCCAGCACGGCAAGCTCGCCGGCGAGCCGGTCGAATGTGTCCGATCGCTCGTAGCGGCGCTCGTCCATATAGAGCGCGCGATTGATCTCGAGCTGGATGGCATGGAGTCCGGTCGCCGGGTTGCCGTAGTGCTCGGTAATGAAGCCGCCCGCATAAGGCTTGTTGCGGCTGACCGCGTAGCCGAAGCCGCGCAGCGCCTGCTCGACCACTTCGGCAACGATGGCGACGCAGCTTGTACCGTAGCGGTCGCCGATGACGACGTCGGCCCGCGGCCGTTCGTCCCGGCCGCCGGTGGTGGACGGCATGGAGTGGCAATCGACCAGAATCGCGGCGCCAAAATCGCGGTGCAGGCGGGTGAACAGCCGGCGCAGCGTGCGGTGATAGGGCTTATAAAGCCCGTCAATTCGGCGTAGCGCCTCAGTCACCGACATGCGCTGGTCGTAGATTTCCTGCGCATCGCCGACCACCCGGGCGACGGTGCCAAGCCCGCCCGCAACGCGCATCGACCGCGTATTGGCAAACGACGGAAGCCGGCCTTCGAACATGCGCGGGTCGAGTTCGTAGGGCTCCCGATTGACGTCGACATAACAGCGCGGGAAATGCGCGCGCATGATCGGATGGCCGCGCTGCACCAGGCCCGCGATCAGGTCATCGACGAAGGAATCCTCCGAGCGGCGCAGTGTCGGCAGATCGAGGCGCGATGTCAGCAGGAATGAACGCGGATAAACGCGCCCGCTATGGGGCGAATTGAACAGGACCGGGCCCCGGCACTCCGCCGGCTCGACCGCCTCGAACGGAGGATCGAATTCGTTCTGGCTATCCATGACACTCGGGCGGGATTTTGCGACCTTGCAGCCCGTCACCGCTCCCTAACGTGCGCCACAGCCTATTGTCCATAGGAGTCGCGGCTTGCCAAGGGACTTGCCGGCGATTTGCCAGCTCGTGCTAAGGCGGGTTATGCGAGTGCAGACTTTCACCTCATTTTTACCGGCAGTCCGGCTTATGGGTTGAAGGGGGACCGGCAGCAGCCGGATTCGAGAACAATGTCCAAAATCCTGCTTGCGGAAGATGACGTCGACATGCGCCGCTTCCTCGTCAAGGCGCTGCAGAGCGCGGGCTTCGACGTGATCTCCTACGATAACGGCCTTTCGGCCTATCAGCGGCTGCGCGAGGAGCCGTTTGAGCTCCTGCTGACGGATATCGTCATGCCCGAGATGGACGGCATCGAGCTGGCGCGTCGTGCCGCGGAGCTCGATCCGGACATCAAGATCATGTTCATTACCGGCTTTGCGGCGGTGGCGCTCAATTCCGATTCGAGCGCGCCCAAGCACGCCAAGGTCCTCTCCAAGCCGATTCACCTGCGCGAATTGGTCAACGAAGTGCAGAAGCTGCTGGCGGCTTGATCGCCGGCTGCTGCGCCCGGCGCGGCGGCGCTGCGTGCGCCGATCGCCGCCAATGAGTGGCTTTTTCGTGGCGTGGGCCCCGTTAAGCCTAAGTGAATTAAGGAATTTTCCCGATTTGCCACATGGCGGGCTTTCGGTCTAAGTGACAACGCGCATTTGGACGGGCCGATTTGGCCGCGGTCCTCTCGGGGTTTGGCGTCTTCTAGACCGACCCATGCGCTGCGGGCGGAGCCAACCGCGAGACATTGAAATCTCGCCCGTTCGACCAAATTTCAATCAGTCGGTCTCAGCGAACAAGCGAACGAACGCCAGTGCAAGCATTAGTCGAACGCAGTCTTGTCTACCCGTATACGACGGCCCGGCGGCTCCAGGCCGGCTGGTCGCGCATTTACGATTCCATTCATGTGCCTTTGATCATCAAGCTCGCGGCCAAGAACCTGTTCTTCGACCGGCTGCGCTTTATCGCTACCATCATTGGCATCGTTTTCTCGATCGTGCTGGTGAACGTGCAGATGGGGCTGTTTGTCAGCTTCGGCCGCATGGTGACCACCATGATCGATCATGCATCGACCGATTTGTGGATCGTGCCGCAGGGCACCCGCTCGTTCGAGGACCCGGCGCCGCTCGATGAGTCCGAGCGATTTCGCGCGCTGTCGATCAAGGGCGTAAGCGATGCGGTGCCGATCGTAATCGGCTTTTCAGAGTGGCGCGTGCCGGGCGGCAAGGCGACGCCAATCTTCATCATCGGGTCGCCGATGAAAGGGGAGGGGCTGCAGCCGTGGAACGTCGTCGAGGGCAATCTCGATGCGCTGGCGATCCCGGGGGCCGTCGCGGTCGATAAGTCTTATTTCGATCGGCTGGCCATCAAAGGCATAGGCGCGCTTGCGCAGATTCACGACACCAAAGTCCAGGTCCGCGTCGTTTCCGACGGCATCCGCTCATTTACGACCACGCCGTATATTTTTGCGACGCTCGATCGTGCGCGGACATTCATCGGAATGCCGTCCAACAAGGATACCTACGTGCTCGTGCACTTGGCGCCGGGCGCCAATCTCGAAAAGGTGCGCGCCAAGTTGCAGCAAACACTCTCCAATGTGGACGTGCTGACGTCGGACGAGTTCGGCGACCGCAGCCGTTCGTTCTGGCTGTTCGGGACAGGTGCCGGCGCAGCGCTGTTCGCCGGCGCGCTGCTCGGCATGATCGTCGGCACTGTCATCGTTGCGCAGACGCTCTATTCGAGCACCAAGGATCACCTCTACGAGTTCGCGACGCTGCGCGCGATCGGCTCGTCGAGCATCTACATCTACACTGTCATCATCGTTCAGGCGCTGGTCAGCGCGGTGATCGGATTTTCGATCGCGGCCGCCATTGGCGTGATGGTGGTCAATGCGACTGCGGACTCGGCGCTGCCGATCGCCATGCCTTTGGGTCTGACGGTCATGCTGTTTTTGCTGACGGTCGCCATGTGCGTGATTTCGGCGGTGTCCGCCATCTTGAAGGTCATGCGCATGGATCCGGCGATGGTGTTTTCGCGATGACCGAAGCTGTCATGGAAGCCGTTGGGATTGCGAAAACCCTGGGCGAAGGCGCCGGCCAGGTGGAGGCGCTCAAGGACGTGAACCTGTCGCTCGCCGGCGGCGAGCTGGCGTTGCTGATGGGGCCGTCCGGCAGCGGCAAGACGACGTTGCTTTCCGTGCTCGGATGCATCATGGCGCCCAGCGCCGGATCAGTGCGGGTTCGTGGGCATTCCACCGAGGGGATGACGCCCGAACAGCTGGCGGCGCTGCGGCGCGATCACATCGGCTTCATCTTCCAGTCTTATCATCTGTTTCCGACGCTCACGGCGGTCGACAATGTGCGGCTTGCCCTGGACGTGCGCGGTAACCGTTCACAAGATGCCTATGACAGGTCTGTGGAAGCCTTGGCCACCGTCGGACTTGCGCACAAGATCAACTCTCATCCGCGCGAACTGAGCGGCGGCGAACAGCAGCGCGTTGCCATCGCCCGCGCCATCGTCGGCAATCCCGGAGCGATTCTGGCGGATGAGCCGACCGCGGCGTTGGACAGCCGCAACGGCCACGCCATCATGGAGGTTCTCGCCGGCATCGCGAAGGGTTCGGAGCATGGGGTGCTTGTCGTCACGCACGATCCCCGGACCATTCCTTACGCCGACCGGATCATCCGTATTGAGGATGGTGAGATCGTCGGCGAAGAACGCAACGACGAAGCCAAGAAGGCAGAAGCAAAGAAAGCAGCAAGGTCATCAAAAAAGGCGTGATGATGAAATCAAAAAAAAGAGCGATACTTTGGTCCGTTTTGGGCGTCTCACTGGTTGGCATCGCTGTTGCGGCTGCGGCTCAAGGAATCGGCGCGCAGCAAACGGCGCCGAGCCGATCTGACGACCAGAACTGGCTCGCCGTCGCCCCCGGCTTGATCGAGCCGCAGTCCGGGCAAATCAAGATTCTGTCGGGTGCCATCGGTCCGATCAGCAAGGTTCTCGTCCACACCAATGACAAGGTCCTGGCTGGCCAGTTGCTGGTCAGCCTCGACGATCAAGAGGCCTTGGCTCAAGTCGAGAGTTCGCGCGACCAGGTATCGATGCGCAAGCGCCAGCGCAACGATCAAGCGGCCGGCAAGGCGGCGGATCGGCGCAAAGCCGAGGACGCAGTTGCCGACGCCGAGGTCGCAGTCGTTGCGGCACGCGACGCGTTCGACGATGCCGCGATCGCCATGTATGGCGGCCACGGTTCGACCGCTGATCTGATGAAAGCGCGCACAGCCCTGACGAATGCGGAAAGCGCGCTGAGCGACAAGCGGTCGGCGCTGCGCAAGCTCGAGAACCAGTCGGGAACGCCATTGCCGACCGAGAATGAGGGGCAGCTTAATGTTGCTCGCTCGGGTCTGTGGTCGGCCGAAGTCGGTCTTGAAAAGCTGAAAATCCGCGCGCCGATCGCCGGCACCGTGTTGCAGGTCAATGCCAGGATCGGCGAACTGGCATCGCCGTCTTCGCCCGATCCGCTCGTGGTGCTTGGCGATCTGTCGTCGCTGCGCGTGCGTGCGGAACTCGACGAACGCGACATCGGCGAGGTCAAGATCGGGCAACAGGTCGTGGTCCGCGCCGATGCGTTCCCGGGCCGCGATTTCCACGGCAAGGTCGCGTCGATCGCGCCGATCGTCCAAGCGGGACGCATCAACTCGCCGAATTCGCGCAATCTCACCGATTTCGACGTGACGCAGGTTCAAATCGACCTGACCGATCCGGGCCCGCTGCTCGTCGGGATGAAGGTCGATGTCTATTTCGAGCGCCCGGCCCCCGCAAAGCCGGCCGCGTCGAAACCGGCCGCGCCCAAGCCGACGGCCGACGCCGCTCCGGCCAAGAAGCCCGCGCAACCGGAGACCGCCCTAGCCAAGCCAGCACAGCCGGCGACCGCAGTAAAATAGGTCTCCGGTTTCAGGCATAATGGTAACGGCCGGACGTGCGAACAACCCAGATATGGGCTCTGCGCGCCGGTCGCGCCGTCTCCAGGTGATGGAATCGCGCGGCGAGGTGCTATAGCTGCACTGCAGCCTGATCCTTTCGCCACATGTCACCCGAGACCAAGACCAAAGTCGTCGCCATGATCGTCGGATCGGCGATCATCATGCAGCAGATCGATTCGACCGTGATCACCACGGCGCTGCCGCAGATGGCGATATCGCTGCATGCCGATCCAGTGCAGCTCAGTCTGGCGGTCACCGCCTATCTCCTGAGCCTTGCGATCTTCGTTCCGATCAGCGGCTGGGCGGCCGATCGCTTCGGCGGCCGGGTGATCTTTCGCGCCGCCATCGCGCTGTTCACGCTCGGCTCGATCCTCTGCGGGTTGTCCGGCAATGTGGCTGAGCTGACGGCGGCGCGCGTGCTGCAGGGTCTGGGCGGCGCTATGATGGTGCCGGTCGGCCGGCTGGTGCTGTTCCGCAGCGTGGAGAAGACCGCGCTGATCGCCACCATGGCGTATCTGCAGGTGCCGGCGCAGCTTGGCCCGGTGCTCGGCCCGCCGATCGGCGGTTTCATCACCACCTATTTTTCGTGGCGCTGGATCTTTCTCGTCAACGTGCCGCTGGGCCTGCTTGGCATTCTGCTGGTGACGCTGTTCTTCGAAAACCCGAAGGAAGACAACCCGCGCCCGCTGGACTGGATCGGCTTCCTGCTCACCGGCGCGTCGGCCTTTTGCGTGATGTACGGTGTTGAGGCCATCGGCCGCGGTCACGGCGGACTGCCCATCGCCTTCGGCTTGCTGGTGCTCGGCTTCGCGCTGGGCGCGCTTTCGCTGTGGCACCTGCGCAGGGCCAAGCATCCGCTGCTCGACATTTCGGTATTTCGCATCGCCACGTTCCGTGCCGCCATCTTCGGCGGTTCGCTATTTCGCGCCGGCGCTGGAACACTGGTCTTCCTGCTGCCGCTGCTTTTGCAAGTCGTGTTCGGCTTGTCCGCATTCGTGTCCGGTACCATCACCTTTGCTACGGCTGCCGGATCGCTGTCGATGAAGCTTACCGCCCGGCCGATCATCCGGCGCTTCGGCTTCCGCAACGTCCTTCTCGTCAACGGCGTGATCAGCGCCGCCGCGATCTCGATGTGTGCCTTCTTCAATGCCCAGATGCCGGAGTATACGATCTTCGTGCTGCTCTTGATCGCCGGCTTCTTCCAGTCGCTGCAATTCACCGCGACACAGGCGATGACCTACGCGGATGTGGAACAGCCGCTGATGAGCACGGCGACATCGATCGCCAGCATGACCCAGCAATTAAGCCGCGGCTTCGGCATCTCGACGGTAGCGGTGCTGCTGCATCTGTCGCTGGTGTGGCGCGGCGCGACCAAGCTCTCGACCTTCGACTTCAAGGTCGCCTTCGCGGGCGCTGTGGCGTTCGCGCTGTTGAGCCTGATCCATGGCTGGACCCTGCATCCCGACGCCGCCGCCGAGGTGAGCGGCCATCGCCCGAAATCGGCGGAGGCGTAACGCCGGCGGCGGGGCGAACAGCGATTGCGCCTTGTGCCGTAAACTCAATGCGCGGCGAGTGGCTGCCCATCGGCGCCGAAACGCATTACGTTGATTCGCTGCCCGCGCGGATCGTAGCTCCAGGTCGCGCTGGCAAAGCCGTATCGGCTGACAATGGGTTTGCCATCCAATCCGAAATACGCGACGCCGATTTGCCGGTTACGCGAATCGAATGTCATGGTTTCCTTGAAAAACCCGCCGCCGGCGATCACAGGCTTGCCATCGGCCCCGAAATCGTCCTGTTCGATCAGGTTGCTCCGCGAGTCGTATTTGCGCAGAGAGCTTGCGAAACCGGGCGGTCCAACGGCCGGCCGGCCATCGACACCGAAGATGGCGAAAGTGATCTGATTGCCGCGCGCGTCGTAGGTGTAGGTGACCGTGCCCAGTTCCTCGTTGTGCGCCCCAAATCTGGATTGCTCGATAAACTGTCCGCGATTGTTGTAAACCGTTGTGACTCTAGCCGTGAAGACCGAGCGGTTGATCGCCAGATTTCCGTCGAGCCCGTAGCAGGCGTACTCAACTTCGAGGCCGCGCCCGTCGTATTTGTTGGTCTGTCTGGCGCAACCATCGGCGTTCGTCGCCGCCTTGCCGTCTACTCCCCAGAAACGCTCTTCAATCTGATTGCCTCTGGAGTCATACGCATAGGATATCTTTGCCACGCCCCGGTCGTTGAGAACCGGTTCGCCGTTAACGCCGAAATAGGCGATCTCGGTGTTAAATCCGCGCTGATCGTAGGCTTTCGTCAAACTGGCGTAGCGGTTCTGATAGAGCGCAGGCTTGCCGTCAATACCGCTGTATGAAATGCGCAGGAGATTGCCGCGCGCATCGTAAGTCTCGTCAAATCGTGCGTAGCCGCTCTTGAAGACGATCGGCTTGCCGTCGAGACCTAAAAACGTCCGTTGGATCAAGTTACCGCGCGCGTCATAGATGCTCTGGACCGCGGCGTATCCGTCGTTGTGCAGCGTCGGCTTGCCGTCGATGCCGTAGTAGGATTGCATGATCTCGTTGCCGCGGGCATCGAACGTATTGCGCAGGATGGCGTAGCCGTTCGTCCGCAGGGCCGGTTTGCCGTCGATGCCGAAATAGCTTTCCTGGATTCGGTAGCCGCGCGCATCGTAGACGTTGATCGACTTTGCGATCGCGCCTGCGGTCGCGGCCGGTTTGTCGTCCGTTCCGAACATCGCCTCTTCGATGAGGTTGCCCCGCGAATTGTACTTGCGCTCGATGCGGGCTATGCCCTCGTTGCTGACGGTCGGTGCGCCGCCGGCATCGAAAAACGCCACCTTTGTCTGGTTGCCCTGGCTGTCGAACTCGCGCTTGACGGTGGCATAGCCGTTCTTCATCGCGATCGGTTTGCCGTCGGTGCCGAAATAGCTTTGCTCCACCTGGTTGCCGCGATCGTCGAAGCGCCTGCTGGTTTCGGCGTAGCCATCCTTGACCAGGGTCGGCGCGCCGTCGGCGCCGAAATAACGCTCGTCGATCTTGTTGCCCCGGCTGTCGTAAGTCATTGTCACCTTTGCGTCGCCGCTCTTGTTCAGGGTCGGCTGACCGCTCGGGTCAAAATACGCCTCTTCGATCAGGCTGCCGCGGGCATCGAATTTCCGCCTGAGCCGGGCATAGCCGTCTTTCTGGGCGATCGGCTTGCCGTCGACATCAAAAAAGGCCTGCTCGACGATATCGCCGCGGGCGTCAAAATCGATGACGTTGCTGGCGTCCCCCTCGGAATTCAGCGTCGGCTTGCCGTCAACGCCGAAATACGCCTCGCCGATGCGATTGCCGCGCGCATCGTAGCGCTGCGTCATGATGGCGTAGCCGTCGTACAGCACAGGCTGGCCGTTGAGCCCGAAATAGCGTTCTTCAACGAGGTTGCCGCGCTCGTCATACCTTCGCGCGGTCCTCGACATTCCCTGCGTCGTCAGCGTCGGCTGACCATTGGCATCGAAGAACGCGCTGTCGATCGGGTTGCCACGCTGATCGAAGCGATCCGTTCGCTTGGCATAACCGTATTTGCCCAAGGTCGGCTTACCGTCGGTGCCGAAAAAGGACGTCTCAATGACATTGCCATGCTCGTCGAATTTCTGATCGAGCCGGGCGTAACCCTCCTTGCTCAAGGTCGGCGCGTCGTCGGTGCCGAAATAAGCGAACCTCGTAATGTTGCCGTGGCTGTCGAATGTCTGCGCCAGACGGGAATATCCCTTACTCGACAGGGCGGGGTTCCCGTCGGCGGTGAAATATTTCTCCTCCGTCATATTGCCGCTGCCGTCATAGACCCGCGTCAACTTGGCAAGCCCCTCCTTGCTGACCATCGGTCCGCCGTCCGCACCGAAATAGGAAACCTCGACCGCATTGCCGCTCTGATAGCGCATGACATATTTAGCGTAGCCGTCCTGGCTGACGATCGGCTTGCCGTCTGTGCCGAAATAACTCTCCTCGGTGAGATTGCCGCGGCCATCGTAGTGACGGATTACCTTGCTGTAGCCCTCCTTGATCAGTGTCGGCTTGCCGTCCGCGCCGAAGTAGTCATCCTCGATGGGATAGTTGTTGCTGTCGTAGACTTGTGTGAGCTTGGCCTCGCCGTCGGCCTTCAGTGCTGGCGCGCCGTCGACGCCGAAGAACGCGAGCGCGATCCGATTGCCGCGGCTGTCATATTCGACCGCGACGCTGGCGGCCCCGTCCTTGTTCACCACCGGCTTGCCGTCAACACCGTAGTAGCTCTCCCTGATAATGTGCGAATGCTGATCGTATTCGCGCTTCGCCAGCGCATACCCCGATGAGTTCAATGTCGGGGCGTAATCCGTGCCGCCTGCGGACGTCGTGCCGCCGCTCCGCACGCCGAAAAATGCCAGCGCGATGTTGTTGCCGTACTGGTCGTACGACGCCTCGACTTTGGAAAAGCCTGCGCGTTGCAGGGCGGGTTTGCCGTCGAGCCGATAATAGGCTGTGGCGATATCGTTGCCCCGTGAATCGTAGGCGCGGGTGAAATAGGCGAAGCCGTCCGGGCCGTTGAACGGATTGCCGTCGGGGCCGACGACCAGTTCGCGGACCAGCTGATAATTCGCGTTGTATGTGAAGACCACGGCGAACGAACCGTTGCGCAAGGCGATCTCGTTGCCGTCGCTGCCGATATTGACGCGGCGGGTCAGCAGGCCATCGTCGCTGTGCTGATAGCGTTCGCCGTAGCTGTTCTGCGCGTCGTGGCGCGGATCGCCCGTATTGTTGAGATAGCTCCGTTGCAGAATGTAGCCGTTGGGATCGAAGACCAGCCGGTTCTTGGTGATGTCGGTCTTGGCCTGATATCGTTGAGTGGGCGAGAGGGTCCAATCGACTACCAGGCTCGTGGTCGCCGCCTGCGCGACCTCCACGGCTCCCAGCTTGAAGGTCAGCACAGCTTGATTTTTCGCGTCCCAGTCGAAGGCATACTGGCGCACCAGCCGATTGGCGGCGTCGAACGCGTCAATGTTGCTGACCGAACCATCGGCGGAGTAATGCAGCACCAGGCGGGCATGACCCGGCTCATAATCGAAATCGAGACCGAAATCCCGCGGCGTGCCGGCGCTGCTTTCGCGGCGCAGTTCGATCACCCGCGGCGGCTGAAAAATTCCGGGTCGCTCTGTTGTCACCGCATAGTTGGTCTCCAGGTGCGCCCGGGTTTCGTCGCTGATCGGCGCGAGCCCTTGCGGCGCTCCCCATCGCCACACCAGCTGCCGGTAATGCGTGGTGGTCGGCAGCATCAGATAGCGGTAGGCGATCCCGGTGCCGCCCGCGAGCAGACATAGCGCCGCCGCGGCGGCCGCGCCGATTATCCAGTGGCGCCGCTGCCGCTCATGCTCGCGCTGGCGGAGGTCGTCGAACTTTACGCCCAGGATGCAGGCGACCAGGCGAAGCAGCGCAAAGCGCTTGAGGCGCGCCGCAGATTCATGGCGCGACGCCCGCACATCAGCGGCAAGCGGCTCGGCATCCTCTTTAACGATCGTGACGCTGCCGTCGCCGCCAACGACTTTTCGCTCCCGCTCGAGCATCTGCGACGGGAACGAGTCGCTCGGCTCGCCCTCGGTCAGGAGCGCCAGGACGTAGTCGCCCCGGCCCATCTCCTTGAACATCTCGATTTCGCGCTGCACCCATTTCGACCGCGGCGTATAGGGCGAGCAAATGACGATCAGAAAGCGTGAGCTTTTGAGCGCGAGTTTTATTTGATCGTTGAGGTCGGGAGAGGCCGGAATTTCATCCTCATCCCGGAAAACCTTGCGCAATCGGGCCGGATACCCCTTATCTTGCAGCGATTTCGGTACCCGATAGGCTTCGAGGGAGGCGATCAGCCATTCCGCCCATTTGCGGTCACGCTCCACGTGGCGATAGCTGATAAACGCATCATAGGTGAAGTCGCGGTCGTCGCCGACGCCTGGCATTTTACTATGACGTTCGTCGTCCATCGTTCCGGCCCCGACAGGTACCGATGGTTCGGCTTCCCTGATCGCCCCACAATTTCGTTGGCTAGAAAAGCAACAAAAGCCAGCGAAGGATCAAGGTCTCAAATATTCGGGCCCCGCGCAAGCGAGCAGGATTATTCCGCCGCTGATGCGCCCGGGAGAGAGCTTGTCATAGAACCGGCAAAGCCCGTTACGGCGTCTTCGGCAGAAATTGATCCGTGACGTATTTCGTCAGATCCTGGTCGCTTTTCAGCAGATTCATCTCGACGAATCCTTGGCTCATAGCCTTGAGGATGTCGGGGTCGAAGCGCCCATCCTTCGAGAAGAATTTTCCCGGCATCAGCGTGGTGTAGACGCGGGTTGCGACGACCGGCGTCACGCCCAGCTGCTTCTGGGCGAATGCGACCGTTTCGTCGCGATGGCCGCGAGCGTAAGCCACTGTCTGGAAAAAGCCACGGACGAAGGCGCGGACCGCATCGGGATTCTTTTTGATGAGGCTGTTGGAGGCGTAAACGATCTGGTTTTGGAATTTGGTGATCAGGTCGCCGAAATTGACCAGAATTTTGCCCTCGCCGCGTTCTTCGAGGTTAAACGCCGCGGCGATATCGACGACTGCGGCATCGGCGGCCCCGGTCCGCAGCGTGGCGATCCGTGCGCCGGTGCCGCCGACCGACACGCGCCCGATGTCGGCGGAGGGCCAGTGCTCGTGCAGGGCGATCTGCGAGACCGCCCAATCGGTCAGCGAGCCGAGGTTTGACACCGCAACGGTGCGGTGACGCAGTTGATCGATCGACGTGATCGGGCTCTTCGGCGCGACCACGAGCACGAGGATCGACGGCGGACCGGACAAAGCCGCAACTCCGGTGAGCGGCGCGCCCTTGGCCGCAAAGGCAAGCGTGGCGCCCGAGGCCAGCGCGATGTCGACGCTGCCGCCGATCATCGCCTGGATCATCTTGGCTTGCACGATGTCGCTGACCGTGACGGCAAGCCCGTTTTTCTGAAATGTGCCGAGCTTGTTGCCGTAGTCGACCATGCTCAGTGCGAAGTCGTTGGCGACCTTGGCGACTGCCAGCTTGGTTTGCGCCGCTGCCTGCGAGGCCGGCGCGATGGCCGATAGCGCCAAGCAAAGACAAGCCATCAGGGCTTTGCGTAACATCCCAATCCTCCCGCAGCAGATCGTGCGCGCGTTGCGCTCTTCTGTGACGCGTTTTGCAGCTAGGCGCTGGCGTGTGAAGGCATTGCCGGATGCTTGCCGGCCGGATTGCGCACGGCGGCCGCAAGGTCCGCCAGCATCGGCAGCGTGATGACGAAGAACGTTCCCCCGGCCGGCGATCGCAGGTCTTTCACGGCGGCGCCGTTGGGCAGGAACATGTATGTCCCCTCGCTCCAGGTCTTGCCATCGTACTCGAACGAGCCGCCGAGCAGAAAGCGCAATTCCGCATCTTCCTGCACGCCGCCATCGATCCCCGCGCCGGGCCTCAGCTTGAGGAAGCTGATGCTGGTGCGCGCTTCGCTGAACGTGCCGAGATGCTTGATTTCGATGCCCGGCCGCTTGCGATCGGGCCAGAAGCGATAATTCTCCGCCAGCATCATCACCGGCGTACGATAGCGCAGCGGCGGGAATTCGAGATCGCGGCCCTCGTGCTCTTCCCAGATCGCCTCGTAGGAATCCTTGTTCTTCGGCGTGCCGTCCGGTTTGAAGCCCTTGTAGACGCCATTCTCGAACTTGCCGCCGGACTTGAGGAGCTTTTCGTAGGTTGCGTTCATCTCCTCGTTGGACAGAAGGTGCTCGCCGCTCGCGCCCTGAAACTGCAGCACCAGGCATTCGCATTGGCCTTCCTGCTTCTGCGGACCGTAATAGGCGCCTTCGGGAAAATAGCCGCACTCGCCGGCGGCGAGATCGCCGAGCCCGGTGCTCTGCAGGCCCGAGAGCGTGTAGCGGATCTGATCGAAATTATGCCGATGGCGCGGCGTGAAATAGCCGTCCGGCACCACCGAGAGCGAATACTCCATGGTGACGCCGGGAACGCCGGTCTCGAGCGGTAGCCGCTTGCGCCGGATCATATGCACGCGGCCGCGGCGGACTTCCTCGAAATCCATGGCCTTGGTGTCGGTGATGATGACCTGCGGGGTGTTTTGCGGCATGGCTTCCTCCGGATTGCGTGTCGATTTTGCCCGGCAGGCTATCCGGTCGCGGCGCTATCGTCTAAGATATAATACCGATAGGAATTATGCCGTTTCGGCATGACCGCGATGGATCTCCGGGCGCTCCGCTATTTCGTCTATGTCGCCGAGGCGCGCAGCTTTTCCAAAGCCGCGGTGCAGCTCGGCATCGCGCAGCCGGCATTGAGCCGGCAAATGCAGAAGCTCGAAGACGAGCTCGGCCTTGAGCTGATCCTGCGCGCCGGCCGCCAGCTTGAGCTGACCGAGGCCGGGCTGTTGCTGCTCGAGCGCGCGCATTCGCTGATCCGGCAGGTGGCGCAGACTGCGGACGACGTGCGCGCGCACGGCTCGCGCATCCGCGGCACGCTCACCGTCGGCGTCAGCCCAACTGTGAGCGAGGCGGTAGGGCCAAGCATCGTGCGCGAATGCGCAGCGCGCCATCCGGACGTGCGGCTCAATTTCGTTGAGGGCGTCAGTGCTTTCATCTTCAAACGGCTGATCGACCAGGAACTGACGCTCTGCCTGATGCACAATCCGCCGCGCCATCAGGGCGTCGAAATCGAGCCGCTGTTCGAAGAACCGATGTTTCTCGTCGGGCCAGGCACGGGCGCATCCGGCCATCCGCCGGTGAAACGCGGAATGCTGCTCGACCGCCTGCCGCTCATTTTGCCGCATCGGACGCACGGCCTGCGCATGCTGCTGGAGCGCGCTGTGGCCGAGCAGGGCGGCCGGTTCGAAGTCGCGGTTCAGGTCGACGGCTATACGACCACCAAGGCGTTCGTCGCCGCCGGCCTCGGCTACACCGTGTTGCCCTTGAGTTCGGTGTGCCAGGAAGTCGAACGCCAGCAGCTGTCAGCCGTGCCCCTGCGCAGGCCGAAGCTCTCCTGGACGCTGAGCCTCGCTTACCGCAGGGACCAGCGGAACGCGCGTGCGGTGATGGCGCTGCGCGATATCATCGCCTCCGAGGTCGAGGCGTTGGCGGCGAGAAGCCCGGCACTTTGAAAGGCGTCGGCCGGCGCTCCTGTTTCGAACTCAAATCGGACATGGTCCAAGCAATTGAAAGCCCTCGCCCATCGGGCGAGGGCTCGCTTGCGGCATGCATGTCACAAGCAGGACGTCTGCGCGTGGATGCAAGGTTGTACGGCGCTCTGCTGCGGCATGACCCGCGGCGGGACCATGTTGTAGAGGCGCCGATGGGAAAGCCTCACGGCGCCCTCGGTCACAGGGTAGGGCGCATCGGAACAGCCGAGCTGCATGCGGATGCAAGTGCGCGGTTCCTGGCTGAAAGCTGGGCTCGCAAAGACAGCGCCAAGCACGAGGGCGCCGCACATCAAAATATATTTTGTTGGCATGGCACATCTCCTTTTTGGATGCGGCCGCAAAACTAATTCTGCCTGTCGGTTTGTCTGTAAGTACTAAGCCGCATCCCGCGCGGCCCATCGAGGTTAGAGTCAACGTCCGCTTACTGGAGGCCGGCGTGCGCAGGCGAAGCGCACACGTTGAAGGCACGCGTGTGGTGGCAGTGCTCTACGGCATGGCTTTGCCGGCGCCGCGCTCGACGGCGCGGCGCCAGATCAGATCGCCGAACGCGATGTCTTCAAGCGCGATGCCGAGCGATTTGAACAAGGTGATGTCGGCCGGGCCGCGGCGTCCCGGGACTTTCTCTGTCAGGATATCGCCGAGCTCGACGATGTCCTGCCACTGCAGGCGGCCGGCGGCGACGAGGTCGCGGTACTCGCCGGCTTCGGCGCGCGCCTGCGCCACCTGATCGGTTGCGCGCACGGTGGCGCGCAGCACCGTCTCGGCATCGACTTCACGGCGCGACGCAGAGTTGGCGCCTGCGGCGTTGACGTGAACGCCGGACTTGAGCCAGTTGGCGCGCAGCACCGGCTCCGCCGATTTGGTGATCGTGATGACGACGTCGGCGTCGCCGATCGCGGCTTCGCCGGTTGCGACGGGCTGCGCCGCCACGCGCAGTCTACGCTCGATCTCTTTGGCAAAAGCCTCGCGATGCGCCGCGGTGCGGGTGAACACGCGCACCGTCTCGATCTTTCGCACGGCGCAGACCGCGGCGACTTGCGTCAAGGCCTGCCGCCCGGCGCCGATGACGCCGAGCGTGCGCGCGTCCGGATTGGCGAGAATCTTGGTCGCGAGCCCGCTCGCCGCGCCGGTGCGCATGCGGCCGAGATGATCGGCTTCGATCATCGCCTTGAGGCTGCCGTCGCGCGATGAATAGAGCAGAACATGAAAACGCCCGCCGGGTGCGCCGTAATAGGCTTTCAGTCCGAAGATTTCCGACGCACTCCAGGCGGCGCCCATCAGGTTGAACGAACCTTTGCCGATCTGGGCGCGCTGCCGCGGCAGATTGGCGGTGGTGGGGTCGGGCCAAGTCTCGAACATCAGCTCAAGCGTCGCGATCGCGTCCTTGACGGTCACGAGGCGCTGCACGTCGGCTTCGGTCAGATACAGCGGGCCTTTCGGCGCGGCCTTCGATTTGCTCTTCGTCGCGCTTTTGCCCCCGCTTTGCGCTGGGCGTTTGCGGACGCTTTTGACCTTCGGTCGTGCCTTTTTCCTTGCGGTTTTCGCCATGGCTGAAATCACGCGCCTGCGTTCAAAACATCTGAAATCCAGTCCCACATGTAGTGCACGCCGATGGTCGGATTGTCCACCTGACAGTGATGGAAGCCGCCTTCCTCACGGGTGAAGACCTTGAGTGCCTTCTGCTTGGAGCCGACTGCGTCGTACAGTTTCTCGGCGATGGCGAGCGGGATTTGCTCGTCGCCGGCGCCGTGCAGCAGGAGAAACGGGCAGGTCATCTTCTGCACGATGCCGTCGAGGCGGAAGCCTTCGAGAATCTTCAGCGCCGAGGCGCGGTCGGACGCGCCGAGCACCCATTGCAGATGCTCGGGCGGCACCGACAGCGACAGCACCTTGCCGGAATCCAGGAGTTCGAGGCGGCGCGCCCAGATTTCGTGGTAGTCCCACTGCGCACCCCAGGCGACGCAGCAGGCAAAGCGCTGCTCCAGCGAAGCCGCGCGCGGCGCGTAATAGCCGCCGAGGCTCAGCGCCATGACGCCGATGCGCTTTGAGTCGAACTCGCTGCGGCCGGCAAGATATTCGTAAACCGGCGTCGCATAGCGTTCGGTCTCGGCGATGAGCGGCAGATTGCGAAAGCGCACGCTCTCGCCGTTCCCCGGACCGTCGACGATCAGGCAGCCGACGCCGCGTGCCGCGAGGTCAGGAACGCCGTAGCCGTATTGCAATTCCTTGGTGACGTCGAAGCCGTCGAAGAACACCATCGCAGGCGCCGGACGGCGGCGCGTTACTTCGGGATCGGGATGCACGAGGAGGCCCGGCAGGCTGGTGTTCTCGTAGGGGATTTCGACCGGCTCGATGCGCGGGTGGCGGGCAATGGCGGCGGCTTCCTTGAACAGGCTGACCGACTTCGCATAGACCTCCTGGCTCCGCTGCGAGCGCGGGTGGATGAAGCGCTCGCCGGTCTGGTAATAGCGCGACGCGCGGATGAAGCACGACGCCGCGGTGAGCTTATGCCCGGCGCGTTCGGCGTCGCGGCCGCGGGCTTCGATCTTGTCGCCCATGCGGGCCCATTCCTCGAACCACGCGGTGTCGTCGCCGACCTTGTCGGTGAGCGCGCGGCCGACGCGGTTGACCTCGTCGATATCGACGCCGGTCCACGGCGCGCCGCCGAGGCAGATGAGCAGCCCCATCGACCAGCGATAGTTGGTGGGAAAGTAGAGGAAGGCGGGGTCGTCGTTTTGAGCTTCGGGCATTCGCTCATCCTCGGCGTTGTTTCCCGGATGCGGTGCAGCGCGCAAGCGGTGCACCGCTGATCCGGGATCGTTATGAACTCAGCGATTGTAACGATCCCGGGTCTGCAGCGCACCACTTCGCTGCGCTTCGTGCTGCACTGCGCCCGGGAAACAGTGTGGTCAAATATTCTCCGCGCCGCCGCCAGCATCGCCGAGATCGGTGTCGGCGAACAGCTCTTCGAGCGGCGTGACGCGGCCGATCAGGCCCTGCTGGTGGCAATAGCGCTGCACCGTCTCGAGGTTCTTGCGATTAGCCTCGGTGAGCCCATAGGCCCACGGGTCGTCGCCCAAAACCTCCTGCTGCTCCTCCCAGGCGGTTCTGATCCAGGCGAGCGGCACCACGCGCGGATTGGCGATGCGGCGATAGGCCAATGCCTTGGCTTCGTCGAACGCTTTTGTCAG
>Ga0335081_10005117_pt1 | contig 20746 bp, 18 predicted proteins | sample Lox_Sample_35_FD_206713 | JGI IMG/M metagenome (GOLD analysis project Ga0335081, IMG submission 206713) | Soil microbial communities from Loxahatchee National Wildlife Refuge, Florida, United States - Lox_Sample_3.5 | ecosystem: Environmental > Terrestrial > Soil > Wetlands | place: USA... | reverse complement strand
GGGCAGGAAGACGGTGCCGTTGGTGATGGCGCCGGCGCCGCTTTCGCTCGCCGCATAAACGCGGTAGCCGATGACGCCGAGCACCGCGGCGATGGCGACCGCCGTGGTGAGCGCCGATATCAGCATCAGGAGCCGCACCTTCGCCAGCGCCGCCGGCTGGTCGGCGCCGGGTGCGACCGCCGGATTGTCAGGTTGTTCGTTTTGCGATTTTTGAGCCAAGCTTGTCACCAAAGACCGTCATTATGACCGACATTGCGACGCCAGTTTCGCTGCTGGTCGCCGACGACGCGGCCGGCGACCGGCTCGACCGCGTGCTGGCGCGCCATTTCGCCGGCCCGGCCGCCGGCGACACCGCCGCCAACTCCGCCGCGCTGTCGCGGTCGCGGCTCAAGGCGCTGATCGAGCAAGGCGCGGTCGCCCTTGACGGCAAGACGATCCGCGATCCGAGCCATCGCGTCAATTCCGGCGCCGAAATCGTCATCGAGGTGCCGCCGGCCGCGCCGGCCAAACCCGCAGCGGAGCCCATACCGCTCGACGTCGTTTACGAGGATGCCGACATCATCGTCATCGACAAGCCGAAGAACCTGGTCGTCCATCCGGCCGCCGGCAATTGGACCGGCACCCTGGTCAATGCGCTGATCGCGCATTGCGGCGAGAGCCTTTCCGGCATCGGCGGCGAGCGGCGGCCCGGCATCGTGCACCGGCTCGACAAGGACACCACCGGGCTGATGGTGGTGGCGAAGAACGACCGCGCCCACCGGGCGCTCGCGGCGCAATTCGCCGAGCATGGGCGGAGCGGCGAGGGTTTCGAGCGCGGCTACCTCGCTTTGGTCTGGGGCGCGCCGGAGCGGCCGCACGGCACCATCGACCGGTCGATCGACCGCGACATCAAGGCGCGCGACCGCATGGCGGTGCGGCAGGGCGGCCGCGAGGCCGTCACCCATTGGCAGGTTCTGGAGCGCTACTGGGGCGAGAAGCCTGCGAAAAAGACGGTGAAAGGGACTAAGCCGGAAGCGCCGGTCGCCAGTCTCCTGCTCTGCCGGCTGGAAACCGGCCGGACCCATCAAATCCGGGTCCATTTGGCCTCGATCGGCCACCCTTTGCTCGGGGATGAGACCTACGGGGCGGGATTCCGGACCAAAACGGCACTTTTGCCGGCCGCAGCCCGGGCCGCGCTGGCGGCCCTTGGCAGACAGGCACTCCATGCCCATATACTGGCGGTCAACCACCCCAGATCAGGCGAAATCATGCGGTTCCAATCGGAACTCCCGCGCGATCTCGCCCGTTTGCGTGATGCGCTGGCCGGCAGTCGGGCCGGACCGGGCGCTAAACTGACAGGCGATAAGTAAGGATTTACCGATTTCTCGGCTTTTTACGGCCACTTGACCGAGATCAAGGCGGTATCGCGCCGAAGTGATGCTGTCTCCCTTTCGTTCGCCTGATTCGACCGTGTATGCTGCGGGTGCGAGATAGTGGAACTGGCGCCGCTGGCTCAAAGGGAGCGGCGGTGCCACGCGCCTGCCGCTTCCGCGGGGGCATGAAAATTTGGAGGGCGCTGTAATGGCCCAGACTGCTGCACTGCCCGTATTGTCGGGCGAAACCGGTCTCACCCGGTATTTAGAGGAAATCCGGCGGTTCCCGATGTTGGAGCCGCAGGAAGAATTCATGCTGGCCAAAAGCTGGCGCGAGCACGGCGACCGCGACGCGGCGCACCGGCTCGTCACCAGCCATCTGCGGCTCGTGGCCAAGATCGCCATGGGCTATCGCGGCTATGGCCTGCCGATCTCGGAAGTGATTTCCGAAGGCAATGTCGGGCTGATGCAGGCGGTCAAACGCTTCGAGCCCGACAAGGGCTTCCGGCTGGCCACTTATGCGATGTGGTGGATCAAGGCCGCCATCCAGGAATACATCCTGCGCTCGTGGTCGCTCGTGAAGATGGGCACCACCGCCAACCAGAAGAAGCTGTTCTTCAACCTGCGCAAGGCGAAGAGCCGCATCTCCGCGCTCGACGAAGGCGATATGCGGCCGGATCAGGTCAAGCTGATCGCCAAGCGGCTTGGCGTCACCGAGCAGGACGTCATCGATATGAACCGCCGCCTCGGCGGCGACGCGTCATTGAACGCGCCGATCCGCGAGGACGGCGATTCCGGCGAGTGGATGGATTGGCTGGTCGACGACTCCGCCAGCCAGGAAAGCCGGCTCGCCGAGAGCGAGCAGTCGGAGAACCGCCACAAGGCGCTCGGCGAAGCGCTCACCGTGCTCAACGACCGCGAACGGCGCATCTTCGAGGCGCGCCGCCTCGCCGACGAGCCGATCACGCTGGAAGAGCTCGCCGATGAGTTCGGCGTTTCACGCGAGCGCGTGCGCCAGATCGAGGTGCGCGCCTTCGAGAAGATCCAGAAGGCGGTGAAGACCAACATCGCGCATATGGAAAATCCGGAGCACGCGGCGGCGGCGATGCATTAAGCTTCCTCTCCTTCTCCCCGCCTGCGGGGAGAAGGTCGTCGCTACGCTAATCCGCCCTATCGCTATTCCGCCGTACGCGCTGAGCCTTGAAGTTGGCCGGTCAGGCTCAGATAGTAATGCCACACGTTGTCTTCTGGTCCGTTGCGAAGGCGGTTTTCGACCCTCCCCCACGGCCAGAAGAGCGATCCGGACGTAGCCTTCATGCCGGGAAATGACTGATCGCCGTGCGTGACCTGTCCCCAGGTGGCGCCGTGGTTTTTGCGGTAGACTTCCCCAAGATAGCTGCCCCACATCCTTGAAAATTCGGCGACCTGCTCGTCCGTGGGTTTCGCTTTCGCCATTCCCCGATGGAAGACATCGAGTATCGATTCCAGATTTTCGATGCTTCGGTCGCTCCAATCCAGCGCGAGCCTCATGTTCTCACGCGCGTAATCCATTGCATCCAATGCGTAGGCTTCGGCCATCGCCTGGTATCGTGCGTCTTCGGAAAATTCCATTTGGTCACCGCCCCGCGTCAAATATCCTCCGCGAAGATGTTACAACCATAAAGCGAGTTTAGAAAGACGGGGTTGCGCCGCTTTGCACCTACTCCCCGAGCGCGCCCTTCAGCGGCCGGTGGCAGGCGAGGATCATCAGACCCGTGGCGGCCGCGATGGCCGCGATCGTCAAGAAAAATTCCACATGCGGCATGCGGCTCCAGAAGGAAGCCGGTAACCCGCCTCAGGCAATGCCTCGCCATCGGCGCAAGTGCTTGTCAGGCGTAAGAATCATCGCAATTTTTTCGAACGAGCGCCTATCGATTGGCGCCGGTCATAGGGCATCAGCGGGCGCTTCCTCATTCCAGAAATGCCCGATCCATCGGGGTTTCCGCACATTGCCGCCGGCGCCTCACCGGGCAATTGACACGCCTCGCCGCAAAGCGCTTTAGGCGACACTCTCGCCCACGAAAGGACGCCTGGCGGAGGCAAGCCGGCAGGTGGGGCGAGTACGGTTCCCGCGGGCGGATTTGCAGTCCGCTCTCGGGCGGCTCCGGGCCAAAACGCCCGGCCGGCACTATGACCGGTCCGCGGGGGTAAGACCTCGCCGCACCGGGACGGCAGGGAGCGGATAACACCCGTTCCTCAATAGCTCCGTCCCGGGAAGCGCGTGAACTGGAGCTGAGCGGTGGCGTTCGGTCGCTGCCGCAAGTGCCGTGGTGGAACGCCGGCAGGCGAGCGCGCCCGATAGCGGAAGGGCGGCGCAAGCCGCCTTTCCGTGGCGCGCCCCGCACGCCGTATGCGGGCGGGCATTGCAGTGTGCGTCTGCCGGCGTTCCGCTTCCTTTCTTCTTTCTTGGCTTGCCCTCGTACCGTCATCCTGAGGTGGCCGCGAAGCGGCCCTCGAAGGAGACGGCCGAGGAGCCAGGGGGCCGTCGCCCTTCGAGGCTCGCTCCGCTCGCGCCTCAGGGTGACGGAAAGAAAGCGTGGGCTGTTTGACATCGTGGGCTTCCGAACTCGCGCGCACAAAATCGCGGCGCGAGGACGGAGCAACTCATCCGAATCCGCGCAGGATAAAAATCATTCCGCCAACGCCCCCCTCAGCGGGCGGTGGCAGGCGAGCATCATCGATCTCCCCGCCGATGCATTAATCACGAAAGCTGGCCGAGCGACGTCTCGGCGCGGCGTTCGAGAATGACCGCGCCCTGGCGATGCGCGATGTCGCGCGCGGTCATGAACGCGTCGCGCGCTTGGGATTTGTTGGCGCGGTCGAGCGCCAACAGGCATTCGCCGCGCAGGCGATAGATTTCCGACAGGTAAAAGCCGATCCCCGGTTCGTCCACGCCGGCGAGGGCGCGGTCGAGAAAGGCGATACCGTCGGCGGCTCTCCCGCCGGCGAGCAAAATGTCGGCCGCCAGTCCGAGATAGTATTGCGGCACCGGACCAGCCGCCGTGGCGCCTTCGATTTCCTTGTCGACGAGACGCGTGGCGCCGGCGATGCCGGAGCCGACGGCGGATGCCCAGGCCATCAGCACCAGGCTGCTGGCGCCGTAAGTGCGAAAGCCGAATTTTTCCGCCAGGCCAAACGCGCGCTCCGCCGCGGCCAGCATCGCCTCGCGATCGCCGACAAGCTGTACGTTCATGGCGATGTTGTGCAGCGAATGAGCAAGGCTGAAAGGATGGTCGAGCCGTTCGGCCAGCGCCAATGAGTGCGCGACGGCCGCTTCCGCAGCGCCGCGATCGCCGGCTTGCTGCAGGCCGTGTGCGTGCACCACATGCGCGCACACCCCGGGATCATGACCGCCAAAGGCCGAGCCGAGATGGCGATGCCGCGCCATGTCATAGGTTTCCGCGCCAATCCGAGCGTCCGCGCAACAGGCCGCGACATCGCCGCGGAAGAAGGCGGTCGACCAGCGGCAATGGTAGGCTTCGAACAACTGGTCGCCGTCGCCCGATTCCTGGGCGATCTTCATAAGCTCGCCGGCGCGCTCGCGTGCCAGCGCGGTCTTGCGTCCAAGGTTGGCCGTGAGCCAAAGACCCCACTTTGCTCGATACAGCCCCGTGCTGTCGCCGATTTGCTCGCCCATTTCAGCAGCGCGGCGATAAACCTCCGCGGCGGCTGCGCTCTGCATGCCGTGGACGTTGCCGAGCGCTGGACCGAGCTTCAGCAGCAGATTTAGTTCGCGCCGCATCCGTTCTTGCGAATGAGGCAAGGCTTCGGTCGCCTTGAGGGCGGCGGAAAAATTTGCGATCGCCTCGTTGTAGGCTGACCGATTGAGCGCGCGATCCCCCGCTTTCGTGCGATAATCGCACGCCATTTCGGCGAGCCCCGCCTCGCCGAAATGGTACGCCAGCAATTCCGGCTCGGTGGCGACCGCTTCCGGAAATCGTTCTTCCAGGACGCGCGCGGTGCGTTCGTGCAACTCGCGCCGGCGCGCCAGCAGCAGACTTTCATAGGCGGCGTCGCGCATCAGCGCGTGCTTGAAGTTGAAGCTTTGCTCGAGCCCGCGGCCCTCGGGAAAGACGATGCCCGCCGACACCAGACGCGCGAGCGCGGCCTCAAGCACGGCGCCGTGCTTGGACGCCACCGCGTCGAGCAAGGCAAGCGAAAATTGCCGGCCGATAACCGCGGCGATCTGGGCGACCTCGCGCGCATCGCCAAGCCGATCGAGACGAGCCATCAACGAATCCTTGAGCGTCGCTGGCACTGCAGCACCCGCCTCGCCGGCGGATTCGATCACGCTTCGGGTCAATTCCTCGACGAACAGCGGGACCCCGTCGGTCTTGGCGACAATGGCCGCAACGGTTTCCGTCGACAGCCCATGCGAGGCGGCAACCCCGGCGACCAGATCTGCGCATTCCGCCCGGCCGAGCCGGCCGAGCGTGAGCAGCGTCGAGTGCGGCCGCGCCAGCCACGGCGGCGTGAAATCCGGGCGGGCGGTGACGACGGCGAGCAGGCGCGCACGGGCGATGCCGTCGGAAATGTGCGTCAGCATTTCCAGCGTGGTGGCGTCGATCCAATGCGCATCTTCCACCATCAGCAGCATGGTCTTGGCTTCGCCGAGGCGAACGATTTCGTCGGCAAGAAGCGCGATGGTCGCCGCTTTGCGCTGCGCCGGCGTCAACGGCAGCGGCGGCCCATACGGAACGGACAGAAGCTCGGCCAATAACGGGATGGCCGCAGCATCCATCGCCGCCCGCTGCGAGAACAAGGCGCCGAGCTTCTCGATGCGGACAGCCGGTGGATCGACGGCGGCGAAACCGGCGGTGCGGGCGATGTGGCTGATCACCGGATAAAGCGCGCTGTCACTGTGATAAGGCGAACATTGCAGATAGATGCGGCCATGCGGCTCACCGGCGACGGCTTCCTGCAGGGCCTCGACCGATCGCGACTTGCCGATCCCCGCCTCCCCGATCAGTGTTATGACCTGTCCTTCGCCCAGCCGCGCCAGCCGCCAGCGATCGAGCAGCAATCCCATCTCGTGGGCGCGGCCGATCAGGGGTGTCGTCGCGCCGGCGCGGCTTGCTGCAAAGCGGCTTTCGACTGTCGCTTCGCCGACCACGCGCCACGCCGGCACGGGTTGCGCAAATCCCTTCAACTCGTGCTCGCCGGCGGCTGAAAGCTCGAACAAGCCCCCGATCAACTGATGGGTGGATTCACTGATGAGAATAGTGTCCGGCGCGGCGAGCGCCTGTAGCCGCGCCGCGAGATTGGGGGTCTCGCCGACGATGGTGCGTTCCTGCGCGCCGCCGCTGCCGATGATCTCGCCAACCACCACCAGCCCGGTGGCAATGCCGATCCGGGCGCGCACCGGCGCGCCGTCGGGCCGTATGAGGCAGCCGACATCGGCAAGGATTGCCAGCGCCGCGCGGACGGCACGCTCCGCGGCATCCTCGAAAGCCTGCGGAAAGCCAAAATAGGCGAGAACGCCGTCGCCCATAAATTTGGCGACATAGCCGGCGTAGCGTCCGATTGCGCCAGCGGCGGTGTCCTGATAGCGCCGGATCAATTCGCCCAGGAGTTCGGGATCGACTTCGCCGGACAGCGCCGTCGAGCCGACCATGTCGCAGAACAGCACGGTCACCTGGCGCCGCTCGGCATCGCCTGCCACCACCGCGGCTTCGGTCACCGGAGGCTTCGATGGCGCGACCTCGATGGCGCGCGCGGCAATCGCCTTCAACAACCGGCGGCGATTGCCCAGCGATACGCCGAGACGTTCGAGGTCGCTCTCGCTCAGGTCGGGCAGAATGTCAAAACCGATATCGTCCGCCTCGAACGCATCGGCATATTGCTCGAGCCCGTTACCGCGCAGCCAGTCGCGAAGTTCGCTCATGCCGTGAACTTCCGAGGATCCCGGGATGCCGCAGTTCGATCCACCTTATAGCAGATCGAATTGCTTTGGTTACTCCCGCAGCATCCCCCGCAGCGGGCGGTGGCAGGCGAGGATCATCAGGCCCGCGACCGCCGCAATGGCCGCGATCATCAGGAAAAATTCCACATGCGGCATGCGGCTCCAGTAGCTGCCGAGGTAGCCGGACAGAAAGCCGCCGGTGAAGCTTGTCGCCAGCCACACGCCCATCATCATCGAGAGGAGCCGCGCCGGCGCCACCTTGGTCACGAGCGACAGGCCGACTGGCGACAGGTAAAGCTCGCCGACCGTATAGATCGCGATGGCGGCAAGGACCCACAGCCAGCTCGCTCGGCCGCCGCCGGCGTGAACGGCGGCAAAGACGTAAACCAGATTGGCCGCGACCAAACCGAAGCAGCCGAGCGCCATTTTGGTCACGGTCGACGGCTCCGAACCGCGCGCCGCCTGCCGCGCCCACAGCGCGACAACGAACGGCGTGAAGGCGAAGATCATGAACGGATTGAAGGCGAGGAACCAGGTCGTCGGAATGTGCGCCGTCCAGCCGAACAGATCGATGCCGCGGTCGATGCTCGTGTCGATCCAAAGAACCGTGGTGTTGCCGATCTGCTCGTAGCATGCCCAGAACAAGGTGTTAGGTACGAACAGCACCAGCAGCGCAATGATCGCGCGCCACTCATCGCGGCTCAGCGAGCGGTGGTCGATCTGTCCCGCTTGCGTCTTGCCCAATTCGTCCGGCGGCAGATGCGGCAGCGCATAGAGATAAATGCAAAGCCCGATGCACATGCCGACGCCGGCGGCGGCAAAGCCGTAGTGCCAGCCCACTTCCTCGCCGAGCGTGCCGCAAATGAGCGGCGCCAGGAACGCGCCGAGATTGATGCCGACATAGAAGATCGAATAGGCGCGGTCGCGGCGCGGATCGCCCGGCGCGTAAAGGCCGCCGACTTGCGTGGAGATATTCGGCTTGAAGCAGCCGGAGCCGAGGATCAGCGCCAGCAGCGCAAACAGGAACAGCCGCTCCGACGCCATCATGAAATGGCCGAATGCCATCAGCACCGCGCCGACAATGACGGTGCGGCGGCGGCCGAGCACGCGGTCGGCAAGCAAGCCGCCGAAGATCGGCGTGAAATAGACGAGCCCGGTATAGAAACCCCAGATCTGCGACGACAGCGGCTGCACGTCGAGCGGGCCGAAGATGCTTTCCAGCGCGCGCTTGACCGCATCGAGCCCGATGACGTTGCCGGAATGATCCGCCAGCAGGAGATACTTGGTCATGTAAAGCACGAGCAGCGAGCGCATGCCGTAATAGGAAAAGCGCTCCCACATCTCGGTGGTGAACAGGAACGTCAGCCCGCGCGGATGGCCGAACAGCTCGGAAGTGCCGGCCGCCCGCTTGCGGATATCCGTCGAAACGTTCTCAGCCACGTCGCGCATCCAGCCTTGTCATGCCCCGAAGGCGCGGCATCCAGTAATCGCTGACGGGGCTTGCATAATCCCGAATGGCCGGTGATTACTGGATCATCCGCATTCCGCCTACGCGCTCCGCGCTTCGGCGGACTCAAACCCGCCGAAGCTCGCCGGAACGAGCGAAGACGGGTCGCGGATGATGACAATAAAGCAAGATCGACGCCATGGAGGAACGATGCTCGGCCGGACGGCAATCTTAGCGGTAGCGTTCTGTAGTCTCCTTCCTTCGGCGCGGGCCGCCGAACCCACCCTCCTCCACGTCAATACCTTCCCCAATGCCCGCGCCCTGCCGTTCTATGTGGCCGTCGAGCAGGGATTTTTCGCCCGCCATGGCCTGAACGTCGACCTGCAATTGACCAAAGGATCGTCTCCGCAGCGCGCCGCGCTGGCCTCGGGCGCGGTCGACATCGTGCATTCGGCGGTCGACAACGCGCTGGCGATGATCGCGGCCGGCAACGATGTGGTCATCGTCGGCGGCGGCGACAGCGGCACCAACGAATTCTATGTCCAGGATAATGTGAAGAGCTTCGCCGATATCCGCGGTCACGCCATCGTCGTCGACGCGACCAACACCGCCTATGCGCTGCAGGCGAAGAAAATCCTGGCGCAGCACGGGCTGCAAGCCGGCAAGGATTACACGCTCAATCCGGTCGGCAACGGCGGCTTCCGCCTGCGCGCGCTGTTCACCGACAAGAACAATGCCGGGGCCATCCTCAATCTGCCGTTCTCACTCGAGGCCGCCGCCAAAGGCCTGCACAGCCTTGGCCGCACCGCCGATTTGCTCGGCCCCTATCAGGCTGGCGGCGATTTCGTGCGCCGCGACTGGGCGCGCGAGCATGCCGACACGCTGGTCGCCTATCTTGCGTCCTATATCGAAGCGCTGCGCTGGTCGCTCGATCCGAAGAACCGCGCCGCCGCGGTCGCCATTCTGGTCGACAAGCTGAAAATGCCGCAAGACATCGCGCAAAAGAGCCTCGTTTTGATGGCGGAGCCCGGCTTCGGCTTCGCGCCGGACGCCAAATTCGACATGGCCGGCTTCAAGAACGTGCTGGCGCTGCGCGCCGAGGTCGAGGGCGCGAATGCACCCAAATTGCCCGCCGATCCGCAGCGTTATATCGATCTGTCCTACTACGATCGCGCGATGAAGCTCGTGAACAAGGAGTGAGCATGCCCGCCTTTGCCGAAGAAGCCAAAAACTTCCGCCTGATCGGCCACGACAGTTCGGCGGCCTGGGGCGGCGGCTCGCTGGTGCAGATCCACAAGGGCCATGCCTATGTGGGCGCGGTCGGCGGCTCGAGCTACAACGGCCCGGAAGGCTTCACCGTGCACGACGTGCGCGATCCGCGGAAGCCGCACAAGGTCGGCGAATTCCGCGCGCCGCCCGGCATCCATTGCCACAAGCTGCGCATCGTCGGCGACGATCTGCTCTACGTGAACTCCGAGCGGCTCGCCGGCGACAAGGGCAAGAACGCGCGCGCCGGCTTTTTCATCTTCGACATCTCGACGCCGTCGGCGCCGAAGCCGATCGGCTTCTACGACATGCCGGGCTCCGGCCCGCACCGTTTCGGCGTCGATCTCAAACGCAAGCTCGCCTTCATGCCGAACGATGCGCCGGGCTGGACCAAGCGGGTGATCTGGACGCTCGATATTTCAAACCCGCTCAAGCCCGAGGTCGTCAGCATCTGGGGCCTGCCGTGGATGAAGACCGACTCGGATGACGTCGGCGACGATCCGCATCCGGCCGAGGAGGCCACCACGCTGCACGGCCCGCCGATGATCCGCGGCAACCGGATGTATTGCGCCTGGTGGGGCGGCGGCATGTCGATCATCGACTGCAGCGATTTGCGCAATATAAAGCTCGTCGGTCACGTCAAATGGACGCCGCCGTTTCCCGGCTCCAACCACACCTGCTGGCCGATCGGCGACCGCCCCTACCTCGTCGTCACCGACGAAGCGCGCGCCAAGCAGAAATACTGGGACGCGCAATTCATGTGGATCATCGACGCCCGCGACGAGAGCCACCCCATTCCGGTGGCGACCTACATGCCGGAGCGCGAGAAATATTTCGACCGGCCCGGCCGCTTCGGCGCGCACAACATTCTGGAAAACCTGCCGGCCGAGGGCCCATGGAAGGACATCGTCTTTCTCACTTATTTCAACGCCGGGCTGCGCGCCGTCGACGTCAGCGATCCGCTGCATCCGAAGGAGGTCGGCTGTTACGTGCCGGAAACGCCGGACGGCACGCCGGGCATCCAGTCGAACGACATCGGTTGCGACGACGACGGCCGGCTTTATCTGATCGATCGCTGGGGCCAGGGCATGCACATTCTGGAATATACGGGGTAATTCGGCACCACGCGCGCTGTCACGCTCCGCAGTTACGCGTGCTTCTCGGCGGCGTGCCAGTTCGGCTCGTCGGACGGCGGCGCCGGCGCAAAGCCGAATGTCCGCTCGAAGCGCTTGGCGTAAGCCGGCCAGACCTGCGGATTGATGATGCGCGGCACCGGCTTGCCGTCGAGCGCGTCGAGCATCTGCTCGGCGGCGAACTGGCCCATCCGGGCGCGCGCTTCGTAGGTCACGCCCGCCATGTGCGGCGTGACGATGACATTGTCGTATTTCATCAGGGGATGGCTGGCCGCCGGCGGTTCCTTTTCCCAGACGTCGAGGCCCGCGCCGGCAATCTTCTTGTCGCGCAAAGCGCGGTCCAGCGCGTCTTCGTCGTGGATCGAGCCGCGTGCGGTGGTGATGAAATAAGCCTCCGGCTTCATCAGCGCGATTTCGCGCGCGCCGATCAGGTTGCGCGTCTCCGGCGTGAGCGGACAATTGATCGAAACGAAATCGGAACGCTTGAGAAGCTCGTCGAGTTCGACCTTTTCGGCGCCGCGCGCCTTCACCACGTCGGCGTCAAGGTAAGGATCGTAAGCCAGCACCTTCATGCGAAACAGCGCGCCGCATAATTCGGCGATGCGCCGTCCGACGCTGCCGAGACCGACGATGCCAAGGGTCCTGCCATGGGCTTCGTGGCCCATGAACGGCGTGCGATTGGTGACCGCGCCGGCGCGCAGCGCCCGATCGCACTCGTTGAAACGCTTGATCAGCGCCAGCATCATGCCGAGCACATGCTCGGCCACTGCCTCGGCGTTGCCGCCCGATTGATTGACGACCAGGATGCCGCGCTCAGTGCAGGCGTTCATGTCGACGGTGTCATAGCCGGCGCCGTTGGTGGAGACGATCAACAGGCGCGGCGCCTGGCCCAGCAATTCGTCGCGGGCATGGTAATGGGATACGAGTTCGTCGCGCGCCGAGCTGAGCTGATAAGCGTGCGCGGCACCGAGAATTTCCCGCGCGGCTGCGTCCGGCGCTTTTTGCTCGAGCATGTCGAGGCGGATGTCGCCGCGTTTGCCGAGCATTTCGCCGAAGCCCTGCGGTCGGTGCGGCGCCACACAAAACACGCGTTTACTGTTGACGACGTCAGCCATCGCATTCAATTCCTGTTTGTTGGCGGTTTCCGGTGTAGCGCGATCTAATTTTTATCGGCGCTTTTCTTGATGCCCTTCTTGCCGCCGGCTTCGGGGAAAATCCACATCGCCGCCACGAAGAACACCGCGGTGAACAGCACGAATTTGTCGAAGTCCGGCCGGATCGGCGAGCCGCTCCAGAACGCAAACCCGAGCGCGACCAGGACCACGAGGATGGAGACGGCGGCTTTGACGTCGGTCGGCACGGCGTCCTCAATTCGCTCCGACCGGCGCCGCCGCAGCCTGTTCCGGTCCGTTCGGCCGCGCCCGCAAATTCGTCTTCAGATGGCGCGTCGAATAGCCGTTGAGCAGCGTGCCGAGGAGTCCGCGATCGAGGTCGGAGGTGCCGAACGCCCAATCGGCGATCGGGAAGGTCAGATTCATGTTCACCTCCATCATCAGCCGCGCATTGTGGTGCGCGGTGTGATGGCGCCGCAACGTGTTGACGAAGGGGCAATGCTTGACGAAGGCGCCTTCGTCGACGTGGCAGCAGAAATGCATGAACTCGTAGATCAGATACATGCCGGTGGTGACGCAGATGAACAGCCAGCCGACGTTCGGCGACAACACGAGGCCGAGCAGCGCCGCGGGCGGGATCGACATCAGCGTGAACACGACCAGCGCATAGGGCGGGAACACGGTGACACGCCAGTCCTTGTCGTCGCGGAAGCGCATCTCGCTGTCGCTGAAGAACTGATGGTGATTGAGCGTATGCCGCTCGTAGATGGCGCGGAGCCCCTTGATGTTAACCGGCCGGTGCATGACGTATTTGTGCACGGCCCATTCGAATATGTTGGTGAAGATGAAGGTCAGCGGAATGGTGAGCCATTCCAGCGGGGTCACGTTGTGAATATGCGAGATGTAAATGTAGAGGACGGCGGCGCCCATGGCGTAGATCAGCGCAATGTGGAAATAGCCGTTGTACCAGCCGACGATGCGGGAGCGATATTCGTTGCGGAAATCGATCTGCCGTTGCGAAATCATGCTGATCACCCTGGGCGCGCCGTTCACCGGCCGTGTGTGATTGGCGCAGAGCTTAGCATCGCAGCGAGGAATTGCGAACCGCCCCGCTAGGCTTCCAATTCGCGGACCGCAGCATCGATCTCCTCGCCGGTGAGCCGCCAATCGTTGTCGAGATTGGCCACGATCTTCTTCATGAACGGCTCGGAAAGCCGGATCGCCCGCTCGTTATCGCACAGATGATCGACCAGGATCGCCAGCGCGAGCTGTTGCGGGCTGTCGCCCTCATAGGTCCATTCGAAGCCGAATTTGGTAAAGCGCTTGACCTCGTAATGCTCGCCGAGCGGCTTGCCGTCGGCGGTGACGACAAGGCCGTCGATGGTGCGCTTGCCCTCGTAGGTTGCCATGTCGGACCGCAGGTATCGTCGCAACTCCAGGCGCTTAAGCCGCGAAAATCGCCGACCAAAGTGATAGAATTGAAGCGGCGACCAGTCCAGCGGCAAACGCGCGGGGGCGATGCAATGTCAGGGTTTTTGGGGTCACGACTGGACCGATGCGCGAAGCGGCGCCGGCCCGCGTTCGGCGCGCTCGTGCGGCTCGTTGTGGCGGCCGCCTTGGCCGCCTGCGTGGCGGCGCCGGTCCGCGGACAAACCGCCCCAGTATGGACTGTGCCGGAAATCGGCGCGTTGCCGCGCGACGCGCACGGTCTTCTGGTCCGCCAAGGCCGCGATCTGATCACTGCGACATACGCCTATATCGGGCCGAATGTGGCGGATGCGGCGGAGCGCTATGCCGGCAACAATCTCGCTTGCACCAACTGCCACCTTCAGGCCGGCACCAAGAAGTTCGGATTGCCGCTGTTCGGCCTGTACGGCGACTTTCCCCAATACAGCGCGCGGACAGGCGGCGAGATCAGTATCGAGGACCGGGTCAACTCCTGCATGACCCGCAGCATGAACGGCCGTCCGCTGCCGGTCGATGCGCCGGAGATGCAGGCGATCGTCGCCTATATCAAGTTCCTGTCGAGCGACGTGGCTCCGGATCAGCGCTTGCCCGGGATGGGCAGCGGCCACATGCCGGAACTCAAGCGCGCCGCCGATCCGCGACGGGGCCGGCCGGTCTATGCGCGCATCTGCGCCGCTTGCCACAACAGCGACGGTTCGGGCGTGCCCTATGACGTTGGCAACACCGATCTGGGCTATGTCGACCCGCCGTTGTGGGGACCGAACACGTTCAATGACGGCGCCGGCATGGCGCGGATCATCACTTTCGCCAATTTCATCCACTTCAACATGCACCACGGCACCGACTATTTCGACCCGCAGCTTTCCATCGAGCAGGCCTGGGATGTCGCCGCCTATGTAGTGTCGCAGCCGCGGCCGCACTTTGCCGGCAGCGCGCACGATTTTCCCGATTTGCTGCTCAAGCCGGTGGACACGCCCTACGGCCCTTACGCCGACCATTTCAGCGAGCAGCAGCACAAATACGGCCCGTTCGCGCCGATCCGCGCCGCGATCGAACGGCTCAAGCATTCCGGCGGCGCGCATTGAGTTGAGGCATCACTCGCGCGGCACCGTGAGCGCCGCAAGTTTTGCCGCGTCATCGCTTTGATCCAGCCGCCAGAGCGCCTCGATCAGCGGCGCGATGTCGTGACGCGAATTCCAGCCGGCGGCGGCATTGCGCAATTTGTCTTCGAGGTCGCCGTCGGTCATCGGATTTGAGTCGCTGCCGCGCGCCGCGGTCTGCGACAGCCTGTGAAGCTTGCCGTCGGCGGTCGTGATCTCGACCGCAGCGGCGGTGGTGGCGAAGCTTTCATCACGCGCCACTTCGACCTTGCCGCGCAAGCCTACGACCTTCGGATCGTCGATGCAGGCGGCGGTGAACTGCTCGACGCCGGCCTTGCCGGTGACAAGCGCGGCCGCCACGGCGTGCTGCACGCTGACTTGCGATTGGGCGCTGCTCGAGATCTTCGGCCGGTCGGCGCGCAGCCCAAGCAGCGGATTGCCGATGACCTTGACCTTCTCGACCACAGCATCGGGATGGTCGCGCCGCCAATCCAGCACGCAGTCGAGCGCCGGATGCAGCACGAAGCCGCATGGGTAAGGCTTGTACGATGTCTGCGTGATTGCCCAGGTCTCGCCGAGACCGTCGGTCAGCGCCGACAGATCTGGTGTCTCATTGAGCGCATTGTAATAACCCTGCGTGCCGGTGAGCGGCTCAGCCGGACCGGCGAAATTCTTCGCCGCCAGCAGCGCCGACAGCAAGCCGGCGCGCGCGGCATTGCCGACGCCGACGCTCTTTGCCGCGGTGCCGAGGCATTCGCACAGCCCGGCGGCCTGCGTCGCCGCGCTGCCGAGTGCCCAGACCATCTGTTGCGAATTCAAATTAAGAAGCTTGCCGGCTCCGCCGGCGGCGCCGAACACGCCGCAGGTCGCGGTGATGTGCCAGCCTCTATTGTAATGACTCGGCGAGATGGCGAGCCCGATGCGGCACTCGATCTCCTGGCCGAGCACGAAAGCCAGAAGGAGATCGCGGCCGCTCACGCGCTGCAACTCGGCGAGCGCGAGCAGCGCCGGCGCCAGCGGCGCGGTCGGATGAATCGCCGTCGGCACATGGGTGTCGCAGAAGTCGAGCACGTTGGCACCGGCGGCATCGAGGAATGCCGCGCTGAGCGCATCGATGCGCTCGCGCCGCCCGACCAGGGCCGCCGGCTTGCCACCCGAAAATGCGGCAAGCGTGCCGAGCGCGATCTCAAAGGTTTCGTTGCGGCAGCCAGTGAGCGCCGCGGCGAAGAAATTGACGAGCGAACGCTTCGCGGCATGAGCGACCTCGTCCGGCAGGTCGCTCCACCGCGTCGCCGTCACGAAATCTGCCAGGCGCTCGGTGACGCCGGAAGTTTGCAGCATGATGCTATCGCGACCGCGAGCGATTCATTCCGCCGCGAGCGCCGGGGCCTCGCGGCCGGCGCGAACGAGGCGGCCAGGCAGCGCGCCGGTATGCTCGCCGCGCTCGAAGATCGGCTCGCCGGCGACCAGCGTCGTTTCATAGCCGGTGACGCGCTGCACAAAGCGGCGGCCTTGTGCCGGCATGTCGTGGACCAGTTCAGGCTTTTGCACCTGAAGGCCGGCGAAATCGATCAAGTTGACGTCGGCGCGCAGTCCCGGCGCGAGGCGGCCCCGATCGGAAAGCCCGAAGAAATCCGCGGTCTCGCTGGTCTGGCGCTTGACCAGCATTTCCAGCGGAAGCTTCGGCCCGCGCACGCGGTCGCGGGCCCAGTGCGTGAGCATGAAAGTCGGCACGCCGGCATCGACGATCGAGGTGCAATGCGCGCCGCCGTCGCTCAAACCGAGGAGACAGGCCGGATCGTTGAGCATCTCATAAATCGGCGCGTGATCGCCGGTGACGTAATTCACTACCGGGAAGTAGAGATATTGGCCGTCCTCGATGATGGTGTCGTAGGCCACCTCGTCGGGCGGTCGTCCGCTGCGCGCGGCGATATTGGCGACGCTCTTCTCCGGACCCGGCTCATAATCCGGCGGATTGCCCATGACGTAGAAGCGCTCCCACTTCCGGGTGACGGCCTGGCGGAACTGCGCGAGCTTGGCGACCTCGGCGTCCGACGGCTTCTCGGCGAGGATTTGCGCGCGCACGGCAGGATCGCGCAGCCGCCGGCGTTGCTCTTCGATCGGCAGGCTTTCAAGTTTCTTGTAGCTCGGTCGCACCGTGAACGGATTGAGCGCGGTGCCGATGCCCATCATGACGCCGATCGGACGGCCGGCCATCTGCGCGGTGATCGGCAGGCCCTGCGCGCGCATCTCGTGCACCGCGTCGATCAGACGGCGCCAGCGTTGTGGATCCTCGTAGCGGTCGGTGAGCAGAAACCAGATCGGCCGGCCGGTATCCTTGGCGAGCTTGCGCATCCAGCGCAGCTCGAATTCCTCATCGTCGAAATCGGAGTTCATGCCGAAGGCGCCGGTGCCGGTGACGCCCAGCGCCGAACCGATGCCAAGAAGCTCATGATCGTCCGCGTCGCGCGAGGCAACGGCCTCGCCGGCCGGCGTCTTGTGCGAATCGGTGCGCGAAGTGGTGAAGCCGAAGGCGCCAGCCTGTAGCGCCTCGATAGTCAGCCGGCGCATTTCGGCGATGTCGTCCGGCGTGGCGGGCTCGCGGCGCACGGCGCGGTCGCCCATGACATAGACGCGAGTCGGCAGATGCGCGGCCTGCGCGGCGATGTCGATGGCGCGCGGTCGTCGCTCGAGCGCATCCATGAATTGCGGAAACGTCTCCCATTCCCAGGTGAGACCGGCGGCCAGCACCGGATTGGGAATCTCCTCGACGCCTTCCATCAGATCCATCAGCGCGCCGCGATGTTCTTTCTTGACCGGCGCGAAGCCGACGCCGCAATTGCCGAACACCGCGGTGGTGACGCCGTGCCAGCACGACGGCGCCAATAACGGGTCCCACATCGCCTGGCCGTCGTAATGGGTATGCGCGTCGACCCAGCCGGGTGTAATCAGGAGTCCGTCGGCGTCGATGTCGCGCCGCGCCGGTCCCTGCTTGCCGCCGACCGCGGCGATGCGGTCGCCGGATATGGCGACGTCGCCGGTGAAAGACGCTTTGCCGGTGCCGTCGATGATGGTGCCGCCGCGAATGACGATATCGTGCATCAGAGCCGCTCCTTGGGCGGTGACTTGCCGCTTTATTTTAACGCCATGATGCACCCGCGCCGGAGCCCGCGCAATGTGCTGTTAATACTTCATTCACCATAAGCTTCTAACGAGCGAAGAGGGACGCACCATTGGAGATTGAGCATGCACAAGCCTGTTCTGAGCGCGCTCGCTGTGGCAACTCTGTTTGCGATTGCAATGCCGCTCGGCAGTGCCGGGGTCCAAGCGCCGGCGACGCCGTCGGTTGCCCAACGCTCGCTTGTCCATGAAGCCCTGATCGTCTGCGGCGGCAATGGCTGCAACCCGGTCCACACCAGGGTGGAGAAGCGGCAAAAGTTCAAGCCGCTCGAATACACCAAGCCGGTTCGCAAAGCGTCATAGTCATCGGTCGCGGGATCGTCCTCACGCCGCCGCTCGAACGCGCGCATCCTCCAGCACCATGTCGGCGCCCTTCTCGCCGATCATCACGCAGGCGGCATTGGTGTTGCCCGAAACCACCGTCGGCATGATGGAGGCGTCGATGACACGCAAGGCCTCGAAGCCGCGCACCCGCAAGCGCTCGTCGACCACCGCATTCGGATCGGACCCCATCCGGCAGGTCGAGGTGGGATGATAGACCGTGGTGCCGTTGTCGCGCGCGAAGGCTAGAAGCTCGTCGTCGCTCTGGCAATGTGGCCCGGGGGCACGCTCTTCGGCGATGTAGCGGCGCATCGCCGGCTGGCTCATGATCCGGCGCAGCACTTTCAGTCCGGCGACGACGGTGTCGCGGTCGTTGCGCGCGGTCAGATAGCGCGGCTGGATTGCCGGCGGCATCATCGGATCGCTCGACTTGATGCGCACGAAGCCGCGGCTGTCCGGCCGCAACTGGCACACCGAGGCCATGAAGCCGGGAAACGCATGCAGCGCGGCGCCGGCGGTATCGGCGCTGAAAATAAGAAAATGGATCTGCATGTCCGGCGTCGCCAGTTCCGGCCGCGTGCGCAGGAACGCGCCGCAATAGCCGGCGCCAATGGTGAGCAGCCCCTTGCGCGTCATCAGATAACGCAAGCCCGCGGCATAACGGTGACGCCAGTCATGGATCACTTCGTTCATGGTGATCGGCTCGGTGCAGCGGAACTGCATGCGCACTTGCAGGTGATCCTGCAAGTCGGCGCCGACACCCGGGAGGTCGGCGATTACCGGAACGCCGAGAGCGCGCAGGATTTTCTCCGGCCCGAGCCCTGAGAGCTGCAGCAGCTGCGGCGAATTGAACGCACCGCCGGCGAGGATCACTTCGCCGTCGGCATAGGCGGTGCGCGTCGTCTCGCCTTGCCGGTATTCGACGCCGATGGCGCGCCGCCCGGAAAACAATATGCGGGTTGCAAGCGCATTCGACACCAGCGCAAGATTTCCGTGCCGCCGTGCCTGCCGCAAATAGCCGACGGCGGTCGACCAGCGCCGCCCGTTCTTCGTCGTCAGCTGGAAATAGCCGGCGCCTTCCTGGCGCGCGCCGTTGAAATCGTCGTTGCGCGGAAAGCCCGCCGCTTGCGCCGCCGCGATGAAGGCCTCACACAGCGGATGCGGCTCGCACACGTCGGAAACCGCGAGCGGTCCGCCCGTGCCATGGAGATCGTCGGCGCCGCGCTCCTGGTCCTCGGCACGCCGGAAATAAGGCAGCACATCGGCGAAGCCCCAACCGGCATTGCCGAGCTGCCGCCAGTGATCGAAATCCTCGTGCTGGCCGCGGATATAAAGAAGGCCGTTGATCGAGCTCGAGCCGCCCCACACCTTGCCGCGCGGCTGGATGACGCTGCGGTTGTTCAGCTCGGGCTCCGGCTCCGACTTGTAGAGCCAGTTCACCTTGCCATTGTCGAACAGCTTGCCGAAGCCGAGCGGGACGTGAATCCAGAAATGCCGGTCGTGCCCGCCGGCCTCCAGCAGCAGCACCCGGTGCTTGCCGGAGGCGGTGAGCCGATTGGCCAGCACGCAGCCGGCCGAGCCGGCGCCGATAATAATGTAATCGAAGCTTGCCTGTTCTGCGCCCGCCGCCATTCTCTTCCTCCCGTCGTGTATTCTCATTATCGTATAAACGATCTTCCCCCGTGGAAACGGGGCAGAATGGGGAGGACTACGTGAGCAGCAAATTCGGCATCGGACAGCCCGTCACCCGGTTCGAGGATCCCCGTTTCATCACCGGGCGGGGCCGCTACGTCGATGACATCGACCTGCCGCGCATGGCTTATGGCGTCACCGTGATGTCGCCGCATGCCCATGCCCGGATCAAGCGCATCGATACCGCCAAGGCCAAGGCCGCCCCGGGCGTGCTCGCGGTGCTGACCGGCGCCGACATAGAGGCCGACAAGCTCGGCGCCTTTTCACCGGTGATGCCGGAGGACATGGGCGGCCCGAAAGGCTACCGCACGCTGCGTTCGATCCTCGCCATCGGCAAGGTGCGCGCGGTTGGCGAGCGCGTCGCTTTCGTGGTCGCCGAAACGCTGGCGCAGGCCAGGGACGCCGCCGAACTGGTCGAGGTCGATTACGAGCCCTTACCGGCGGTCGTCAATGTCGAGGACGCGGTCAAGCCCGGCGCGCCGGCGGTCTGGGACGAGGCGCCCAATAACATCGCGGTCGGCCTGATGATGGGCAGCAAGGACGCGGTCGATGCCGCCTTCGCCAAGGCCAAGCACATCGTTTCGCTCAAGCTCACCAACAGCCGGGTCAGCGCCAACACCATCGAGCCGCGCGCCGCAATCGGCGAATACCATCCTGACAGCGACAGCTACACGCTCTATTCGACCACGCAGAATCCGCACGGCACGCGTCAACACGTCGCCGGCAACGTGCTCA
>Ga0335081_10005115_pt1 | contig 20748 bp, 16 predicted proteins | sample Lox_Sample_35_FD_206713 | JGI IMG/M metagenome (GOLD analysis project Ga0335081, IMG submission 206713) | Soil microbial communities from Loxahatchee National Wildlife Refuge, Florida, United States - Lox_Sample_3.5 | ecosystem: Environmental > Terrestrial > Soil > Wetlands | place: USA... | reverse complement strand
GACGGCGGCTGCTTCGCCTTCGGTCAGCTAGCGGTCCGGGCCCATGAGCACCGTAGTGTCGTAGCTTTCGAAGCCCTGGATCGCGCGGCCGTAGGCTTTGAACACCAGTTGCTCCGCGATCTTGTCGGCGCGCGGGGTGAGCAGCATCCGCAGCACCACGTCGTCCGCCGGCCGGGTCGCATCCTCGGCGAGCAGCTGCTCGACCACGCGCGTCAGGCGGAACACCAGCTCGTTGACGAAACGCAGGTGCGCACCGTCCTGCACCTGCTCGGCGCCCGGACCGTAGGTGGCGCGCGCCTCCTCGGCGAGCTCGTGCAGGAACAGATTCAGCAGCCGCGCCTTGTCGACGGTTCGCAGATCGCCGAAGAACTCGATTTCGGAATTGAGGTTCATGGCGGCCCCATGCGATGAACGCTCGGTTGAGGTTAAGCCGAGGTCGGGAAAAAGTCGATCGGTTTGGTGGCGGTGACGGCGTCGACGTCTTCCGGCTGGAACTGGAACAGCCGCACCAGCGCGATGATCTTCTGCTCGAGCTCGGGGTCCTTGAGCTCGCTCGATACCACGCGGCACATGGTCACCGAGCCGTTGGGCGCGATGGTGAACTCGAGCACCAGCTTGCCCTGCAGCTCCGCATTCTCACGCAGTGCGCGCGCGTACAGGTTGTAGATGCGCCCCTTGTTGCGGTCGAAGACCAGCGCGATCTCCTCAGGCGAGCGCGCCGGCTTGCCGCCGCCGCCCGAATGGACGTTGCGGTTCGCGGCGCTGGCGAGTGCGACCGAGGAGGTGACCGCGGTCGCCGTGTGACCGGTGAGCGAGCCCGCGCCGGTACCGAAGCCGCGGCTGGCGTTGGCGGAGGTGATGCCGCCGGAGCCCGCGCCCACCCGCGAGGTGATCAGGGAGCGCTCGGCATGCGAGTCGGCGCCGACCGCGGCCGAGAGGTTCTTGGTCTCGAGCGGCGTCAGGTCCATCTGCTGGCGCAGGTCCGCGAGCTCGTCCCGCACCTTGTTCAGCTGGCGCTCGGCCTTCTTGTGCGCGAGCTCCTTGAGATCCACCGGCGGCGGCAGCGGTTTCACCATCGCCACTTTGGGCTCGATCTTCGGCTGCTCCACCGGCTTCGGCGGCGGCGGCTTTGGCTTGTTCTCCAGCATCACCTTTGCGAGCCGGGTGGGAATGTCCTGCGCCGCCTCGCGCTTCGGCGTCGGCAGCAGCGGAAACAGGATCCCGAGCACCACCAGCACGACCAGCAGCACCCGCAGGATCTTGCGGAAGCGCTCACTCGATTCCGGGTCGCCTTCCCAGGGCAGCTCGTATTCGCGGTAATAGGGAGCGAGGATCATGCGCGGGTCAACCCGTCTTCACCTGACCGGCCGCGACCGGCTTTTCCTTCTGGATCACGGCGAGCGAGATCTTGCCGTAGTCGGCGTCGGTGCAGGTCTGCATGACGCGCTTCAATACGTCGTAGGGCAGCGCCTTGTCCGCCATGATGGTGATCTCGCGCTGCGAGACGTCCTGGTCGCTGACCGTCTGGCCCACCAGCATCGGGCGCTTGAGCGCGGCGCTCAGCGGCGCGATCAGCGGTGTCGGGGATGCCTGAACCTCCTTCACGGTGGCGATGTATTCGCCCTGCACGAACAGGTCGTCGCGGGTGATCATCACCACCACCGACTGCTTCGGCGCCGTCTGCGCGATCGACTGCGGAATCTCGATGCCCTTGGAGTTCTGGATCACCTCGACCTCGGTCGAGTACACCAGCAGGAACGCCACCATCACCGACAGGATGTCGATCAGCGGGATGAGGTTGAGCTGCGCATCCGCCTTGTGCCGCAGATGATGCTGCGCCATGCGCCGGGCGCGGTTCGACATGCTCATGAATGACCTCCGCCGGGCGCGGGCCGCGGCGCGCTGCCCGCCGGCGCTCCGGCGACGGGCGCGGCGCCCGGCGGTGCCTCGGTGGTCGAGGGCGCATCGCCGATCGAGATGTCCGGGAACAGCTCCGCCTGCACGGTGCTCATGCCCTGCCCCGTTTCGAACACACGCACCCGGTCCATGACCTGCACCAGCGTGTCGTAGGGGGTGTCGGGCTCGAGCAGAATGCTGGCGTCGGTCTTGTCGGGAAACTTCGCCTTCACGCGCTTCAGATACTCGGTCAGATTGTCGTAGTCGTAGCCGCTCGCGATGTTGGGGAACGTGGCCAGCGGCCCGGTGTTGCGGTCGGCGACCTGCAGCAGGTCCTTGCGCACCATCACCTCCAGCTGCAGCCCCGGCGGCGGCTCCTTCCACGTCGTGTTGGGCGGCGGCAGGTTCAGCTGCAGGATCACGGTGCGGGAGAACACCGCAGTCATGAGCAGGAAGGTAACCAACACCGTGAAGATGTCGATCATCGGCACGAGCAGCAGCTCGGCCGGCTTGCGCGAGTGGCGCTCCAGCTTGCGGATTTGATAAGAGCGGCGCATGCGGACTGCGCGGGTCAGGCGGCCGCGGGTGCCGGTGCCGTCTGCCGCTCGGTGATCGCGTTCAGGAACTTCACCGACGCCATCTCGAGACTGTCGATCACATCGGTGGTCTTGGTCTGCAGCCAGGCGTGGATGAACAGCAGCGGCACCGCGGTCATCAGGCCGAAGGCGGTGCAGTTCATCGCCACCGAGATGCTGGCCGAGAGCAGGTTGGCCTTCTCCGCCGGATTCACGGTCGCCACCGCGGCGAAGGCGCGGATCAGGCCCATGACGGTGCCGAGGAGCCCCAGCAGCGTCGCGAGATTGGCGAAGGTGGCCAGATAGTGGGTGCGCTTCTCGAGCTTCGGCACCACTTCCATCAGGCTCTCCTCCATCGCCTTCTCGATGTCATCGCGCCGGCGGGCCGAGGTAATGCGCGCCAGGCCGTAGTTGAGGATGTGCCCGATGGCCGAGGAAGACTTCGAGGTCACCTGGGCGACCCCGCGGAAGTTGCCCTGCGAGAGCAGCGGCACGATCTCGTTCCACAGGCCGCGATTGCGCGCCGCGGTGGCCGCGAGATAGATCCAGCGCTCGATGGCGATGGCCAGTCCGAACACGAACACGATGGCGATCGGGTACATGAAGTCCCCGCCGCCCTGAAAGAAACGCACGATCAGATTCCAGATCTGCATCTGACTCTCCCGGTCAAGAAACACTCACCCATGGGGACGCAAGCCTGTGAAAACTGAATGACATAGACCCAAAAAGCTGCGATCCAGCTCTCATCCCTGAAAGGCCCCCACACCGCCCTCAGGGCTTGTCGCCGGAACCCGGCACTGTGCCCGCCCTGGCGCGCGGCACGTCGGGCTTCACCGCATCGTAATAACGATTCTCCCGCAGGAACACATCGCGATCTATCGGCTGCAGCACCTCATCCAGCAGGCTGTTGGCGGGCTTGCCGACGAGGTCCCCGAGGTCGGAGCGCTTCCAGGGCACGATATACAGCACCTTGGGGAGCTCGCGGTTGCCGGTGATCTCGGTCGTCTCGAGCTCCACCCTGTCAGTCCCCTTGGCGCCGTGCGCGCCGTCCTTGGCGGTCCCGGCCGCCGGGGCCTTGTCGCCCTTTGGCGCCAGGCGTCCCGCGGAGGCTGCGGCGGATGCACGTGCGGCTGCCGCATGCGGCGTCGTGGTGGCGGTCGTATCCACGGCAGGCTCGAGCTGGTCCGGCGAGGGCGCCGCAGCCGGCGGCCTGTCTCCAGGCGCCGCGGAGGGGCTCTGCTGGGCTTGTGCGCAGCTAAAGACCATCGCGGCGAGCAGCATGAGGACGGTGCGCATGATCAGACTCCTGCTCCGGGACTTGAGCCCGTTCCCTTGGGCGGCGTCATCGCCGGTGTGGTTCCGGGAGCCGGCGCGCCCGCCGGAGCCTCACCCGGCGCCGTCGCCGGGGCGCCCGGCTCCGCGGCCGGCGCCTGGGGCGCAGCCTCGGGGCGCTTCACCGGCGGCAGCCCGAGGCGCTGGCGCAGCTCCGCGATCCAGCCGCTCACCGGCTTCTCTTCGTGCGTCAGCTCCTGGTAGCGGCTGAACGCAGTGAGTGCGCGCCCCGGGTCTCCGAGATAGAGGTCCGAGACCACGCCGAGGTTGCGCCACGCGGCAGCGAACTGCGGGTCGGCCGTGATGGCCTGCTCGTAGGAGGCCGCCGCATCCTTGAACTCGCCGCGCATCCTCTGCGTGACGCCGAGCTCGGTCCAGGCGATGGCGCTCGCGCTCTCGTGCTCCACCGCGCTCTTCAATGCCTGCTCGGACTCATCGAGCCGCCCGTTCTTGCGATAGAGGATGCCGAGATTCACGAGCGGAGCGGCGAACTGCGGATACTGGAGCGCGATCTGCTTGAAGCCGAGCTCGGCCTCGGTCGCGTTGCCCGCACGCATGTAGCCTACCGCGCGTGCGAAGTCGGTGCTCGCAGCCGGCGGCACTTCGGGGCGCACCGGCGCGGGCGCAACCGCAGCCGCCGCACCGGGCGTGCCGGCCCCAGCACCAGAAGCTCCAGCGGGCATCGCCGCCCCGGCGCGCGTCGCGCTTGTGGGTGCCGGGGCCGGCTGTACGGGCGCCGGCGGTGTGGCCTTTACCGGCACCGGAGCCGCCGGCCGCTCGGGCTCCCGCGGCGCCGAGTGGCAGCCCGCGAGCAGTAGTGCGGTGAACGCGGGTAGCCATACCCGCGTCGGCAGACCTGAGCGCGCGGCGGCGCGCTTATTCGAGCCTGGCGACCACATCCTCGGTCAACTCCGTCTTGCCGTAACGGGCGGGCTTGAGCTCGGCGAGCGCCGCGAAGCTCTTGCGGATCCATTCATCGTACAGACCATCCTTGGCGCGCGCCGCGTTGAGCTCGTGCGCCTTGATCGCCTGCTCCTCGAAGGGAAACACCTGCTCCTCGAGCAGCGAGTTGTACTCCTCGAGCGCATCCCCCTTGAGGTTCGAGGGGCGCTCGGAATTCATGATGTCGTGCGCGAGCGTGCGGTAGAGCTCGGCCATCTCGTAGGTCGCGGCCGTGGTCACCTCGGCGACCTGGTAGTCGGCCGCCGCCTTGTAGCCGTCCATGGCCGCCTCCAGCGCCCGGCGTTTCTCCACCAGGCTCTTCTTCAGCGGCGCGGTGAGGCGCACGGCGCGGAAGGCATCGCGCGCGGGTGCTGCGAGCGTCAGTTGCGCCCTCGCCGCCAGATAGTGTGTGCGCTCGGTGCGCTGCGCGCCCGCCTGGGCGTCGGCCGCGATGATCTCCCGGTACCAGCGATCGCGCCGCGCGGTGTCGCCCGCCCTGGTGGCGTAATCGGCGAGCCGCTGGCGTGCCTCGACGGCATCCGCCACCGGGGTCGGATTGTCGGCGACGAACCTCTCGAGCATCGCTACGGCCTTGGGGGTGTTGCCGGCCCTGGCATAGAGATCGGCGGCCTGCATCTGCGCCTCGCGCCGCACCGCCGGCTGCTCGGTCGGAGTCGCGGCGATCCGCTCGAACTCCGCGGCTGCCTCACCCGGACGGTTGGCTTCGCCGTAGGCGACCGCGAGCTTGCGCGTCACGTCGGCCGAGAGCGGGCTCGCCGGAAAATTGCGGCGGAAGCCTTCGAGGACCGTGATGGCGCGGTCCCAGCTCTTCAGCTGGATGAGCTGCGCGGCGGCGTCGTATTCGGCGTTCGAGCGGATTTTGGAATCGGGCGCCACGCGCGCGACGCGCAGAAAGTCCTCGACCGCCCCGGCGCCGTCGCCGGCCTTCTGCTTCGCCTCGCCCTGCTTGTAGACCGAGGCCGCCAGGCGCTCGGTGAGGTCGGCGCGCATCTTGTCATCGCTCCCGGCGAGCGAGCGCGCCTGCACGTAGGCGGGCTCGGCCTGTGCGTATTCGCCCTGGTCGAAGTACGACTGCGCGATGATGGTCCAGGCGATGCGCTGCTTGGCGGTGTCGACCGGCGGCTGGCGCGCGAGCAGCATCTGGGAGACGCTGATGGCGCGCGGCCGGTCGCCGGCGGCGAAGATGTCCTCGGCGGCGCGGGTCAGGACACCGGCGCTGTCGGGATGCTCGGGGAAGGTCTGCGCGAACTTCACCCCGGCATCCGTGGCACGCTTGTGCCAGGCATCCTTGTCGGCGCCGGCGAGACTCTCCTCGCCCTTCTGATAGGAAACGAGCCCGGCGTAGGCCGCGGTGGCCGACTTGTCGTTGCGCGGATAGTCGTAGGCGGTGTGCGCGTACTCGGTGGCCGCCTCCTCGTAGTGGCGGCTGGCGAACAGCGCCTCCGCCAGGAGGTAGTTGGTCGCGGCCGAGTCGGCATCCCCGGGGAAGGACTTGAGGTAGGAGCGATACCAGCGCGCCGCCTCCTCGTAATCGGAGATGCGGCCGCTCTTCTGCGCGTTGGCGTGGAAATAGGTGGCGACGTCCTTGAGATTGGTCTTGAGCTCCGCCACCACCTTGGGATTGGCCGCCTTGGTGCGCGTCTTCCAGTAGGGCGAATCGAAGTTGTATTTCTCGACGAACTCGTGCTTGCCGTCGAGCACCAGCTGGCTGAAGCCGCCCTTGCCGTAGGCCTCGATCGCCGACATGGCGAGGTTGGGCGCCTGGTCGCTGTAAGGATCGAGCGCCACGTAGGCGCGGTAGGTGGTCGCCCCGTCCTGGTAGCGCTGCTTGTCGACGTACAGATCGCCGAGCCGCTGGTACAGCAGATAGGTGTACGGACGCTGGCCGGCGTGGCTCACGTACTGCTCGAGGGTCTGCGCGCCTTCGTTGTAGGAAAAGGTGATGCTCATGACGCGCAGCGTGTCCTCGACCAGCTCGCGGTCGGCGCGCTTGAGGCTCTCGAGCGAGCGGCCCTTGCCGGTCGTGCCGAGCTCGTGGTCGAGGACCTTGCCGAAGGACGGCAGGCTCTCTTCGGTGCGCGATTCCTTGAACAGCGACCAGCCGTGCTTGTAGAGACTCTGCTGGTAGAAGCCGGACGAGGAGCCGCGCGCGATGGAGGCCGCGTAGGCCCGCTCGGCCTCCGCGTAGCGCTTGGCGGAGAACAGCAGCTCGCCGCGCCGGAACTGCACCTCGGCGAGCTGCGGGGCGTTGGGATAACGCTGCACGATCTGGTCGAGCGCGTTGAGAGCCGGATCGGGCTGCCCCGTGACCTCGTAGGCGCGGGCCAGCTGATAGAGCACCTGGTCGTTGCGCGCATAGTCCGGATAGGCCTTCAGCAGCGTGGTGTAGAGCCGGATGGCCTCGGCCCCCTGCAGGTCCTGCGCAGTCACCTCCTGCTCCATCCGCGAGAGCTCGCCCGCATCAAGGTTGAGGTCGCCCAGGCGGCGCATCGCCTCCGCGCGCAGCTTGGGGTCGGTGTTCCGCAGCTCGAGGAAGCGGCGGTAGTTCTCCATCGCCTTCTCGACGCTCGGGCTCGCGGGCGCGTCCTTGTGCACCTCGACCGGGTGCGACTTGAGATCGCCGATGGTGCTCCCGGGGGGTGGCGACTGCGCCGCGAGCGGCAGCGATACCGCCCCCGCCGTCAGCGCCAGCAGCATGGCCCGCGTACGCAGTCTCACCGCGGCGGCTCCTGGGGAGCGGCGGGCAGTGGCTCGGGCGGCGGAGCTCCGGCCGGGGACGGCTCCTCGTCGGCGCCCTTCTGCTGGGCCTCCGGAGCCTTGGCGGGAGCGGCGGCGGCGTTGGCGGCGCGATCGTACATTTCGGCGAGCGCGAAGCGCGCCTGGACCTGGTAGGTCCCGAGGCGTGATTTCTGGTCTTCGAGCTCGTCGACCGCCACGCGCGCCAGGTAGTCGGCCTGTTGCTGCTCGGTGGCGGCGAGACGAGTCGCGAGCTCATCGATGCGCACACGCAGCGCGGCGATGCGCGTGGCAAACTCGCCGGTGTTGGTCGGCACGGCGCGCCGCGCCTGCTCCACGCGGATCCAGCGGCTCTGCGCCTCATGCAGCGCGAGATTCAGGTCTTTGAGCGAGCGGTGCTCCTCCCAGAGCCGCGCGCTGTAGGCGTCGTTCAGCCGGAAGAACAACACGCCCTTCACCAGCGCCAGGCGCTCGCGTAGATCGCCGTTCTCGGGAGTGTCGGGCGCGCCGCTGAGCGCGGCCTCGATGCGCTGGATGCGCGCCCACTGCTCACGCTCGGTGTCGGTACCGAGAGCGGCGACATCGCGCCGCGCTTCGATCGTCTGCAGCCGTCCGGCCAGGTCGACGTTGCGCTGCTGCAGCTGCGTCACGGCGCCCGAGGTCAACAGCGCGTCGACCTTCGGCAGCCGTTCCGCGTAGGCGCGCTCGCGGGTCGCGATCATGTCCTCGAAGGCTTCCATGTCGAAGCCGCCGCGAGCCATCAGGTCGCTCATGTGCACCAGGTCGCGGTAGTTCTTCAGGCCCTCCTGAAAGTCGTTGCCGGCGAGCACGGTGTACAGGTAGCGCGATTCGGGGGCGTCCGGCAGCTTCTTCAGCTGCCAGAACCAGCCGAAGGTCTCGCTGCCACCGCGGCCGCTCTGCAGCACGCTCTTGAGCATGTCGCCCTGCTCGATGCGCGCGATGGCGGCATCGAGGCGGGTGTTCTCTGCCTGGAAGGATTCCACCGCGCTCTCGTAGTACTCGGCGGACTGCGCGTTGGCGTTGAGCTTGCCGAACGCGTACGGCACGGCGAGATAGGACTCCTGCACGGCCGCATCCAGCAGGTTGCGGCTGCGCAGCTCCGTCCACGGAGCGAGCGCGCCCTGGTAGTCGCCGAGCGCAGCCTCGGCCCAGCCGGTGCCGAGCAGCGCCTTGTTCGAGTACGGGCCGTTGAGCCGCACGCGCTCGAGGGCCGGCAGCGCCTTGGCCGGCTGCTTCGCCTGCAGGTAGGCGAAGCCGAGCGCGACGTTGGCACGGTCCTTGAGCGCCAGTTGCTCCTCGGTGCCGGCGACCATCGTGCCGACCCCGCTGAGGAACGGATCGGCGTCCGCCAGGCGGTTGCTGCGCGCCAGCGCCACCCCTAAGTTGAAGCGCGCGTAGGCCGACCAGCTGAAGGTGCCGCGCCAGGTGGACAGCAGGCGAATGGCCTCGTCGTATTTGCCCTGGTGGATGAGCACGTTACCGAGCAGCAGCTCCTTCTGCGACTCGAGCTCCGGCGACATGCGGCCATTGATGCGCGCCAGCGCCATCCCCGCCTTGTCGAGATAGCCGCGCGCGTACCACACCTGCGCCAGGTAGAACCAGGCGACGTTGCGCACGCCGCTCGGCACCGGGTCCTTCAGCAGCGCCTCGAAGCGCTGGCCCGCCTCGTTGTGCATGCCGAGTGCGAGGTACAGGCCGCCCATCAGGAGCTGCGCGTCCTCCTCGTGGTGCGGCATGCGATTCCAGTGGTCGTAGGCGGCGAGACGCGTGAGCGCCTCGAAATCGTCGTGCTGGTAGTAATAGAACAGCGCGTCGCCGTAATGCAGGTCGCGGACCCGGATCTCGGGAAGCTTCTCCGGGTCGTGCCGCCGCGCGAGCGCCGGCACCGCCAGCAGCGCCAGCGTGAGTCCCGCGAGGAGCGCGCGCGCGAACGGGCGAGTCATGGTGCGCGCTATTCCCAATCCTTGATCTCGAACTCCGGCTGGAGCTTTCTCTGCCGGTCGTTGATCTTGAGCTCGAGATACTTGGCCCCGATGCCCTTCTCGAACTTGATCGAGGCGCCGCGCTTGTAAGGCCGCTCGTTCGGGCCTTTGCCGTTGAAGAACGCGACCAGCTCGTGCTGGCCGACCTTGAGGTTGCCGAGGTAGAGCCGCTGCACGCCGCCCTTGAGCAGCGCCTCGACCTCGCGCGGCGTGTACAGGTAGTTGATGACTTCCTTGTTATCGATCTTCAACTCCACCGAGTCGAGCGCGAAGAAATCGCCCACGTCGACCGCGAGGAACACCGCCACCTGGGTGTTGGCCGGAAACAGCAGCTCCTCCTCGAGGATGAAGAGGTCACGGTTGAGATCGACCACATCCTTCTTCAGTCCCTGCACCTGCTCATCGAGCGCGCGCGTGTCGGTCGCCGAGTCGGCGGCTGCCGGCGCGGGCGTGGCGGTCTCGCCGGGGGCGGCGGGCGCCGCGGCAGCGGGCGGCGCGGCAACGGCCGGCTCAGGAGCCGGTGGCGGCGCGGCGGCGGCGGCGAGCGGCGCGGCGGCGAGCAGGCCTGAGGCGAGCGCCGCCGCGGCTGCGCTTCTGAAAGCGCTCAGCGCACCGGGCAGTGCGCGAGTCGTGAAGGCATCGGGCATGTTCGTTCCGATCATTCGTTCAGCAGAACCCGCAACTCTCCGAGGTAAATGTCGTCGCTCTTGGCGCTGAAATCGCGCAGCACGTTGCGGACGGTGCCGCTGCGATCGATCAGCACGGTCATCGGCAGATTGTCCACCTGGTAGGCGCGGCCCACCGCCTTGTCCGGGTCGAGCAGCATCGGGAAGGTGACCGCCGTGCCGCGCGCGAACTCGGCCGCGCGTGCCGGGACATCGTCCACGCCCACGCCGTAGACCTCGAGCCCCGCGGAGCGGTAGGTGGCGAGACTCCGGTTGAGGGCGTCGAGCTGGCGGCGGCAGGTGCCGCAGCCACTGCTCCAGAAAGACAGGACCACGACCTCGCCGCGGTGCTCCGAGAGACGCACGTTGCCGCCGGCGACGGCGTGCAGGGTGAAATCCGGGGCCGGGCGCGTGATCAGCGGGTAACCGCGCTGCGCGAGCGCGGCCGTGCCGGCGCCGAGCAGCACCACGGCCGCACACCTCAGGACTACCCGCACGCGTGACCGGCGGTCACGCGCCGCCGGACCGTCGGGTCGTTGCAAGCTCAAAAGAAGATCCTTCGGGCTGTGAAGCCGAGCTGCGCGCAAGCGCCGAAACCCTCGCACAGCGCGGTCGAGACTGTCAACGAAGTGGCGCGCGAAAACGATCTGGCGGCGCTGCATCGCGGCGGCCGCGCAGTCGTCGCCCGGCGACAGGTACCGCCCCGCTGCGCTCGAGCGTCGCCGGCGCCAGGCGGCGCCAGCGCGCCTAGACGATCGGCTCGAACACCGTCAGGGCCGCGAGCGATGCGGCGGGCCCGAGTCCCTGCATCGGGAAGAGCGTCGGGAACTGCGCGTCCGTGCCCAGCAGTCCCATATAGTTGAGCATGATGAGCTCCGGGATCTGGTTGACGGAGTTGGCCGCCGGGCTCGAGTTCGTGACCACCGAGCCGTCGGAGCTGAAGTACCCGATCTGCTGGCCTGCCGCGCCATTGCGCAGCGCCGGGCGCCCCTTGGGGCTGTAGACCAGGAACACCGTCGCCGCCACCGAGGAGTTATCGCCCTGCCAGCCGAGCTTATCGCGGCCGGCGGCGCTGGTGTCCACCATGCTGTTGGAGTTGAGCGAGCCGTCGCTCATGATCTGGATCATGACGGGCGTGCCCTTGCGGGCCGCGTACTCCAGCACCGCGCCGATCATCTGACCGGCGGTGAAGTTGCGGGTCTCGCCGGTGGCGCGCGTGCTGTCGTGGTAGTCGAAGCCGCCCATGGAAATCGTGCCGGCGCCGGCATAGCCGTCGATCACGAGCTTCATGACCGAGGCGGTCATCGCCACGTCCTGATTCTGGAATTGGGCAGCCGTGAAGATCGGGGTCGTGCCGCCGACGATGAGCGGGTCCTGGGTCGGATCGAGCCCCGCGGGGCCGGCGGCGAAAATGTTGGCCGTATTCGCGGACTGCACGTAGGCGCAGCGCACCCCGTTCTTGAGCACCGCATCCGCACTGCCGCCGCCGGGGATGAGCTGCACTCCCGGACTCGAGCCGCCCGGGTTGCCGAGCGCACCGGTAAACTCACTGCCGGTCGAGCTCGCTCCCTGGTAAAGAGCGGTGCCGGTACTGATGCGCGCCTCGGACTCGAGCTCCGCGAGCGCCAGCGGGTCCACCCCGCCGGCGGGCATCGGCGGCGCGAGTGCCACGGCGTCGGAAGGCTGCTGGATGGTGGCAGGCTGCAGCTTCGGGTTGATGGTGTACATGAGCGCCGCCGAGTTGCCGCCCGAGACCGACGACTGGGTGCCGATCAGATTCACCACGGTGCCCTGAGCCCCCGCCTCGGCAATGCCGTACATCGGGTTGATGGTGTTGGACGAGGTATCGTTCTGCGACATCGCCGGGATCACCGCGCCGTTGACGCCGGCCTGGGTGGTGGCCGCCGCCACGGACTGGATGCCGCGCAGGATCGCGCCGTCCGAGTGCCACAGGAGCCCGAGCGCGCTGCTCACGAAGGTGCTCGAGCTCGGCACCATGTTGCCGGGCACGCCGAGCTTGCCGTAGCCCGCGACCGAGAGGAAGTTGGCCTGCCCGCCCTGTACGCCCACCAGCGCCTCGGAGCCGACCAGGTTCGCCCCGCCCGCGAGGTCGAACACGATGAACGGCAGCGATCCCGAGCCGCTCGGGATGTTGCACTGACCGCTGCCGAGCAGCGCCTGGATGTCGGCATCCAGCCCGGCGCGTGCGGTCTGCGCCTTGAGGAGGGCCCCGAGCCAGGCGGAGCCGATCACCATGCCCTGAGCGCCGAGCATGCCGGCCGCGAGGAAGTCGCGGCGCGTCACCGGGCGCGGGTGGTTCTCGTGCAGTAACGGGCTACCGGGCGCGTGGGGCCGGGGGGGACGCTTGCGGATCAGCATCTTGAGTTACCTCTCACAATCCTTTTACTGCAGGGTCACGGCCGCGCTGCCCAGCGTCGCGGTGCACGCCGCGACGCTTGCCTGCGTTACGGTCGCAGCCGAGTTGATCTGCGAAACGCGGGTGAGCAGCGCATCGACCTCGCTGTGTACGGCGGCCGCCGTCTGCGGCGCGACGTTCACGCCGACGCCGTTATTCGACAGCGCGTTGATCACGATGGCGCGATTGCTGCTGCCGCTCGCGCCGAAGAAGCTCGACGCCGAGGCGCTCAGCGACGCGTCCAGGCCGGTGCCGAAGAAGGCATCGCGTAAGCTGGAGCTCGCCATGAGCTCGCTGCAGTAGGCGTTGGCGAGCGCCGAGATCGCCGTCTGCTGCGAGGAGATGAACCCCGAGATGAGCGGCGTCGCCGGCATCGACTGCTGCGAGCTCTCGTACAGCGTCTGCACCACCGGATCGGTGATCGCCACGCCCGTGATGCGGGCGAACGAGTTGTTGATGCGCTCGTAGGTCGCGACGCCGTAGTCCGGCACCGGGGTGTTGTTGGGCACCGGCGGCGTCGGGACCCCCGGCGGATCGACGAACGTGTGGGTGCTGGTGCCGAGCTGGTCGAACGACAGGAAGAACAGGTCGTTCGCCGGGCCGAGATTCACCGGGATCACCGTGCCGAGCGGCGACAACGCCTGGCCGCTCGTGGGACTGACCCCCGCGGTGTAGGCGGCCCCGCCGAGCGTGGTGCTGAGCGTGGCATAGGACTGCGCCGAGGGCGCCAGCTGCCCGTTCACACCGATGCGCAGGCCTGCGAGCGTGAGGCCCGACGGGATCGTCGTCACGGTGGGATCCAGACTGATGAAGCGCGGCTGGTAGAACAGGTAGCTGAAGTTGTCGTACTGGCTCGCCGTGAACATGATGTACGACTGGTTCACGCCGGTGAGCGAGCTCACGCCGAACAGCAGGTAGTACTTCTGGCCGACGCCGGCGTTGAAGTTCTGCTGCACCTGCGCCGGAGTGAGCGCGGTGTTGTAGATGGCGACCAGCTTGATCTCGCCCAGCCACTGCCGCTGCCCGCTGGTCTCGTTACCGAGCACCAGCGCGAAGGTGCTGTCCCAGTTGGCGAGCGAGCCGCCGGCGGAGGGATCCTTGTCGCCGGTAAATACGCCGTTGACGTAGATCTGCTGGCCGTTGACCGGATCATAGGTGAGAACGACGTGCTGCAGCGCCGCCTGGGCCGCGCCGTTGGTCGTCGTGGTGACGAGCGGCGGCATACCGTTGGTGTCGGTGACGCTCGAGCGGGTGAAGCCCTCGTATTGCTCGGCCGCCTGGCCGAGAGTGGCGTTGCGCGTCGTGTTGCTGCCGGAGTAGCTCACCAGCCAGGCGTTGGTCTGGGCAACGTTGGCGGGCGCTGCCCACACCTCGATCGAGTACTCGCCGGACTCCTGGATCATGGTGGTGAGCTTCGAGCTCGCGCTGGTGGAGGCCTGCGCCTGGCTGCCCTGGGCGAAGATCACGCCCCAGGCGCTGTCCCAGGTGATGTTGCCCGAGAGCGTGAGGTCCGCCTCAGGACTGACGCCGCTGGTGTCATAGGCGGTGCTGCCCTGACCGGTCTCGAACATATACTTGGCGATCATCGAGCCTTCGAAGCGGCTGCCGCCCGAGGCGATCGTGCCCTGGGTGAGGGAGACCGCGTTCGACACGACCAGCGTCGGGTCGATGGGCGTGACCGGGATACCGTTGGCGAACGCGGTGATCTGCGTGAGCATCGCCGCGGCACTCGCCGGACAATCGGGCGCGCCGTTCGAGGCCGCCGACGGCCAGCAGTGGTGCAGATCATTGGCCAGTCGCTGGTAGAAGCGCGATAAGTTGGGCTGGGCGAGGTTGATCTTCGGCTGCGCCGCGATGTAGGCGGAGTCGATGTTGTTGGGATCGGCGAAGTACGGCTGCTGCGGGCTGGCCGAGGCCGGATTGTGACAACCCGAGCAGTACTTGGTGACCAGCGGATAGACGGTGCTCTGGTAGCTTGGGTTGCCGACGGTCGGATCCGCCGGGAACTGCTTGCCGCCGCCGGCGGCCAGCACCGGCGGCGCATTGAGCACCACCGAGGTGACGGAGGAATTGCCGGCGCCGAGCCAGTTCTGGATCCACACCAGCATGGTCGCGGCGCACGCCGACGGATCGGCGACCCAGCAGTTGTGCCCGCCGCCGACCTTGAGCACCAGCTCAGACTGGCTGGGGTTCGTGAGACTCACGAGCGGCAGCGCCGCCTGGTACGCCTGGTTCACGTCATCCGAGCGCGCGAACATCGGCGACTGCCCGCCCTGGTGGTGACAACCACCGCAGCGGTTCGTGGGAATGATGTTCTGCCACAGGTTGACCTGGAATGCCTGGATGTCGGCGTTCTGGGCCGGCGGACCGGTATACGACTGCGTAGTCACGGTCGTCGTCTGCTGGTTCACCGTGGTCGGCGCGCCTCCGGAGGAGCTGCAGGCGGCGAGCGCCGCCAGCATGGCGGCCGAAGCGCAAACCTGCAGCGCGCGGCGGGCGAGAAATTTGTCCATGGTGTTGCTCAAACGGCTATGCATGTTGGACGCTCCCTTACGACCCCGGACAGGCGGCAGCGGCCTGCTGGAACACCTGCTTGAGGTTGTAGCCGCCGGAGGTGAAGCTCGAAGTGATCGAGGAGACCGTCGCCAGATCGGTGCTGCTCACCGGCGCGCGGAAGCAAACGGCCTGAAATACCTTGGTCACCTGGCACTGCGCGAAGGTGCTGCTCGACTCGAGCTCCTGCCCGAGGGACTTGGCGCCATTGCCGCTGCCGGGGAGCGCGGCCGCCCAGCCGAGCACCGTGTTGGGACCCTGGCGCCAGTGGTTGACCCAGCTGTCGTCAGGGGTCACGTAGCCGAAGGGGAAGTTGGCGGCGTTGATCAGGTATTTCGGCTGCACCTGACCGGGGGTGTAGACCATCGAGTTGGTGTTGACCGCATCAAAGTTGTAGTAGGCGAAGGCCTGCGCCATCGCGTCCATGCCGCTGTGGCAGCCGACGCAGGTGTTCATGTAGATCTGGCTGTCGCCGCCCGGTGAGCGCGCCACGTCCTGGCGGACGTGGTCCGTGGGCCGCGTGGTGTCCGCGAGTGCCGGCATGTCGCTGCAGAACTGGTTGATCATCGTGAAGCGGAACATCGCGCGATTGGTGCCGTTGATGAAGAACGCCGAGGCGAGGCCGCGCGTGGTGATCAGGCCCGCGGTGGCCGCGGTCGGCGTGCCGTAGGTACCCGACTGCGTGCCCTTCACCAGCGTCGCCATCAGGTCGACGCCGTTCTGCTCCGCGGTCGCATAGTGGTTGTTGTTGGCCGCAGACGGCGCCGGCAGCCCGGAGGCGTTACTGGTGTAGAGGATGTCCGCATCCAGCAGGCTGTTGAACCCCACGTTGTCACGCACCATGCCGATCACCGTCGCCACGGAGTCATTGAGCGGCGAGAACACCGTCGCGGCGCGGTTGGTCCAGGGCATCGCGAAGTTCTTGAGCGTCACGTTGTAGAAGGTCGGCGCGCTGGTGGCGACCGCCGCCGCCTGCACCAGGCTGGCGCTGCCGGGAGCCGCGCCCGCGGCGCCGGCGGCGCACGCCCCGCCGCAGATCGCGTTGGTCATCTGGGTGAGCTCGGCCGCCGACGGCGGCACACCGGCGATGCGCTCGTAGATGCGCTTGGCCTGCTCGTTGGGGCCCGCGAAGGCGGGCGTGAAGGGCTGCGCGAGCAGCAACAGCGCGCACGCCGTGAGCGTGGCGCGTGGCGCGCGGCCCGGACCTGTGCCGGTAGTCATGACGTTCATGGCGCTGGTCGTCTCCCTGCAAATACCCTAAAGCGCGAGCCGACTATACGGGCTGCGCAACCCCTCCCCGAATGTCTCAACTGGCTGACGTCGCTGGGCGCCGACACTTGTCGCCTTGAGCGGCGGGCGCGGATGATTGCGCGTCAAACTGCGAGCCAGATCACGGCGGGCACTGCCCCGAATGAATACCTGTAGTAGCCGGGCGGCAGTGCGGCGCTTGAGCCGAGCAGAACATGCGGCGCGTGCCGGTACCGTGACGTAATGCCGCCATGGCGAAAGTAATCGCAGGATCGTGAATTACGTTACATTCGTGGCGCGCGAGCGCGTACAGCAACGGTGGTGCAAGGTGCGCATGAGTCTACGGCCCGATGGAAGTATTTGGCGGCGGCAGCTCGCGCCGCTGGCGGCGGCGGTGCTCGCCGCCACCCTGGCCGCGTGCGCCGGCAACGGCGCGGGCGGCAGCGGCAGCGTCAACATCGCCAACAGCCAGGGCGGCGACCCGGCGACCGTCGACTACCCGATCTTTTATGTGAAGCGTCCGGTCCCGGTCAACGCCGCCGGCGCGCTGGTGCAGGATGACCTGCGGATCCTGCGCGACCTGGTGCCCGGCACCGATCTCTACATGCGCGAGAGCGCCTCGCCGAGCGCCGTCGAGACCAACATCACCGCGCGCGTCACCGCCGGCGCGCTCTACGACGTGAAGGACGTGGACGTCTCCCCGGACGGCACGCGGGTGGTGTTCGCGATGCGCGGCCCGCTGGCGAAGAATCAGAAGGCCAAGGACCCGCCGTCATGGCGCATCTGGCAGTATGTCATCACCACCGACACGCTCGCGCCGGTGATCAATCCGGCCATCGACCCCGACCCGCTCACCGTCAACGACGTCTCGCCGCATTATCTCGCCGACGGGCGCATCGTCTTCTCGAGCTCGCGCCAGACCGCCTCGGAGGGCATCCTGCTGAACGAGGGCAAGCCGCAGTTCACGGCGCTCGACGAGGACTCCGCTGCCGACCAGGGCGGCACCCAGCCGGCGTTCGTCCTCGAGGTGATGAACGCCGACGGCACCGGTATCCACCAGATCTCCTTCAACCAGAGCCACGACCAGCAGGCGACCGTGCTGCAGAGCGGGCGGGTACTGTGGAGCCGCTGGGACGACGCCTTCGGCCACAACGCCATGTCGCTGTACTCGTCGAACCCCGACGGCACCGACGTCGAGCTCTACTACGGCGCCAACAGCCACATGACCGGCACCGTGGCTCCGGGCACGACCACGCCGACGGTGGTTGAGTTCGTGCAGCCGCATGAGATCCAGGGCGGCGGCGTCATGTCGCTCATCCGCCAGTACACCGACGTCGACGACGGCGGCAATCTGGCCCTGATCAACGGCGTCAACTTCGTCGAGAACACCCAGCCGCTGGCCGCCTACGCCGGCCTCGCGGGACCGGCGCAGACGCAGGCCACTCCACTCAACAACATCTATACGATTCCCGGACCCTCGCCCGGCGGGCGCTTCAACTCGGCCTATCCGCTCTGGGACGGCACCGGCCGCATCCTCGTCAGCTGGTCGGAATGCCGGCTGCTCGATACCACCCAGACTCCGCCGGCGATCGTGCCCTGCACCACCGCCGGCCTCGCCAATCCCAACGCACAGAGCGCCCTGCCGCTCTACAGCCTGTGGATGCTCGACCCGGCCCACGGAACGATGCTGCCGATCGTGGCGCCGGTCGAGGGCGTCATGATCACCTACGTGGTCGCCACGCAGCCGAAGGCCGTGCCCAACATCATCCTCGACACCGTCCCGAGCGGCCAGGCCGAGACCTTCGCGAGCAACGGCCTCGGGGTGATCGACATCAGAAGCGTTTACGACATCGATGGGCTCGCGGTGAACCCGGCCGGCCTCGCTCCGGTGAGTATCGCGGCGATCGCCGATCCCGCCCAGACGCCCGCGGCCCAGCGGCCGGCGCGCTTCATCCGCCTGGAGAAGGCCGTCTCCATACCCGACAAGACCGTGATCACGCTCACCGCCGCCGACTTCGGCGTCACCAGCAACATGATGGAGATCCTCGGCTACGCGCCCATCGAGCCGGACGGCTCGGTGCATCTCGAGGTGCCGGCCCAGGTCGCCGTGCGCCTCGACGTGCTGGATGCCAACGCGCGGGCCATCACTCCGGGACAGGGCGTGTGGCTGCAGATGCAGCCGGGCGAGACCGTCTCCTGCAACGGCTGTCACGAGCCGCAGGGCGGCGCGGCAAACCCGGTCTCGCACGGCCGCCAGGGCGCCTTCAACTCGGCGTGGGCCGGCGGCACGGCCGGCACCGCCTTCCCGCACACCATCTCGAGCGGGCCGGCGGCGTTCATCCCCCAGAGCAACGGCCAAACCATGGCGCAGGCGCGCATGGCGGTGAGCTGCGCGACCGACACGCCGCCCTGCCTGCAGATGCAGCCGAGCGTCGACGTGCTCTACACCGACGTGTGGACGGACCCCGCGCAGGCGACGCCGGGTACCTCGATCACCTACAGCTATACCGATCCGACCAATCCGATCCCGGCGATTCCGACCACGGCGCTGTGTGCGACCGCCTGGTCGGCCAACTGCCGCATCATCATCAACTACCCGCAGCACGTCCAGCCGATCTGGGATGCTCCGCGTACCGGCATGTTGAACGGCGTGCAGGCGAGCGTGACCTGCTCGCAGGCCGGCTGCCACAATCCCCTGAGCGCGGCCGGCGTCGCACAGACACCGGCGGGGAATCTCGACCTGACCAATAGCGTCGACGCGAATACCAACGAGTTCACCTCGTACGGACAGCTGCTTACCCCGCACACTACGGTTATCATGGGCCAGCCGGGACCGACGGTGGGTCCGTTCATGAATGCGGGTAGCGCCAATGGCGGGGCCTCGAGCGCCTTCTTCAACTGCTTCGCAACAGGTTCCGGGTGTAACAACCCGTCGCATACGGGTTGGCTGAACATCGCGGAGCTTCGCCTGCTGTCGGAGTGGCTGGATATTGGCGCGCAGTACCACAACGACCCGTTCGCCCCCGCGGCACCCATGTGAGCAAGGGAAAGATCTGACGCGCCGAGCGCAACGGCCGGCGCGTGCCGCCCTGTTGGTAATCGCGGCGCTGCTCGCCGTGCTGGCGCCGGCGATGAGCGCAGCGCGCGAGTACCTGCAGCTGTTCGTGGCCGAGCCGTATCTGGAGCTCCACACCGGGCCCGGGCGCGGCTACCCGGTATTCCACGCGGTGCCGCGCGATGAGAGCGTCGACGTGCTGTTCCGGCGCACCGACTGGTTCAAGGTACGCACCGAGCGCGGCGTCGAGGGCTGGGCGTCCCAGGCCGACATGCTGAAGACGGTGATGGCGGATGGCTCGCCCTTCAAGTTCGAGCTGGGCGACCAGGCGGGCTTCAGCTCCCACCGCTACGAGCTCGGCGTGTTCGCCGGCGAATACGGCGGTGCAAATCTCATCTCCGCCTACTGGTCGGTGTCGCTCAATCCGCAGATGGCGGTGGAAGCCGCCGCCGGCCAGTTCCTCGGCCGCTTCTCCAACGGCGAGTCGGGCGATCTCGGCTTCGCCCACGTGATCTCCGCGGACACGCGCTGGTCGCCGCTGCTGCTGCTTGGGGTCGGCATCGTGCATACCGAGCCCAAGGCGACCCTGACGACACCGGAGAACCGCACCGAGCAGACCGCCTACGTGGGCGGCGGCATCCGTTACTACCTGACGCGGCGCTTCTTCATGCGCGCCGAGTACAAGGCTCACTACATCTTCACGAAGCGTAACCAGAACGAGGAAGCAGACGAATGGAAACTGGGATTCGCGTTCTTCTTCTGACGGCGGCGCTCGCCCTGCTTCCCGGCTGCGCCACGGTGCGCAACTGGTTCCACGGCAAGCACGCCGCGCAGAGCACCGACACCCAGGCCGGCTCGCCCTCGGGGACCGCCGGCAGTGCCGGGCCGGAGGACGAGACGGCGCCGCGGGTGATCGAGCCGCAGGTCGAGCGGCGCCAGATCAAGGTGCCGCGCATCAAGAGCTCCAACGTCGAGCTGGGAGCGTTCTACGGCGCGCTGTCGATCGAGGACTTCGGCACCAACGCCGACTACGGCATCACCGCCGCCTACCACATCACCGAGGACTTCTTCTTTCAGGGCGAGGCGGGCCGTTCCCGGGGCGGACGTACCAGTTTCGAGACTTTGAGCGGCAACCTGCAGCTGCTTACCGAAGCTGAGAGGCGCTTCACGTACTACGACCTGTCACTCGGCTACAACTTCCTGCCGGGCGAGGCCTTTCTCGGTCGCGGCGTCGCCATGACTAGCGCTTTCTATCTCCTCGGCGGTTTCGGCGCCACCGACTTCGCCGGAGATACGAAGTTCACGG
>Ga0335081_10005114_pt1 | contig 20749 bp, 19 predicted proteins | sample Lox_Sample_35_FD_206713 | JGI IMG/M metagenome (GOLD analysis project Ga0335081, IMG submission 206713) | Soil microbial communities from Loxahatchee National Wildlife Refuge, Florida, United States - Lox_Sample_3.5 | ecosystem: Environmental > Terrestrial > Soil > Wetlands | place: USA... | reverse complement strand
CAGGATCAATTGAAACGTCTCGCGATGCTCCCTCATGTGCCAGTTAGTTGGGGATAGGATTAAGGGACTGCAAGAAGCCTTACCGTGCTTTGGATCAACATGATCGGCTATGAGGAAGGCGAAGATGTCTCTCTGAAGATAGCTTGCTGAGAGCCCATCCATTCGGACGGCGTCAAAGAACCATTGGCTTGATCGTGCATTTGAACACGATTGTCCGGCTTGGTCTGGGCAAGCCCCAAGGGCGCGAGAAGACGCGATGCTCCGGCAAGAGAATGAGACCTCATGTTTGGAGAATATTTGCTTTACGCCACGCAAAAATGGCAGGCCCTGCCCTGAGCGGATTTGTCGCGGCTGGCGCCAATGCAATGGCCTTGCCAAAAATTCAACCGGCGCCCACCTTGAGCAAAGTTAAGGAAGCGTATCCACGAGAGGAAACAAGGCGATGCATCTGGAAGATGATACTGTAGGCCGCGAGATTTCGGTCAATGACAAGCGTACGGCGGACATTCTGTGGACAATTCTGATGCTCACGCGCCTTGTTATCCCGGCCTATGTTATCTACGCGATCTATCTCTATTGGACTTTGCCGCCCAGCAATTACTTGACAGGTGGCTATTAAGGGTTGGGGCAGCCCCGCTCTATCATAAAGCGGGGTTTGCGCCGCAAAGACATTCCAACGTGGCGACGCAGATATTTTCGGAGCCACGTTATCGGGAATGGGGCGCGGATTTATTTTTCCGGGTGTGGCGTTAGTCGCCGGAGTGGCGCCGCAGGAGGGACGATCAAGGGCCGCCCTGGCCGTGTGGTAATTTAGATCGGCGGAAAGTCGAATAGCAGCGCGGGCGCCCCAGAACTCTTGAACAGCCGCGCTCGAAATAATCTGACCTTGGCGCCGCCTAGCCACGGCGTCAGTTGGCTTTGGCCAGTTGACGTGGTGCGCGCAATAGGCTAACGGCTTCTTTTCAGCCTGACATGAAGGGTCATTTGGGGATGTTCCTCCCCGGGGCCCTCTTTTGCCAGGTGTCCCGCAAGGGCCGGCCTCCACCGGACGCGGGTAAACTTTCTTGCCGCTAAGCTTTTGGCCGCTGCGGCCGAAATGGAGAATAGATCTTGGCTCGTATTGCTGGCGTCAATATTCCAACTAATAAGCGCGTTATCATAGCTCTTCAATATATCCACGGCATTGGCCCGGCTAAGGCGAAGGACCTTTGCGAGAAGGTGAATATTCCCGCGGCGCGCCGTGTCTCAGAATTAACGGACGCAGAGGTCTTACAGATTCGTGAAGCGATCGATCGTGATTACATCGTGGAGGGGGATCTCCGCCGAGAAGTTGCGATCAATATCAAACGGCTCATGGATCTTGGCTGCTACCGAGGGCTTCGCCATCGGCGTCAGTTGCCGGTACGTGGCCAGCGCACCCACACCAACGCGCGGACCCGCAAAGGCAAGGCCAAGCCCATCGCCGGCAAGAAGAAGTAGCTTTCAGCACGCTCGCTGCCGCGTTCAGCCCAAGTGAGCAGCAGGCACCCCGCTGAGGAAAAGATCATCCCGAGCGCCTGGCATGACGGGCGCGTTTGAAGGAATTGGAGAATGGCAAAAGAAGCTACCCGCGTCCGCCGCCGCGAGCGCAAGAACATTGCGTCCGGTGTCGCCCATGTTAATTCGACGTTCAACAACACGATGATTACCATCGCCGACGCCCAAGGCAACACGATTTCCTGGTCGTCGGCCGGGACGATGGGCTTCAAGGGATCGCGCAAGTCGACTCCGTATGCGGCGCAGATGGCGGCTGAGGACTGCGCGAGAAAAGCAGCGGAACATGGGATGCGGACGCTCGAGGTCGAGGTTTCAGGGCCAGGATCCGGGCGGGAGTCGGCCCTGCGGGCTTTGCAAGCGGCTGGCTTCACGGTGACATCGATCCGCGATGTCACTCCGATCCCGCACAATGGCTGCCGCCCGCGCAAACGCCGGCGCGTCTAGGCCGCGCCCCTATCAATCTATTCCGGTTCAAGGGGCCGGGCACTCTTTTGGCGCCACAGCATCAGGCAATATGTCTCAAGGAAAGGTCCCGTCGTGATTCAGAAGAACTGGCAGGAGCTTATCAAGCCAAGCAAACTCGAAGTGGCCCCGGGAGATGATCCAAAACGCGTGGCCACCATCGTGGCGGAGCCGCTCGAACGCGGCTTTGGCCTCACTCTCGGCAATTCGCTGCGCCGTATTCTGTTGTCTTCCTTGCAGGGTGCGGCGATTACTTCCGTGCACATCGACGGCGTCTTGCATGAATTCTCGTCGATTCCCGGGGTGCGGGAAGACGTGACGGACATTGTGCTCAACATCAAGGACATCGCGATCAAGATGCCGGGCGAAGGTCCGAAGCGGGTGATCCTGAAGAAACAAGGGCCCGGCAAGGTTACTGCCGGCGACATTGCCACGACCGGCGATATATCCATCCTGAACCCGGATCTTGTCATCTGCACCCTCGATGAGGGTGCCGAAATCCGGATGGAATTCACGGTCGCCACGGGCAAGGGCTATGTCCCCGCCGAACGCAACCGGGCGGAAGATGCGCCGATCGGCCTCATCCCCGTCGACAGCCTCTACTCCCCGGTGAAGAAGGTGAGCTACCGGATCGAGAACACGCGCGAGGGACAGATCCTCGACTATGACAAGCTCACCATGCAGGTGGAAACGAACGGATCGCTCTCGCCCGAAGATGCGATTGCTTTCTCGGCGCGTATCCTTCAGGATCAACTTAATGTCTTCGTGAATTTCGAGGAGCCGCATCGCGTCGAGGCGACACCATCCATCCCAGAGCTCGCCTTCAATCCAGCACTTCTCAAAAAGGTTGATGAGCTCGAGCTCTCAGTGCGTTCGGCGAATTGTCTGAAAAACGACAATATCGTCTACATCGGCGATCTTATTCAAAAGAGCGAGGCGGACATGCTCCGGACGCCGAACTTCGGCCGTAAGTCGCTGAATGAGATCAAGGAAGTGCTGGCTCAGATGGGTCTTCACCTCGGCATGGATGTCGCCGGCTGGCCACCGGACAATATCGATGAGCTCGCCAAGCGGTTCGAAGAGCATTATTGATCGGATAATCCCCGCTCACCTCGCACTGCGCGATGAGAATAACGGGAACGGCCGTACCTTGGCACGGCGGCCGTCTATCAATGGAGAAAGCCATGTATCACGGACACGCCAAGCGCCGCTTCGGCCGCACACATGAACATCGCAAAGCAATGTTCGCCAATATGTGCCAAGCGCTCATCAAGCATGAGCAGATCGTCACGACCTTACAGAAGGCAAAGGATCTGCGGCCAATCGTCGAGAAGCTTGTCACCCTTGGCAAGCGCGGCGACCTTCATGCGAGGCGCCAAACCATCGCGCAAATCAAGGATCCCGTGCTCGCCAGCAAACTGTTCGATGTGCTTGGGCCGCGCTACAAGGACAGACACGGCGGCTATACACGCGTCTTGAAGGCCGGTTTTCGCTATGGCGATAATGCAGCGATGGCTGTCATCGAATTCGTCGATCGGGATGTCGATGCCAAGGGGCAAGATTCCGGCCAGGTCGCGGGTGGTGAAGAGACCGCAGCCTAGGAATATCCGTGAGGCGGCGGTCTCGGGCAAGCAGCCCATTTGCTGAGAGAAGCTGCTCCCAGACTAGACTTCGCTGGAGTTGCCGTGGTCAGGTCGTCTAGTTTGGAGCGATCCATGAATATGCGTTTGCTCGGCGCCACGCTCCGGACTCTTACCGTTTCTTTGGCCTTTGCTCTCACGGTGGTTGCGGCGGGCGCCGAGCCCTTACGGCAAGTGCCGCAAGGCCAAAATGACATTCTTTTATCCTTCGCACCGGTTGTTAAGAAAGCGCAACCTGCCGTCGTCAATGTCTATGCCTCGCGCACTGACAAGCGTCCGCGCAATCCCATTTTTGACGATCCGATTTTCCGGCACTTTTTCGGCGAAGGCGGCAATGGCCGACCGGGTGGCCCAACCGCGCGCTCCCTCGGCTCGGGGGTGCTCGTCGACGCCTCTGGACTTGTCGTCACCAATTATCATGTCATCGAAGGCATGACGGACATAAGGGTCGCGCTTGCCGATAAGCGGGAATTCGATGCAGAAATCGTGCTCCGCGATCAGCGAACCGATCTCGTCCTATTGCACTTGAAGGGCGGCGACAACTTTCCGGTGATGGAATTGGGGGATTCCGATTCTCTTGAGGTCGGTGACATTGTTCTTGCCATCGGCGATCCCTTTGGAGTCGGGCAGACGGTGACGCAGGGGATCGTCTCGGCGCTGGCGCGCACCCAAGCCGGAATTTCGGACTACAGCTTCTTCATTCAGACCGACGCGGCGATCAATCCGGGCAATTCGGGCGGGGCGCTTATCGATCTGCACGCTCGGCTCGTCGGCATCAATTCCGCGATCTTTTCGCAGACTGGAAGCTCGATCGGAATCGGGTTCGCCATCCCCGTCAATATGGTCAAAATTGTGCTTGCCGCGGCCAAGAGCGGGGGACATCAGGTGCGCCGCCCGTGGCTCGGGGCGAGCTTGCAAAATGTGTCGAGGGAGATCGCGGACACGCTTGGTCTTGACCGTCCGATGGGCGCCCTCGTTACCGACACTTCCGCGGGCGGCCCAGCGGCCGAGGCTGGCTTGCGCCGCGGCGATATCATCACCGCTATTGACGGCCAGAGTATCGACGATCCCGAGGGTCTTGGCTATCGGCTGGCAACGAAACCAATCGGCGGTGGGACCACCTTGACCTATCTTCGCAACGGCAAATCCAATGCGACTTCCCTCAGGCTAATTCCCGCGCCGGAAACCCCTGCACGCGATCCGGTCAAACTCAAAGGACGTTCCCCATTCTCCGGTGCGACGGTGCTCAATTTGTCGCCAGCCGTCTCCGAAGAACTCTCCGTTCGCGGCGTCAGCGAGGGAGTTGTCATCAGCGAGGTCGAGGAGGGCTCACAGGCGGCACTGGTCAATTTTCAAATTGGCGATGTAATCGTGGCCATCGATGATGCGCCGGTCAAAACGACGCGCGACCTTGAGGAAGCAACGAAGAGCTATCGGAATTATTGGAAGCTAACGATTGAGCGCGGCGGCCAAACGATCACAACGGTGATCGGCGGATGAAGTGCCACCCCCTTCACAGTCTGTGCTGTCGTCTCGATCGTAACTTTTTGGTACGATTGGCACCTCCGCCAGGCCTCCCTCAGGAAGGGGGATAGAACAGACGAATTAGCGGAATAGCGTCTTTCCCTATGTTTTGTGTTCCAGCGGAGCACATGATGGTATTTAAGCCGGGCTGCCAAATTTCTTCAAGGATGAGAAAGGATCCTTTTCGCCAACCCCACAGCCGTTGATGGGAAGTGGCCGAGCAGTACCATTCGCAAGCCAAACATCCTGCACCTTGCCTCCGATGCCGTCGGAACCGCGCCAGCATACCTGTGCATTGCCGGTGGAAGAATCAAGAAACACCGTCATGTTGTTACCGCTGCAATCATCCCCTTCGGTACAAGACCAGGCGACGAAAACGCCCTTGCCGTTGCTTGTCACAGGCGCTTCTGGACCATGCGTTGCTTTTTGTGAAAGTGCAAAGAAATGCTCACCCATAGCGGCGCGCATCGCTGCCTGAACGCCAGGCTGATCCCAAAGAGGCTTGTCATTGGCGATTTTTTCGAGTGGATATTTGCCCTCCCATTGGCCAACGACAGAGAGATCCTCGGCCATTGCAGCCGTGCAGCAAAGCCCGCCGGTCAAAGCGGCTAACAACAAACTCTTGGCGAACTCCCGCATCACTTCTTCCTATCGGATTGGGTTGTTAAAAGCCTTTAATAAGCGCATTCCTCGAAGGCGGGTTCTATATCTCCCGCCCATTGAGTTTTGAATCTGTTGACCAGCCTTTCGGCTTCGCTCGCTTGCGCAAGGACTGCATCCAAGGGATCGAGAAAAAGCGTTTCGTCAAGCCCGTGAGCATTGCGCCGGTTACGCTTTGCTAATCCCGTGCGGGCGATGCGCAAGACTTCGGCGGCGACCTCACTGAGCCGCCGCCCCTCGATCGACGCCGAAAGGCCTAGCCGTGGGACCGCAGCCCGTAATTGCTCGCGCTCTTCCGTACCCCAGCCCTTCACAATGTCCCATGCTGCGTCCAGCGACGACGGCTCGTAAAGCAGCCCGGTGAAAAGAGCCGGCAGCGCCGGAATGAATGGCCGGGGGCCGGCGTCGGCCCCGCGCATCTCGAGGTAGCGTTTAAGTCGCACTTCCGGAAAGATCGTAGAAAGATGATTCTCCCAATCGGCGAGCGTCGCCTGCTCGCCTGGAAGCTGCGCCAGCTTGCCCTGCAAAAGATCACGAAAATCGGCGCCGACAACATTGTGATAGAGATCGCCGCGCTTGACGAAGTACATCGGCACCGACAACGCATAATCGACATAGCGTTCGAAGGACATCCCGTCCTCGAAAGCAAAAGGCAGCATGCCGGTTCGGGCCGCGTCCGTGTGACGCCAAATTTCCGAACGGGCGGAGAGAAAGCCATTAAGTTTGCCGTCTGTAAATGGCGAATTGGCGAAAAGCGCGGTCGCGACTGGCTGCAGGGCGAGCGACACCCGAAGCTTCTTGACCATATCGGCTTCGCTCGAAAAATCGAGATTGGTCTGCACCGTGCAGGTTCGGAACATCATGTCGATCCCCTGTGTTCCGACCTGAGGCATGTAGTTGGCCATGATCGCGTAGCGTTGCTTCGGCATCAGTGGAGTTTCCTCGCGCCGCCATTTGGGGCTCATGCCAAGCGCTAGAAAACCTATCCCAAGCGGATCAGCGACCGTTTTGAGCGTGGCGAAATGGCTTTCGAGTTCGGCATCGGTTTGGTGGATCGTCTCGAGCGGTGCGCCTGAGAGTTCGAATTGACCCCCGGGTTCAAGAGAGATTCCAGCTCCGCTCGTTGCATCGAAGAGACCAATAATCCGGTCGCGGTCGGTGACCGGTGCCCAGCCAAGTTTCTTTTGCATTCCTTCCAAAAGTGCACGAATGCCACCTTGCCTGCCTGCCTGTTCCCCGTCATAGGGCACGGGCGCATGCCCCGATTTGTAAAAGGGAATCTTTTCGTGCTCTGTGCCGATCCGGAATTGTGCCGGAGGCTTTACCCCTGCCTCGAGCCAAGCGACAAGCTCATCGCGCGACGTGATGAGGGTTTTGTCCGTAACGTCGCGTGCCATTTCCATACTTTCACTTCTACTTTCGCCAACCGCCATCATGCCGTGTAACGCGATATGCGCGGCCGCCAATTCGCTGTCCGGTTCACACAAGCCCTCGCGCAGCTACATAGTTGGGCAAAAGCCCTGTCGCAATGCGAGTGATGGGCCACTCGCAAGGCACCAAGGTTAATTCAAGGCGGAGAGCTCAGGGACGTTTTCCGGTCATAATATCGCTGATTTCGGCCTCGATCCCTCCTTGCTGCGGATTGGCAGGCGGCGGTGTGCCGGGTTGTAGCATTTTGGTGAGGGCTTCGAGACTCGCCTGAATCGTGGCCGGATCGAAATCTTGCGCCTGCGAGCTGCCGCTTTGGGCTGCTGACCCCGCCCCAAACCGGCTGGCGAGCTTTCCCAAGATAAGGGAGCCCAAAACGCTCCCGAGGCTTCCTTGGCCCCCTGAAGCCTGTCCAGCAGATGCTGAATCGCGGCCCCCGCCGAAAATCTGGCCAAGGATGGAACCAAGGCTCGCCCCACCGGGGCCAGGGGCTGGGTCCGGTTGCGAGGGCTGGGGAGCCGGCGTTCCGCCTAGAATCTGCCCCAACACGGGACCAAGGCCTCCTTGCGCCGCCATGTTGGTGAGTTGCCCAAGAATCCCGCCAAAGCCCTGACGTTCCAGGGATTTGGCGAGGCCGCCAAAGATCATCGAAGCGATCACCGGCAGCATTTGGCTCAAAATTGCAGAACTCACTCCCGTTGCGCTTGAAGCCCGCAAGGCAATTTCCTCGCTATGGGAGACGAGGACGTGGCCCAGACTATCGCCAGCCTTTTGCACGGTCGCGGGGTTCTGTGCGGCAATGGGATCAATAAAAGCCGCCACATGCTGACGTTCTCCCAGCGCACCAACCAAGGAACTGAACCCGAGCGGCTGGGAGGTCTGCTTCAAGAACTCTTCGGACAGCGCTGGAAGGATGGCCTTGACCGCGGCATCCGCCTCTTCAGGCGTGATGTTGAACTGAGCCGCCAGATTTCCGATGGCGTGGCCATCTTGGGCACTTTGCAAGATCTCGTAAAGATTGGACATGGCAATCCCTCCTCGCAATGACTTGCGACCCGGGTGCGCCGGAAGGATATCCGGCTTACCGGCTTACTTAGGCTACAAGAGCTCGAGACGTTTTGCGAGCCGCGCCGTAACGTAATAGGCTGTGATCACAGCGCCTGCACCAAAGAGGGCCGAGCCAAGGATAAGCCCGACGTAGCCGCCCTCCGGTCCATAGCGAGCCGCGCCCACCGTGACGAAGGGCAGCGTGCCCAGCGTGGCACGCCCCCAATTGAACACGGTCGAGAGAAGCGGGAATCCAAGATTGTTGAAAGCGGCATTGGAAACAAAAATAGCACCAAGAAAAAGCCAGAGTGGCCCGCCGTAGGCGCAAACAAAAGCCAAAAGCTCAGCTGTTTCACCCTCCGCATGAAAAAGCTGGACGAACAATGGCGCAGCCAAGCGCAGCAGAACAGCGACCGCGATCACATAGAGAAGAGCAAAGGTCAGGCAATCCGTGAGCACCTGGCGCACCCGCGGGATCAACTTCGCGCCGAGGTTCTGGCCGAGGATCGGACCAACCGCCGACGACAAGGCAAAAAGAACGCCGAAAGCCATTGGGTTGAGCCGGTCCAGAATTGCGAAGGCCGCGACCACCGGTTCGCCGAAATGCGAAAATATCCGCATCGTGTAGGCGTTGGCCGCTGGCGCCGCGAGATTGGTCAGGATGGCCGGAACGGCGATCGCCATCATAGGCCACAGATCCAATCGCAATGCCGGGCGGCTCGGCATTGCGATGAGATCATGCTTGCGCATGACGCCATTGAATCCGACGGCGACAAAAACGAAGCGGGAAATCAGAGTGACTATGGCCGCGCCCGTGACGCCAAGGCCCAGGCCAAAGATAAAAATTGGATCAAAAATAGCGGTAGCAACGGCCCCTGCAAGCGTAACATACATCGAACGTCTCGCGTCGCCGGCCGCACGCAATATGCTCGCGAGAGCCATGCCAAGGCCGAGTAGAACTGTGGCCGGAAGAGTGATCGCAAGATAGGTCGAGGCAACGTCGAGCGTCATGTCACGGGCGCCAAAAAGGACAAGAATCTCCCGCCGGAGAGGCCACGCGCAACAGCTGACCAAAGCCCCGATCAGAAAGACGTGGATCAGGCCCGATGCCGCGAGGCGTTTTGCGCCGGGTCGGTCTCCCATGCCGTGCGCTCGCGATACCAGGGCGCCGATCGCGATCGAAAGGCCGATATTGATCGAGACCGAAAAAAACAAGACCTGCGTGGCGAAGCCGACGGCGGCGGTGAGCTTCGGATCGCCAAGCCACGATACATAGAGCAACGATAGGAGATCGACGAGAAAGATCGCCATGAGCCCAACGGAGGTCGCTCCTGTCATGACGATCACATGGCGCATGGTCGAGCCCTCGGTAAACACCGCGCTCGGGAAGGTTTCATTGCTCAAGCAGAGGTTTCCCTGTCGGTGGCACGGGAGAGCAGCACTTGATGTTGCCGGCGGTGGCCGGGGTCAAGAAGGATGCTCTCGGAGTTTTGGATGATAGACACGAGTCCCAAATGGGGCGGCGTGTCGCTTCGGCGACAATGTTGCCTCGGAAGGACCGACCACTGCAAGGTCTGCCACGGGACTGCGCCAGTCCGCAGGCAAACCTCAGCCCCTGACGGGCGGAAGTGGGATTAGGATGAAGGAGGTGTCCAAATCGAGTAGGGGCGAGCAGGTTTCGCATTGATCAGACTACGTGCCGCCAATAAGCCCCCGGCAGCGGCAAGTTTCACGCGGTCGCGCCATGGCGACGCTCCCGGCGCAGCAGGGGAAGCACCTAGTTTTCGCAGAAATCTGTTCAGCTGGTAAATTTGCTTCTGGCTAAGAGCCGACTGCAGTTCGTAATTGACACTCACAGCCACCGATATGTTGTCATGATTGCGCACCCAATGTGGAGCGAAGACCGGAATATGGACGCCTTGCCCGGCATGAAAATCATAGGCAGTGGCCTCGGAAAGACGATTTTCTTGATAGATGATGCTATTCATGTCGCCCGCGTAGTAGGCCTCCCGCTGCTCATCCGAGGCAAGCGTCCGATCACCGCAATCATAAACCCAAAGCGTCTTGTTCCCGGCAACTTGCAAGAGGAAATTGCATTCGGCATCCATATGGTAAGACGTCACCCGGTTAGGCGAGCTGATCAGGATCAGCACCTCCCCGATCAGTACGTCCTGGCGCATTTGCTCGCCTGAGAGCTCGATGACGTTCGAGAGCAGCGCCTGGAGGAGCCGGGCGTAGACCGGATCCTGCTCAACGTGCTTGAGGACGACGAGAGAATCATTTTCCCCTATATGGGTGATCGTATCGACAAGTGTCAGTCTGGCACCTCCATTCGCGCCCCACGTATCAGTGACCCGAACCTTGCCGTTCGACCAATATGCCTCGTGGTGATAGGGCCGGCGGGCGAGGTCGATTAGGCTCGGGAGTTCAAAAAGTGGGTGACCTGCGAGCGCGTGGGCGAAGATGAAATCGCGGCGATTGTAGCGGGAGGCAAATTGCCCGTCCGGATCGGCAAGGAGGCCGCGCTCCTCATTCTGGAGGACATCCCCAATCGCAGGCACATTTCCATCGATAGCCGACACGGTTCCAAGCTCCAGCCCAAATGTAAGCTCTCCAGGCCATTCGGACGCTAAACATTCCCCCCCGCTTCGGTCAAGCAGATGGACCCGGTTTCAATATCGGGCCGACTCGGGAGGCGATTTCCCAGCCGGTCCCGGATTTGTAGGAGTGAGGAGGCGCTCAGTGCAGGATTCGGGGCCGTCCGCCTTCGCCTGGCCCGTGAACGAGTTTATGTCTTCCGGGTTTCCGCGGCTCTGGAGCCGCCGTTTCATCGAACAACTCCGCAAGTTTCTCAGTCATCGCGCCGCCTAGCTCCTCAGCATCGCTGATCGTCACGGCGCGGCGATAATAGCGCGTCACGTCGTGGCCAATTCCGATCGCGATGAGTTCGACCGGTGAATGTGTCTCAATCTCATTGATCATGAATCGCAAATGCTTTTCGAGATAGTTGCCTGGGTTGACCGAAAGGGTCGAATCATCGACCGGGGCACCGTCGGAAATCATCATCAAAATGCGCCGCTGCTCTGGCCGCGCGAGAAGACGCCGATGGGCCCAATCGAGGGCTTCGCCATCGATGTTCTCCTTGAGCAATCCTTCGCGCATCATCAGCCCGAGATGTTTGCGCGAGCGCCGCCAAGGAGCGTCCGCAGATTTGTAAATGATATGGCGAAGGTCATTGAGACGGCCGGGCGACGCGGGTCTATTCGCCTGAAGCCAGGCCTCGCGGGATTGGCCACCCTTCCACGCGCGGGTGGTGAAGCCGAGGATTTCGACCTTGACAGCGCAACGCTCCAGTGTTCGTGCCAAAATGTCGGCGCAAGTGGCTGCAACCGTGATCGGACGACCGCGCATCGAACCGGAGTTATCGATGAGCAAGGTCACAACCGTATCGCGGAACTCCATATCCTTCTCACGTTTGAAGGAAAGCGGCTGCCGCGGATCGGCAATCACGCGTGGCAGCCGCGCCGGGTCGAGGATGCCTTCCTCAAGGTCGAATTCCCAGGAGCGGCTCTGCTGTGCCAAAAGACGACGCTGCAATCGATTGGCAAGCCGCGCCACGATCGGCGAAAGATTGCTCAATTGTTTGTCGAGGTAAGAGCGAAGCCGCTCGAGTTCCTCGGGATCGCAAAGGTCTTGGGCCGCGACGATTTCGTCGTATTTCTTGGTGAAGGCCTTGTAGTCCGAGCCACGCGCTTCGGCGCGCGCCTGCGGTGAAGGCCGCAGGGGATCACCCGGCTCTTCGGACGGACCAAACTCGGCTTCCTCCTCGAATTCGCCGGTGGGCGCATCCACCGCATCAATCTCGCTTTCTTCCGTGAGATCGGAGGAGGCTTCGATCGTTTCGCTCCGGCTTGCATCGCCCGTGTGATCCTCGGCGCCTTCCTCGGGCTGGTTGTCGGCGTCACCGGACTCACCCGCGCCCTCATCCTCCTCTTCCGGATTGCTGTCGAGACTGCCCTCTTCGAGCATTTCGAGCGCTGTCAGCAGTTTATGGACGGCGACCGCGAAGGCGCGCTGATCCTCGATTTGCGGTCCAAGCCTGTCAAGCTCGGAGGCGGCGCGCTCTTCGATCCAAGGCCGCCAAAGATTGACGATCCTTTCCGCACTCTGAGGCGGCTGCAGCCCGGTGAGGCGCTCGCGCACAATCATCGCAAGCGCATCTTCGAGTGGTGCCTCTGCACGGGCCGAGATATCGGCGTAATGGGCGCGGTGAAAACGATCCTCGAGCATCGCCTCGAGGTTGCGGGCAACGCCCTGCATCCGGCGCGAGCCGATTGCCTCGACCCGCGCCTGTTCGACAGCATCGAAAACCGCGCGCGCGGGTGGCGCTTGCGGGGTCGCCCGCCGGTGCACATCCATGTTGTGGCAGGTGAGCCGCAGCGCCATGGAGTCGGCGTGCCCCCGCAAAATGGCTGCCTCCCGCGCATCGAGCTTGCGGGAAGGTTCTGGCAGCCGTGCCTTGGCGCCTGCACTGGAGGAAACGAGGCTTGGCCGCTCGGCGGCGAAAGTGACCTCCACCTGCGGCATCTTTGCCATCGCGCGCATGCAGGAGGCGACGGCCCGCTTGAACGGCTCCTTGGGAGCCTCCGATTTCGCAGGCGGCTTCTGGTTGGAACTCATTCCCAAGACTTCTGGCTGGAACTCATTCCGAAGACTTAGTCACTCAAGAGCTGCATCGCTAGGATCAACGGAACACACCCTGCCCGGCTTCAGCTCATGGCGACATTGACAGCGCTCTCGGGAAGCTCCCTCCCAAAGCAACGCTGATAGAATTCGGCGACGAGCGCGCGCTCCAATTCATCGCATTTGTTGAGAAAGGTCAGCCGAAAGGCGAATCCGGTATCACCGAAGATCTCCGTGTTCTCGGCCCAAGTGATCACAGTGCGTGGGCTCATCACGGTCGAAAGATCGCCGCCGATGAAGGCGTTACGGGTGAGGTCAGCGACTCGCACCATTTTGTTAACGGTGTCGCGGCCTTCCTTGGTGGCCTGAAACCGCTTCACCTTTGCCAGAACGATGTCGACTTCCTTGTCGTGCGGCAGATAGTTCAAGGTGGCAACGATGGACCAGCGATCCATCTGTCCTTGATTGATTTGCTGGGTTCCGTGGTAAAGCCCGGAGGTGTCGCCAAGGCCGATCGTATTCGTCGTCGAAAACAGCCGGAAGGCGGGATGCGGCCTAATGACACGGCTCTGATCAAGCAGGGTGAGGCGGCCCGACATCTCAAGGACGCGCTGAATGACGAACATCACATCGGGGCGCCCTGCATCATATTCATCGAAACAGAGCGCGATATTGTTTTGCAGGGCCCAAGGCAGGATTCCATCCCTGAATTCGGTCACCTGCAGCCCGTCCTTGAGGACGATTGCGTCTTTGCCGATGAGATCGATCCGGGACACATGACTGTCGAGGTTGATCCGCACGCAAGGCCAATTCAACCGCGCCGCGACCTGTTCGATATGCGTCGACTTGCCGGTGCCGTGATAGCCGGTGATCATCACCCGCCGGTTCTTGGCAAAGCCTGCCAGTATGGCGAGCGTCGTATCGCGATCGAAGAGATAATCGGGATCGAGGTCGGGAACGTGCGGATCGGCGCAGGAATAGGCCGGTGCCTCCATATCGGTGTCGATGCCGAACACCTGGCGCACCGAGATTTTCATGTCGGGCAGGCCGCCAGGAGCGGCGCTTTCGTCCATCATCATGCCTTGCATTGTCCTTTGTCCCGCACAGCAAGCAAAATAGCTTTGTGGACGCTCAACCAAATTGCCTGCCAAAAACAATCTCCTAAGAGATTGCCTTCAACGCGTTTTGACGACGCCAATCGGCCCTGTTTTTCTGGAGAGCCTCAAGCCTGCTTGACTGACCTTAGATAATTATAGGCGCGGATGATTTCGCGCAATTTGTCTTCGTTTGACCGGTCTCCGGCGTTGGCGTCGGGATGGAGGCGCTTGACCAAATCCTTATAGCGGGCCTTGATCGCGGCCATGTCCACAGTGTCGTCGAGCCCCAACTGATCCAGGGCTTTCAAGGCCGCCAGGCCGTAGCGTGGTTTACGAGGTGCCTCGCAAGAATAGGCCTGTGCATCCGTTCGGAACATCCCCAAAGTCTCGCCCTGGCGCGACGCATCGTCGCCCTCCTCCCGAAAATTCTTGCTTCTACGTTTGGCACCCATTGACCAAGTCGGGCGATGGCCAACCAGGGCCTCGCGCTGATAAAGCGCCATAGCTTCAACGCTCATCCCATTGAAATAATTGTAAGATGCGTTGTATTCCCTGACATGGTCGAGGCAAAAGCAAAAATACTGGCCCTCCCGCAACCGGCCCATGGGTGCACGGAACTCGCCCGGCTCGCGACAGCCGGGGTGCTGGCAAAGCGTTTGATCCGGCCGCCGTTCTTCCTTGAAGGCGGATTTAACCCTGATGCGATCGAAAAGGCGTGATTTCAAATTCATGGCGGCGCCTATTATGAATGTCTTTCGGATGGCCGCAAGCATTTCGGTGCGGCAAATTGCAGGTGACACCGGTCCGGCCAAGCGATAAATTTTTGTCTCTCTTGAAATGCGTGAGCACAAGGCTATGACGGTGCATGATCAAATCAAGGCGAAATTAGCGGCGGCCCTCGCCCCCACTTCCATTGAAATCATCGATGAATCCCATAAGCATGCGGGCCACGCCCACGCCGTTGAGCGGCGCGGCACCGCTGATCGCACCGGCGAAACCCACTTTCGGATCAAGGTGGTTTCAGAAGCCTTCAGGGGCAAAAGCCGGGTCGAACGCCACCGGGCCATCAATCATCTCTTGAAGACCGAATTCGAAGGCGGCATGCATGCCTTGGCGATCGAAGCCAAGGCACCTGGAGAATAGGCCTAACGAGATCATTGCGGGTGTTCGGGAAGATTTAAACCGCGAAAAGCCGGATCACGAGCGTCGAGAAGCGCCGATGGCCCGTATATGGGCGTTTCATGGGTTGGCCGCAGGGCCTTCATTGAGAAAAACCTGCGCCCTTCCCTGACGTCATGCTCTAGCGCAGGTGCACGTGGCCTGAACGCGGAATAAACGCCATGGTCGTTCGTTTGGAGCGCGGGTGCGCCGCCGCCGTTGAATGATGCCAGTGGCCGTGTCTCCCGCCATGACTGGCCCAATGATGTCTCCCATGGTGGCGGCTGGCGTGGCGGCGGCCATGGTGGTGACCAGAATCTTCCTCGGAAGCTGCCGCAAACTTATCGCCAGTTCCGTCGGCCGCCGCGCCGTCATCCTGACTGCTTGTGTCCAAGCTGTTATGGGTGCCGCCGTGGCCGCGCGGCACCGGGCCGAACAAGGCCAAACATTGATTATAGGCGTCCGCTGCCTGAATTTTTTCGCAATCATCAATGGTTCGAGGCGCAGCTATCGAACAAGCGGGAGCCGCCGCGATCAAGGCGGCGGCAAAAACACTGTGCAAGACAAATCGCAAGGCTTCATCCTCTGAGGCTCGCGCCGGTTTTTTTGGCAACTTCCGCGATGATCTTGCCAGCTGCAGCATCGATCTCAGCCTCGGTCAATGTCCTATCGCGCGGTTGCAGGGTGACGGATATGGCGACCGATTTCTTGCCTTCCGGGATGCCTTTGCCTTCATAGACGTCGAAAACGCCAACGTCCATGATGAGCGCACGCTCGCCCGCAACGGCGGCCCTTACAATGTCAGCCGCTTTCACCGATCGATCGACCAGAAAAGCGAAGTCGCGTTGCACGGGCATGAACTCCGGAAGTTCGAGCTTCGGTTTGGTTCTTGTGAGCCTCAATTTCGGCGCCGGTATGTCATCGAGAAGCAATTCAAAACCGGCAATCGGCCCCTCGGCGCCAATGGCGTCGAGGGTGCGCGGATGGAGTTCGCCGAACGCGCCAAGGACATTTTTTGGCCCAAATTGAATCGTGGCGGAACGGCCTGGATGAAACCAGGCAGGCCCCCCAAAAATGACCTGCAAGCCACCAGTCGGGACGCCAAGCGCCGAAAGAAGCGCGAAAACATCTGTCTTGGCATCGAACAGATCCACGCGCGCGGGCGCGGCCGACCAATGCCTTCCGGCTCCCCCTTCCTTCGCCATGCCTCTCCGAATCGCGCCGGCCGCGATCTTTTGTCCATTTTCCGCGTCGCTTAAGAAGATTTGCCCTACCTCGAACAGCGCAACATCGGGATGGCCACGGTCGGCATTGCGTTGCGCAGCCGCAATCAGCCCCGGTAACAGGCTCGGCCTCATATCGGAAAGTTCGGCGGCAATTGGATTGGCGAGTGCCAAGGAAACCCCGCCGCCGCCAAACATTCGCGCGCGCTGATGGGAGACGAACGACCATGTCACGGCTTCGACAAGGCCGTTGGCGGCAAGAGCTCGTCTTGCGCTTCTGACCCGCTTTTGCAGCAAGCTTAGCACCGGTCCTGCGGCACTTTGCCCAGACCCCGCCGGCAATTGAGCCGGGCGAACACGGTCAAGGCCCGCAATTCGCAAGATTTCCTCGACGAGATCGGTTTTTTGCTCGATATCGGGACGAAAGGACGGTACCTTCACCACGGCCTCGCCAGCGTTGCCAGCACAATTGGCGAGTTCGAACCCAAGGCTCTCGAGAATGGCCGCCATTTCCGAGCTGTCGAGTTCAAGGCCGGTCAGGCGCTTCACTTCACTCCAAGGAAACAGAATTCGCCTCTCGCGCTGGGGAACCCGTCCCGCAAGAGCGACCTCCGAGGCTTCTCCTCCGCAAAGCTCGATCACGAGCCGGGTCGCAAGCTCAAGTCCGGGCAGAAGGAACTCCGGATCGACGCCCCGCTCGAACCGATAGCGCGCATCCGAATTAATGCCAAGGCTGCGCCCGCTGCGTGCGATATTCACCGGGTCCCAGAGGGCTGATTCGATCAAAACCTCGGTGGTTGTCTCGTCGCAGCCAGAGGCTTGCCCCCCCATGATTCCGGCAAGCGATTCGACCCCCCGCTCGTCGGCAATGACCACATTATCCTTGTCTAGCCGATAACTCCGGCCATCGAGCGCGAGCAGCTCCTCTCCTGGCCTGGCGCGGCGCACAGTGAGGTCGCCTTGGATCTTTTTTGCGTCAAAGACGTGCAGCGGGCGGGCGCGATCGAACGTCAGATAATTGGTGATATCGACGAGCGCGTTGATCGGCCGCAGCCCAATCGCCCTGAGCCGCCTCTGCATCCAGGCGGGACTTGGGCCATTGTGAACGCCCTTGACGAGGCGAAGCGCAAAGGCGGGTGCAAGACGCGCGTCGTCCGGCGAAAAATCGAGCCGAACCCCGACTGGGCAGGGAAAACCGCCATTGACTGGGGTAATCGGCCTATTTTTTAGTTTGCCAAGTCGCGCGGCCGCAAGGTCGCGGGCAATTCCGTCGATCCCCGCGGCATCGGGCCGGTTGGGCAAAAGATTGATCTCAACCACCGCATCATCGAGACCCGACCAGACCGCATAAGGCTGGCCGGTGGGTGCTTCCTCAGGCAAATCAAGAATGCCGTCATGGTCATCGGAGATTTCAAGCTCGGCACCCGAGCAAAGCATGCCATTCGATTCGACACCTCGGATCACGCCCTTACCCAGGGTAATTTTTTTGCCGGGAATCGTGGCGCCGGGGGCGGCAAACACCGATTTCATGCCGCTCCGGGCGTTCGGCGCCCCGCAGACGACCTGCACCGGAGCCGGTCCTCCCGTGTCAACGAGGCAGACCCGCAGCCGGTCGGCATTCGGGTGCGGCTTCGCCTCGACGACACGGGCTATGACGAAATCCTTGAGCGCCGAAGCCGGATCGCTGACATGCTCGACTTCAAGGCCAGTTCGGGTCAGCGCGGCGACGATTTCGTCGAGCGTGGCATCGGTGGCAAGGTGATCCTTCAGCCAGGAAAAAGTAAATTTCATCTTGGTTCCAAAAGGCGTCGGTCCGGAGCAGAAGGCGTCTGGCGCCGCTCGCGCGTCCCATTTGTCTCTCTAGAGCGTTTTCTGGCCGAGAGACAACGTGCTGCGACGAAATTTCGACCGGAGCCTTGTAAGCTGAGGTGATGCCGCAGGGCAGAAGCCGGCTCGCCACCGCCGTTAATTCCTTGTCGGCCGCTTGGCCATATGCCAAGAACACAACGAGGAGAATAGTTCAATGGCACGACGGATCGCGATTATTCAAGGCCATCCGGACGCCGCCGGACATCATCTCTGCCATGCCCTCGCCGATGCTTATGCGAAAGGCGCCGAAGCGGCCGGTCACCAGGTCCTGCGCATCGAGACCGCTCAACTCGATTTTCCGCTGTTGCGTACGAGAGAGGAATTTAACCGCGCGTCGGCGCCATCCATTCTGCAACCTGCCCAAGAGGCCATCGCGAATGCTGATCATCTTGTGATTATCTATCCCTTGTGGCTCGGCTCAATGCCTGCCCTGTTGAAGGCCTTTCTTGAACAAGTTTTCCGCCCCGGCTTCGCCTTTGAGTTAACTGACCCTGCGCACGGAAAGCTCACGAGGCTGCTCAAAGGCAAAAGCGCCCGCGTCATCGTCACAATGGGCATGCCGGCTTTCATCTACCGCTGGTATTTCGGCGCCCACGGATTAAGGAGCTTGGAACGCAATATCCTTCGATTTTGCGGGATCGGGCCAATCAAGGAGAGCCTCGTTGGAATGGTCGATACGATGAGCGACGCCAAACGCGAAAAATGGTTGGCGAACATGGCCGAGCTTGGCCGGCTCGCGGCCTGAGCCCAGCGCCTGTGCCGGGTACGGACACATGGATCTGGGTTTTGACGGAGTCTTTCCTTAGGCAACGGACTCGATGGAGACAAGATAAGCATGGTATTCCGGGAACCCCTCCGAGTCGCAGCTTGGTGTTTGGCCTTCGCGATGGAATTAAGCATCGGAGGGGTGGGTTACACCGCGGACTGGGCGCCCGGCCCCCCTCCCGTCCCGGACTTTTTGGAAGGCGATGGAGTCCCCTGCTCGGCCGGGGCGCCTTTTTGGGCACCCCCGGCTGCCACGGCAGCGGTGCTCCCGTGGCCCTCGGTTTGGCTCGGACATTTCTCCGGAGGACGGCCCTATACTGACGCCTATGGCCAGACACTTGTCGATTGGCGGGACGAGAAACATTGTTTTCCCTCGCGGCGATTATGCAACACCTGGATTGGCGACCTGCGCCGTGCCTATCACCGGCCGGAAGGTTACTGGACTTGTCTGCTTCTGCGCTAAAGCATAGCTGCCGAAAATTGCGGATTTTTTGAATAGAACCATCCAACAAAAAAATGGTAAAGACCTGTGCCTATCACCTTCGAGGCAATGTTCGTTCCGGATGCGCGCGGGGCGCCTGCATCCTATATTTCATAGTGACATTGAATTGGAGACCCGGGATGTTTGATGCCCTGAAGAATTTTGTCGCCGAAATCTCCGGCACGGCGCCGCTGACCCGGCGCTTCGACGAAGAGGATTATCGTCTCGCGGCGGTTGCCTTGCTTATTCATGTCGCCAATGTCGACGGCAAGACGGATCTCGCCGAACAGCGCCGCCTGAGGACGATCATCGGCGAACGTTTCGGCCTAGATCAGAAAGCGGCGATGGAGCTCATTGCGGCGGCCGAACAAAGCGACCGCGAGGCCGTGGATTTCTATCACTTCACCAGCGTCCTCAAACGCGCCCTAGATGATGATGGGCGGCAGAAGATCGTGGAAATGCTGTGGGAAATCGCTTATGCCGACGGCGCCGCCGACGAATTCGAAGAAAATACGATTTGGCGCATCGCCGAACTTCTCGGCGTCTCGACCCGCGAGAGGGTTTTGCTTCGTCAGCATGTCGCAGGGCGAGTTCCAACCGAGGCTCACGCCTTCGAAGGCCCATGGTCGGCGGCCGCGATAAAAGGCGAAGCATGAGTGAGGCGGTTTCCACTCGGAGCGATGTGCGACCGAAAGCTCGCAGCGTAACCTTGATTACGGGCGCTTCTGGAGGGATCGGCGCCGACCTTGCCCGAGTTTTCGCAGGACACGGTCATGATCTCGTCCTCGTCGCGCGCGGCCGCACAAAGCTCGAAGCCCTTGCGGAGGAAATCGCGGTGGGGGGTCGGCCCCGGCCCCTGGTTATTGAGTTGGATCTCACGGAACCCGTGGCGGTGGATAAACTCGCGGCGGCGCTTGAGGCCGAAAATGCCACACCCGAAATTCTCGTGAACAATGCCGGATTCGGCCTTGGAGTCGCTGCGGACCTCGATCCGGCTGAACAATTGGCGATCATCGACCTGAATATTCGCGCGGCCGTGGAAATGATTTTGCGCTTCCTTCCCGAGATCCGCAAGGCGCGCGGAAAAATCCTCAATGTCGCGTCCATCGCGGCCTATTTTCCGGGCGGTCCCAGAATGGCAGCCTACTATGCCTCGAAGGCCTTTATCCTGTCCTT
>Ga0335081_10005113_pt1 | contig 20749 bp, 16 predicted proteins | sample Lox_Sample_35_FD_206713 | JGI IMG/M metagenome (GOLD analysis project Ga0335081, IMG submission 206713) | Soil microbial communities from Loxahatchee National Wildlife Refuge, Florida, United States - Lox_Sample_3.5 | ecosystem: Environmental > Terrestrial > Soil > Wetlands | place: USA... | reverse complement strand
GTGCGGCATGTTCGCCGCGACGGCATCGACCTCCTTAAAAAACTCGAGAAGGATCACAAGATCGGCGAGGACGAGCAGAATCGCCACGCCGGCGAGGTCCAGAAAGCAACCGACGCCACGATTGCCGATATAGAGAAGATGCTTGCCGCCAAGGAAAAGGAGATCATGACGGTTTGAGCGACGCGGGTACCTCGACAAGAAAAACGACCCAGACGCTGCAATTAGGCGACGGTTTTCCCATGCCGCGTCATGTCGCCATCATCATGGACGGTAACGGACGCTGGGCCGCCGCCCGCGGTCTGCCTCGGGTAGAGGGTCACCGGCGCGGCGTCGAAGCCTTGCGCAAGACCGTACGCGCGGCGAGCGACCTCGGGATCGGGTTCTTGACGATCTTTTCCTTCAGTTCCGAGAACTGGGCCCGGCCGCAAGCCGAAATCCAGGATTTGTTGTCGCTGCTGCGCCGCTTCATCCGCAACGATCTCATCGACCTGCACAAGAGCAACGTTCGCGTCCGCATCATCGGCGAGCGCGACGATCTCGATCCGGAGATCAACCGCCTGCTGCAGGAGGCCGAGGAGCTCACCCGCCACAACACGGGGCTCACGCTCGTCGTCGCCTTCAACTACGGCGCCCGCCAGGAGATCGCGCGCGCGGCGCGCCGCGCCGCCGCCGAGGTCGCGGCCGGCCGCCTCAAGCCCGGTGACATCACCGCCGAGGCGCTCGGCGGCTATCTCGACGCGCCCGAGGTGCCCGACCCCGACCTCATCATCCGCACCAGCGGCGAGCAGCGCCTGTCGAATTTCCTGATGTGGCAGGCCGCCTACAGCGAGCTTGTCTTTCTGCCGATCTACTGGCCGGAGTTCGATCGCCGCGCGCTCGAGGACGCGATCCTCGAATTCCATCGTCGCGAGCGCCGTTTCGGCGGCCTCGTGGCGCGCACCGGATCGTGACGCCGCGTCGTGGACCCGCCGCGACCAGCAACCGCCCAGGCGGGTGAGAGCGCCCGCCGCGAGCTCATGCTGCGCATCGTATCCTCGGCGGTGCTGGCGCCGCTCGCGGTCGGCATCGCCTGGCTCGGCGGCTGGCCGTTCTTCGCATTCTGGACCCTCGCGGCCTGCGGCGTCCTGTGCGAGTGGCGCACGATCATCGCCGATCGCGCCGCCGTGCATGTCGGGCTCGGCGAATGCGCGGTCGGCGCCGCCGGCATTGCGGCGATGGTCGGCTTCGGCGGCGTGGCGGCGCTCATCGTCCTCTACGGCGCCGTCGTCGAATGGCTCGCGGCGCGCGCACGGCCGGTGCGGTTCTGGGTCGCGGCCGGCATCGTCTATGCGGGCGCCCTGCCGGTCGCCTGCATCCTGCTGCGTTCCGACCCGCGTCATGGGCTCGCTGCGATGCTCTTTCTGTTCGCCATCACTTGGGCGACCGACATTTGCGCCTATTTCGTCGGACGGCTCGTGGGCGGCCCGAAACTCTGGCGGCGCATAAGCCCGAACAAGACCTGGTCGGGCGCGATCGGCGGCGCCTGCGGCGCGGTGGTGGCGGCGCTCGCGGTCGCCCATGTGGCGGAAATCGCGAATTCGCTCGCCGTCAGCGGGCTTGCTTTGCTACTCTCCGTCGCGTCGCAGGTCGGCGACCTGTTCGAGTCGGCGTTCAAGCGGCGGTTCGGCGTCAAGGACGCAAGTCACGTCATCCCGGGCCATGGCGGCATCATGGATCGGCTCGACGGGTTCTTGGCCGCCGCGGTGCTTGCGGCCGTGATCGGCGTCGCGCGCGGCGGCATGGATGCTCCCGCGCGGGGCTTGCTGGTGTGGTGAGAGAGATCGGTGATGCGATGACGAGCGCCGTACCGCTGACCCGATCGCCACGTTCCGCGGCGCCGACCGTGCGCTCGATCACCATTCTCGGCGCGACCGGATCGATCGGGGCGAGCACGGTCGACCTGATCCGGCGCAACCGCGGCCGCTTCCGCGTCGAAGCCGTGACGGCGGCGCGCAATGCCGGCGCCTTGGCGAAGCTTGCGCGCGACCTCAACGCGAGCTTTGCGGCGGTCTCGGATGCGTCCTGCTACGGGGAACTGAAGTCGGCGCTGGCCGGCTCCGGAATCGCCGCCGGCGGCGGCGACGACGCCGTGGTCGAGGCGGCGCAGCGGCCGGCCGACTGGGTGATGGGCGCGATCACGGGCGCCGCCGGGTTGCGCTCGACGCTGGCGGCGGCCGAGCGCGGCGCCATCGTCGCGCTCGCCAACAAGGAAACGCTGGTGTGCGCCGGCAACCTGTTCATGCGCCGCGCCGCGGCCGCCGGCGCCACGGTGCTGCCGGTCGATTCCGAGCACAACGCGATCTTCCAGGCGCTGGCGGCCGGCGCGCGCGAGAACGTGCACCGCATCATTCTCACGGCGTCGGGCGGTCCCTTCCGCACCTGGAGCGCGGAGGCGATCCGCGCCGCGACGCCCGAGCAGGCCCTGCGCCACCCCAACTGGTCGATGGGCCCGAAGGTCACGATCGATTCCGCGACCCTGATGAACAAGGGCCTCGAGATCATCGAGGCGCATCACCTGTTCGACGCGCCGGCCGCGCAGATCGACGTGTTCGTGCACCCGCAGTCGATCGTGCACGGCATCGTCGAATATCGCGACGGCTCGATGGTGGCGCAGATCGGCCCGACCGACATGCGGGTGCCGATCGCCCATTGCCTCGCCTGGCCCGACCGCATCGATGCGGCAACCCGGCTCGACTTCGCGCGCCTCGCCAATCTCACCTTCGAGGCGCCCGATCCGGTGCGCTTTCCGGCGCTGCGCCTCGCCCGCCTCGCGCTCGAGACCGGGGCAGGGGCCCCGACGGTGCTCAATGCGGCGAACGAGATCGCGGTCGGCGAATTCCTCGACCGCCGCATCGGCTTCACCGAGATTGCGGCGCTGGTCGAGGCGACCATCGAGGCGGCCTCGGCCCGCGGCCTCCTGGTCGAGCCGGCCGACGTCGCGGCGGCGCTCGCTATTGACCATAACGCGCGATCGCTGGCGCAGGCCCTTGTGCCCGAAATAGCCTTAAAGGCATCCTAGGCGCGTCAACCATTTGTTAACTTCGGGCGACCGTGCGCCGGAGCGGAGGAAATCGTCATGAGTTTGTTCTTGATCTCGCTCCTCAGCCAGGTACCGCATTTCGCCCTGACCGTCGTCGCGTTTCTGTTCGTGCTGACCATCGTCGTTTTCTTCCATGAGCTCGGTCATTTCCTGGTGGCGCGCTGGTGCGGTATCAAAGTACTCGCCTTCTCGCTCGGCTTCGGCCCGGAACTCGTCGGCTTCACCGATCGCCGTGGCACCCGCTGGAAGGTGTCGGCCATTCCGCTCGGCGGGTACGTCAAGTTTCTCGGCGACGACAATGCCGCGAGCGTGCCTGACGCGGAGGCGATCGCGACGATGAGCCCCGATGAGCAGCGGGTCAGCTTCTTTCACCAGCCGGTGGGGAAGCGCATGGCCGTGGTGGCCGCCGGGCCGGTCGCGAATTTCGTTTTGGCGATCGTGATCTTCACGACGATCTTCGCGATCCACGGCAAGGAGGAGATCGCCGCGCGGGTGGGCGAGATCCTCCCCGGCAGCGCGGCCGAGGCCGCGGGCTTCAAGCCCGGCGATCTGGTGCTCTCGATCAACGGCAGCGCGATCGGAAACTTCGAGGACATGCAGCAGATCGTCTCCGTCAATACCAATGAGCCGCTCGACATCGTGGTCGAGCGTGGCGGCGCGAAGGTCGATCTGCATGCGACGCCCAGGCCGGACCAGGACCAATTCGGCAATCGCATCGGGCGTCTCGGCATCAAGCCGCCGAAATCCTCGCTGGAGAACGTCCACGTCATAAAGTTCGGCCCCGTCGGCGCGCTGCAGGCGGGCATCGAGCGGACTTGGTTCGTGGTCGATCAGACCTTCCGCTATCTTGGTCGGGTGGCGCTTCGCCGTGCCTCGATCGACCAGGTCGGCGGTGTGGTGCGCATTGCCCAGATGTCGGGCGAGGCCGCCTCCCTCGGGTTTCCGACGCTGATGAGCTGGGCCGGGCTTATTTCCGTCTCGATTGGGCTGTTAAATCTGTTTCCGATACCGCTACTCGACGGCGGTCACCTTTTGTTCTACGGGATCGAGGCGGCGCGGGGACGTCCGCTGTCGGAACGCGTTCAGGAAGCGGGGTTTCGCATCGGGCTCGCCCTCATCGTCATGTTGATGATTTTTACGGTGGGGAACGACATCGCCCACATCGTGGCGGCCTGGAAGGTGTAACGCTCCTGCAACGTCCTGAGCCTAAAGGACAATGGGGTGGTTAAAGTTTGGTTGCGCGAGCCCTTAAAGCCTGTACAAAACGCACAGGGACTCGATGGGGCTCATCGGGGGTCTTAAGGGGAATAGGGCGCGGAGCGCATGGGACGTTGCGTGCGGGGTATCCGAGGGCTTGGCATCGCCGCCATGGTCCTCGTCGGGGCTGCTTTCTGTCTGTTGGCCGCGAGTATCGGCACGGCCGATTATGCGCGCGCGCAGACGGCGTCCCAGATCGTCGTCGAGGGCAACAAGCGGGTGGAGGCGGAGACGATCCGCTCCTATTTCCGCGCCGGCGGCGGGCCCAATGAGCGGCTCGACGCCGCCCATATCGACGCCGGCCTGAAGGCGCTCTACCAGACCGGCCTGTTCCAGGACGTCAAGATCAACCAGCAGGGCGGCCGCGTCATCGTCTCCGTGATCGAGAACCCGGTGATCAACCGGGTGGCGTTCGAAGGCAACAAGAAGGCCAAGGACGAGCAGCTCGCCGCCGAAATCCAGTCGAAGGCGCGCGGCACCTTCTCGCGCGCGACCGTCCAGGCCGACGTCGAGCGCATCGTCGACGTCTATCACCACAGCGGCCGCTACGACGTCCACGTCGATCCGAAGATCATCGAGCTGCCCAACAACCGCGTCGATCTCGTCTTCGAGATCAACGAGGGCGCCAAGACCGGGGTCGCGTCGATCAATTTCGTCGGCAACAAGCACTTCTCCGACTACCGCCTGAGCGACGTGATCAAGACCGGCGTCACCCACTGGTGGAGCTTCCTCAAGAACAACGACATCTACGACGCCGACCGCATCGAGGTCGATCGCGACCTGTTGCGCCGCTTCTACCTGCGCAACGGCTTTGCCGACGTGCGCATCGTGTCGGCGAACGCCGAATACGATCCGGCCCGGAAGGGCTTCGTCATCACCTTCACGATCGAGGAGGGCGACCAGTACAAGATCGGCTCGGTCGACATCCAATCGACCGTGAACGCGGTGCCGCCCGAATCGCTGCGCCCGATCCTGCGCGTCGCGCCCGGCAACGTGTACAACGCCGACCTGGTGCAGAAGACCGTCGAGGATCTCACGATCGACGTGGCCAAGCGCGGCTATCCGTTCGCCAGCGTCAAGCCGCGCGGCGACCGCGACTTCGAGCACAAGCTGGTCAACATCGTGTTCACGCTCGAGGAGGGGCCGCACGCCTACATCGAGCGCATCAACATCCGCGGCAACACCAAGACGCGCGACTACGTCATCCGGCGCGAGTTCGACATCGTCGAGGGCGATGCCTACAACCACGCGCTGGTCGACCGCGCCGAGCGGCGGCTGAAGAACCTCGGCTACTTCAAGAGCGTCAAGATCACGAGCGAGCCCGGCTCGGCGCCCGACCGCGTCATCATCAATGTCGACGTCGAGGAGCAGTCGACCGGCGAGTTCTCCTTCTCGGCCGGCTATTCGACCGCCGACGGCGTGCTCGGCGAGGTCGGCGTCGGCGAACGCAACCTGCTCGGCACCGGCGACATCGCCCGCGCCTCGGTCCAGTACGGCTCGCGCGCGCGCGGCTTCAACCTGTCCTATGTCGAGCCCTATCTGCTCGGCGAGCGCCTCGCGCTCGGGCTCGACGTGTTCGCCAAGCAGACGACCGATCCGACCTATCTGTCGTACACGTCGTCGACGATCGGCGGCGACATCAAGTTCGGCATTCCGCTCACCGACTATCTGTCCACGCAGTTGCGCTACACGGTGTACCGGCAGGAGATCCAGCTGCCGCAGCAGTTCGACAACTGCAACAACATCAACCCGAGCAGCGCGAACAACACCTTCCCGACGCCCGACAAGCAGGGCATGATCGACCCGGCAACCGGACTGGCATTCACCAGCAACTGCTATGCCGACGGCGAGGCCTCGCTCGCGGTGCGCAAGGAGCTCGCGGCCGGTCCGGTGTTCGTCTCGATGGTCGGCTACGGCTTCACCTACAACACGCTCGACAACAACCGCAATCCGACCAGCGGCTTCCTCGCGACGATCAATCAGGACATGGCGGGCGTCGGCGGCGACGTGAACTTCATCAAGACCACCGGCGACTTCAAGCTCTACGACGAGGTGCTGCCCGACCTCGTCGGCCTGCTGCGCTTCCAGGGTGGCTATGCGACCGGCTGGGGCGGGCAGGGCCTGCGCATGCTCGACCACTTCCAGGCCGGGCCGAACATGGTGCGCGGTTTTGCGCCCGCCGGCTTCGGTCCGCGCGATCTGACCCCCGGCACCAACAACGACGCGCTCGGCGGCTCGCTCTACTGGGCGACGACCCTGGAATTCCAGCAGCCGCTGTGGTTTGCGCCGAAGGACTTCGGGATGCGCTTCGCGGTGTTCGCCGACGCCGGGCAGTTGCTCGACTATGTCGGCCCGACCTCATGGGACGTGACGGGCGAGCAATTGACGACCTGCAACAACGGCATCGTCGGTCAGCTCTGCAACGACACCATGATCCGCTCGTCGGCGGGCGTCGGGTTGATCTGGGACTCGCCGTTCGGTCCGCTGCGCTTCGACCTTGCCTATCCGATCACCAAGCAGTCCTACGATCATACGCAGCTCTTCCGCTTCGGCGGTGGAACGAAGTTCTGATCGGAGCCGGCCGTCCGGCCACAACACGGGTGGCATGAGCGAGCCACTGTTCTTCAAACCCGCGCGTGCCCTCACGGTCGGCGAGATCGCCGCGCTCACCGGGGCCGAGCCGCGTCCCGCAACCGATCTCGCCCGAGCGATCAGCGACATTGCGCCGCTTGACCGCGCCCGCCCCGCCGACATCACGTTCCTCGACAATCCAAGATTCGCCGGCGCGCTCGCGACGACCCGCGCCGGCGCCTGCCTCGTGAGCGAGCGCTTCGCCGACGACGTGCCGGCGCGGGTCGCCGCCTTGCGGGCGCGCGAGCCCTATCGCGCCTTCGTGGCGGTGGCGCGCGCGCTGTTTCCGGCCGCGCAGCGTCCATCCTCGCTGTTCGGCGCCGAGGGCGTCGCGCCGGGCGCGACGGTGCACCCCCAGGCGCGTCTCGAGCAGGGCGTGACGCTCGATCCGGGCGTCGTCATCGGCCCGGGCGCCGAGATCGGCGCCGGCTCGGTCATTGCGGCGAACGCCGTGATCGGCCCAGGCGTGCGCATCGGCCGGCAATGCGCGATCGGCGCCGGCGCCTCGGTCATCCATGCGCTCATCGGCGATCGCGTGATCATCCACCCCGGGTGCCGGATCGGGCAGGATGGCTTCGGGTATCTGCCCGACCGGGGCGGGCCGATCAAGATTCCGCAGACCCGCCGGGTCATCATCCAGGACGACGTGGAGATCGGCGCCAATACGACGATCGACCGCGGCGGCACGCGCGATACGGTTATCGGCGAGGGCACCAAGATCGATAATCTGGTGCAGATCGGGCATAATTGCTCGATCGGACGGCGTTGCTTCATCGTGTCGCAGACCGGGATTTCCGGCAGCGTCGAGGTCGGAGACTACGTCATGCTGGGCGGCCAGGTCGGCATCGCCGACCACCTTACGATCGGCGCCGGCGCGAAGCTCAGCGCGCGCAGCGGCGTCATCACCGACGTCCCGGCCGGCGCGCAATGGGGCGGCTTTCCGGCGCGGCCGTTCCGCGAATGGCTCAGGGCCGAGGCGATGGTCGGCAGGATGGCGCGCGGCGGGAAGGGCCGGCAGAAGGCTGAGGACGACGAATGACGGGCGACAGCCTCGGCACGGCCGACATCCGGCGCATCCTTGCGGCCCTGCCGCATCGCTATCCGTTCCTGATGGTCGATCGCATCATCAACATCCGCGGCGACGAGTCGGCCGTCGGCATCAAGAACGTGACTGCCAACGAGCCGCAGTTTCTCGGGCACTTTCCCGGCAATCCGGTGTTTCCCGGCGTGCTGCTGGTCGAGGGGATGGCGCAGACCGCGGGCGCGATCTGCATTCTGGCGAAGAACCTCGCGGGCCGCCCGCAGCTCGTCTATTTCATGACCATCGACAAGGCCAAGTTCCGCAAACCGGTGATACCCGGCGACACGGTCGAGTACCACGTCACCAAGATCAATCAGCGCCGCACCATGTGGTGGTTCCGCGGCGAGGCCAAGGTCGCGGGCCAGCTCGTCGCCGAGGCCGAGGTCGGGGCCATGACGGCGGACGCGCCGGTATGACGGCGATCGATGAAACGGCCCGCGTCGCCCCGGGCGCGGCGATCGGCGCTGATGTCTCGATCGGACCCTATTGCCTGATCGGGCCGAACGTCGCGATCGGCGACGGCTGCCGGCTGATCGCGCACGTGCACGTTACGGGCCACACGACGATCGGTGCGCGCACCGTGATCTACCCGTACAGCTCCCTCGGCACCCCGCCGCAGTCGAAGCACTACCGCGGCGGCGAGACGCGGCTTGTCATCGGCGCCGACTGCGACCTGCGCGAGGGCGTCACCATGAACCTCGGCACCGAGGACGGCGGCGGACTCACCACGGTCGGAGACCGCGGGTTCTTCATGGCGAACAGCCACGTCGCACATGATTGCCACGTCGGCGACGACGCCGTGTTCGCGAACTGCGCGACGCTCGGCGGCCATTGCGTCGTCGGCGACAGCGTCATCATGGGCGGCTTTGCGGCCGTTCATCAGTTTGGCCGGATCGGCTCGTTCGCGATGGTCGGGGGACAGGCGGCCGTTCGTGCCGACGTCATTCCCTACGGCCTCGTCATGGGCAACCATGCACGGCTCGAAGGCCTCAACATCGTGGGCCTCAAGCGACGCCAATATCCACGCGAGCGGATCCACGCGCTGCGCCGTGCCTTCGCGAAGCTGTTTCTCGCTCCGGGCCTGTTCGCGCAGCGGCTCGCTCAAGTGGAGCAGGAGTTCGGCAGCGACGATATCGTCATGCAGATCGTCACCTTCATCCGCGTCGGAGGACGTCGGCCGCTGTGCCAGCCGCGCCGCGTCGACGAGGGGTGAACCGGATGTCCATTCCGTCGCAAAGGCGCGACGCGGCATCGCCGGCCGACGCCGCTCCGCTCGGGATCGTGTGCGGCGGCGGAAGCCTCCCGCTCGCCGTGGCCGACGCGGTGAGTCGGCGTGGCCGGCGCGTGGTGATGTTGGCGTTGCGCGGGTGGGCCGATAAAGCGGTCGAGCGTCACCCGCATCACTGGATCGCGGTCGGCCAGTTCGGACGTCTGTTTCGCCTGGCGCACAGCGCCGGTTGCCGCGATCTGGTCTTCATCGGAGCGGTGGCGCGGCCGGCGATCGGGCAGATCAGGCTCGATTGGACGACCTTGCGTCTGCTGCCGCGGCTCGTGCGTGCGTTTCGCGGCGGCGACGACCGCCTGCTGTCGGGGGTTGGGGGCATCTTCGAGGATCATGGTTTCCGCCTGGTGGGCGCGCATGAGGTGGCGCCGGAAATCCTTGCGCCGGCGGGCGCATTCGGACGCCACGCGCCGGCCGAGCGCGAGCGCGTCGACATCGAGCGGGCGCTGGCGCTGCTCGCCGCGATCAGCCCATACGACGTCGGGCAGTGTGCCGTGATCGCGGACGGTCACGTGCTGGCGGTCGAGGCGGCCGAGGGCACCGACCGCATGCTCGATCGCGTCGCGACGCTGCGCCGAGACGGGTGGGTGCACAGTCCCGTCGGCGTCGGCGTGCTGGTCAAGGCGCCGAAGGTAGGCCAGGACCGCCGGTTCGATCTGCCATCGATCGGCCCGCCGACCGTCGAGGGCGTCGCGCGCGCGGGGCTCGCCGGCGTTGCGGTCGTCGCCGGCGCCACCATCGTCGCGGAGCCCGACCGCCTGGTGCGGCTCGCCGACGAGCGCGGCGTGTTCGTGGTCGGCGTCCCGCCCTGTGAGGCGGCGCAATGATCGATGGGACGACGGCGCAGGGCGGCGCGCCATTGCGGATCTTCATCATCGCGGCTGAGGAATCGGGCGACCTCCTGGGCGGTCGCCTGATCGCGGCATTGCGCCAGCGTGCCGCCGTGCCGCTCGCATTCGAAGGAGTCGGCGGCCGCGCCATGGCGGCGCAAGGGGTTGCGAGCCTGTTTCCGATCGATGATCTGGCGATCGTCGGGGTGAGCGCGATCCCGCGGCGGCTGCCCGCGATCCTGCGCGATATCCGCCGCGCGGCCCGGCGCGTCGTTGCGGTGCGGCCGGACGTGCTGGTGATCATCGACAGCCCGGATTTCACCCATCGGGTGGCGCGCCGCGTGCGCAAGGCCGCCCCGGACATTCCGATCGTCGACTACGTGTCGCCGTCGGTCTGGGCGTGGCGGCCTGGGCGGGCGCGCGCAATGTGCGCCTATGTGGACCACGTGTTGGCGCTGCTCCCGTTCGAGCCCGCGGCCCATGCACGCCTCGGCGGACCGCCCTGTACGTTCGTCGGTCATCCGCTGGCCGAGCAGATCGGGCTGCTGCGGCCGAGCACCGAGGAGGCGCGGCGACGCGCCGGCGACCCGCCGGTCGTGCTCGTGCTGCCCGGCAGCCGCTCCGGCGAGATCGCGCGCCATCTCGCGGTGTTCGGGGCCGCCGCGGCGCTGCTCGCCGACCGCTGCGGCCCGCTCGAGCTGGTGCTGCCGACCGTGCCGCATCTCGCCGAACGGGTGCGGCGGGAGACGGCCGGCTGGCGCGTGGTGCCGCGGGTGGTGGTCGAGACGGCGGACAAGTGGTCGGCCTTCCGCCGCGCGCGCGCGGCCCTCGCCGCGTCCGGGACCGTGACGCTCGAGCTCGCGCTCGCCGGCGTGCCGACCGTGGTCGCCTACAAGGTCGCGCTCATGACCGAATTGATCTACCACGCGGCCGTGCGCGTGCCGACGATCGTGCTCGCCAATCTGGTGCTCGGCGAGAAGGTGATGCCGGAAATCGTTCAACGCCAGGCGACGCCGGCGAGCCTCGCGGCGGCGCTCGCGCCGCTGATCGGCGAGACGAGCGAGCGACGGGCGCAGGTCGAGGCCTTTGCGCGGATCGATGCGGTGATGCAGATCGGGGCCGCCCATCCGAGCGAAGCGGCCGCGAGAGTGGTCCTGGAGGTCGCGGAGCGCGGACGGAGCTGAAGCGGCCTACTTGCGCCGCGAGATCGGGCTGTAGTCGCGCCGCGTCGCGCCGGTGTAGAGCTGGCGCGGCCGGCCGATCTTCTGGCTCGGGTCCTCGATCATCTCTTTCCACTGCGCGATCCAGCCGACCGTGCGGGCGACCGCGAACAGCACCGTGAACATGCTGGTCGGGAACCCCATCGCCTTGAGCGTGATGCCCGAATAGTAGTCGACGTTCGGATAGAGCTTCTTGGCGATGAAATAGTCGTCGTGCAGCGCGATGCGCTCGAGCTCGAGCGCGACGTCGAGCAGCGGGTCGTCCTTGATGCCGAGCTCGTTCAGCACCTCGTGGCAGGTCTTCTGCATGATCTTGGCGCGCGGATCGTAGTGCTTGTAGACGCGGTGGCCAAAACCCATCAGGCGGAACGAGTCGTTCGGATCCTTCGAGCGCTTGATGAATTCGGGGATGCGGTCGACCGAGCCGATCTCGGCCAGCATCTTCAGCGCCGCCTCGTTGGCGCCGCCATGCGCCGGGCCCCACAGGCACGCGCAGCCCGCCGCGATGCAGGCGAACGGATTGGCGCCCGAGGAGCCGGCGAGCCGCACCGTCGAGGTCGAGGCGTTCTGCTCGTGGTCGGCGTGCAGGATGAAGATGCGGTCCATGGCGCGGGCGAGCACCGGATTGGGCTTGTACTCCTCGCACGGCACCGCAAAGCACATGCGCAGGAAGTTGGTCGCGTAGTCGAGCTCGTTCTTCGGATAGATGAACGGCTGGCCGATCGAATATTTGTAGGCCATGGCCGCAAGCGTCGGCACCTTCGCGATCATGCGGATCGACGCCACCATGCGCTGCACCGGATCGGAGATGTCGGTCGAGTCGTGATAGAACGCCGAGAGCGCGCCGACCGAGCCGACCATCACGGCCATCGGATGGGCGTCGCGGCGGAAACCCTGGAAGAAGCGGCTCATTTGCTCGTGCACCATCGTGTGACGGCTCACGCGATAGTCGAAGTCGGCCTTTTGCGCCGCGGTCGGCAGCTCGCCGTAGAGCAGGAGGTAGCAGGTCTCGAGGAAGTCGCCGTGCTCGGCGAGCTGCTCGATCGGATAGCCGCGATAGAGCAGGACGCCCTCGTCGCCGTCGATGTAGGTGATCTTCGACTCGCAGCTTCCCGTCGAGGTGAAGCCCGGATCGTAGGTGAAGATGCCGGCCTGCGCGTAGAGCTTGGATATGTCGAGAACCTCGGGGCCGATCGTTCCCTCGTAGAGCGGGAAGGACCAGCTCTTGTCGCCGAGCGTGAGTTGGCCGGATTTGAGATTGCTGCCGGTCTTCGCGTCCATGGTCGTAGCCCTCGAAGCCTGAGGAGGCCGTCCGATACGGATTGCGCCTCGCGGCCTCCACCCCGCGATTTTGTGCTATCCCATCCCTGTTTGCACCGCAAGATGCATGTTTTTTATCTCGTCATTGCGGCGGCGGCCCGCAAGGTGGGAACACCTTGCCGGCGTTCACGAATTGGTGGTCGCGGAGTGCCCCCGCGGCGGCGTTGCCGGGGACTTTTGCGCCGCGTCAAGCAGCTTGCTGCTGATTGTGTGGTGGATAAACGCCTTCAGGCGGCCTGATCGCGCAGCCGCGCAAGGCTTTCGGCTTTTCCAAGCACGGCGAGCACGTCGAAAATTCCCGGCGAGGTGGTGCGGCCGGTCAGCGCGGCGCGCAGCGGCTGGGCGACGGCACCGAGCTTGACGCCTTCCGCCTCCGCAAAGGCACGCACGGCGGCTTCCGTCGCGCCGGCGCTCCACGGTTCCACCGCCGCGAGCCGCGCCGCGAGCTTGCCCATGAGCGCGCGGGCATCGGCGGCGAGCAGCGCCGCGGCGCGCTCGTCGAGCACCAGGGGCCGCGCCGCGTAGAGGAACTTGGCGCTGTCGATCAGCTCGACCAGCGTTTTCGCCCGCTCCTTGAGCCCCGGCATGGCGGCGAGCAGCTTCGCCTCGAGCTCGGGCGTGAGCCTGCTCGCGAGCTCCGTCCCGTTCGCGACATGCGGCAGCACGCCCTTGATGGCGGCGACGAGCTCGGCGTCGCTCGCGGCGCGGATATAGTGGCCGTTGAGGCTCTCCAGCTTGGCGAAGTCGAACCGCGCCGGCGAGCGGCCGATCTGCGGCAGGTCGAACGCTGCGATCATCTCGTCGGTGGAAAAGATCTCCTGGTCGCCGTGCGCCCAGCCGAGGCGGACGAGGTAGTTGCGCAGCGCCGCCGGCAGGTACCCCATGGCGCGATAGGCGTCGACGCCGAGCGCGCCGTGGCGTTTCGACAGCTTCGAGCCGTCCGGCCCGTGGATGAGCGGGATATGCGCCATGACCGGCACGTTCCAGCCGAGCGCCTGGTAGATCTGCGTCTGGCGCGCCGCGTTGGTGAGGTGGTCGTCGCCGCGGATGATGTGGGTCACTCCCATGTCGTGATCGTCGACCACGACGGCGAGCATGTAGGTCGGCGTGCCGTCCGAGCGCAGCAGCACGAGGTCATCGAGGTTCTCGTTCTGCCAGGTCACGCGCCCCTGCACCTGGTCGTCGATCGCCGTCTCGCCGGTCGCGGGTGCCTTGAGGCGGATCACCGGCTTGACGCCGGGGGGCGCCTGCGCGGGATCGCGGTCGCGCCACAGCCCGTTGTAGAGCTTGGAGCGGCCCTCGCGCCGCGCCGCCTCGCGCATCTCGGCGAGCTCCTCGGGGCTGGCGTAGCAGTAATAGGCCCTGCCGGCCGCCAGCATCTGCTCGGCCACCTCGCGGTGGCGCGCCGCGCGGGCGAACTGGTAGACGGCCTCGCCGTCCCACGCGATGCCGAGCCATTTGAGCCCGTCGAGGATCGCGTCGATGGCGGCCTGCGTCGAGCGCTCGCGGTCGGTGTCCTCGATGCGCAGCAGCATCTTGCCACCGCGCCCGCGCGCATAGAGCCAGTTGAACAAGGCGGTGCGCGCGCCGCCGATGTGCAAGAACCCGGTCGGCGAGGGAGCAAAGCGCGTGACGATCGGTTCGGTCATGCTTTCCGGGAAAGCGGTGGCGGCGGGACCCCTTGCGGGCGGCGAGCCCATGTACCATGTCGGGCGCCGGCAAGGCAAAATTGCCGGAGTCGCGGGCGCCGCTCGACGCGCGGGCGCGAATTTGGCACATAGGCCGCCGCTCCCCCCGGCGGCACCAGAAGGCAGAGCATGGCGGCAGACACCCCAGTGACGGAAGCCGGGCGCGACTTCATCCGCGACATCGTCGCGGCCGACCTCGCGGCCGGCCGGCACAAGACCATCGTCACCCGCTTTCCCCCCGAGCCGAACGGCTACCTGCACATCGGCCACGCCAAGTCGATCGCCCTGAACTTCGGCATCGCCGAGGAGTTCGGCGGCCGCTGCCACCTGCGCTTCGACGACACCAACCCGGTCAAGGAGGAGCAGGAATACATCGATTCGATCATGCGCGACGTGCGCTGGCTCGGTTTCGACTGGGGCAAGCATCTCTACTACGCGTCCGACTATTTCGAGCAGCTCTACGGCTGGGCCGAGCACCTGATTCGCGCCGGCAAGGCTTATGTGGACGACCAGACCCAGGACGAGATCCGCGCCAACCGCGGCACCTTGACGGAGCCGGGCAGGAACAGCCCGTTCCGCGGCCGCAGCGTCGAGGAAAACCTCGACCTCTTCCGCCGCATGCGGGCGGGCGAGTTCCCCAATGCCTCGCGCGTGCTGCGGGCGAAGATCGATATGGCCGCCGGCAACATCAACCTGCGCGACCCGGTGCTCTATCGCATCCTCAATGCGCCGCATCCGCGCACCGGCACCGCCTGGCACATCTATCCGAGCTACGATTTCGCCCATGGCCAGTCGGACGCGATCGAGGGAATCACGCATTCGATCTGCACCTTGGAATTCGAGGATCACCGGCCGCTCTACGACTGGTTCATCCAGAACCTCCCCGTTCCGGCGCAGCCGCATCAGTACGAGTTCGCGCGCCTCAACATCACGTACACGCTCTTGTCGAAGCGCGTGCTCACCGAGCTGGTGCGCGGCGGCCACGTGGCGGGCTGGGACGACCCGCGCATGCCGACGCTCGCCGGCCTGCGCCGGCGCGGCGTGCCGCCCGCCGCGATCCGCGACTTCGTCAAGCGCATCGGCGTCGCCAAGGCGAACTCGACGGTCGACGTCGCGATGTTCGAGCACGCGATCCGCGAGGTGCTCAACAAGGCGGCGCTGCGCCGCATGGCGGTGCTGCGCCCCCTCAAGGTCACGCTCGAGAACTATCCGGCGGGGCAGACCGAGGAGCTCGACGCCGCCAACCATCCGGACGATCCGGCGGCCGGCACGCGCAAGATCAAGTTCGGCCGCGAGCTCTTTATCGAGCAGGACGACTTCATGGAAAACCCGCCGAAGAAGTTCTTCCGTCTGTCGCCCGGCGCCGAGGTGCGGCTGCGCTACGCCTATTTCATCACCTGCCGCGAGGCGAGGAAGAACGCCAAGGGCGAGGTCACCGAGCTCATCTGCACCTACGATCCCGCCACCAAGGGCGGCAACGCGCCGGACGGCCGCAAGGTCAAGGCGACCATGCACTGGGTCGCGGCCGCCGACGCCGTCACGGCCGAGGTGCGGCTCTACGGTTCGCTGTTCGCCAAGCCCGACCCGAGCGCATCGACCTTCGCGGCCGACCTCAACCCCAACTCGCTCGAGGTCCTGCCCGACGCCAAGCTCGAGCCGGCGCTTGCCGCCGGCAATGCGCCCGACCCGGTGCAGTTCGAGCGCCAGGGCTATTTCGTGCCCGACCAGGATTCCAAGCCCGGCAAGCCGGTGTTCAACCGCACGGTCGGCCTGCGCGACACCTGGGCGAAGGTGAGCGCCGGCGGGTAGGGCACCTGCGCCGACGGGGAAAAGCACGCGTTGAAAAAATACAGGCGATTTACAGGGCGCCGATGCGCGCCGACTGGGCAAAAGCGATTGAAATAGCGAAGGAAAAGGCGCGATTCCTGATCTCGCGAATAACAGGGCCGGGAACAGGCGCGAAAACAGGAAAAAACAGGGCAATTAACAGGGCGATCGCTCCTGTTTCTGACGGGCCTATTCCCGGCTTCCTCAGCGCCGGCGGGTAGCGCCGAGCGGGGTTGGAGAAAATACAATCGATCTGCAATGGAAAATTCGGGCCGTTTGCAATGCAAGGCTTTGACGAGGCGCGAGAAAAAGCGCTGACGCAAGAGCAATGGATAACAATGGAAAGAACAATACCGAGAACAATGGAAACAATAAAAAGCCCGGTGAGCCTCTACGTTCGGTTGTAGGTGCCGGGTGACAGGCGAACGGCGCTGCGCGCAAATGGGGCGAAGTTCCCGCCTTCATTTCGCTCGCTGCCGTACGTCCGCCAAAAGCAACGCGCGCCCGAAGCGAGGCTCCGGACGCGCGAATGTCACTCTGCACTTAATGCCATGCACCACTCGCATCGAAAACGCAAGCTGAATTTGATCTATCCACGCTATTCACGGATCCGCCGAGCACGCCGCGGCGGGCGGGTTCTTGCCATCTTCTGTCGTTCCCACCTTCAGGCAAGGTGAGCGAGCCAAGGTGACGCAACGGGGGACAACGGACATCATTGGACGTGTGAGGTCTGTGCAATTCGACGCTCATGACCCAGTCATGCTTCGCCTGGGGAGCCAATCACCCGGCCCGCCAATCGCGATCATTCTCAGCCGCGGATCACACCGAAGTCACCGGATTTTGTGCCGCCGTCCGAGACTGCGAAGCCTTCGGCGCCTAAACCCCGACGCAGCAACTCGCGCACCGCCGCAGCCCGGCTCGGCATGTGGCAAGTAAACCGCCAGCTATCGAGAGCGCTAAGCTCCTGTTTGGTGAGCATGATTTGTAGGCGTTCGCCCCGAGGGTCCGTGGTCATGAGGCACTCCCAGCTTGACAACTACTAATCTGCTCAACTTAGTCATCTTACTCAAGTTATGCAAGTTATAACTGCTGCCCATTGTTTGCAAGTATAGATAGTGTTGCAACTGGCAATTGTTCAGTATTTTTTGCAGTCAAATCACACTGCGCAAGTTGTTCAATAAATAACGATTGTAATCGGAAAGATTAAAGCGCAACGTTAATTAACAGATGTTCTCCATGTCAGTTCAAATCCATTCGCTTGCCCCCGGTCAACAAAGCGTTTCCGCTCTGAGCGGAGAAGCCGACCACCGGATCGCGAATAGTCTGGCGGTGATTGGCAGCCTCGTTCGATTAAGGGCCGCGAAGGCCCGCTCTGCAGACGATCCGAAAACTTTTCTGATGGAAATTGCCGACCGGATCGAAACGGTTGCGAAGCTCCATCGCCTCGTCGCTCATTCCAAGACAGGAACCGTTCAGCTAGCTGAGCGAACAGCTTAGGGGAGCGCCCAAGTGGCTGAGCGATCCCCTCGGCATTCGGTTTGAAATGGTAATCCCGTTGTTGGCTGCGCCAAGCTGACGAACGTCATTGGTTGGATGGAGTACGCGCTATGCCCATCAGGTCGTTTCTTGCCGGTAAGCATTTTGATCCGGAGACCATCGAAATCATGAACGCGGCCTTCCTAGGAGTGTGCGAGGACCTCGGTCTCAACGACAAGGCAGATGCCATGACCGAGGTTGTCGCGAAGCGGGTCATCGAGCTGATGGACAGCCAGCGCGATCCCCAGATGATCCGCGCTGCAGTGCTCGCATCATTGACGAAGGCCAAGTAGAGGTCGGGGGCGACCTCATGCCCGCTGCTGCGAAGGGTTTCGGATGCCGGCCGCATGAAGGTGGTTCCGCGGGCACGGGCGGCCGGCGTCCGAAAGCCTCCAAGGGAGGAAACCGCGGGACCCACAACCTCAGGCTGGCCATCCGCCTCCGCTTCCGTGTAACCTGACGTTGCGTTCAACGTAGCGCGTGGGTGAGGCGTCGCGTGGTCGATTGGGGGTGGGTGCGGGGCCGCGCCGCGGCCGGGACGTGGCCGCAGCCGGGCCGCGTGGCGCCGTGGGCGCCGCGCCTCCCCGACATTTCGCGCCTCGGCCAGCGTGTTGTCCCGTGGATCGCCGCCGAGGTCGCGCCCGGCCGGCTGATGCCCTGGCTGCCGGTCGCATTCGGCGCCGGCGTCGCGGTCTATTTCGCGGCCGATCGCGAGCCCGCCTGGTGGGCGGCGGTCGGGCTCGCGGTCGTGCTCGCGGCGATCGCGGTCGCGGCGCATCGGCGGCCGGTCGCGTTTCCGCTTGTGCTGGCGCTTACTGCCGTGGCGGCGGGCTTTGCCACCGCGACGGTGCGCACGGCCCTGCTGGTGCATCCGGTGCTCGCCCGGCCGCTCTACAACGTCAGTCTCTCCGGCTACGTCGAGGGGCGCGAGGAGCGCGAGCGCACCGACCGCATCACCATCCGGGTCTATTCGATCGAGGCGCCGCGCTTCGACCAGCAGCTCGAGCGCGTGCGGCTGTCGGTCAAGAAGGGCACGGCGCCGCCGGTCGGGGCCTATATCGCGCTCAAGGCAAGGCTCTCGCCGCCGCTGCAGCCGCTGCGGCCGGGCGGCTACGATTTCGCGCGCGAGCTCTATTTCCACGCGATCGGCGCGAGCGGCTTCGCGACCAGCCCGATCACCATCGCGCCGCCGCCGGCGCCGCCCGGACTTTACCTGCGCTTCCTGGCCTTCATCGAGAACATCCGCGACGCCGTCGATGCGCGCATCCGCGCGGTCGCCAAGGGCGACGCGGGCTCGATCGCGTCGGCGTTGCTCACCGGCCGGCGCGACGCGCTCACCCGGCAGGTGAACGACGCGATGTACATTTCGAGCCTCGCGCACGTGCTGTCGATCTCCGGCTACCACATGGCGGTGGTCGCGGGCGTCGTGTTCTTCTTCGTGCGCGGGCTGCTGGCGCTCATCCCGGGCGTCGCGCTGCGCCGGCCGATCAAGAAATGGGCCGCATTCGCGGCGCTTCTGGTCGCGACTTTCTATCTCGAGCTCTCCGGCGCCGAGGTCGCGACCCAGCGCTCATACTTCATGACCGCGATCGTGCTGCTCGGCGTCATCGCCGACCGGCCGACGCTGACGTTCCGCTCGCTCTCGGTCGCGGCGCTGGTCGTGCTGATATTCGCGCCCGAGGCCGTCGTGCATCCGAGCTTCCAGATGTCGTTTGCGGCGACGCTTGCGCTGATCGCGCTCTACCAGCACGGGCTGCCATGGATCGCGGCAAGCCGCGACTCATCGCTCGGCGCGCGGATCGCGCTGTGGGGCGGCCGCGAGGCGGTCTCGCTGTTTCTCGCCTCGCTGGTCGCCGGCTTTGCCACCACGCCCTATGCGGCGTTCCACTTCCATCGCCTTGCGCCCTACGGCGTGATCGCGAACCTTGCCGCCATGCCGGTGGTATCGGCCGTCGTGATGCCGGCCGGCATGCTCGGCATCATCGCGATGCCGTTCGGCTACGACGCGCCGTGCTGGCGGCTGATGGAGCTCGGCATCGACTGGATGGACACGGTCGCGCTGTGGGTCGCGAGCCTGCCGGGCGCGGTCGGCCGCATTCCCGCCTTCGGCGCCGGCACGCTGGCGCTCGGCACCGCCGGGCTCCTGATGGCATGCCTGTTGCGCACGCCGCTGCGCTGGAGCGGCGCGCTGGTGTTTGCGATCGCGTGCGTGCTCGCGCTCAAGACGGCGCAACCCGACGTGCTGGTCTCGGCCGGCGGCGACAGCTTTGCGGTGCGCGGGCCGGACGGGCGGCTGCAGGTGATCAAGGTCGGCAACGACGCTTTCGCGATCCGCGAATGGCTCGCGGCCGATGCCGACGCGCGCGGCGACGCGCGCGCGGTCGCGGCCGCCGTGAAGGCGCGCGAGGGATTCGCGTGCGACGACGACGGCTGCGTCGCCAAGCTCACGGGCGGCGGCGTGGTGGCGGTCGGCACGTCGCCCGCGGCCTTCGCGGACGATTGCGCCCGCGCCGCCCTGGTGCTGACGACGCGGGCGCCGCCGCCCGCGTGCGGCGCGATCGTGATCGACCGGATGACGCCGCGGGCGCTCGGCGCGCTCGCGCTGCGCCGCGTCGGCGCGGGCTGGGAGATCACGGCCGCCGAACCGCACGGCGAGGACCGGCCGTGGGTGCCGGCCGCGCGCGAGGGCGGCGCCCGCGTGCGCGTGCCGGTGGCGAGCACGGCGGCGCAGCACGACGCGACGCCGAAGGCGGAGGATTTGCGGGCGGACGACTGAGCGGGCGAGCGCCGAGATTTCGATTCAAGTTGGGTAGGTGTTCCCACCGTCATGCCCGCGAATGCGGGCATCCACGTCTTTCTTTCTGCAAGTCGGCAAGCAAGACGTGGATGGCCGGGACAAGCCCGGCCATGACGGGTTAATACGAACGCGAGTGCCTCTTTACCGGAGACATCGCGTGCGCATCCTGGTGGTCGGGGCCGGCTCGACCGGCGGCTATTT
>Ga0335081_10005112_pt1 | contig 20750 bp, 18 predicted proteins | sample Lox_Sample_35_FD_206713 | JGI IMG/M metagenome (GOLD analysis project Ga0335081, IMG submission 206713) | Soil microbial communities from Loxahatchee National Wildlife Refuge, Florida, United States - Lox_Sample_3.5 | ecosystem: Environmental > Terrestrial > Soil > Wetlands | place: USA... | reverse complement strand
ATAACAACTGCAAGTTATGAAGTGCAGGTCGTGCCCACCATACCAACGCTCCAAACCTCGGGTCATGGAACCGAGGTTAACGGCGAGAGGGATGAGTGTCTGTGAGGAAGGTACTTGATGCCTGTGACTAGCAGCACCCACTCATCCGAACCCCGCGGATGAGTGGGGCACCCGGTGACGCTCACCGATGCTTAACCTCTAGCTGCTCTGCTACGGTTTGGCTGCGGTCGCGCCGGTGCCCTGCTTAGCCAGTTTCACCCGCGCGGTTTCCAGTTCCTTCTGCACCTTGGCGACGCTTTCGGTGTCGACTTCGGCGGGGATGGTCTTGTTCCACTCTTCCAGCGAGCGCTCCCAGTGGGTAGCAGCCAGCTTTAGCCGGCCGGTCTTCTGATAGAGCTCGCCGAGATGGTCGTGGATGGTGGGGTCGTTGTTCATGCGCTCGGAGGCGCGGCGCAGGTTCTCTTCGGCCAGGTCATAGTTGCCCATCTTGAAATAGACCCAGCCGAGCGAGTCGAGATAGGCACCGTTCTGCGGATCGAGCGCCACGGCGCGGCGAATGTAGCCCAGCGCTTCATCCAGGCGCGTGCCCCGGTCCGCAAGCATGTAGCCGAGATAGTTCAGCGCCATCGCGTTCTTGGGGTCGTCGGCCAGCACTTTGTGGAAGGCCTCTTCGGCCTTGTCATATTTCTTCTGGCGCTCGTAAATGGAGCCCGCAACGAAGAGAGCGTAGTCGCGGTCTTCCTGCTTGCTGGACAGCTCGATGGCCTTGTCGATGTTCTTCTCCGCGTTGTCCCAATCCTTGACGCGGCTATACATCTGGGCCAGCGCGATATAGACATCGCGATCGTCAGGATTGCCCTTGGCCATCGCCTTCACGCGCTCGATGGCCGGTCCGGCGCTGCCCATGTCCGCCTGCTGCGAGGCCGCTACCATCTGAAGGCCGCGATCGTTGGGGTATTTCTTAGCGGCCTCTTCGGCAATGTTCGTGGCCTGCTGCCACTGCTTGTTGTCGCGATAGGTCTCGATGAGCTGCTGATAGCCGCGCACGGCGTTCTCGTCGCCCAGGTCGAACATCTTGCGGAAGGTCTCGTCCGCCAACTGATAGCGGTTGGCTTCGCGATAGATCGTGCCCAGCCGCTCCAGGAACACCGCGCGATTGTTCTTGTCCGAGGTCGAGTAATCGCCGTCGGCGTGCTCGGTCTTCTGCAACAGCGTATTCAGTATCTGAATGGCGTCGTCGTACTTGCCTTGCGCCTCGTCGATGACCGCGACGTTGTACTGCACCTCGAGCGAGTCCGGGACCACCGTGCCGGCCTTCTTCAGCGCCTCCATCGCCTGATCGAACTTGCCGCTGCGGCGATTGATCTCGGCGATGCGCATATAGGTCTGCGCGTCCGAGGGATCGGCCTCGACGATCGCCTTGTACTGCTCCAGCGCAGCGTCGGTCTGGCCATCGTTCATCAGGTTCTGCGCCAGGCCGCGCACGGCGTCAAGATTGTCATGGTCCAGTTCGGTGGATTTGCGATACGCCTCGACTGCCTGCTTGTATTCTTTTTGCTGCTCGTAGGTGTAACCAAGCGCGGAATAGAGCTTCGCGGTGCGGGCTTTTTCGGGAACGGTGTTGAGCACCTGTAGCGCGTGCGACGAGTCGCCTTCCTCGTTGTAGAGGTAGGCCAGCGTGCTCACCGCCTCTTCCGAGTCGGGCTGGATCTTCACCGCCGCCTTGAACTCATTCTCGGCTTTCAGCAGCTCGTTGTTCAGGCGGTACAAGCGGCCCAGGAGCAAGTGGTCTTCGACGCTCTTGGGATCCAGCTTGACGATCTGCTCATACTGCTCGACAGCGAGCTTCAGTATCTCCTGCGACTGCGTGCCCGCCTGCATGTCGCCCAGCGAGCGCAGGTAGATGCGGCCCAGCAGCCGCCGCGCCTCCAGATTATTTCCGTCGCGCTTCAGGATGTCTTGCGCTTCCAGGACGGCATCGCGGATGCGCCCCGTCTTGGCGTACAGCTCGGCGAGCCCGGCATTCAGATAGTCGGAGCTGGGATCGTTGTCGATGGCGGCCCGATATTCCTCGATGGCCTTGTTGGCGTAGTCGGAGCGGCCATACATCGAGACCATCTCCTCGTACATGTGCGCCATCATGAAGTGGTAGTACGCCGCCGCCTTATCGGGATGGCTGGGAGGAGCCGGCTGTTCCTTCGCGGCATCCGGCGCTTCGGGCGCAGGCTTCTCGGGAGACGCGTTTTGCGGGGCATTGGCGTCGGGAGCGCTGGGCTGCAAGATGATGGTTGGGGCCTGGCTAGCAGGCGGATTCTGGGCGAAGCCGGCACTGAAGCCGACGATAAGGAACGCCAAGGTAGAGACACGGATACGATTTAGGATCATTCAGGACCAGCCACTCAACAGCGATTGGATGCCGCGCCTCACACTGGAGTATGCATATATTTTAGCCCGTTATTTGTAATTCGGGCGAACGATTTGTAAATCCTTCCGCGGCAACGACGCCAGAGTTCCTTGAACTGCGCTATATGTTTGGACGCGGTGGAATGAGGAAGGTCAGGAGCTGCTCGTCACACACTCATGGATCTATTCGGGTTTGTAACATGAGCTGGCCCTCAAAACGCTGGCACAGCCTCCAGCATCCGCACCTTCCAGGAGTTCTCGGCGGCGGTGAGCAGGGCCACGTAGTGGACCGTTGCATCTTCGGCATGGATCACCTTGCTGCCGTCCATCACCTGGAGCTCGAGTTGCGCGGTATCGTGCAGCTCCATGGCTGAGCCCTCGGGCGAATCGAACGCCGCCTCGACGCGGTGGCCCTTGTCCACGATGCGCTGATGCAGCCCGGTCTTGCCTTGCGCCTCGATGCCAGCGGTTAGCTTGTCGTCCGCGGTGCCGATAAAATTCTTTGCCAGTAGCAATTAGCTAAGAAGGTAATGAGCTGCCGCCGCCACAGAATAACAGCATCTTGGCCGAGCTAATTCCGCGAGACAGTGATAAGACAGCCGCGGAGCGGCGGGATGAAGTTAGGCGGGGGCGTGAGCCCCCGCTTCAGTTGCGAATGGTCAGCGCTTTCGTTCCGCGACCGGACATCGCCTACCTTCTCGACGCCGACCCCGCAGACGCGCGTGCCCGCAAGCCGCAGTACCCGGCGGAGTTTATGCATCTCTGCCGCAATGCCTACCTGCGGCTGGCGGGGATACTCGGCGGGATGACCGTCATTCCTCCTGTGCCGCTTGCGGAAGCCCAACGCCAAGTGGAAGCCGCATTCGTCGGCGCATTGCCCGAAGCCCAGGCTGGCGCGCCGCACCTGGATCCCGCCAGCGCCGCCTAAACAACCCCAAGTGCCCGGCAGAATCTCCTTGCCGTTGTAACAATTACCCTGCCGCCGCCGTTCCTACCTGCGAGGCAACCTCTCCGCCGTTCGGCTCCTGCTCATAACAAAGCAGTTATTTGGATGTGAGGCGGCCGGAGTTTGGCACTCAAGATGTACTGCAAACCATGTTGCTGCGCGCGCCTTTCGCCGGGCAACCGCCGCCGAAGCCGTAACCAGCAGAGCTGCCGGCTGTGACGCACGATGTGCCCAAGATTTGGAGGAACCTCATGAGGATCGGAATGTTACTCACGTTGCTGCTGGCTGCGGCCCTGATGGTCCCCGCAGTAGCGCAACAGACCACGCAGGACACGCAGCAGCCCGCTGCGTCGTCCACGCAGAGCAGTTCACAGGCTGACAGCAGCTCGGCTACTACGCAGGACACTAACTCCAACCAGGACCTCTCGGCGCGGCAGCCGCTTCAGCCGGAGATGCGCCAGGGCTTCTGGGGAAAGATCAATCCTTTCGCGCGCAAGAAGTACGTGCAGCGCCAGCTCAGCCCCATCCGCAACCGGGTGAATGAGCTCGACGACCTGACGGCGGCAAACGCGCGCCAGATCAAGGACGTGGACGCGCGCGCCCAGGAAGGCATTCGCCAGGCCGATGCCAAGGCCACGCTGGCTGACCAGCATGCGGTCGACGCCGGCAATCGCGCCCAGCAGGCGAACCAGACTGCGACCCAGGCCTTCACTCGCCTGAACACCGTGGAGCAGGTGGTCGGCAACATTGACCAGTACCAGCCGGCGACCCAGACGGAGATCCGTTATCGCTCCGGCCAGACTGCGCTGAGCGCGAAAGCCAAGCAGGCGCTCGACGACATGACCGGCAATCTGAAGGACCAGAAGGGTTACATCATCGAAGTGCAGGGCTTCTCGACGGGCGCGGGACAGGCGGGCGTTCAGAACTCCCAAGCCATGGCCAATTCCGTGGTGCGCTACCTGGTGGAGAAGAATGCCGTTCCCGTGTACCGCATCTTCGTGATGGGCATGGGCAACGCGAAGCTGCCCGCAGCCGAGGGGGCCACCAGCCATGGCCACGGCAATCGCGTCGAGATCAGCCTGCTGAAGAACAACGTCGATCAGTTGGCGTCAGCCGCGCAGCCGAACGAAGCAATGAGCACGGACATGGGCAGCCCGAGCAGCTCCTCTACGCGCTCCAACCCGGCGACTCCCTCTTACTCGCAACCATCAACCCAAACGCAGCAACCGAGCAGCGTCAACCCCTCTCAGCCCCAATAGCTACAATCAACACCAAGCGCAGCCCTCCCGAAACCCCTCGCGCAAGCGAGGGGTTTCTGTCTGCGACAGCTCTGCTGCGGGATGCTGAGGGGCAAATCGCATTGAGCAGAGGCTCCCGAAGATAGTATTCTGCAAAGTCAGCTTCTGGAAATTACCGAACAGAATCGTGGAGGTATGTACTTGCGCCGTATCTTGGCAGGGCCCTGGCTTTCTCTATTGCTATTGCTCATCTTGGCAGGAGTCGCCACGCCGCTCTGGGGGCACGCTGTCCTGATGCAGTCCAAGCCTGCGGCGAACTCCACCGTCACGGGGCCCGACCTGCCCATCTGGTTGCGCTTCAATGTGCGGGTTGACGGGAAGCGTTCGCGCCTGACGCTGGTGGCGCACGATGGATCGACACTGGCGGTGCCCGCGCCCCGGCAGACCGCTCCCGACATGCTGGAGTCGCAAGTAACCGGCGTGAAGCCCGGCGCCTACAAGCTGCAATGGCGCGTGCTCGCCTCCGATGGCCACATGAGCAGCGGCGAGGTTGAGTTTACAGTGAAGTAGCTGCTCGTAATGCTGAAGCTCGTCAACATCTTTGGATACCTTGCGGTGCTGCTGAGCGCTGCGATCCTGGTTGCCCAGTCGCTGCTGCTGGGCGGGCTAATCTTTAGGTATTGGATTGCCCGACCCCATCCGGAGGTCGCCGCGGACGCGTTGGAGCACGTGCAAGCGCTCGCGCTGCGATGGTTTCGCGCTGCCGCGATCAGCCTCGCGATCGTACAGGCGCTCTATCTGTATGTAAACTCAGCCGTCCTCATGGCCTCGGCGGATATCCCATTTCGCGAAGTCATCGGCGCAAATTTCTTCATCGCCGCCAGCGTGATGCTCTGTGCCGCGCTGCTCACCGCGATTGTGGCGGGCAACAAAGACAAGTACGCCGCCTGGTATCTCTGCGCGCTAGTGCTCATCGTACTCACCGCCTCGGTAATGACCGACCACGCGGCCTCGCGCGTCGAAGGCCGGGTACCGCTGATCATCCTCACCGCGCTGCACGAGGTGGCAACCGGCTTCTGGATTGGCGGCCTGCCGTTCCTGCTGCTGGGCCTGTACGTCAATCGTGAGCGCGCCACCCAGTGGTATCTCACGCGGCGCTTCTCGCAAGTGGCCTTCGCCGGCGTCATCGTGCTGGTGCTGAGCGGCGTATGCATGAGCGTGGCGTATGTGGGCTCGGCGCATGCGCTGTTGGGCACATCCTACGGCCTGATGCTGCTGGCCAAGATCGCAATGCTCGCGGCCCTGCTGGCGCTGGGCGGAATCAACTTTCTCATGCTGCGCAAGCACGGCCCGGAGCAGGTGATCCCGCGACTGCGCCGCCTGGTGGAAGCGGAGTTTGGCGTCGGCCTCACCGTCGTGCTCTCCGCGGCCGCGATGACGTCGCAGCCGCCTGCGGTCGATCTGGTAAACGACACGGTGCAGCCATCGCACATCTGGATGCGCTATCGGCCGCAGTGGCCTCGGCTGAAAAGTCCGGCGGCATCGGAGCTGTCCACGCGCCACCCGGGACAGATCATCTCCGATCAAGATCCCACGCGCCGCACGGTAGCGTACACCAGTGAAGGCATGCCGGTTTCGCTGCGGGTGCTGAACGATATGCGCTGGTCGGAATACAACCATCACTGGCTGGGACTGATTGTGCTGGGCATGGGCATCCTCGCGGTGCTGGCCCGCACCGGGCGCGCGCGATGGGCTGAATACTGGCCCCTGCTGATGATCGGCATCGCCGTATTCATCTTCCTTCGCGGCGATCCCGAGTGCTGGCCGCTGGGGCCGAAGAGCTTCTGGGCCACGTGGGCCGATCCGGAGATCTTTCAGCACCGCGCAGCCGCGCTGCTGTGCGTGGCGTTCGCAATATTCGAGCTGCGCGTGCGCCGCGGTCCTTCGCAGGACGGTCTGCTGCCACTGATTTTTCCCGTAATCTGCGCGCTGGGTGCGGCGTTGCTGCTGACCCACTCGCACGGCACGACCAACGTGAGAGAGGAAACGCTGGCGGAACTCAGTCACACGCCGATGGCGGTGCTGGGCGTGATGGCCGGTTGGTCGCGCTGGCTGGAACTGCGCCTGCCGTCCCAAGATCGCGGCGTGCCGTCGTGGATCTGGCCGGTCTGCTTCGTGCTCATCGGCGCGGGGCTGCTGAACTACCGGGAGTTCTAGCGGCCGCAGTCCTTCAATTTACCCAAGGCCCACGCGAGTCGCCGTTGCCCTTGCGACGATCGCGCGCGCTGGGGTCGCGAAAGTTGCCGTACTCGTCGAAGTAGTCTTCGTGCTTGTAGTCGCCGCGATCGTCGTGCTTGCGCATGTAGACCTCGAACTTGCGCGCCGCCCGCTTGCGCTTCCAGCGATAGTAGGAGTTGCGGATTCCGAAGGCACGCTCCGAAGCCGCGTATCCGAAGCCGCGCCGCGGAACAAACTTCAGCCAAATGTAGCCGAACAGCAGCCCGCCCATGTGCGCCATGTAGGCAACCGACTCGCCAGGGTGGTGCGCCGAGGAGAGCGTCAAATACACTTCAATGAAGATCAGGCCGGTGATGAAGTACTTGGCCTTGATCATGAAGGGAATGGGGAACAGCATGATCTCGGCTTCGGAATGAAGTATGCCGAAGGCCAGCAGCAGTCCGAAGATTGCGCCGGACGCGCCGACGGTGGGCACAACAGGGCTGGCGCCGAGTAGTCCGGTGAAGGCCACGACGACGGTGGTCAGCGCCGCGCCAATGGCGCAGAAGAAATAAAATTGCATGAAGATGTTGTAGCCCCAGTCCTGCTCCAGTTGGGCGCCGAACATCCAGAGCCAAAGCATGTTGAGAAGAAGGTGCCACAAGCCCGCATGGAGAAAGGCATAGGTCGCCAACTGCCAAATCCAACCGTGGACCACCAAGTACGGAACCAGCCCAAAGTGCCACGTAATCCACGGCTCCGCCTGACGTGAAAAGAGGCCGAGCAGCAGAACCGCTAGTGATACGGCGCCGTTGGCGATCAGCAGTTGTTTCACCGCGCGGGTGAACGGGGGAAAACTCAAACCCATGGATGACGTGCGTCGCATAACTTGCTCCGTTAGATTATCGGCCTAGCGCTCCGGCTGCGGTACGACGGCCAGGCTGCGGTGTTCCTTGCTATCGAGCGCGCGTACCGCGAAGATGACGTTGTCCTTGGACACCGGCAAGGTCGCCTGCGCCACGTTGCCCACCGGCTGCACATGCTCCCAATCAGGAGCGGTTGTATCGCGCCACAGGACCTCATAGCCGCTGGCCAATCCGCCTGGCGATGGCTCCCACCTTAGAGTGGAATCGTTTTCGAGCGCTTGCGTCAACAGGCGGACATTGAGCGGCGGTGCCGGCGCCGAAGCCAGCGCGGCCAGCGCGGCCGCGTTCAGCCGCGCGACATTCGCCGTGTAATCGTAATCCACGAACTTCGGCAGATCACCGTATTCGATGCCGTTCTCCGTGCGGACGTTCTGGTGCTGGTGGTTGTAATTCTCGCGGAATTCGGTGAATCGCACCGCCGGGTAACCCTGCTCGTTGAAGGAGGTCTGATCGCCGCCGCGGAGATACCGGTCATGGCGAAAGACCAGCATCGGTCGAAAATCGGCGGATGCAAAATACCCTTTCGCGACCTCCGCGATGTACCGCGCTAACTGGCGCGAGGGACTGTCGCTCTCGCCGCCCAACGCGCGGATCTGGCGCAATTCGGCGTCAGTCGCCGTGGACGCGATCCCTTCGGAGAAGACGCGCACGACGTTCCGGTTTTCCGGGACATTGAACGGCGCTGGGCCGCTGAAGACATGGGTTATCGGATGATCGCCGCCCACAATGTCGTTGTTAAGCACTGCTTCGATGTTCCAGCCGACGGCCTTGGCCATCTTGGCGAAATGCGCGCTGCCGTAAAGTCTCTGCTCCTCACCGGCTACGGTCAAGAAGATGATTGTGGCGGGGAAACGATGCTTGCTCAGCACGCGCGCGCACTCCAGGCTGACGGCGGTGCCGCTGGCGTCGTCGTTCGCGCCCGGGGCCGCGTCGCTGGAGTTATTGGCATCGCTGTTGCGCGAGTCGTAATGTCCGCTCACGACGTAAATGCGGCCCGTATTGGCGGGATTGGCGCCGCGCAGGACCGCGTAAACATTCGTGATCTTTATGGCTTCCGGCACTCGCGGGCCGGGTTGTTGAATGAATTCGTCGGTCTTCACTTCTAAGCAATCGCCGCATTGGCTGGAGTAGCGCTGGAATTCGCCCTGGATCCACTCGGCCGCCGCATTAATGCCTTTGCCGCTTATAGCGGGCATGCCCGCCGACAGGGTGTGCCGCGTGTAGAAACTGCTGAGCTTCTCGACCGTTTGCTGAATGCGCTCCGGCGATACCTCCGCGAGCATAGTGGCGATTTGCGGATCGGGAGTATTCGCAGGCGTCTTGGACTGCTGCACCCGAGGCAAAGCAACCGCCAGCGACACTGCTATCATCACACCCGCGATTCCGGCTAATCTGGCTGTTCGTGCGGTCATGAAACTTGTCGCAACCTCTCGATTCCAGCGGCGTCTATCACTTGACGGTGCCGCCAAGAGATTCTAAATATAAATGCAAGCACGGCACGGCGTCGTGACCGTCCGGACGGAGCGAGCGAGGGAGGCAAGCATGGTCATTTGTCCCGAATGCGAGAGCGATCTGGACATCGAAGAGGATGAGGTCGACGAGGGCGAAATCGTTTCCTGTCCGGAGTGCGGCAGCGACTTCGAAGTGGTTGCCGTGGAGCCCCTGGAATTGACTCGCGTGGAAGGCGAGGACGAAGAGGAAGACGAGGAAGCGGAGGAAGAGGAAGAGGAGGAGTATTAGTTTGTCCGTGACCTGCTGTGCCTCACTCCTCTGCTTTCTTATACTGACTGCTGCGCTGTCGTTCCCTCAACAATCCATCCCCTCGAACAACAAGGGCTACGCTATCATCTATGGTACGGTTTGGGGGCCCGGCGACCGTCCGGTAGCAGGCATTCCCATCAGGATACGGAAAGCGTCGGACAAGAAGGCAAAGTGGCAGCTCGTCTCCGACCGGCGGGGCGAATTTGCCCAGCGCGTGCCTGTGGGAGCGCAGGACTACATAATTGAAGCCGATGTGAGGCCGAAGGGCCGGCCGCAGCCGCAGGTGACGGTGCACATCGACGATAACGAGCGCAAGGACGTGGGCCTGCATCTCTCGCACGAGGAACTCTCGCCCCGCTGATGGGTTATTCCATGCGGATGAACAGAATCGCCACACTATTTCTCGCGCTGATTGCGCTGAGTTGCAGCGCGCAATTGCAGATTCCGGTAGGCGGATCGTCGTCCAGCGGAAGCAGTCACAAGGCCACCCGGTACACCTCGCGGACCCTGACCGGGACCGTGGCCGATAAAAGCGACAAGCCGATTCCCAACGCCGTGGTCTATCTCAAGAACACAAAGACGCTGGCGATGAAGACCTATATCACCCAGAGCGACGGTAGCTACCGATTTCCCGAGCTTTCGCTGAATGTTGACTACGAAGTCTATGCACAGAAGAACGGCAAGAAGAGCAACACCAAGACGCTGAGCCAGTTCGACGACCGCGAAAAGCCGGTCAGCAATCTTCATATCGACCTGAACAAGTAATAAACAAGTAGAAAGGCCACCCTTGCCGGCGGCCTTTTCATCCCCAGAACCGATTAGGCTTTAATTATTTTCGTTGCTGGCGCGCTTCCACGACATGAACTCGCCAATGGTGGAGCCGGTTCCGGAGGAACTCGCCGCCGGAGCTTTGTAGGATTCAACATCGGCCCGCGTCGCTTCTACACTGCCGACGGCGCGAATGCTGAGTCCGACTTTCTTCTCCGCCTGGTTCATCTTGATGATCTTGAAGTCGTGCTCGTGGCCGGACTCCAGCTTGATGGCCGTGCCATGCGGATCCACGGCCTCGGAGTTGTGGCACAAGCCTTCGACGCCGTCCGCAATCTCGACGAACGCGCCGAAACTGGCCAGGCGCAGCACCTTGCCGTGGATCGCATCGCCCACGCGATGCTGCTCGAAGAAGGTGTCCCAAACGTCGGGCTGAAGCTGCTTCACGCCTAGCGACAGGCGGCGTTGCTCGGGCTCGATGGCCAGCACGATCGCCTTCACCTTATCGCCCTTCTTCAGCACCTCGGAGGGGTGCTTCACGCGCTTGGTCCAGCTCAGGTTGCTCACGTGCACCAGGCCGTCGATGCCGTCTTCAATCTCGATGAAGGCGCCGAAGTCGGTAAGGTTGCGGACCTTGCCTTCCACCACGGTGCCGACGGGAAACTTCTCGTGCAAGGTCTCCCAGGGATTGCTCTCCAGTTGCTTCAGGCCCAGACTGATGCGGCGCTCGCTGGGATTGACGTTCAGTACCACCGCCTCCACGAACTCGCCGACGCCCACCAGCTTGGAGGGATGCTTCATGCGCTTGGACCAGGTCATCTCGCTGACGTGTACCAGGCCCTCGATACCCTGCTCCAGTTCGACGAAGGCGCCGTAGTCGGTAACGCTGATGACGCGTCCGCGAACGTGCGCGCCGATGGGGTAGCGCTCGGCAGCGTCGAGCCAGGGGTCTGGCGTGAGCTGCTTGAATCCCAGCGAAACGCGCTGCTTTTCGCGATCGAACTTGAGCACCTTCACCTGGATCTGATCGCCGACCTGCACCAGGTCGCGCGGATGCGTGAGCCGTCCCCACGACATGTCGGTGATGTGCAGCAGGCCATCGATGCCGCCGAGGTCGACGAAGGCGCCGTAGTCGGTCAGGTTCTTCACCGCGCCGGTGAGGATGGCGTCCTCGTGCAGGTTCTCCAGCGTTTTGCCGCGCTTCTCGGCCTGCTCCTCTTCCAGCATTTGCTTGCGCGAGACCACAATGTTGCCGCGCTTCTTGTTCAGCTTGATGATGCGGACGTCGATGTCATGGCCCTTCATGCCGTCGAGGTTGCGCACCGGACGGAGATCCACCTGTGAGCCTGGCAGGAAGGCGCGCGCGCCGAGAATATCGACGGTCAAGCCGCCTTTGATGCGATCGACCACGCGGCCCTTCACCGCCGTCTTGTCGTTGAAGGCCTTCTCGATCTCGTCCCAGGCGCGCAAGCGCTGCGCCTTCTGGTGTGAGAGATGAATGTAGCCTTCCTCGGTGTGGCCCGGCTCGCGCATGACGGTGATTTCGTCGCCGCGCTTCAGCGCAACATTACCCTCGTGGTCCTGAAATTCCGCCACCGGAACGACGCCTTCGGACTTGTAGCCGATATCGACAACGACATACTGCGGCGTGATGTTCAGCACCCTGCCGGTAACGATCTGATCTTCGTTGAGCGCGGCTTCCGTCTGCGCCTGCTCCTGCTCGAAGGACTCGAGGGCGCTGGCGAAGTCTTCCATCGACGGCTCTTTTTCGGAGCGGGGAGCGACTACGGGCGCTTCGCCTGTCTGCGGAGACGCCGCTTCCGTGTGCGGTTGAGCAGCTTGTTCGGGTTCGTGCTTTTCAGCAGGTTGCGTTTCGGCCTGCTCGGCAGCGCCGATTTCCTGGGTCGGGGTGGCGGGAGCGTTGTGGGTTTCTTCAAAAGACATGGGTTGCGTACGCACACTCGCGCGCTGTGAGAGCGCCGAGAGCCTGAGATAAAACGGACTGCTGGCTTGAATCTTCAGGTATGATCGTCCCGCTCAAAGCGGGTTTGGACAACCCAGCGGCCGGATCCGATGGAGCGGGCTGCGCTTCCAAGGAACATTTCGACTATAGCAACCGGCCGGGGCAGTGTCAAACTTCGCAGGGCACGATCAGCGCTGATTTTGCAGGGTTTTCTTCGATTTTTAATCTCAAAGTCAGTGCCGACGATCACTGCTCTCGGCGACGAGAACTTGCCTTTCACGCCGACCCAAGGCCGGCCTTAGTGATCTGTTTCGGCAGTTGAGGATTGCGTGCTTTGAAGGGGCTGCTGAAGCCGTGCCCTGTTACACCGCAAAGTTGCGTCGGCAGCAAGATCCCTTTGCTTTTTCGCTGGCTTGTGCGAAAGTAACGCGTGCGCGCCGTAGCCCTGTTGGGACCTTATGCCAGGCAGCATGACGTGCGGCCATTTGAGCTGCCCGGCGTGGGCCTCTTCTCCGGTAATGAGCTTGACCCCACAGACCAGCCTGAGGCGGCGCTGATCTTCGGCGGCGATGGCACAGTTCATCGCCATCTCGCCGGCCTGGTCGCGAAGCAAGTGCCGACGCTGGTGGTGCCGATGGGGAGCGCGAACGACTTCGCACAATCCATCGGCGTCGGCAGCGGGCCGGATGCGCTTGCGGCGTGGAAGCGTTTCTGTGGCACAGGCGACAACACCCGAACCATCGATCTTGGTACGATTCACACGCTGGGCGGAGAAGACACTCTGCCCCAAGGGACCGGAAGCAGCAGCGCAGCGGGTGAGACCGAGACCGGGCAAGACGAGTCGCTCGAAAACCTGCATTTCGTTCCCGCCGGCCCGCGCCGCGACCTGCCGCAGATGGGCCCGCGCATTATGCAATCGCAGTTGCGCCGGGCCAGCGAAGCCGAAAACGAGGTCGCCGGCGCCACATTCTTCTGCTGCATCGCCGGAACCGGACTGGACGCTGCCGTAAATCGCCGCACGCTGAAACAGTCGCACTGGCTGCGTGGCCACGGCGGATATGGGCTGGCGCTGCTGCAAATCTTAGGCGGATTTCGCCCACCGCACATCTGCGTTGCGGTTGAAAGCGGCGGCTCATGGCAAACGGCGATCGATGAAAGCGGCTTCGTGATTGCCTGTGGCAACGGTCCGCAATATGGTCACGGAATGCGGCTGACGCATCGCGCTCGCATGGACGATGGCCTGCTCGATGTCTGTTTCGTGCGCACGCTCGGCAAAATGCGCCTGTTGCGCCTGTTGCGCGTGGTCTATCGCGGCGATCACATCGGCATGAGGGAGGTTGAGTACTTTCAGGCTGCACGCCTGCGGATCGCGACCGGGCCCCCGATGGAGGTCTTCGCCGATGGTGAGTACGTCTGCACTACGCCCGCGGAACTGGGCGTGCGCCGGAATGCGCTGCGCGTCATTGTGGCAGGCTAGTGGGTCGCCTTGTCAGCGGCTCAGTTCTCAGCGACGGCCGAGAGTTGTGCGGCGCGTGCCGCTCCCATCGTCGCGCCACGGCGTCCTGGCGCATTCTTCAAGGCGACCTGGAATTCCGTGAGCGCCATCTGCGGCCGATTGGTTTGCAACAGCAAGTCGCCGAGTTGTTCGCGCGCGGGCACGATGGGCCCGGGCGTGACGGGGAGCTTCTCAACCGCATCTTCCGTGTCGGCGGCCTGCCGCAGAAGCGCGGCGGCGTCGTCCGATTTGCCCTCTGCCTGCGAGGCCCAGGCCAGCACCTCAAGCCTCTGCACCGCGACCTGAACGGCCCAGTAGTCGCGGGATGATTTGCGCAATTTTTGTTCTAAGTCCTGAAGGACCGCCGCTTGCGTGCGGGCAGCATCGGGATTTCCTGAGCGCGCCAAGCCGAGTCCTCTTGCCCAGACCGCAACTGCGATGACCTGAGGTGGCGCGCTGGGTGGCGGTGGCATTATGGCTGCCGCCTCCGCCCATTGCTTGCGCTCGACGGCGTAGCGAACGGGCATGGCAGTTGCGGCATAGCCGACCTTAGCGTCAGTGGGTTTCAAGTCGGGCATCGACTTGAGTTCCTGTATCACCTGTGCTGCTGCGCCGTCGTTTCCATTTTGCAGGTAGGCGTAGACTAGGTAGTCCATGGCATGCAACTCTTCTCCAGTGTCACCCTGCCGGTGGGCTGCCGCTTGGGCCGCGAGGTTGGAGGAGATCGAGTCGTCCCACATGCCCAAGCGCGTAAAGATATGAGACGGCATGTGCAGGGCGTGGGGTGCGGAAGGAGCAATCTTTGCGTAGGCCAGCGCTGCCGGCAATCCATCGCGTGCCATCTCCGAGTTGTCACAGGCATGAATCAGGTAGTGCGCCATTCCCGGATGCTGCGGATACTTCGCGTAGAGCGGCTGGAGCACCTGAACCGCGCGCTTCTGATTAGCGTGACTCCTATCGCCGGGAGATGCCGCGGCGAGCAAGGCCAGAGCGTAGAAGACCTGCGATTCCACGTCACGCGGATTGGCGGCCGCCAGCTTCTGCATGGCCTGTAGGTAGCTCTGAATTCTTTTCGGATAGCTCGTCGTGTCTTCATTGGCGTAAATCACACCCAGGGCGTCTATGAATCCGCGCTCCCTCTCCGAGCGTGCGCCCATTTCTTGCGCCCTCTCAATCTCCCCGCGGCCAAGCCCAAACGTGGAGGTCGCTAGCGGGGGGTCCCAAAGCTGATGGAAATAGCTCATCGCGACACCCCAATGAGCCATTGCGCAGTGGGGATCCTTCTCGCCGATCTGGCGGAATGCGGCTTCTGCCGCGGAGTAAGCGAAGGAGTGGAGCAGCGCGACCGCCCGCTCGAATTGGGCCTGCACGGCTGGGCTGCAGGTGGTCGGGAAGGAGACCTTGCCAAGCTGTTCAGGAACAGCGTGATTGTGCGTCTCCTGGACGACCGCAGATGCGGACAGCAGCGCTATGGCCAATACAGTTGCGGAGAACTTCAGCACAACCACCTCCTCAGCCCGGCTGAAATGTTACACCGAGTTTCCCAGTTACGAGGGGCGAAAAGGCTCGGCTGGCAGCGGCACGGGGCCCCGATGGAGGTCTTCGCCGATGGCGAGTACGTCTGCACCACGCCCATCGAAGTCGGCGTGCGCCGGAATGCGCGGCGCGTCATTGTGCCCTCAAGCGCATGAACAGGGCCATCTTCGCAACTTAACGCGGTGAAGTGCTGCCTTTGTGGGATGGAATTGGCCGGCTTCCCAGATTTTATGGAACTTCTCTTAGGCGCCAGGGTCTATACTGGTGACAAACCCGATGTCCACGACTACAGCTCCGAGACCGGCTCAAGGGAAGAATTTGTCCGTCGCACCGCAGGACCAGGTGATACCTGCGCTCTTTGGGGAGGGCGAAGGCCTTTATCCGCAGCGCAAGGACACCTTTGTCTACTCCTTCATCGTTCACATGCTAGCAGTGGTCCTCCTGATCTGGTCGGGACATTGGGCTTTAGAGCACAAGGAACAGATCAAGCAGCAGGTCACCGGCTTGGTGACCGACATCGGCCCGTATCTGCCGCTCCCGATTTCCAAGACGCAGGGCGGGGGCGGAGGCGGAGGCGGCGATCGCGACAAGCTCCAGGCGCCCAAAGGCGTGCTACCAAAGTCCGCCAAAGACCAGATTGTGCCTCCGGCCATCGTCATTCGCAACGACAATCCCAAGCTGGCGGTGCCGCCTACCGTAGTTCTTCCTCCCCAGATCAAGCTGCCGAACGTCGGCGAGCTGGGCGATCCCCTCTCACGAGTGATGGGGCCGCCCTCGAACGGTACCGGCTCGGGCGCAGGTATTGGTAGCGGCAGCGGCGGCGGCGTGGGCGCTGGAACCGGCCCAGGCGTTGGGCCGGGACATGGCGGCGGCTACGGCGGCGGCGCCTATCGCGTGGGCGGCGGCGTCAGCGCGCCCAAGGTGTTATACGATCCCGATCCGGAGTATTCGGAAGAAGCGCGCAAAGCCAAGTATCAGGGGACGGTGGTGCTGTGGCTGGTGGTGAGCTCCGAAGGCAAGCCGCAACAGATCCGCGTGCAGCGCGCGCTGGGCATGGGTCTGGATGAGAAGGCGATCGAAGCGGTCCGCCAGTGGCGTTTCGAGCCGGCAAAGAAAGACGGGCAGCCCGTGCCCGTCATGATCAACGTCGAAGTGAACTTCCGGTTGTACTAGACTCAGGCGCGAACTCCATCATCCAGCAATCATTTCTCTGGGGCATGCTGATGCTCATGCTCTTCGTCATGGTCACGATGATGCTTTTTGTGGAGCCTGGCGCCGTCGATGATGATTACTTTGGGGTCCGAATTGGCGCAATCACTCGGGGATTGGACTACAAACTTGCAGTCAGAGACAGCAAAGGTGTAGCAAACCGAGGTAACACTCGGGTTCTGGGCCATGTGAGTGAAGGACGTCAGCGAGTCCGCCCCAAACGAAGTCTGCCCAAACGGGTAGTTTCCGTCGAATCGGATGTCGGCAAACGAAGTCGCATCGGCCGGAACCCAGGTCACCGTCGCTCCACCTTGTATACAAAACCAAGTCATAGGAGTTTGGTTCCCATTGATGGTTGGGGAGACCTGTTGGCTGCCCAAGTTGTTGCGCACAATCCCAACTGTGCACTTGCTGGTATCGTTGCCGGAAGCGCTACAGGTGTTAGTTGAGTTGCATTGAGAATCGGTGTAATTACATTTACCTGGCGTGTCGGCAAATGCAGCCAGGCAGGACAACAGGACCACCAGCATTCCTACGAGCACAACTTTGACAAGGCATTTCTGCATATTTCCCTCCCGTCAACGGCTCACGCCGTGGCGCTCATACGGCTTTTTTTTGTTGCAGCCATCGCTGGTATCGGGGGTCGGCCTGTAGTCCACGCAATTCGGGTTCTTTTTCGATCTCGTCCAGCGAGTAGCCAGCGTTTACGGCATCCTTGATCGCCTGCAATGCTTTTTCGCGGTGGCCGATAATCTCATAAACCAGAGCTGATGTAAATAGAGTGTCACTGTCTTTGGGAGACAACTCCAAGGCCCGAGCGATGTAGCTCTCGGCTGCTTCACTTTGTCCCAGATGGGCATCGTAGAGGGCGATCCCGCTTAATACTTCCGTATTGTTTGGATTCACTTTCAATTGGGCGTTAGCAGCCTCCAAGGCTTTTTGGTATGCCCGCCTTGCCTCCTCCTGACGAGAGGGCACCTGGTGATAGCTGTCGCCCAGGTTCCGCCACACCACATGGTTATAAGGACTTAGATCCGCAGCTCGTTTCATGGCATCTGCGGCCTCCTCGTACCTGCCGAGATACATATAAGCCGAACCCAGGTTCATCCAAGCCGGAGCATTAGGCTTTATGCTTAGGCCTTTCTTCAGGACAGCAATTGCATCCTCATACCGTCCCATCCCAAGGTAAGCGCCGCTCATGTTGTAAAGACCTACAGGATTGTCTGGCGCCAGGTCGATCACGGACTGAAACTGCTGAGCGGCCTGCGTAAACTGCCCTCTCCTGTAATAAAGCGCTCCCAGGTTGTTGTAGGCTTGCCAATAGCTCGGCCTCTGGGAAATGGCGTTCTTGTAGGTCTGCTCCGCTTGTGGATACTTTCCTTGCACGGCGTATATTTCGCCGGTGTGAAATTCGGCTTCGATGACCGTAGGGTCCTGCTCCAGCACACGCTGGTACTCAGCCAGCGCATTATCCAACTGTCCGGTCACCTGGTACACCCAAGCCAAGGTGATGCGGACCGGGATGAGCCGGTCATTCAAGTCGACCGCGCGTGCAGCATTGCGGGTCGCCTCTGTGATCCACTGCGAGTTCTTGGTCAAAGTAAACTTGCTGGCATAGGCGTGGCCCAAACCCGCGTACGCCAAAGCGTACTTAGGGTCCTTGGCGAGCGCTTTGTTGAACAGCTCGATGGCATGATCAATAGCTTCCACATCGTAGCGCTGTAGATATCCGTTACCCTCTTCGTAGAGCTCGTATGCTCCGGGTTGCGTGGTGCCGCCGGCGGCCAGCGCTTGTTTGATCTGCGGACTGATCTGGAGGTCGAGCATGTCGGCCACCGACTCCCACACCCGCTGCTGCATCTCGTCGAGATTGGCCGAAGGCACATGCATGAATCTGGACGATAACTGCCGGTGGTTCGCAGCATCGACCAGGTTTGCGGCGACGTCGACGCCGTCCGCCGTGTGTTGAATGCTTCCCGTAATGGCTAGTGTCACATTTAGACTTCGATGCGCTTCGTCGAGGCTCTTCACGTTGCGGGTGTCGCTGGAAGGCACAACCCAGAAAGATTTCTGGTAGCGTTCCAACTGCGATAGCTTGCTGGTCAAGCTCTCGGCAACGCCGTCGGCGAAGGCCTGGTTAGTAGCGTCCTGTCCAATGTTCTCGAAGGGCAGCACGGCCAAGTGCTTCTCGCGAGGCAGCGGGCGAAAGGGGTTAGGAACGACGCCGGCCAGAAGCAACGCAGTTGCGGCCACCACCACACAGGCGCTCGCGGCATAGATTATGGCATGTCGCCTGAAGCCCGCGGCAAGCGCTTGCCAGCCGGAACGGCCCGGCAGCCTTTCTCCCGACAGGGCGCACCAGAACTCTTCCACCGAGGCGAATCGGGCCGCGGGATCGACCGCCAAAGACTTGGCGATTACGTCCCGCCAGCGCTGCCCGATGCGCTTGCCGCTGCCGGTGTCCTCTCCCCTGAAAGGCGCTTCGTAGGATGCCGGGAGCTTGCCGGTCAGCATCTGGAAAACGGTGACGCCCAGCGCGTAGATGTCCGTTCGAGTGCTGCATCGGCCGCGAAACTGCTCCGGCGCCATGTACTCCGGCGTGCCGAGTACCTCGGGATAGGAGCCGGAGACGGTCACGTCCAACTCAGGATTCGTGGCCAGGCCGAAGTCCGTGATCTTTACCGTGGCGCCCTGCGATCCTTGCAGCAGCATGACGTTGCCGGGCTTCAGGTCGCGATGCACGATGCCCGACTGATGCGCCGCCGACAGGGCAGAGACGATCTGGCGAACAATGGGGAGCGCCTCTTCGCGAGGCATAGGGCCGCGCTGCTGAAGATGAGCGGCGAGGGTCTCGCCCTCCACTAATTCCATGGTCAAGAAGACCACGTCACCGCTCTTGCCGGCTTTTTCGCGGCCCAGATCGAACACGCGGCAAACGTTGGGATGGCTGACCTTCCGCGCCAGTTGAATCTCTTGCCTGAACCTTTCAACTTGCCGGGGCGAGGAGGCCCGCGAAGGAGAGATGGTCTTCAGCGCGACCCGGGCGCGCAACTCCAGATCTTCGACCTCATATACCTCACCCATGCCGCCGCGGGCGATGAAGCGGACAACCCTGTAGCGCTCGCAGATCAGATCGCCAGGCGAGAAGACGGGCGCGTCAGGCCGGCCAGCCGGACCCTGGCCATCGCGGGATCCGGATGCCAGCATCACGTCCTTTGGCGAGCGTTGCTCGCTCGGTTCCATCTCTAACCTCCGACCGAAGTCCCCCAAGGCCGGGACTTAGACCAGTCAGATTGTGAGCAAGTGATTCGGCCAGACAGGAAGTCGGCGCCGGCCAGTGCGCCCCTGGCCGAGACGACTGGAGCAGGCCGTTTGTGACAGGATTATAGCCCGGTTTTGGTGTCGGGGGGTAACTATGTTGGGCGCTCGCGGAGCGCGATTCAGTCGGGCCCTCGACGGCTCCCGCCACGCCGCATACTGCGAGCCACGATCTGGACGAAGATCAGGACTGCAATCACGGCCAATATGCGCAGCCACCAGGGCCAATGGGGCGCAGGCGCATCATCCGCGGGCAAGGCGTGCATCTCATCTGCCCAGCCATAAACCGCAGCGACTATCGCAAAAATGGGAGCAGTAAGGCGCAAAGGCACAATTCACCTGGGGACCCAACCCGAAGCGTCAGGCTCGGCTGGATTGTATAACAACTCGTAACTTGCGCCCGTCGGAAACTACCTACGCACCGATTTCGCGAACGGCGCGACCTTGCCCTTCGCCTTCTCCGCCCAATCCGAGCCCTTGTCGATCCAGTCGCTCGCCTGATCGGTGAGGTCGTCCATCACTTCTCGCGCGTCCTCATACTTGCGACGCAAAGTGCGGCGCATCTGCTGGCCCGTCTTAGGCGTCAACAACAGCGCGGTGAGCGCGCCGGCAGCCAGGCCGATGAAAAGCATCGCCAGTCCCAGGCCGATGTTGCTTCCTGATGAACGATAGTCTCCCTGGCTGGCGTATTCATTCGTTTCGGTGTCCATGGTTCGGTCCTCCGTATATCAACATGCTAACGCGATTCGGAGTTGCTGTGGGTGATGCAATGTCTCACGCGGCCCGCAGCGCCGGTTTTCGCTTTGCGGCAGGCCGCTTATGTTTCGGCTTGCCGGCAACATTACCGACGGGCCGTTCCTGAAGCAGGAGTTCGGTGGCCTGCACCCTTGCGTCGCGCCGGAACCACTGCTGCACGATTCCATGGTCCAGAAGATTGGCGATGGCCAGCAAGCCCATGCCCTGATGATGC
>Ga0335081_10005111_pt1 | contig 20752 bp, 17 predicted proteins | sample Lox_Sample_35_FD_206713 | JGI IMG/M metagenome (GOLD analysis project Ga0335081, IMG submission 206713) | Soil microbial communities from Loxahatchee National Wildlife Refuge, Florida, United States - Lox_Sample_3.5 | ecosystem: Environmental > Terrestrial > Soil > Wetlands | place: USA... | reverse complement strand
GTCGGGGGATCACAAACAGGCGGCCGTCTATCTGGCCAAAGCGGTCGATTCAGGGAGGACGTTTCAGGGATTGGGGGAGGCGAAGACGACACTGACCCAGCTTCGCCGAATCTCATGAAGAGCCGCCCCGCCGAACAATGGCGCCTGGTGGCGTTCGCGCACCTGCTGGTCGTGGTGGTGATCGGCCTGCCGGGTGCAGAAGGCCGCGCCCGGGCGGACTCGGACTATCGCCTGGGGCCGGAAGACACGCTCAAGATTTCGGTCTGGAAGGACGAGAGTCTGACCCAGGAGGTGATCGTCCGGCCGGACGGGAAGATCTCATTCCCGCTCGTGGGGGATCTCGACGCCGAAGGGCGGACGGTCGAGGAGCTGAGAACGGAACTGACGAAGCGGCTGGCCTCCTACGTCCAGGATCCGGTTGTCTCGGTCATCGTCACCAAGGTAAGCAGCTACATGGTCTATGTCATCGGCAGGGTGAATCACCCAGGTGAATTTGTCCTGGGACACCAGGCCGACGTGATGCAGGCGCTCAGCCTGGCCGGCGGTCTGACGCCCTACGCGTCGGAGAACAAAATCCTCGTGCTGCGCCGGGAACGGGGTAAAGAGGTCGCGTATCCGTTCAGGTACGGCGAGGTGGTTAAGGGTGAAAATCTCGGTCAAAACATGCTGTTGACACGGGGTGACGTGGTTGTGGTGCCTTGAGTCGGTATGCGGGGGAGACTTGCATGCACGGTGAGTGCGGCCGTCTGTCTGTCCGCGCTGGTCGCCTCCACTGCGCCGGCGGCGGAATGGTCCAGCGACGTGACGGCATCCCTGTGGCAAGAGTACAACGACAATGTCACCATGACGACGGCACCGCATAAGGCCGTCTTGGGTAATACGGCATCAACCCAGTTGGCATTGAACAGGAATGATGAATTGTTGCAAGTCACTGCCTCGGCATTGGGCGAATTTACCGTCTATGTCGGCGAGAGTGGGCTGAATATCGGGATTTATGATTTCGTGTTTTCACCCGTCTATCACACCGGACGCGCCACGTGGAAGCTGGATGGAGAAATCAAACAGGACGTGACGCTGGGGAACGAACTGAAGGAGACTGGCGTGGTATTGACGCGGGATCAGCGAAGGCTCATGAGCGCTAGTCCGTCGTTGAACTGGTCATTAACGGAGCGGTCCTCGGTCCAGATCGAGTATGAATACCAGCATGTCCGTTACCCTGGTTCGGTCACGGGATTGGTGAATTATGACGCTCAAATTGCGGCCGTGGCGTGGCTGTTATCCACCACAGAAAAGGACACATTGACGACGACTGTTCAATATGTCGATTATCGGGCGTCTTCCATCGGGTTCCAGTCCCAAGATTACAGTGCTCAGGTTGGGCTTAAACACGAGTTTACCGAGACGTTTAAAGGCGAATTGTCGGCCGGCGCCGATTTTACGGTGTCGAATTCCGGAGCCGGCTCTTCTAAAACCACGAATCAACAGTGGGGGGGGTTATTAAATGCCAGTCTTGAACAGCACTCCGAGGTCATGCTGTTGAAAGGTAGTGTGAGTCAAGAGGTGTTGCCGAGCGGGGGCGGCTATCTGGTCCAGACGCAGCACCTGTCCGGATTGATTCGCCGTGACCTGTTTCAGCCAGTGACCGCGTTTGCGGCTGCGGACGCCTACTGGACCACCGCTCTCGGCAACAACAGCGTTCCCAACAGCCAGTATTACTCCGCCAGCACGGGGTTGAGCTGGCGATTTAAAGAGCATTGGTCTTTGGATGCAACATATCGATATGGGCAAAGTGAACATCAGCATGTTTCGGAGAGGGTAACATCCAATGCGGTGTATTGGAGGATTGCGTACAACAGTCACGACCTGATTTTTTCTCCCTAGGAGAGAGAGCAGAGTACGACAGGAAAGTCAATTTTGGGGTGGCCAAGCATGGATGAAGAAGAGACAAGAGATCTTGGGGAGTATCTCGCGATGTTCACCCGCCGAAAAGGCCGGATCATGCTGATCGGCGGCGCGTTGTTCCTGGCGGCCCTGGTGCTGGCCTTCACGCTGCCCGCCGTCTACCGGTCAGAGGCCACGATCCTGATCGAGGAGCAGGAGGTGCCGACCGATCTGGTCCGGTCCACGGTCACAAGCTACGCCGATCAGCGTATTCAAACCATCAAACATCAGGTCATGACACGGGCGAACCTCTGGAAGATCGTGGAGCAGTACGGACTCTACAGGAGCCTGCGCTGGCGGAAGACTACGGAGGAGATCCTGCAGCGGATGGTCGATGATATCGGGCTGGAAGTGATCAGCGCGGAGGTGGTGGACCGGCGGACCGGTCAGCCCACCCACGCCACGATCGCCTTCACCCTGTCGTACGACGGCGAGACGCCCGAGCTGGCGCAGAAGGTAACGAGCGAGCTGACCAGCCTCTTCCTGAACGAGAATCTGCGAAGCCGCCAGGAAAGCGCCGAGGAGACGACGGCCTTTCTGAAGCAGGAGGCGGAGAATCTGAAGTCGCACATCGAGGAGTCAGAAAAGAAGATCTCACAGTTCAAGCAGCACGCCAACGGCGCGCTGCCGGAGCTGGAGCAGCTCAACCTGCAGTTCATCAATCAGAACGATCAGGAGCTGATCCGGGTCGAGCAGGACATCCGCTCGGCTGAGGACCGGAAGATTTATCTCGAAGGCCAGCTCGCCACGCTCAAGCCCAACACCCCAATGGTGACGGCGTCCGGCGAGCGGATTCCGGACACTGACGAGCGGCTCACGATCCTCCGCACGCAGTACGTCGAGGCGTCCGCGCGCCTCTCCCCCACGCATCCCGATATGATCAAGATGAAGCGGGAGATCGAGGCGCTGGAGAAGAACGCAGCCTCGGCCGGAACGGATGATTACGTCAAGCAACTGGCCGCGGAGCGCGACAAGCTCGCGATGCTGCTCAAGCAGGACGGGGAGCAGCATCCAGACGTCGTTCGGACCCGCAAGATCATCGCCGCGCTGGAGGAGAAGCTGAACAGCGCGCCGCCTGCCAAGGAGGCGCCGGCCGTCAAACCGGAAAACCCGGCCTATATCACCATCCAGGCCCAACTGGAGTCCACGACCGCCGAACTGGCGGCATTGAAGAGCACGGAGAGCCGGCTCAAGGCCAAGGGGCGCGAGTATGCCGACCGGGTCGAGCAGACCACGCTGAACGAGCGGGAATACCAGGATCTGGTTCGCGACCGGGACAACTCGGTCAAGAAATATGACGAGATCCGCTCGAAGCTCCTGGAGGCCAAGGTCTCCGAGGGGCTGGAGCTGGAACGGAAGGGCGAGCGGTTCTCGCTGATCGATCCTCCGGCGCTGCCGGAGAAACCGGTGAAGCCCAACCGGATGGCGATCGTGGTGCTCGGCTGCCTCCTGTCGATGATGGGCGGGATCGGGTACGGCGTGGCGGCGGACAAACTGGATCATTCGGTGCGGGACTGGAGACGGTTGGAAGACCTCGTCCAGGCGCCGACGCTCGCGGTGATTCCGTTTATCGCCACTACAGACGACCGGAAATGCCTGGCGCGAACGAAGCGGATCTTGATGGGGACTGCGGTTGGCCTTGTGGTGGCCATGATTGTCGCGATTCACCTGTTCTGGATGCCGCTTGACGTGATGTGGTGGATGGCGGCTCGACGTTTCGGGATCTCATGAGGAGGTGGTGACGGTGGATCGGATCGGAACAGCGGTGGAATTCTTCAAACAACAACTGCGCCGGCGGGGCGCCGAAGAGGGTGCCGGCGCCGCCCCCATGTCGACCCATCCTCCCCTCCCGGTAGAGGAGGAACAGGCCCATCGGCAACTGGCCGGTCAGGGGGGCGGCGTTGGCCGTGCCGATGCGCCCGAACCGAATAATTCCACGCAAGGCCTGATCGCGGGACGTCGTCGGGAGGCCGCCGGTCCGATCATCTACACCAGGACCAGGTCGGTGGAAGTGCCCCTGGCCGAATTGAAGGAACGCCGGGTGCTCACCGTGCTGGATGACGGCTCGATGGCGGCCGCCTACCGGACGCTCAGCGCCCATGTCCTTCGTCAGATGAACGAGAAGCAATGGAATGTGCTGGGCGTGACCAGTCCGGGGCGAGGCGAGGGGAAAACGCTGACCGCCGTCAATCTGGCGATCAGTCTGGCGATGGAGAGTCAGTTCACGGTGCTGCTGGTGGATGGGGATTTGTCGCATCCCGGCGTGCACGACCTGCTCGGACTGGGCGCGGGTAACGGATTGTCCGATTGTCTGCTGCGCGACGCGCCCGTCGAGGATGTGCTGGTGCATCCGGGGATCAGGCGCCTGACGGTGCTGCCGGCCGGCCGGCGGCTGATCAATGCGGCCGAGCTGCTGGGATCGAAGAAGATGCGCGTCCTGGCGGCCGACCTGAAGCAGCGGTATCCCTCCAGGATGATCATCTACGACCTGGCCTGTCTTCATCATGCGGCGGACGTGCTGGCGGCGTCGTCCTGTCTGGACGCGGTTTTGATGGTGGTGGAGGCTGGCCGCACGAAGGTTGAAGAGGTTGAAAACGCAGTCCGTCTGTTGCAGGGCGCGCCCCTGATCGGCACCCTTCTGAACAAAGGATAACGCATGTACGAATCGAATTACGGCTTTCGCGTCAAACCGTTTGCCCTGCAGCCCGATCCGAACTTTCTCTATCTGAGCGCGAACCACCGGACCGCCCTGAGTTTTCTGGAATACGGCATTTTGAATCAGGCGGGATTCAGCGTCATCACCGGAGAGATCGGCGCGGGCAAGACCACGCTGCTCCGCAAGATCCTCCAGGAAGCCGACCGCGCGCTGACGGTCGGCTTCATCGCCGCGCCGCACCAGGCGTTCGGTCATCTCATGCAGTGGGTGTTGATGGGGTTTCGACTGGACTCGACCGCGAAGGATCCCTTCGGCATGTTTCAGGAGTTCACCACATTCCTGCTGACCGAGAGCGAACGGGGCCGGCGGGTCATCCTGGTGGTGGATGAAGCCCAAAACCTCGACGTCTCCATGCTCGAACAGCTCCGGCTGCTGTCGAACGTCAACGTCGGCGACCGGCAGGTGCTCCAGGTGGTCCTGTCCGGCCAGCCAGGTCTGCGCGAGCTGCTGCGTCGCTCCGAATTGGTCCAGTTTGCCCAGCGCATTCTGGTGGATCATCATCTGGGCCCCATGGACGAACGCGACACCCGGGCCTATATCGAGCACCGGCTCCGGCTGGCGGGTGGCGCTCCCTCGTTGTTTACCGACCAGGCCTGCGGGTTGATCTACCGGGCCACCGGCGGCATTCCACGGTTGGTCAATCAGCTCTGCGAGATGGCGCTGGTTTATGGATTCGCGGAACGGGCGGACCGCATCACCTCCCGGATCGTCGCGGACGCCTGCAACGACAAGCGGGCGGGGGGATTGGTGCCGCTGTTGCAGCCTGACGGGGCGGATGCCCAGGTTGACGATGAACAGGTGGAGGAGGGGAGGCCCAGGATGAGCGTCGTGCCCCGCGAGCCGACCTCCCCCCCGCCTCATCCGGTGAACGGTCAACACGAATCGCAGGAGGCGCCCGCGATGGATCGAGGGGAGATCGACACCTCCACGACGCCGTTGCAGCGGGCTCAGGTGCTTCACGCGCAAGGACGTCATGATGACGCCATTCACCTGCTGGAACAAACGGCCGGGGATTCCACCCGCTGGTTGAAGACGTTCGCCCTGATCGGCGCCTGCCATGGCGCGGCGGGGCGGACGGCGGAGGCGGTGCAGGCGCTGAGGAGGGCGTTGGCCGATCAATCCGCGCCGGTTCAGGAGATCGTGTCCGTGCGCTTTGAGCTGGCGGGTCTGCTGGAGAAGTTGGGCAAAAAGTACGAGGCCATCGAGTGCTACATGCGAATCTATCAGCTTGATCCCAATCTGCAGGATGCCGCCAGGCAGATCGAACGGCTATCCGCGGCGCGTCAGTCACGCCGACCCTGGTTCGCCTGGGCTCGCAGGGAAGGTCGGGAAGAGAAATTCGGCCGCTCGTCCTGACCGGCCGGTGCTGGCAGTTTAACACGGATGTAAAATTCTCTTAATCCTACGGCAATACACGCCCAATATACTGACACAGTGTCATTCATCATTCTCTACTCTTTGGGTGGAAGGAGCTCCGTTCAGATGTTCAAGAGGTCTCTTTACATCGATTTTTTTGGAAAGAGGTGGAAATTGTTTGGATGGTCGGCGGGGTTTTCGGGCTCTACTCTGGCCATGGTGTTGCTGATGGGAGTGTCATGGGGGTGTGGATCGGACCAACCGCTTGCCCCGACCGCGACGACGTCAATGAGCCGGTCCCATTCTCCCCAATCCGCGTACCAGAACGGCGGCGGAGGTCCGTCAGACACATCCGCCCAGAGCGATGAATATGCAGAGCAGGCAAACCGGTTGGCGACGTATCAGCAACAGCTGCGCGATGCCGATTCGGATACCACGCAGGATGTCCTGGTGAACGGCATCTACAGCGATAATCCGGCCATCAAAGTGACGGCCCTCAACGGGTTGGCGTCCATGTTGTCATGGAATGCCCAGGCAAGGGCTGATGTGGAGCGGGTCCTGCAATTTGAGTCAGACCCCGGCATGCGGACGTACATAGAAGATCTTCTGGCCAAAGAGTCGTCACATGAGTTACTTCAGGCAACCAGTGCCGGTGCGGCCCAAAATTAGCGGCGTATTCATCATCTTGCCGTGGCACAGTTCAGGATGGGCAATGAGTTGCGGCGGCAACGGTGGCCGGTTTGATCGTGCGAGGTCGGACGGCGGTTGCCGCGATGTTGACATGGCTGGCGATCTGGCCCTTGCAGGCCGGGTTTGCGGAAGAGCCGCAGACAGCTCCGGCATCACCGCAGAGCAACAGCCCCGAGCAACAAGCCAAGCCGGAGCAGCCTTCCCAGGCCGCGCCTCAGCCCCCTCAGGCGCCTCCACAGCCGGCTCAATCGACGACACCCCAGCCTCCTTCTCAAAACCCCGCCGACGTGACCTTTACGGTGACGGAGTATCGGGTTGACGGCAATACGGTCCTGTCGGACGAAAAAATCAAAGCAGTTGTCGCCCCGTACGTGGGGCCGGACCGGCGGGTGAAGGATGTGGAAAAAGTCCGCCTGGCGTTGGAAAAGGCCTACCGTGACGCCGGCTATCCGACGGTTCTGGTGGTCGTCCCCGAGCAAACTGTTGAAGCAGGAGTGGTCCAATTGAAGGTGATCGAGAGCAAGCTGGGGGAGATATCGGTCACCGGCAACCGCTATTTTTCGACCCTCAAACTGCTGGATGCGCTGCCCTCCCTGAGGCCGGGCACGCTGCTCTATGAGCCCGAGGTCCTGAAAGAGCTGGATCATCTCAATGAACATCAGGATCTGAAGGTGACGCCGGTACTCCAGAAGGGCGAGGAGCCCGGCACCGTCAATCTCGAGCTGAAAGTGGTCGACCGCCTCCCCCTGCACGGCAGTCTGGAATTGAACAGCCAGGGGACGCCCAACACCCCGCGGTACCAGCTCAACGCCACGATCCAATACAACAATTTTATGACGCCTAACCGATTTGTCTCGATTCAAACGACCCAGACGCCCCAGCATCTCGGCGACGTGCAATTGTATGGGATCAACTACGTCACCCCGCTGCCGTGGACCGGCCAGACCATGGCTCTCTATGCCGCCGTCTCGAACAGCATTTCGGCCATCAGCACCAGTGTCTTGACGCTTGTGCAGCAAGGGGGCGGGATCGGCATCACGGGAAACGCCGTCGTCTTCGGCGGCCGCTATATTCTCAGCACGACGACCGGTCAGTCGATGAGCCACCAGTTGTTCCTGGGTGTCGATTTTAAATTTTTGGGTGAAAATGATCTCACCGCTGGCGGGACGACGACCATCGCCAGCAACGAGGTGACCTATATCCCCCTCTCGGTCGCCTACGTGGGGCAATTGTTCGACCGCCTGGGCATGACCAAACTCTCCGTCACGCTGCGCGGCAATATCGGCGGGATCCTCCCGCTGGATGATGATGAAGCGTTCGGCGGCGACCCCTCGGACCCGTACAACGAGCCGGGCAACCGGGCGGGCGCAGACGCGACGTTTGGCGTCTTCCAGGCCGGTCTGGAACGAAGCGTGAATCTGCCCCAGGGGTTTCTGCTTTCGCTGAAGGCGGATGGCCAGGTGGCGACACAGCCGCTGATCCCCGCGGAGCAGTATGCCGCGGGCGGCATCAATTCGGTGCGGGGATACTGGCAAAACGAGGTGTTGGGCGACAACGCCGTCCATGGGACGGTGGAGCTGGTGACGCCGCCGTTTGAAAAACTGTTGCCGGCTTCCGTCACGGAAGAGTTGCGGATGAGGATCTTCTATGACGCGGCCTACCTGTGGTTGAAAAGCGCTCCGCCTGGACAAACGGAGGATTACCAATTGGAAGGATCGGGTTTCGGCATTCAGTTAAAGCTGACCGATCATTTGCTGGCCCGCGTGGACCAGGCCTGGGCCTGGAAAACCGCCGTCGTGACCAAAAAAGGCGACTACTTCACTCATTTTTCAATTCAGACGGTGTTCTAAACGAGGTCAGTGAGAGTCGAGCGTGCATCAAGTGAACCCGATCGAAAACCGACCAGTCAAAGCGGGATGCCTCTCGTTCGTGAGTATGGTCCTGACAGCCCTGTGGCTGATTTCTTCGAGTGCGGCGCTCGCGAATCCCATGGGGGCGGTCGTGATGAGCGGCCAGGCGTCGGTCTCCGGCATCGGCACTCCGGTGGTGACGATCCAGCAAGGCACCCCGACGGTCATCCTCAACTGGCAGTCATTCAACATCGGTCCCACCGAACTGACTCGGTTTCTCCAACCCTCCCCGACGGCGATGGCCCTCAACCGGATTCTGGATCAAAATCCCACGCAGATCCTCGGATCGCTCCAGGCCAACGGCATCGTCCTGCTCCTCAATCCCAACGGCGTCCTCTTCGGCCCCAACGCCCAGGTCAACGTCAACGGACTGGTCGCCTCCTCACTCAATCTCACCGACCAGGATTTTCTGAGCGGCCACTATCACTTCACACAGTCCGGCGTCGCCGGCGCGGTGACCAATGCCGGCACCATTCAGACCACTACGGGCGGGTTTGTCTATCTGCTGGCGCCGAATGTCGAAAACAACGGCCTCATCAACAGTCCGAACGGGCAGATCACGCTGGCCGCGGGTTCCACCGTCTATTTGTCGGATCGGCCGGACGGGCTGGGGTTTCTGGTCGAAGTGCAGGCGCCCGCCGGCGCGGCCACCAATCTGAAGGATTTGATCGCCGACGGGGGGAGCATCGATCTCTACGGGCAGGTGATCAATCAGAGCGGACTGATCCAGGCGAACAGCGTCCAGCAGCAGAACGGCCAGATCCGGCTCGTGGCCAGTGACCAGGTGAATCTGGCCGCCGGCAGCCTGATCGAAGCCAGGGGGGATGAAGCCGGGATCTCGAACGGCGGCAGTGTGACGGTGGATGCTGGACAGGGGGTGACGACGTTCGAGCCGGGGGCGGTCATCGACACTTCAGGTGGCTCCCAGGGAGGCAACGGTGGATCGGTGGAATTGAGTGGCCAGTCCGTTCAGCTTGGTGGCCAGGTCGTCAGCCACGCCGCAGACGGGTTTCAGGGTGGGAGCCTGTTGATCGATCCGTATGACCTCACTGTCGGCGAGTCCGATTTATTGAATCTTCTGACCAGCGGATTGACCACGATTGCATTTCAGGCGGATCATGATCTGACGCTCCAGGGACTGAATGTGGATCTGAGCGGCGTTCCCATGACCGGCCGGGGGAGCATTACTTTCACGGCTGGACATGATCTGCAAGTTAATGACACCTACCTTGTGAATGACCCGGGCGGCACGGCGGCATTATCGAAAATCCTGCGTCCCTGGGATCTGTCATTAATCGCCGGCAATGATGTGGTGCTTAGTAATTCATTTATCGGCACCGGTGCGGGCGGGAATCTGACCGTGACGGCCGGCAGAGATGTCATCTCACCCAGTGTCTGGAGCTCACAGTATCAGCTCTACTCCGGTTTTCGCCTCGATGGCGTGACGCCCGGCACGATGACAATCAATGCCGGACGGGATTTTGACGGCGGGTTTGTCCTGACCAGCGGTGCGGCCAATGTGACGGTCGGCGGCAATTTCGGATTCAATCCACAGACGGGCGCGCCCGATTACGCCAACCTGATCCTGGGCATGGGCCATATTTCAATAGACGCCGGAGGGGACCTTTATCTGGGACTCGTTCAGGATAAGGTGCTTGCAGAGGGGCGGGGAAAATTTCTTGGCATTCGCGGCGTGCCGTTGTTGAAACTTGCCGATTCCAGCAACAGCGTCGCCCTGATGTCAGAGACTGGGTCGATCTATTTGGATCCGGTCTCAACGCAAGACCAGGTGGAAAATTCGCTGCAGTACTACCCGGCCTCTTTTTCGGCCGACGCTCCCCATGGCAGCATCGTCATCGAGAGCAATTTGACCTTCTGGCCCTCCGCGACGGGCAGCGTCATCTTTACGGCGAGGGACGATATCATGGGAACGGTTCAAAATGGACAGGCGCCGACTGTTCAGTTTGTCCAGTCCGACCCCAATCTTCTGCAGACGGCGAGCGCCGGCAATTTGGGTCAGATCCTTGACACACCCGCCCCAAGCGCCCCTGTGACCGTGGCCGGCCAGGCGCCGGTCCAGTTTGAGACGCAGACTGGAGACATTCACGATCTCGTCCTGGATCTCCGGTCCCCGTCGTCGTTGCCCAAGGCGGTGACGATCTCGTCAGGACATGATCTCCACAATTTTGCCGCCTTGATCGCCGCCTATCAATGCGTGGATGGGGACTGCCCACAGACCGTCTCCGCCACCGATACCATCGATATGACACAGCCGCAGTCCTCGCTGTTGGCCAGCGGGGTGACGTTCTTTGGAAACGGCCATGCCGAGATTCTTGCGGGGGGGACGCTCGACCTTGCCGACAGCTCCGGAATCGAATTCTACCAGGGCACCGCGCCCAGTCTAGGCGGCCTGCTCGATTTCGGGGTTGGAGGCGATCTGAGAATGACGCTCTCCAGAATCGTCACATACAATGGGGCCTCCATTTCGATCCACGGTATTGGAGGGGCGGATACCCCCCTCGGTGGCAACGTGGACGTTGGGACGGATACGGCGCGCGTGCTCAGCACGGCTCTCTACGGGATCCTCTCGCTGCACGGCGGCGATATTGCGATCAAGGCTGACGGCAATGTGGAGGTGAACAGCTCTCGGGTCGCAACCTTCAGCCACGGTAACATTACGATTGAATCGGTCCATGGCAATATTGATGCGGGCAGCGGAAGTCGCAATGAGCAGACGGGATTTCATATCCCGATCATCGATCCGGTGACCGGGCAACCGGTGTTGGACCAAAATGGTGCACCAGAGTATCTGTCGGTGAGTGTTCCCGGCAGCGGGATTTTCACGTTTGATCCGGCCGACCCCAATCCGCTGCCCCCCTATCCACCCGCGCCTCCGTTGACCGCATTCATGACTCCAAGGCAAAAGGCGTTGGTGACGCTGATACTCGAACAGGCGATCGCCGGCCATGGGATTCCCGCCAGGCTGAACCCCCAATACCAATCCACCCTTCAGAGCGCGTACAAGGCCTGGAGTGACGACTACAACGAGATCCTCAGCGAGTTTACGAAGGATTGGAAGCTGGGGGACATTGCGCTGACCGCTCTTCAAGGCAGCGTGGTAGTCCCGCCGGCCGGAATCCGGGGCAAGAATATCTCCATTCAGGCGAAAAATCTGGATTTGATCGGGGGCGCCATTGTCGGCAATCTGAACGTCGACGTCGGCAATATTACGGGGAACAAGAACGGCATTGTCGGACCGACGTTCGGCAATCTGGGCGGAAGTTTCACGGTGCCCGCGCCGACGTCGTCGTCGGGGCTCAGCGGGCTGACCGGCTCCACCGGCTCGCTCTCCAGCACGGTCACGACCATGACCGCTTCAGTGGCCGACACCGTGCAGGATCGGGAGGAGAAAAAGGCCGAAACGGAAACGGCTGCAACGTCCGGGGCGCCCGGCGCCGCGCCGTCAAAGAACAAGCAGCACAGCGTCCGGCTCAAGCAAGGGGTGACCATTGAGGTTGAGGTGACACCGGAGAAGCCATAACAGGAAGGAGAGGCGCATGGCCATTGAAATGACATCGGGGGGGATCGGGTTCGCGTTTCAGCACGCCACGTTGGAGGGCAAGATCACCATCAGCGTGCTGGCGGTCTTTTCCCTCGTCAGCTGGACGGTGATCGTTGGGAAGTTCCGCCAATTGAGGAAGGCGAGGAAGCAGACCGAGCGCTTTCTGACCGCCTATGCTCAAGGCGCCTCACCCCTGGAGGTGAATGAGCGCAAACTGGCGTTCGAGGGCTCGCCGATGTATGAGGTCTATTCGGAGGCGTGCGACGAGCTGAAGAAGCAAATGGTGAAGGCGGGGGGAGGCGACCGGCACGGGATGAAGGTCCTGTCGCACCACGCGCTCAGCGCCATTCGGATCGCCATCGAGCGCGCCATGGGCGAGGCGGCCGTCGAGCTGGAATCGGGCATGATCATCCTGGGAACGGCGATCAGCGGAGGGCCGTTTGTGGGGTTGTTGGGGACGGTCTGGGGCGTGATGGACACCTTCTCGGGGATCGCGCGGGTCCAGCAGGCGAGCCTGACCGCCATGGCGCCCGGCGTGGCGGCGGCATTGATCGCCACCGTGGCTGGGTTGCTGGTCGCCATCCCGTCATTGTTTTGTTACAACTTCCTCGTGACGAAGACCCGCGCGATCACGCTCGAGATGGATAATTTCGCCGCCCACCTGGACACCGTCTTTGCGACGGACTACCTGAGGGAGAAGAAGAACGGCGATCTGTCCGGTTCGGTCGAGGAGCATCTGTCGTCGACGGGGCAGGAGCAGACTTATCCCTTGACGGGCTCGGCGCATCACGGCGTGGTCTGACCCGGGGCGGCATGCGATGAAACGGTTCTCAAAATCGGGCCACAGCGCAGTGGCCGAGATCAATATCACGCCGCTTCTGGATCTGGCGTGGGTGTTGCTCGTGATCTTCATCATCACGACGACGGCGCTCGTGCAGGGTATCGAGGTGAAATTGCCGGAGTCGACGCCCAACGAGACGGATATCCAGACCAACACCGTGACCATCTCCATCAGGAAAACGGGCGATGTCTATCTTGACGAACAACCGGTCAAGGTCCAGGAATTAGAGGGACTGCTGCGGGATCTCAAGAAGGCCAAGGGCGATAAGTTGCCCGTCGTCGTCCGGGGAGACGAGGGAACGCCGTACAAATATGTCGTCGCCGTGCTGGATGTGATGCAGCGGGTGCCGATCGAAGAGCTGGGGCTGGCCACCAAGCCGCTTCCTGACACCGGATCCTAATGTCTCAGGATTACGTCGGGTTTCGAAAACACAAGAAGAAGGGGCTCGGTACGACGCTGACCATTGTGGCGGCCATCCATCTGGTGATCGGCGGCGGCCTGGTCTGGCTGGCCTATACCGAGAAGGGGCAGGCCTGGTTGAAGGTGTACAAGATTAAACTTGCCCAGGTGAGGGAGAAACCTCCGCCCCCCCCGCCGCCTCCGAAGCCCGAGCCGCCCAAGCCGGAACCGCCGAAGCCCCAGCCGAAGGCGGAGGCGCCCCCGCCTCCGCCGCCTCCCGTGGAAGCGCCGAAACCGTCGGAACAGCAGCATGTCGCGGCCGCCAACCGGCCGGTCACGCTGCCGGGCTTTGGCAATCCGTTCGCCACGGGGAAGCGCAGTCCGTTCGCCGGCTATGTCGATCTGGTGACCAGCGAAATTCAAAAGCGGTACAAACAGCCGCCCGACCTTCCGAACGACATCGACTACGTGGTGCTGTGCCAGCTGCTCGTCGATGAGGATGGTCACGTCAAAACCTACCGGCTGGTCAATTCGTCGGGCAACAAGGAGTTCGACAAATCCGCGCTTGAGGCCCTGGCCGCTCTTGACCGCTTGCGGCCCCCTCCGCCGGGCATGTCGAAAGTGATTGTGGTGAAATTCTTTCCCCCGTCCTGATCGGTCTGATCAGGGCCAATCGAGCTGCGGCAGGCACTGGTGGACTTCCCGGCTCACTCTCGCACGGGAATGGAGCCGCGCGAATCGGGGAGGGAGTGGAATGTGCGTGTCAACGGGGCGGGAATAAGGTGAGGTTATGAGCAGGGCTCACGGAAGGATCGGGCGCTGGCGCGCAGCTCTTCTTGTCATGGCGGTGGGACTGACCGGCATCTGGCTCCTTTCTTGCCAACAGACGATCTATCTGCAGGTCACCGCCCTGCAGACCGGGGCCTACCATACCTGCGCGACGCTGATCGATTCGACCTTCAAATGCTGGGGATTCAACGACTCGGGCCAGCTCGGGCAGGGCGATACCGTCAATCGCGGCAATGCGCCGGGGCAGATGGGGAACGCGCTCCTGAATATTGACGTCGGGACGCATCGCACCGTGATCGCCTTTACGACCGGAGGATTTCATACCTGCGTGATACTGGATAATTTTACGGTCAAGTGCTGGGGGAATAATCTGAGCGGTCAGCTTGGACTGGGTGACACGGCCAACCGCGGCGATGGCCCCGATGAGATGGGCGACACGCTGCCTGCCGTGGATTTGGGGGTGGATGTCGACGGCAATCCCCTTCAGGCCGTGGCCATATCGGCCGGCGCCTTTCATACCTGTGCGGTGCTGAATGACAAAGCGGCCGAACAATCCCTGGTCAAGTGTTGGGGTGATAACAGCTCCGGCCAACTCGGACTGGGTGACACGGCCAACCGCGGCGATGCGCCCAATGAGATGGGCAACTCGCTGCCGCCGGTCGATCTGGGAACGGGCCGTACGGCGGTGGGCATTGTCGCCGGAGCCTATCATTCCTGCGCCCTGTTGGATGATTTTACGATCAAGTGCTGGGGGGACAATCGTGACGGCCAACTCGGGCAGGGGGATACGAACAACCGGGGGGATGCACCCGGGGAGATGGGCGACAGCCTGCCGCCGATCGACCTGGGAACGGGCCGGACGGCCACATTCGTTGCGGCGGGTCTCTATGACACCTGCAGCGTGCTCGATGACGGGACGGCGAAATGCTGGGGGGACAATCAGTCCGGTCAGCTCGGGCAGGGGAGCATGAATGCGCTCGGCGATGACCCGAACGAAATGGGGGACAATCTTCCGCCGATCGATCTGGGAACGGGCCGCACGGCCCTGATTCTTTCGGTGAATGGGGATCCCGTCTCCGACCGGGCCTCCGCCTGTGCCCTGCTCGATGACTCGACGGTCAAATGCTGGGGAGACAACAGCGCAGGTCAACTGGGGCAGGGGAATACGGCCGCCATGCCCACGATTGGGACTCAGTCAAATGAAATGGGAGACAACCTGCCGCCGATTGACCTGGGGGACAGTGGCAAGGCCATCGACCTTGGCTCCGCCTTTTATCACACCTGCGCGTTGCTTTCCAGTCAGCGAATGAAATGTTGGGGGCTCAATGACGTGGGGGAATTGGGGCTGGGGGATACGGTCAACCGCGGTGGCGAACCCGGTCAGATGGGCGACAACCTTCCGGCGATTAATGTTGGAACCACCTAGCAGTTCATTGAGAACACCACTGGATCGTTTGTCTCGCTCACGTCAGGGCGCGGCCTAGGCCTGCGTCCTTCACGCCCATTACTTCCCCATCCCTGTTTGACGTGCACGAACGGCCGGCCGCCATTCGGGTCGCTGCCCCCTCATCACGAATGAAGGCTGATCGTATCCGGCGATGGGATCGACCGGTCGCCGATCGTTCACAGAGATGTAACGTATGATTTAGGCCCGCATAACATTGTCACGCTAAGGTGTGCCTCCATTGGACCGCCCGGTGTTCGGATTGGATCACCTCGAATGTGCGCGAAACGGCTCAGACATTGTGACGATCAGAGTCGATCATTTCGTCGATGAGTCTCGAAGGTGCGAGGGCGATCGGAATTGAATGGCGCGCGAGGGCTCGGTCCGGAATGGCATGTCCGTGTGGAAGAGAGGGGAGAGAGTGACACGACGACGGGTGATCGAACTGGTGATGGCATTGGCTCTGCTGGTGTGGTTCTGCATCCCCGCCCTGGCGGAGGAGGAGACGCAGCAGAAGAATCCCGATGATGACATCGCCCAGATCACCAAGGAAGACTGGGCGAAGGTGGAGAAAATGGTGAAATGGTTTGACCGCTTCACCTTCTACGGCGATCTGCGGGTCCGTCACGAATCGTTTTTTACGAATTTTGACGACAGCGGAGGCATGAATTTCGGCGTCAATTTTCATCGCGAGCGCTTCCGGCTTCGCCTGGGGTTCGACGTGCGGATGGGGGATTTTGCCGGGCACATGCTGTTCGCCAGCGGCACGAACCAGCAGGTTTCCTCGGATCAGACGGAAACCGCCCTTGCGACCGAAAAGCAATTCTGGATCGAACAGGGCTACCTCTCGTGGCAGGGTTCCAGCACTAGATGGTTGAAGATCAACATGGGAAAGATGATCAATCCATATTTCATGAATTACTCTTCGGACGTGGTGTGGGATACCGATCTCAACCCTGAGGGCTACGCGGAACAGTTGAATTTCGATCTCGGTTCACACGTGAATCTGTTTCTGAACGCCGGACAATTCGTCATGAACCAACAGCCGAGCACCAATGTCGTCGTCGACAGCCTCACAGGAGAAATCCTCGGCATTTCGGGAAGCAGTCACCAACCATGGCTGATCGGCGAACAGCTCGGGGTGAGCATGACGACGGCCTCCCAGTTGCAGGACAACCTTGCCATCGCCTTCTATGACTTTGTCAATGTCAGCGGCGCGGACGCCGCGCCCTTGAACGGTCTGGTGCAGCAGGGCAACAGCCGGACGGGACTGGGCGTCCTGCCGCCCGGAACCTTGCTGAACAACTATCGGGTGCTGGATATCACATCCCAACTGCAGACAAAAGTCGGGTCAATTCCCTTCTCGATCATAGGGGATTATATCCGCAATCTGGCGAATACGACCGACAACGGAATAAACACCGGTCATGCCACGGGCAATCATGGGTATCAGGTCGGGGCCATCCTCGGCCATGCGGCCGACGCGCATACCTGGGAGCTGGCCTACTTCTACAAGCTCGTGCAGACCGATGCGACGCTGGCCGATCTGAACGATGCGGACTTCGGCAATGGCGGCACGGCGCGCCGGGGCCACATCATCTGGTTCGCCTACAACCTGACAAAATTCCTCCAACTCAAGGTCAAGTACTTTATCACCACCTCCATCGTGCCCATGAGCACTCCGGGCGCGCCGCCACCGTACGGCAATTGTTACAATGTTCCAAACCCGATCAATCCCACGCAATATCCCCCGCAGAATGGCAGTTGCGGCGATATCAACCGGCTGCAGGCCGATATCTTAATGCAGTTTTAACGGGACGTCATGCCCCGTTGATCGCATTGATCCTGATGATGAGGCACCGGTCCGTTTTTGAAAGATCCTTCAATCGGCGGTGATGGCGGGAGCCCAAACATGGGCGCCAGACCGGTCGATTTCAGCCCCGCCCCCCATCTTGTTACACAGGATTAACACGGGGTTAAGTTATCCTCAACGCGGTGCGTATAGAGTGCCAGGCATGGAGAGAGAAGAGGCGGACACGGGAGGGCAGGCCGTCGAGAACCTCGCATCGCCGTGGGTGCGGTGTGGGATCATTCTCGCCGCGGGCGACGGCACGCGGTTGAGACCGATGATCCGGCGGCTCCGGGGCGATGAGCTCCCCAAACAGTACGTCCGGTTCGACGGGCGTTCATCGATGCTGGAGCAGGCCGTCGAACGCGCCACGACGCTGATTCCCGAGGAACGGCTCTTCACCGTGGTCGGACGCCACCATCTCGCGTATCAAGACGCGCGTGAACAGCTCACCCGGTGCGGCGGTTCGATCATCATCCAGCCGTCGAACAAGGAGACCGCTCCCGGATTGTTGCTGCCGTTGATGCACCTCTACAAGCGTCATCCGGAGGCGGTGGTCGCGGTTTTTCCATCCGACCACGCGATTTCCGACGGCGATCTTTTCATGTCGTACGTCGATCGCGCCTTTCACGTGGTGGAGCAACACCCCTGGCTCGTCGTGCAGCTGGGCGTGGAACCCAGCGGGTCCGAACCGGAATACGGGTATATTCTCCCCGGCGAGGTGATCACCAGGGATGATCTTTCAGACGTGCGCGCCGTCGTCGGCTTTGTTGAAAAGCCCGATGCCCGCGCCGCCGAGCTCCTGACCCTTCAGGGGGGGGTGTGGAACACCATGGTGATGGTCTTCCGGGCCAAAACGTGGCTTCGTCTCGTCGGTGACGTGCTGCCCGAGCTGTACGATGCGTTTCGCCGCGTGTACCATGCGATCGGGACGCCGGATGAGGCGCGCGTGATCGAAGAGGTGTATACGACCATCCGGCCGGTGAATGTGTCGGCGGGGTTTCTCTCATGCATCGCCTCGACCACCCCCTCTCCGCTGGCCGTGCTGCCGGTCCGCGGCGTGGCTTGGAGCGACTGGGGGTCCGAGCGCCGGATTCAGGCCTCCCTGCAGCTTGCCGCCCAACTCTGATCCGATGTCACGGCAACGGCCGCACGGGGTGCCGTGGAGCCCGTTACACACAATTAACGCTGTTCAGAGCGGCCGGTAACAGTCGGTTTGCTAGCATGGCCCCGCCATGGCGCCGCAGGTGAATGGCCGGGATGTCGTGACCCACTGATGATGAAATCAACCAGCCCCATCCCTGACCCCGCGGTCCGCGCCGAGCGCGCCCAGACGTCTTTCCGGCAATCGCCCGCGTCGGCCGAGGAAATCTTGATCATCGAGGACGATCCGGATGTCGCCTTGCTGCTGAAGACGGAGTTGGGGAAGCACCATTATCAGGTCCGGGTGGCCTCCGACGGATTGACCGGATTGGCGGAGGCGCAGCGGAGGCCGCCGGCGTTGATCATCCTGGATCTGATGCTGCCGGTGTTGAACGGCTGGGAGGTCTGCCGGTCCCTGAAACTTCACCCCAAGACTCACGCCGTTTCCCTCATGATCCTGACTGCGTTGACGACGGAGGAGGATCGGGTGAAGGGGCTGGAGCTGGGAGCCGACGATTATCTGACCAAGCCGTTCAGCCTCAAGGAGTTGATGGCCCGGATGCGGGCCCTGTTGCGCCGCGGCAGGCTGGCGGACGAGGGCCCTGAGCAGGCCGCCATCCAGGTCGGCCTATTGACCATCGACAGCGACCGGCATGAGGCGAAGATGGCCGGTCGTGCGCTCAAGCTGACCCCCATCGAATTTTCCCTGTTGAAGTGTCTGGCCCGGCACCCGGGGAAAGTCTTCACCCGCGATCAGTTGATTTCGCTGCTCTGGGGGGAAGACCGGTTTGTGGAAGAGCACAATCTCGACGTGCACATTCATGCCGTCCGGCAGCAACTGGAGCCGGATGCCGTCCGGCCCAGCCTGTTGGTCACGGTGCGTGGCGTCGGCTACAAATTTCAGGCGGCAGGCAAAGGAAAGTAGGGATGGCGCGTGGCATGCCGCCTGAGCCGCCGGCACCTGTTCCAGCCACCCGTGCAGTGGTCACGCGCGTTCCATTCGCATCCCACGGATTGACACCGAGGTCCGCCTTGTTCAGAAGGCGAGAACGGCGTCTTGAGGCGCTTGCACCGCACGGCTCGTGCCGGTGATGACAACACGGGCAAGGCAACCTCGACGAAAAAGACGAAGAAGGCACGCGAAGCAAGCCGGGCTTCGATGCCCGTTGTGCGGCTCGGACGCCCTCTACCGCTATGGCCGCGCCTGGACGGGAAAGCCGCGCTGGCTGTGTCTGATCTGCCGGCGGCAGTTTAGCCCTGGTGCGCGGCGGACGACGTTGAAAAAACGGCCGGCCTGCCCGAAGTGCCGTCGGCCGATGCATTGCTATATGCGGGAGGATCGTCTGGCGAGATTCAGGTGCTCGGATTATCCGCGCTGCAAAACCTTCATCAGGGTTCCCGCGCGCACGTTCGAGTGGTCATTTGTGAGAGGCAAGCTCCCGAACGCGCCGGCAGGCAAAAATTGACAGGAAATTCGTGATCCTGGACTGGCTTTTCAATTCCTTCAGCGCCGATTCATAGACTTGGCTGATGTCGGTCAAGGGCATGTCCAGCTCCCTGGCCAGCGACCGGATGGCCGATTCATGCTGTTTCCATTCGAAGCTGCTGCCCAAGAGCTGTGTGGCGACCATTGCGGAGGGTCCTCAGGAAACGCCCCCATTACTATCAAAACTGCGTGGCAAGCGCAAGGGGGGATTGTCATTATTTGCCTATCATTACTTGCCTATGACTCGACAATGCGTCAAAACGCGAGCCAGATCAGCCGGTTGGATGCGCATCACGGCCCTCCAACGCGAGACGAGTGTTGACACAAACGTAACGCGCGATTCATGGCGGCGTAACACGGCTGCGGTAAGGTGAGCGCGCATCGAGCAGAGAGGAGCAAAGACGACATGGAACACAAGACGGCCAAGCTGAAGCCGGAGGAGAAGAAGATCAAGCCCAGCCTCCTCAAGGCGATCCGCAGGGAAGTCGCGCGGGCCATCGGGTAGACGGAGCCCGGCATCGATCATGTAGGACGCAACACGAACAGAGCACGACAAGGCAATTCACCATCGCAATCAGAGGGGAGCTGATTGATGAACACATGGGGACGGCAAGCTTACAGTACAC
>Ga0335081_10005110_pt1 | contig 20754 bp, 16 predicted proteins | sample Lox_Sample_35_FD_206713 | JGI IMG/M metagenome (GOLD analysis project Ga0335081, IMG submission 206713) | Soil microbial communities from Loxahatchee National Wildlife Refuge, Florida, United States - Lox_Sample_3.5 | ecosystem: Environmental > Terrestrial > Soil > Wetlands | place: USA... | reverse complement strand
CCATCGAGGCCGGCGCGGTGGTCAACACCAGCGTGATCTGGGAGTCCAGGGGACAGCGCACGCTGTTTGGCCCGCGTGGCGTGTCCGGCCTGGTCAACGTGGAGGTAACCCCGGAGCTCGCGGTCCGGCTGGCCAGCGCCTACGCCACCATGCTGCGCAAGGGCTCCACCGTCACCACCTCACGCGACGTGTCCCGGGCGGCCCGGACGCTCAAGCGGGCGGTGCAGGGCGCGCTGAACGCCAGCGCGATCAACGTCGTGGACCTGGAGGCCCAGCCGCTCCCCGTGGCCAGGTACGAGACCGCCAGGGACCATTACAGCGGCGGCATCGCGCTTCGCACCACGCCCGGCGACCCGCAGTCGGTCGACATCATCTTCCTGGACGAACGTGGCGCCGAACTGTCCCAGGCGGACCAGCGCAAGCTGGAGCGCGTCTTCTCCCGGCAGGAATTCCGGCGGGCCTTCCCCGGCGAGATCGCCGAGCTCAGCTACCCGCCCCGGGTGGTCGAGTCGTACTCCCACGAGCTGCTCAGGTGCATCGATATGAGCGGCGTGCGGGAGGCCGGCCTGAAGGTGGTGGCGGACTGCGCGGGCGGGACCGCGTCGCTGGTGCTGCCCAGCCTGCTCGGCACGCTCGGGGTGGACGTGCTCACCCTGAACAACCGCCTGGACGAGATCTCGCCGACCGAGACCGTCGCCCAGCAGCGGGCCGGCCTGCAGCGGCTGGCCGACGTGGTGTCCTCGTCCCGGGCCGCGTTCGGCGTCAGGTTCGACCCGGTCGGGGAGCGGATCCAGCTCGTGGATGAGAAGGGCGAGCTGGTCAGCGAGGACCGGGCGCTGCTGTCCGTGCTCGACCTGGTCGCGGCCGAACGCAAGCGGGGCCGGGTCGCGCTGCCGGTGACCACCACCAGGGTGGCCGAGCAGGTCTGCCGCTTCCACGGCGTCGAGGTGGAATGGACGCAGACCACGATGCACGCGCTGACGCTGGCCGCGGCGCAGCACGACGTCATCTTCGCGGCCGACGGCCACGGCGGGTTCGTGGTGCCCGAATGCGCCAGGACCATCGACGGCATCGCGGCCTTCGTGCGGCTGCTCGGCCTGGTCGCGCGGACCAGGCTGACGCTGAGCCAGATCGACGCCAGGATCCCGGTCGCGCACCTGCTCCGCCGGTCCATCCCGACGCCGTGGGCGGCCAAGGGCGGCGTCATGCGCACGATCTTGGAGGCGGCGGGCGACCACGAGATCGACACCACCGACGGGGTGCGGGTGATCGAGCGGGACCGGGGCTGGGTGCTCGTGCTGCCCGACCCGGCTGAGGCGGTCACCCATCTGTGGGCGGAAGGGAGCGACGCCGACACCGCACAGCTGCTGCTCGACGAGTGGGCCCTGGTGGTGGAGCAGGCAGGTCGCTAGCGACGTTCCCCTGAGCGGGGGCTGGCGGTGACCGCCAGGCGTCCCGGATACTGCGGTTAGGTCCCCGACATCAGCTCTGTGGCCAGGTAAGCTATGTCCTTCACGTGATGACGCGAAAGGCGCGACCCACGCGGGTTTCGTGAATGTGAGAGAATCGCGCATTGCGATTCGCCCCGGCGGCCACCGCCCGGCGGGGCGGCCCGGCAACGGGTCCGGTAGGACAGGAGTGCATGGCGGCGGATGCACGGCGGAGGTGAGACGGCGGTGTGGCGGAAGCGTCGCGGCGAAAAAGGCGGGCGCCGACGGCGCGGGCTGTTCGCGTGGCGCATGGACCGCCCCGCCTCCTCTCGCGTACCTTGGGCTGGATCGCTCGATGACGGCGAGTACGACCAGGGGAGGCCGAGCGGAGCCATGCCACGCGTCTACTGCGCCCGGTGCGGCCGGCCGAATCCCGACGGGGCCAGGTTCTGCTCGTACTGCGGAACCCAGCTGACCGCGCCGGTGCCGCCCGGTTCCGGGATGCCGGCCGGCCCCGCCGCTTCCGGCGGGACGGGCGGCTACCCGGCGTCCGGGGCCTCGGCACGCCCGGGTGAGACCACCTCGACGATCTCGCTGGGCCGGGCCGATGAGGACCTCGGCGACGACCTGTTCCCCGACTCGGCCTCGTTCGGGGCGCTACCCCCGGGCAGCGCGCTGCTCCTGGTCATGCGCGGCCCGAACGCGGGCAGCCGGTTCCGGCTCGACGATGACCTGACCACCGCCGGCCGCCACCCGGACAGCGACATCTTCCTCGACGACGTGACCGTCTCGCGGCGGCACGCCGAGTTCCACCGGCACGGCCCCGGGTTCACCGTCCGCGATGTGGGCAGCCTCAACGGCACCTACGTGAACCGGGAGCGGATCGAGGAGGCCGAACTGACCGGCGGGGACGAGGTGCAGATAGGCAAGTTCCGGCTGCTGTTCCTGACCAGCCAGGACCTCGGCCCGGCGTCTTCCGCCGACCGCCGCGGCAGGGGCGCCCAGGACTACGCATGACCGCGCGGGGATGTGCGGCACGAGCGCGCCAGGAGGCACTCCAGGGACCCGTGGGGGGCAGCACATGAGCGACCAGTCCCGGTGCGGCCAGTTCGGCATCGGCGAGGTGCTCGCTCAGCTCCGCCCGGAATTTCCCGATATCAGCACGTCCAAAATCCGGTTCCTCGAGGCCGAAGGACTGATCGAGCCGGCCCGGTCGCGCTCGGGCTACCGGCGGTTCGCCGCGGCCGACATCGAGCGGCTCCGGTACATCCTGACCATGCAGCGGGACTCCTACCTGCCGCTGCGGGTGATCAGGGAGCGGCTGGCCGGCGGGACCGAGACGGCCGACGGCCAGCACCCCGGGTCCCGGGCGCCCGCCGACATGACCCGCCGCCAGCTGCTCGACGCGGCCGAGATCAGCGAGGCCGAGCTCACCGAGCTCGAGGACTACGGCCTGATCCGCCGGGTGGCGCGGCAGTACGGCGGCGACGCCCTCGCGGTGGCCCGGGCGCTGGCCGCGCTGCGCCAGTACGGCGTCCAGGCCAGGCACCTGCGGGCGGTCAAGGCGGCAGCCGAGCGGGAGGTCAACCTGGTCGAGCAGGTGGTGGCGCCGCAGTTGCGGCAGCGCGGCCCGGGCGCGCGGGACGCGGCGGCCAGGACCGCCTGGCAGATCGCTGACCTCACCTTGCGGCTGCACGCGACGCTGGTCGAGTCCGCGCTCGCCGAGGCGGGGCTGGCGTCGGCGCCGTTGCGGCCCGGCGATATCGGGTTCGAGGCCGCGGGCATTCCGGGTCCGGCCGGGTCCGCCCCGGTTTCCGGCGAGGTCGAGCCGGCGGGCGGGGGGCTGCGGTCGGCCTCCGGCCGATTACGGGTGTACCTTGGCAAGGGGAGAGGTGGCCAGCAGAGGTTCCCCCAGGCACGTGAGGACGGAGCTGTAGTGCGGCAGATGGAGGTCATCGGCGTCCGGGTCGAGATGCCATCGAACAGCCCCATCGTCTTGCTGAAGGAGGCGCAGGGAGACAGATACCTGCCCATCTGGATCGGGGCGGTCGAGGCAACGGCGATCGCCTTCGCCCAGCAGGGCATGGTTTCCCTTCGGCCGCTCACGCACGATCTGTTCCGTGACGTGCTCGAGGTGCTGAACGTCCAGCTGCGCACGGTGAATATCACCGCGCTGCGGGACGGGATCTTCTACGCGGACCTGGTCTTCTCCAACGGCGCGGAGGTGAGCGCGCGGCCGTCCGACTCCATCGCGCTGGCGTTGCGGACCGGTGCACAGATCTTCGCCAGCGAGGAAATCCTGGACGAGGCGGGCGTTGCCATCCCCGACGAGCAGCAAGAAAACGAGGACGAGGTCGAGAAGTTCCGGGAGTTCCTCGACACGATCTCGCCCGAGGATTTCGGGCGGGCCACCTGACCGGTTGCGCACCGGTATCGTCGCGCAGACCCGAAGCCGCCGGAATGTCGCGACGCGCCGCGCGTGGTCGTTGACGCCGCCTCCTGGGTCGGCTTACGGTGCGAGTACCGTGGGTAGTCAGCTCCCGTGGAGGTGGGCGTGGCGGTGACCAGGGGTGACGACGGCTCGCAGGGCACCCTGTTCGACGACAGCGAGGTCCCTGGCCTGGGCGATCCCGGCGCCGCCGGTCAGCCCGCCGACTCACGCCCGGCCGCGGGCAGCGCCCCCGAGGTGGGGTACCGCGGTCCCACCGCCTGCTCCGCCGCGGGCATCACCTACCGTCAGCTCGACTACTGGGCCCGCACCGGGCTGGTGGAGCCGAGCGTGCGCGCCGCTCACGGATCCGGCTCGCAGCGCCTGTACAGCTTCCGTGACATCCTCGTGCTGAAGGTGGTCAAGCGGCTGCTCGACACCGGGATCTCGCTGCAGCAGATCCGGGCCGCGGTCCAGCACCTGCGCGACCGCGGCACCGAGGACCTGGCCCAGGTGACGCTGATGAGCGACGGGGTCAGCGTCTATGAGTGCACGTCGGCCGACGAGGTGGTGGACCTGCTGCAGGGCGGTCAAGGGGTGTTCGGCATCGCGCTCGGCCGGGTCTGGCACGAGGTAGAGGGAGACCTGTCCGAGCTGCCCGCCGTCCGGGCCGAAGACGGGTTCGTGGCGGCGCCGCCCGGCGGATCCGGGTTCCAGGACGACCTGGCCAAGCGCCGCCTGCGCCGCACGAGCTGACCGGTTCTGGCGGCACGATTCCCGCAATCTGGTCCTGACTTGGGGGTAAAATCGTGCGTGCTGATGACACCGGCCGGGAGAGTCTCCGCGTAGTTGCGGGCGCCGAAGGGGCAACATCCCCGGAACCTCTCAGGCACACGAACCGGGCGGAGTAGGCATCTCTGAAGCGGCTTCTACCCGCTGGGCGCCGTGACAGACGGGGAGCCGACAAGCGACCGCGCTCGCTCCGGGGAGGGGCTCCATGACAGACTTCGCCGTTCGCCACATCGGCCCGGCCCAAGCCGAACAGCGGCACATGCTCGGCACCCTGGGGTACGCCTCGCTCGACGAGCTCACCGCCGCGGCGCTGCCGGACCAGACGCCGACCCCGGACCTGCACCTGCCCGACCCGCTGACCGAGACCCAGGCGCTGGCCGAACTGCGCCGGATGGCCAGGCGCAACCAGGTGCTGACCCCCATGATCGGCCTGGGCTACTACGACACGGTCACCCCGGCCGTGATCCGCCGCAACGTACTGGAGAACCCGGCCTGGTACACCGCGTACACGCCGTACCAGCCGGAGATCTCCCAGGGCCGCCTCGAGGCCCTGCTGAACTTCCAGACCATGATCGCCGACCTGACCGCGCTGCCGTGGGCCGGCGCGTCGCTGCTCGACGAGGCCACCGCCGCCGCCGAGGCGATGACGCTGGCCCGCCGCGCTACCAGGAAGGGCCACGTGTTCCTGGCGGACGCCGACTGCCTGCCGCAGACGCTGGCCGTGCTGCGGACCCGGGCCGAACCGCTCGGCATCCACCTGGTCGTCGAGCCGGTGACGGCCGAGGCCATCGCCAGGCAGCGGGACCTGTTCGGCGTCCTGCTGCAGTACCCGGGAGCCTCGGGCGTCATCAGGGACCCCGCGCCGCTGATCGAGGCGGCGCATGCCCGGGGAGCGCTGGCCGTGGTGGCCGCCGACCTGCTCGCTCTGACCCTGCTCCGGCCGCCTGGTGAGGCGGGCGCGGACGTCACGGTCGGCTCGTCCCAGCGGTTCGGCGTGCCGCTGTGGTTCGGCGGGCCGCACGCGGGCTACATCGCGGTGAGCGACCCGCTGAAGCGCCAGCTCCCGGGCCGGCTGGTGGGGGTGTCGGTGGACGCCGACGGCCAGCCTGCCTACCGTCTCGCGTTGCAGGCTCGCGAGCAGCACATCCGCCGGGAGAAGGCGACGAGCAACATCTGCACGGCGCAGGTCCTGCTGGCCGTGACCGCGGCCATGTACGCCGCCTACCACGGCCCGGACGGGCTGGCCGCCATCGCCCGGGGCGCGCACCGTAGCGCCGCTATCCTCGCCGCTACCCTGCGCGATTTCGGGCACCGAACGAGTGCGGGTGGCTTCTTCGACACGATCCGCATTGCGTTTGCGGGCGGACGCGAGGAGGCGGCTGCCGCCGCCGAACGCGCCCGTACCGCCGGGTATAACCTCTACCTCGCGCCGGACGGCGCGCTCCAGGCCAGCTGCGACGAGACCACCACCGACCAGCGGCTTCGCGAGCTCGTGGCCGCCATCTGCTGGCTGGAGAACCCCGATGACGTCGAGCTGTCCGATCCCGGCGAGCTGCTGCCCGCGGCGCTGCGCCGCACCTCGGAATTCCTCACTCACCCGGTGTTCCGTGAGTACCGCAGCGAGACGGCGATGCTGCGTTACCTGCGGCGGCTGTCCGACTTCGACATCGCCCTCGACCGGTCGATGATCCCGCTCGGCTCGTGCACGATGAAGCTGAACGCGGCGGCCGAGATGGAGCCGGTCAGCTGGCCGGAGTTCGCACGTGTGCACCCGTTCGCGCCGGCCTCCCAGGCGGGCGGCTACCTGGAGCTGATCGAGTCGCTGGAGCTCCGGCTGGCCACACTCACCGGCTACGACGCCGTGTCGATCCAGCCGAACGCCGGCTCCCAGGGCGAGCTGGCCGGCCTGCTGGCGATCCGCGCCTACCACGCCTCGCGCGGCGAGGATGCCCGGGACGTCTGCCTGATCCCGGAGTCAGCGCACGGCACCAACGCGGCCAGCGCGGTGCTGGCCGGGCTGCGCGTCGTGGTGGTCACGTGCGACGCTCAGGGCGCCGTCGGCCTCGGCGACCTGCACGCCAAGCTGGAAGCGCACCAGGGCCAGGTGGCCGCGATCATGCTGACCTATCCGTCCACGGCCGGCGTCTACGAGAGAGGCGTCGGCGCCATCTGCACGGCCGTGCACGAGGCGGGCGGCCAGGTGTACATCGACGGAGCGAACCTCAACGCCCTGGTCGGGGTGGCCACGCTGCCGTCGTTCGGCGCCGACGTGTCGCACCTGAACCTGCACAAGACGTTCTGCATCCCGCACGGCGGCGGCGGCCCGGGCGTGGGCCCGGTGGCGGTCCGCGCGCACCTGGCGGACTTCCTGCCCGGCCGCGGCGTCGCTGGGCCGGTGGCGGCCGCGCCCTACGGGTCGGCCGGCATCCTGCCCATCTCCTGGGCCTACGTGGCGATGATGGGGACGGCCGGGCTGCGCCAGGCGACCCAGGTGGCGGTGCTGTCCGCCAACTACATTGCCCGGCGGCTGGCGCCGTACTACCCGGTGCTCTACACCGGGCGGAACGGCCTTGTCGCGCACGAGTGCGTCATCGACCTGCGGTCGCTGGCCCACGAGACCGGCGTCACCGTAGACGACGTGGCCAAGCGGCTGATCGACTACGGTTTCCACGCGCCCACGATGTCGTTCCCGGTCGCGGGCACGCTCATGATCGAACCCACGGAAAGCGAGAGCCTGACCGAACTCGACCGGTTCTGCGACGCGATGATCGCGATCAGGGCGGAGATCGCCCGGGTGGCCTCCGGCGAGTACGACGCCCTGGACAACCCGCTGAAGAACGCCCCGCACACCGCCGAGATGCTCATCGCCGGGGAGTGGAAGCACCCGTATGACGCCGAGGAAGCGGCCTATCCGGCCGGCGTGGACCACCGGGCCAAGTACTGGCCGCCGGTGCGCCGCATCGACCAGGCCTACGGCGACCGGAACCTGGTCTGCGCGTGCCCCCCGCCGGAGGCGTTCGCCAGCTGAGCCGCTTTCCCGCTCGCCTCCGGGCGCCCCTTAAGGCCCTGCCTTCCCGCTCGCCTCCGGGCGCCCCTTGAGACCCTGCCTTCCCGCTCGCCTCCGAGCGCCCCTTGAGACCCTGCCTTCCCTCGTCGCTCGCCGCAGGCTCCTCGACCCTCAGTCCAGGCAGGGCCGGCGCCCTTAGGCTCGCGGGAGAGGTCTCCGCCGCGCCGCGGCCTGGCATGCGGGAAGCGGTGCGCCCGCCCCTGCTGCGGGCACCGCCTACGCCCCGGGTGGGACGCTGGGGAGGGGGCGGGGGGCTCGCGGTAGCGGGAGGGGCGGGCGCGGTATTGAAGGAGGCTTGACCGGTTACTGGCTGGCGATAGGGAAGGCGTCGAGCCCGGCGAGGTGGGGCGGCAGGTTCATGGTGATCACGCTCTCCTGCTCCTGGGGGTCGGTGCGGGCGACCACGGCCACCGTCATGACGTCACTGCGGTTCACCGGGAGATGCGGGGTGCCCGGCGGCACGTACATGAAGTCCCCGGCGTGCACCACGGTGCGCTGCAGCAGGCCTTCGCCGTGCCACACCTCGGTTTCGCCGCTGACGGTATAGATGGCGGACTCGTGCCCGTCGTGGACGTGCGGCACGCCGCGCGTTCCCGGGGGAATCGTCACCAGGTGCAGGCACAGGGCCTGGGCGCCGGCGGACCGGTTGCTCACACCGGTCGCCAGGCTCATGCCCTGCTTGCCGTCGTAGCTGCCGCCGGAGCGGATGACGACGACCTCTGCTGCGGTCATGCCCGGCGCGTGGAGTGCTCTCTCCCAAACGTCGCTTACTCTTAGCAATTGACCATATCCTATCCGTGATGTTCCCCTAGGACAGATTATGGCTCTGTGTATTCGATTAGATACTCTCCGTATAGGGAGTATGTCCTGTCTTGTCAGTTAGTAAGGTCTTACCAAGGAGTAAGCTAAGCACCGTCCCAGCCGTCGAGGGACTGGCGCCGTTCCGGAACGCCGGAACGCCGGGATGCCGTGAAGCCGGGCGGTGGCCAGGATCACGACCGCCCTGGCCTTGTCGGTGAGTCGCTCGAGCATCGTCGGTTCCCCTCGAGTCAGCGCCCGCGGGCGCGGGGGGCGGGACGAGGCCGGTCCGGCCGGCGGGCGTGCTTCTTGTGTACGGCCTGCCGGGACACGCCGAGGATCTCCGCGATCTCCTGCCAGGACCAGCCGTGTTCTCGCGCGTTGTCCACCTGGAGCGCCTCGAGCTGCTCCAGCAGCCGGCGGAGGGCGGCGACGGCCCGGAGCCCGGTGCGCGGGTCCGAGCTGTCCGCCGCGGCCGCCAGGGCGGGTGCTGTGTTCATGGTGTCAATCTATGTTGACAGCATTCGTGTGTCAACTTGGGTTGACAACCGTCCGGGGCCGCGATTACGAAGCGCTTACGAGAGCCGGCCGAACCGTGCAGGATCGCGCTACGTAGTCATAACTAAGGGGAGGTGAGGCGGAATCCTGACCGTGCGCACAGGCACCAAGGAGCCGCCGCGGAAGCCCGTCAGCGTGCTGAACGCGACCATTCTGCCGGCTGAGCATACGATCCAGCTAGACCGTCCTAAGGGAGGTGCGGGTGACCAGCGTTGCCAGGCGATCCGGCCCGGCCGGCGCGGAGGCGTACCCGGGGCCCGGGCAGGCGCAGGGGGCAACCGGGTCGTCACGCCATGCGCAGGCGGGACCGGCACCCGTTCGGCCCGGGAACCGGCCGGCCCGGGTCGGCGAGCGCGGCCTGCTGGCGGCGATCATCGCCGGCGCGGTGGTGGTCATCGCCCTGTGGTGGCACAGTACGCCGGGCGTGCACGGGCTCGGCGGCTGGCTGACCGGGGCGGGTGAGATCCTCGGCCTGCTCTGCGGGTACGGCGTCGTGGTCCTGGTCGCGCTGATGGCGCGGCTGCCACCGCTGGAGCGGGGCCTGGGCGCCGACAAGCTCGCCCGCTGGCATGCCGTGGGCGGCCGGTACATCGTCAGCCTGGTGGTCGCGCACGGCCTGCTCATCGCGTGGGGTTACGCGGCCATGGCGCACGTCAGCGTGGTCAGCCAGACGGCCGCGCTGCTCACCCAGTACCCGGACGTGCTGATGGCGACCGTGGCGGGCTTCCTGCTGCTCGGCGTCGGCATCGTGTCGATGCGCGCCGCGCGGCGGCGGGTTCGCTACGAGACGTGGTACTTCATCCACCTGTACACCTACCTGGCCATCGCCCTGGCGTTCAGCCACCAGCTCGCCGTCGGCGCGTCGTTCGTCAGCAACCTGGCCGCACGGTTCTGGTGGTGCGCGATGTACCTGACGGTGCTGGTCCTGGTGCTGTGGTACCGGGTCGCGGTCCCGCTGCGCTCGTTCCGCAGGCACCGCCTCGAAGTCCTCGGAGTCAAGGCTGAGGCACCCGGCGTCATCTCGGTCTACATCGGCGGCAGGCGGCTGGAGGAGCTGGACGCCGAGCCCGGGCAGTTCTTCCGCTGGCGGTTCCTGACCCGGTCGCTGTGGTGGTCCTCGCACCCGTTCTCACTGTCCGCCGCGCCCGGTTCGGATGTGCTCCGGATCACCGTGAAGAACCTGGGGGACCACAGCCAGGCGCTCGCCCGGCTGCAGCCGGGTACCCGCGTCTTCGCCGAAGGACCGTACGGCTCGTTCACCCCCGGGGATTCGGGCCGCGGCGTGGTGCTGCTGGCCGGCGGCGTCGGCATCACCCCGCTCCGGGCCATCTTCGCGACGCTGCCCGGCCACGTCACCCTGATCTACCGGGCCAGCAGCGAGCGGGACATCGTGTTCCGCGACGAGCTCGACGCGATCGCGGCCGCGCGCGGCGGATGCGTGCACTACCTGATCGGGTCCCGGGCGGAGATCGGCCGTGACCCGCTCTCCCCGCGCGTGCTGCGGTCCCTGGTGCCGGGCCTTGCCCAGCAGGACGTCTACGTCTGCGGGCCGACCGGAATGACCTCGGCCGCGGTCCGCGCGCTGCGCGCCGCCGGGGTGCCCAGACTGCGCATCCACTTCGAGTCGTTCGAGCTCTGAGGAGAGGAACCGTCATCATGCGCCGGGTCATCCTGGCCGTCACCGGCACCATCGCCGGCCTCGTGGCCCTGCTGTCCTTCAAGTCGCATGTCCCGTCCGTCCCGGTGGCGGCGACGACCGGCGGGTCGGGCGGGACCACCTCCTCGTCCTCCTCCTCGTCCTCCTCTTCGTCGTCGTCCAGCGCGTCCTCGGGCGGCCAGACGCAGACCGTCCCCGGGGAGTTCCCGCAGGGGTCGCTGGCCAAGAACCTGCCTCCGGGGGAGACCGCGGTGGACGGGAACGTGGCCAACACCGCGTACGGGCCGGTGCAGATCCAGCTGATCGAGCAGAACAGGAAGATCGTCAAGGTCGCGGTCCTCGTCCAGCCGCAGAACACCCTGCACGACATCCAGATCGGCGCGATGGCCTTCCCCAAGCTGATCAGCGAGACGCTCGCGGCGCAGAACGGCAAGATCGACGCCGTGTCCGGCGCCACCTACACCAGCGGCGGCTACATCCAGTCGCTGCAGAGTGCGCTGGACAAGACCGCCTGAGCCGTCGTGACGGACGGCGGGGAGGGCCGGCGCAGGCACGCCGAGCACGTGATGGGCACGGTCGTCTCCTTCGACGTGCCGGCCTGGGCCGGGAAGCCCCGCGGTGACGGGGCGCTCGGCCAGGCGGTGCGCTGGCTGCACTGGGCAGACGCCACCTTCTCGCCGTACCGGGAGGACAGCGACGTCAGCCGGTTCGGGCGCGGCGAGCTGCCGCTGGCGGACTGCGCGCCCGAACTCGCCGAGGTGCTGGAGGCGTGTGCGGCCGTCAGCGCGCGGAGCGGCGGGTACTTCACCACCACGCCGGGCGGCGCGTTCGACCCGTCCGGCTACGTGAAGGGATGGGCCATCGAGCGGGCCGCGGCGATCCTCACCGCGGCGGGCTCGGCCGAACACAGCGTCAACGGCGGCGGCGACGTCCAGTGCGTCGGCGATCGCGTCTGGCGGGTGGGGATCGCCGACCCGCTGCGCCCGGGCCGGCTCGCGCTGGTGGTGGCCGGCTGGGACTTCGCCGTGGCCACGTCCGGCGTAGCCGAGCGGGGATCCCACATCCTCGACCCGCACACCGGGCAGCCCCCGGCGGGCCTGGCCAGCGTCACCATGGTCGGGGCGACGCTGGCCGAAACGGACGCCTACGCCACCGCGGCCTTCGCGATGGGGCCTGCGGCCCGCGACTGGGTGGAGGGCCTGGACGGGCACGAGGCATTCGCCATCACCCCGGCCGGCGCGACGTGGCAGACCAGCGGCTTCGGCGCTTACCTGGGCTGACCGTCCGGCCGTCACAGCAGGGTCTGCTGGCCGCCGTCGCAGACGAGCAGGCCGTCGTCGCGCCGCCGCAGCCCGGAGGAGAGGCGATGCTCCTCGAGCCGCCCGTCGTGCATCTCAGCGCGATCCTACGCCGGCGCAGACCCGCCCTGGCCGGCGGCGATGAGGTGCGCGGCGAGGGCGGCCGCCCGAGGCGGCCCATGAGGCACGCCAGCATCACCGAAGCCCGCGGACCCGCTGCGCAGGACCGCGATGCCGTACCCGGCGCCAAGGCCCAGACCAGGCGCGGAGGACAGGCACCGGCAAAGCCCACGAACCCACCGACTGTTGCTTATCGCGGGCCCGGCCGTACCGGGTTGACGCTTATGAAGAGCCCGAAGGAGCCGGCCGGAACCCGGCGCAGCGCGAACAGGTCGGCGAGCAACGGCACGGCCGAGGACAAGATGCCCGCGGCGGGTCAGCTCGCCTGCCGGTACCTGTCGAGGATCGCGGCGCGCAGTACCGGCGCCGACGTGCCCGCCGCGGACAGGATGGGGGCTACGAGCCCGCTTGCGACGGTGGTCAGGACGAGCGCGATGTGCTCGACGCCGATGTGCGCATCGTCCAGCGCGTCGGCCTCGCGGGCGGCGAGCTCGAGGATCTTCTTGGACGCCGGGGTGAACGGGATGTGCCCGCTGGACACGACACCGGCAGCATGGTAATGGCCGGTGGCCTCCGGCGGCCTGGGAGCGGGCGCGTGCGCCATGGCCATGCCGCGCCGGGCCCGGCGCCTACGGCGCCATGTGCGCACGAGCCGGGGTGCCCGGGGGCGCGGGCGCCTGCGCAGGTCTCGGTGCGCCGCCTGGGCGGCGTTGCTGAGCGCCTGCGGGCCGAATGAGGCCTCGATCCTGGCCCGCACCGCGTCGAGATCGATCCCGATGGTGGCCAGCGCGTCCCGGTCGAGGCCGCCGAACAGGCTGGCCCCCGCGCCCAGCCCGACCCGGCGGACGATCTCTTCCTCGACCAGTTCCGGCGTGACGCCGTGGTCGCGCATGACCGCGCTGGCCGGCTGGCTGGTGGAGGCGGCGGCGAGCAGGATGTGTTCGCCGCCTATGTAGCGGTGCCCGAGCCGGCGGGCGTGTTCCTGGGCGTGTACGACGACGGTGCGGGCGTCCGGGGTGAAGCGCTCGAACATCAGCGCCGCCCGATCCGCCGGCCGTACTTGCGGTGCACGGTCTGCTTGGTCACGCCCAGTCGTTCCGCGATGTCCTGCCATGACCAGCCGAGCTCGCGCGCGGTCTGCACCTGGAGGACCTCCAGCCGTTCGGCGAGCGTTCGCAGGGCCGCCACCGCGCGCAGCCCGACGTCCGGGTCATGACTGGTGGCGCCCTCGGCGATTTCAAGTACTGGTTCCATGCCTGTCAGCATAAGCTGACGCCAAGCCATCGTCAACATATGCTGACGGGTATGGCGTTGTGGGGCCTTTTCGACGTCCGCCAATGCGTGCGTGAGCGTTTCCGCGGTCGCGGATCCAAGGAGTCAGCAACGCTTGAGAGACCGCTCAGCCGGCCTCCAGGCCAGCTCCCTAGGTTTCGGTCAGGACAGCAGCAAGAAAGGGCTGGATCGTGTTTGACAGGGTGACCATCGCTTACCGGGGAGCGAAGTACGAGATCGGGCGAGGGCGCGACTTCTACGGCGTCTGGGCGACCGGAGCGCCTCGGTCCGAGCCGCTTGACCGCTGGCCCGAGACTCCCGAGGGCTGGTCCTCCGCCTGGACCCGGTTCGCCAGCATCGAGGCGCCGGGCACGATCGTCCCTGTGGGCCGGCGCACCTCCCCGGTTGGCCCGAGTCCGGTCCGGATGGGCGAGAACCGCACACCGCCCGGCCAGGACCGCACACCGCCCGGCCAGGACCGCACACCGCCCGGCCAGGACCGCACACCGCCCGGCCAGGACCGCACACCGCCCGGCCAGGACCATCCGGCGTCCGGCCAGGACCATCCGGCGTCCGGCCAGCGGACACTCCTGGCGCAGGGCAGCAGGACCGGCGCGATCGCCGCGGCGGCGCTGCTCGGCGCGGGCGTCATCCTGGGGGTGGCCGGGCTCTTCCCGTCGTATCTCGGCGGCACCAGCCTGGCCCGGCAGGCTGACCAGCTCATCCCGCACGTCGCCTACCTCGTCGTGTGGGCCGCGAGCGCCGCGCTCATCCTCCTCGGCGGCGCCCGCCTGCGGATCGCCGCGCTGCTCGGCCTGGGGCTGAGCGTGATCACGTTCGGCCTGTTCCTGGCGGACGCGGGTACGGCCGTCGGGGCGCAGAACGTCGGCGGCGCGGGCCTCGTGCTCGCCCTCCTCGGCTGGCTCGCCTGCGCGGCGGGTTCGGTGCTGGCCTTCCTGCTCCGCCCGGCGGGACGGTCTGCGGCGGGGCTGCCGGGCACGCTGGCCCGGCCGCGCGGCGCGGAGATCGGCCCCGCCGTTCTGCTGGTTCTGGCCGGCCTCGGGGCAGCCGCCGCGTTCGCGCCCGCCTGGGACAGCTTCACGCTGCGGACGGCAGCCGGGCAGTCGCAGTCGCTGACCGCCGGCAACGCCTTCTCCAACCCGGGACTCGTGATCGCCGGCGATCTAGCCGTCATGCTCGCGTTCGCCGCGGTGGTCATGGTAGCCGCGCTCTGGCGTCCGGTCCGCCACGGCGCGGTGCTGCTCGCCGGGGCGGTCATCGCGATGGCGGCCCAGGCCATCTCGGCCCTGGTGCAGGTCGGTCAGGGCGCCTCGTCCGCCCAGTTCGGCATCTCGCCCGCGCAGGCCTCACGGATCGGGCTCACGATCAGCGCCGGGCTCACGCCGGCATTCTGGATCTACTGCGGTTTCCTGGTCACGCTGATCGTCTCGTGCGCCTGGATGCTCTTCACGCCGCGTCCGGCGCCCGCCCCCCACCCGGCGGCCGACCCCGGCAGCTACCGCTGGGAACCTGACGACGAGACCGGCGACGAACCGGACGACGAGACCGGCGGCGACGCCATGACGCCGGACTTCGAGACGGCACCCAGTCACGCCCCGGCGGCCCGGGACGGCGACATCACCGCCGCCTGACGTCAGCCGCGAATCGCCGGCGCCGGTGCCCAGACCCGGGGCCGGGCCCGGTGCCCGGGCCGGCCCGAGCCCGCGTGTACGGGTTGCATGCACCCGGACGCAAGGCTACAAAGAGGTGTCGGGTTTGGGCGTTGATGTCAGAGTTCTCCGGTTCGGGCGGATGTCGTCCGGCCCGGGACGGTGGCGAAGGGCCAGGCTATGGTGAGCATGACGCGGCAGCGGAACGACCCCAAGGACCGGCAGGCCCGCCCGCTGAGCCCGGGCGCGGTCGCCCTCGCCAGGATGCTGGCCCGGGCCTGGTCACTGCCGCCGCAGCGGAACCGGGTGATGGTGGCCCGCGACGTGCAGGTGCCGATGTCCGACGGCACCATGCTGCTCGCCGACCACTACCTGCCGGTGAGCGTGGCCTCGGCGGCCACCGTGCTGGTGCGCTGCCCGTACGGCCGGACCGGCCCGTTCGCCCTGCAGTGCGCGCAGATCCTGGCCGAACGCGGCTACCACGTGCTGCTGCAGAGCGTCCGCGGCACATTCGGGTCCGGCGGGGACTTCGAGCCGATGCGGCACGAGATCAGCGACGGTCACGACACCGTGGCCTGGCTGCGCGAGCAGGACTGGTTCGAGGGGCCCGCAGCCGGCCGACCCGTTCTGGGCGCCGCTGCAGTGCCGTGCCGCGCTGGACCGGATCACGGTCCCGGTGCTGGTGGTGGGCGGCTGGCACGACCTGTTCATCGAGCAGACCCTCGAGCAGTACCGGACGCTCGCCGACCGCGGCGTGACGACCCGCCTGCTGGTGGGGCCCTGGGCCCACCTGGACATGATGTCCCAGGGCGGCGCCGCGGTGAGCGAGAGCCTGGCCTGGCTCGACCGCTACGCCGGGCCGGCCCCGAAGGGCCGGATGGAGCCCCGCCGGGACACTCCCGGCGAGCACTCGGCGCGCGTCTGGGTCGGCGGCCAGGGTGCGGGGGAGTGGCGCGAGGTCGGTGACTGGCCGCCGCCCGGCACCACCCGGCAGCACTGGCACCTCGGCCCGCGCGGCTCGCTCGGCACCGCCGAGCCGTCCCCCGACGCGCCCGCGTCGAGCTTCCGCTACGACCCGGCCGACCCCACCCCGTCGCCCGGCGGCGCGATCCTGGCCGTGACCGGCGGGAGCCGCGACAACCGGGCCGTCGAGCGGCGGCTGGACGTGCTGGTGTTCAGCGGCGACCCGCTGGAGGAGCCGGTCGAGGTCATCGGGGAGGTCGCCGCCGAACTCTCGGTGACGCGCGACAACCTGTACAGCGCGAGGCGCCCGTCCGGATCGCCGGCGTCCCGACGTGGCCGTGGCCTGGCACCTTCAGGACCCCGGGCGCGATCTCAGTCAGGCTTCCCACCGGACCGGCATACCACCTGCCTCCCCGGCCGGGCGCGGTCAGGGAGACGGGTGCGGCTCGGTCGCGCCGCGGGCCTGGCGGGCCGTGGCGACGTCGGCCATAGGAGCGGCGGCGATCCGCCGGTACGGCCGGGCCATCGGCCACCGCTGGTCCTTGAGCACGCTGTCGGCGTCGTACTGGCCCAGGCTCTGGATCAGCTTGGCCACTATGCCGGTCCACCCGGTCTGGTGGGAGGCCCCGAGCCCGGCCCCGTTGTCGCCGTGGAAATACTCGTAGAAGAGGATCAGGTCACGCCAGTACGGGTCGTCCTGGAACAGCCTGGTCCCGCCGTAGACCGGGCGCCGCCCGTCCGCGTCACGCAGGAACGTCCCGGCCAGGCGGCGTGACAGCTCCTGGGCCACCTCGAACAACGTCATCATCGTCCCCGAGCCGGTCGGGCACTCGACCGTCAGGTTGTCGCCGTAGTACCGGTAGTGCTGGAGCAGCGCCCGGATCAGCAGCAAGTTGATGGGGAACCAGACCGGCCCGCGCCAGTTGGAGTTGCCGCCGAACATGCCACTGGTGGACTCGGCCGGCTCGTACTGCACCCGGTGCCCGGCCCCGTGCACGTCGAATGTGTAGGGGTGGTCGAGGTGCCAGCGCGAGATCGAGCGGATCCCGTGCGGGCCCAGGAAGCGCTCCTCGTCCAGCATCCGGGCCAGGATGCGCCGCAGCTTGTCCTCGTTCACCAGGGACAGCATCCGCCGGCCCTGGACGCCGGCTACCAGCGGATCGGCGATGTTGGCCAGTAGGTCCCTGTTGCGCTCCAGGAAGATACGCACCTGGGCGGCGACGTGCGGGTAGCGCTCGATGACGTCGGCCTCGATCACCGTGGTGGCGCAGATGGGCAGCAGGCCGACCAGCGAGCGCACCTTGAGCCGGGTGCCCGTACCGTCGGGGAGGCGCAGCACGTCGTAGAAGAACCCGTCCTCCTCGTCCCACATCTCATCGGGATGCTCGCCGATCGGATCCACGGCGGCCGCGATCCAGAAGAAGTGCTCGACGAACTTGAGCACGAAGCCCTCGTAGGTCGGGTCGTGATCCAGCAGGCCCAGGGCGAGTTCGAGCATGTTCTGGCTGAACATCGCCATCCAGGCGGTGCCGTCCGCCTGCTCGAGCCGCCCGCCGGTGGGCAGGGACGCGCTGCGGTCGAACACGCCGATGTTGTCAAGCCCGAGGAAGCCGCCCTCGAAGACGTTGCGTCCTGATGGGTCCTTGCGGTTCACCCACCAGGTGAAGTTCAGCAGCAGCCGGGCGAAGCTCTCCCGCAGGAACGGGAGGTCCACCTCGCCGATGTCGGCCTCCAGATTATGCAGGAACAGGGTGGCGAAGGCGTGCACCGGCGGGTTGACGTCGCCGAAGTTCCATTCGTAGGCGGGCATCTGGCCGGTCGAGTGGAGGTAGTCCTGGGACAGCATGAGGTCGAGCTGGCTCTTGGCGAAGTCAGGGTCGACCATCGCCAGCGGGATGCAGTGGAACGCCAGGTCCCAGGCCGCGTACCACGGATACTCCCACTTGTCGGGCATGGACACGACATCGTGGTTGAACATGTGGAACCACGACTCGTTCCTGGTCCCGCGCCGGACCGGCGCCCGCAGCGGGTGAAAGCGGCGTTCCCGTAGCCAGCGGTCCACGTCGAAGTAGTAGCACTGCTTGGACCACAGCATCCCGGCCAGGGCCTGGCGCATGACCGCTCTCGCGTCGTCGGTCACGGCCGGCGGCGTGATCGCCGCGTAGAACTCGTCCGCCTCGGCCCGCCGCTGCGCGATCAGCTCGTCCGCGCCCGCGAACGGCTCCGCCAGCTGCTCCGGACCCTCGCGGGTGAGCCGCACCGTCACCGCCGCCTGCCCGCCGCCCGGCACGGCCAGCCGGACCCACGCCGCCGCCTTGGTGCCCTCCCCGTCGGGATTCACGGTGTCCGCGCCGTGCAGGACATGGTCGCCGATGCCGTCCTTGGGGAAGGACGTGGCGGGCTCGGTGCCGAAAACCCGGGCCGTGTTCGTCTCGTTCTCGCAGAACAGCAGGGCCGCTCCCGGCTCGGTGTGGAGGAAGAACACGCCCAGCTGGTGATGCTCGGCCCGGACCACCGGATGCCCCGACGGGATCCCGGAGACCCTGGCGAGCCGGGGCTTGCTCCCTTCCTGCCCCCAGGACCAGTTGTTGCGGAACCACAGCGTGGGCAGCACGTGCAGCGCGGCGTCCCGTGGCGAGCGGTTGTGCATTGTGATGCGGCACACGATGTCCTCGGGGCCTGCCTTGGCGTGCTCCACCTCGACGTCGAAATACCGGTCGTCGTCGAAGACGCCCGTATCGATGAGCTCGTACTCGAATTCGTGCCGGGACCGGGCCCGGTTCTCCGCCACCAGGTCGTCGTAGGGAAACTCGGCCTGCGGGTACTTGTACAGGTAGCGCTGGTAACTGTGCGTGGGCAGGTTGTCGACGTAGAAGTAGTACTCCTTGACATCCTCGCCATGGTTGCCCTCGGCGTTCGTCAAGCCGAACAGCCGCTCCTTCAAGATCGGGTCGCGCTCGTTCCACAGCGCGAGAGCCAGGCACATCCGCTGCTTGTCGTCACTGATCCCGGCGATGCCGTCCTCGCCCCACCGGTACGCGCGAGATCGCGCCTGGTCATGACTGAAGTACGACCAGGCGTCCCCGCTGTCGCTGTAGTCCTCCCGGACCGTCCCCCACTGACGCTCGCTGAGGTAGGGCCCCCAGGCGCGCCACGGGACGCCGGCCCGGGCCTCCCGCAGCCGCCGTTCCTCGGCGGTCAGCAGGGCCGGATCGGTGTCGGCGGGCGGGTCGGGTCGTTCGGACATGCTTCCCCCTAGGACTGGTTAGCTGCACTTCGAGTTGGACGCGTCCATGAAGTTCTTCACCGAGCTCACCACGCTGGCCGCGTCTTTGGTGACGGTCGCGATCTGCGCGGCGGACGGACTCGACGGCAGGGCCGCGACGGCGCTCTTGAGTGCGTTGACCGACGACGTGATCGCGCTGGTTTCGCTCGGGAAGTCGCTCTTAGCCGAGTTGACCAGCGTGGTGGCGTTGCTTTGGATCTGCTTGACCTGCGACTGCAGGCCGCTGACCCCGCTGCTGGTGTTAAGGCTGGTCAGTCCCTTGACGGAATTCTGCAGGTTGGTCCGGTCCGTGCAGTAGGCCGGCTTGCTGCTGCTGCAGCCGGCCAGCGTGACGACCGTGGCCGCGGTGGCGAAGACCAGGGAAACCCGTATCCAGGCGCCTCGCGATCTCCGGTGTCCTGAACTCGTCCTCATATGATCGAGGTTTACCAGCGGACCGAAGGGGCGGGATCACCCCCGGCAGGTGATTGCGGGCGGCCGGCCGTGGCCTGGGACGGCTGCGCCCCGGCACAGCGCGGACGGCCACCAGTTCCACCGCCCGATCAGTACCACCGCCGAGGGCACCAGCAGCGTCCTGACCAGGAAGGTATCCATCAGCACGCCCAGCGCGAGGCCGACCCCGACGTCCACGATCGTCCGGACGTTCTGCGGCCCCGCGCTGCTTGAGCCCACGATCGCCAGCACCCCGAACGTCCCGGCCAGCACCAGCCCGGCCGAGGTCACGGTCGTCCCGGTGACGCTGAGCGCCTGGCCCACCGCCTCGCGCAGCGGCAGACGGCGGGCCTCCTCCCTGATCCGCGTCATGACCAGGACGTTGTAGTCCTCGCCCAGCGCCAGCAGGAACATGAACAGCAGGAACGGCAGGATGAACGTCAGCCCCGGCTGCCCGGCGACCCCCACGAACAGCAGCACGGTCAGCCCGAGGGCCGCGAAATAGGAGAGCACCACGGAGGCGATCAGGTACAGCGGCGCGACCAGGCTCCGCATTACCACCGCGAGCAGCACCGCGATGACGGCGATGGCGATCGGGATGACGGTGCGCAGGTCGCTGTCGGATAGCTGGGCGACGTCGTAGGTGAACGGCGCCTGCCCGGTGACCCCGGAGGCCGACGCCCCGGCGGCCCGCGCCGCCCGGGCGGCCGCGGCCCGGACGGCCGGCACCGCCCGTGCCGCCGCCGTGGCGGCCGGGTTCCCCGCCGCCAGCGACGTCGCGAACGAGATCGTGTACCCGTCCGCGCTCACGTACGAGCCGCTGGCCCGGTAGGACTCGTACGCGGCCAGCCCGGCCCGCGGGAGCCGGGCTGCCGCCGTCATCGCCCGGGGCGGGCCGTGGGTGGCGTACAACGCGGCGTACTGCGCCGGGGTCAGCGCGGTCCCGTTGGCGTCCAGCGGCCCGGACACCGCGGTGAACTGCG
>Ga0335081_10005109_pt1 | contig 20756 bp, 12 predicted proteins | sample Lox_Sample_35_FD_206713 | JGI IMG/M metagenome (GOLD analysis project Ga0335081, IMG submission 206713) | Soil microbial communities from Loxahatchee National Wildlife Refuge, Florida, United States - Lox_Sample_3.5 | ecosystem: Environmental > Terrestrial > Soil > Wetlands | place: USA... | reverse complement strand
GAGCCGAATGAGCCATCGCGTCCCGGCTCCCGCGATTTTGTTGCTGCACGCCGCGATTGTTTCAGGCGCTGGAATCAAGTGGCCGGACGACCGGCTTCTGCCGCAGTTTTCGGCACCCGCGCCGGTTATAGACTGCGTTGACGTCACTTCCGCCAGCAGTGCGGAGCAGGACTTGTTTGCGTCCCTCGAAGGCATCGTGAACCGGACGCAACCGCGGATCGCCTGCGTCAGCGATAAGTTCACTGAGGGCGCGTTCACCTGGCTGCAACTCGACAAATTGACTTACCGCCTGACCGACGGCTACGCAGACATCGCCAAATATCGGGCCAGCGTTACAGGCCTGGTCGTCACCGATCCCGGCCAACCCGACACGCTCAATCTGGCGACCACTCTCGCCGGATTGAACGACGAATTGATTTGCGCGCCCAGCCTGCTGACGATTTTGACGAATGCACCCTACAACCTTGAGATCAAAGACGACCTGCGTGGGCGTTTTCAGAGCAAATCTGAAACCTATCACTACCTTTGCTCCAATTGCTGGCCCCGTTGCACCCATCGCGTCATCGCCGGCATGGCCCCGGGTCTCCACGGCCACCTGCGTGACTATCTCGTAGCCGTGAAATCGGCGGTCGTCTGGCTGGACCCGAGATCGCCTGCGGACGCCGCAGCTCTGGCGCCGTTCCTCGCCGGCATGACGCCGGCGCACGGCGTCTTCATGGGCTGGTGGCCGGATGAGGAAGCGGGACTCAAGTGGATAGGGCACTACGGCGTGCCGGTGCTCGCCAGCGATTTCTTCGCCAACGGCTCGATCTATGCCGGAATTGTCGAACCGATTCATGCCCCGCCGATTCCGCCGCCATCGCCGCTCGAAAACAAGGTCTATGTTTCCATCTTTCTCAGCGATGGGGACAATGTGCAATACATGCAGCACCGGATGAAAAAGAACTGGGACGACCCGGCGCGGGGCAGCGTGCCCATCGGTTGGACCGTCAGCCCGCTGGCCGCCGATTTGGACCCCGCGATGTTGGATTACTACCGGCGCAGCGCCACGGCGAACGATTGCCTGGTGTCCGGTCCGTCGGGCGCTGGCTACGCGCGGCTCGATTTCTGGAATACCGCTCAACTGAGGGCTTTTACCGCGGCCACGGAACCTTACCTGCAACGCAGCGGGATTCGCGTCGTCACCGTCTGGCTGCGGGTGGCCGGCGCCATCGGAGATTCCTTTGCCGCGAATTGCCCCTCGTTGCTGGGGATTGTCAGCCACGAAGGCGGCAGCTTCGCCAAGGTTTACGGCCGGCTGCCGGCGATTGGCTTGATCGCTCACGCAAACTATTCCGGCAGCGTGTCGGAAATTGAAAAAGGCATCATCAAGGCCGAGAAAAATTGGGACGGCACAAAGCCGCTGTTCCTCGCTGTGCAGGGCGACGGCTGGTATGTCAGCCCTGCCGATTGCAGGACGATTGCTGCATCACTCGACACGAAGAAATTCATCGTGGTGCGCCCGGACCAGTTGTTCCTGCTGTATCAGCAATCACTCGGGAAAAGCGCGCTTGAAGCCGACCCGGAAGGGTGGGGCGACATCTTGCCGTCGCCGACGCTGGCCGGCTGGACACGCGTCGCCATCCCGGCCACGCATCTGCTTGGCCGCGCCCAGTGGCATCTGGATGACACCGGAAAGATTTTGATTTGCAACGGCGACGGCGGCCATGAAATGCTCCGCTATGACCGGGAACTGAGTGATTGCGTTGTTCACGTCGAATTTCGGTTCACGCCATCGTCCGATGCCAAAGGCAAGTACAATAGTGGTGTCTTTATCCGCACATCCGCCGACGGCACGATTTGGCACCAGGCGCAGGTCGCCAGCGTCGGCGGATTTTTGTTCGGCGACACCCCGGTGAACGGCCGGCTCAAACGGTTCCAAGTGCCCTTGAAGGAAAACCGCATGAAGCCGGCGGGCGAATGGAACACCATGGAAGTGACCGCCCGGGACAAAACGCTGGCCGTCTGGCTGAATGGCGCGGTGACTTCCGAGTTTTCAGGATGTGACGTTCCCAAAGGCTACATCGCGTTGGAAGCCGAAGGCCATCGTATCGAGTTCCGCGATTTGAAGTTGAAGGCAGTACCGGAATAAGGGCAAAAAGGGGCGTCCCGGTATTGACCAGATACCGGCGCAGCAGGAATCCGCCCCCACGCTCGGTGTGTTTGAATTCGAACACGCCGGTTGGCAGATAATCGTGAAGCGCGCCGCCAAAATGAACTGCAACCGGCATCAAAGTTGCGGACTGACGAAGGGGAGCATCTTACGGATTTTGGGATTTATTCGGGACTGGCGGCCATCTGGAATTCCAGAAACCGGCTGCCGAACAGTTGCGACTGTTTCAGGTAGGGAGTCGAGAGCGGACGTCCGTCCAGTTTGACGGATTTCACGTAGATGTTTTCCGGGGTTAGGTTGCGAGCCAAGATCGTCAGGGTGTGTTTCTTGGGGAAGGTAAGATGCACCGTTGCTCGGGGAAAGAATGGCCGCCCCAAAGCGTATTCGTCGGATGCGGGCGTGACGGGATAAAAGCCAAGGGCCGTGAAAATATACCATGCCGACATTTGTCCGCAGTCGTCGTTGCCGGTAATGCCGTCGGGAGTGTTGCGGTAATTCCTCTTCATCACGTCTGTGAGAATTCTCTGTCCTTTCCAAGGCTGGTTCACCCAGTCGTAGAGGTAGGGATAATGGTTCTCCGGCTCGTTGTCGTATGCGTAATGACCGCCGCTGAAATTTTCGTCCAGCCGGGCAATATAAGTGGAGCGGCCCATGAGTCGAATCAGCCCCGGCGCATCCTGCATCACGCAAAAGAGGTAAGTCCACGGACTGCCCTCGGTAAAGGCGTCGAATGTTTTCGGGTCGCCGTTGAAAAAGGCGCCGTCCGACAATCGCGCCTGCATGAAGCCGGTCGCGGGATTGAATACGTACCGGTAGTTCTGCGACCGCTTAAAGAAGAATTCGTAGTCGTTGGTCTTGCCAAGACCTTTGGCCACTTGGGCCACACAATAATCCTCAAAGGCGTCTTCCAGCGTGCGCGAGACTGATTCGGAGGTTTTGTCAGCGGGAATGTAGCCCAGTTTTTTGTAGTAGGTCAGCCCGCCGCGTGCTTCATAGGCGGTCCACTCGGCGCGGTCCTGCCAGCGGTTATGTTCGTCGCCGTCCGGCGGTGTCATGGCGTCCTTGTAAATGGCGGCATAGACCTGGTTCACATTGTAATCGCGAAAGCCTTTGACGAAGGCGTCAGCGATAATGGCGTCCGCCGGCGTGCCAATCATGATGTTGCTGTAAGTGGGATTGGGCCATTTGGGAATCCAGCCGCCCTCATCATACATTTGCACCAATGCTTGAATCATGGGCGAAACCTCCTGTGGATCAATCAAGGTCAACAACGGATGCAGCGCGCGAAACGTGTCCCACATGGAATAGTCGTTGTAGGAAACCCCGGCGTGGATTGTTCCGTCAAACGCGCTGTAATAATGGCCAGACTCGTCAAACCGCCGTGGGAACAGCAGCGAATGATACATCGCGGTGTAAAAGATCGTCTCCTGATCCGGCGTCCCGCCTTCCACCTGGATGCGGTTCAGAAGGTGATTCCATTCCCGCTTGGTCCGACTGGCCACGCGCTCGAAATTCCAACCGGGGATTTCGCGGCGCAGATTTTCCCGCGCCTGGTCGAGGCTGATGAAGGATGAGCCAATCCGCACCGTGACGGTTTCGTTCTTGTTCGCTGGAAAAGTCGCAAACGCGCCGATGCGTTCACCGGACCATTCGCCCTGGTGGTCGAAGATTCGAAGAGCATTCGGGCTGGCATTGCTGTTCCCTGTCGCCGGAGCTTCCCAGGTGGCGAAGGAAGCGAACGGTCTCTCGAACTGGATGACGAACCAGCCGTGGAAGTTCTTTAATTCCGGCCCCATGTGCCGGCCGGCCCACAAGTTGTGCCGGCCGGAGTTGTAGCCGTCAATTTCACGGCGGTCGGCGGAAACTTCCACCCGGCCTTCGTAACCGGGCACGCGGCTCATTTCGATGAACAGGTGCGATGCGGCGGCTGCCGGAAAGGTGAATCGGAAGAGCGCGCAACGGGCGGAAGCCGTCATTTCCACGCGAATTCTTTCAGGTGGCTGGCGGCGGGCATGTTGCAGTTGAACCGAGTAATAGTATGGCTTTGAAATTTCGCTGCCCGGCACAATTTCCATCCCACGTTCCCCCGGGCGGATGTGCCGCACGCCTGATTCGGGCATGAGCGTCAGGAACCCGTAGTCGCCCATCCAAACAGTCGGTTGGTGCGTTCCCATGAAACCGATGACGGTTCGCTGTTCGTGGCGATACGGCAGGCGGCTGATCCCGTTTTCCTGGGTCATCGGTGTCCAATCCGTCATGCCATGCGGTGGGGTGACCCATGGGCAAACGCCACCGTAATTTGCCGTTCCCGCCGGACCGGTGGTGCCAATGATTGGATTGACCTTGTCCACCGGATCCAGTGCGGCCACCGCAAGGAACGCTGTCTGCAGCCACGCCAGAATCGAAGCTGTAGTCCTGCTCATAGGTTTGGTTTTGCGGCAACTGCCGCAGCATGGTTCCAAATCATCCCGGCCAACAGGACTGGACCACTGCCGCATTGGCCGCCTTCACTGTTAGATAATCGCCGTTTGTGTCCGGCGGAAGATTGGAGGTTTCAAAGCTCAACCCGATGAAGCTGTCCGGGATGGCTGCCCCGCGCGTTTTCGTATCAATGGCCATAGTGATTTGCGATTGCGCCTGAGCCGCGACCGGCAAAAGCGCCCAGGCGCAGAGCCAAAGAACTCTCGTTGTGTTCACGCGTCGTCTTCGACTCCGGCCTCATCCAGACACCAACCGGCCGGGCGGGCTCGGTCCCAGGCGCGCCGCCGCCGCCGGTGCGTCAAGTCAACCTGCCTCGCGTTCTCGAAGTATGCGAAACCGTGGGAGCACTGTCATTGAAAGTTTGCGTTTCTTTCATTGAGGTTTTGCGGCATCCCGGGTAGTTTGAACCGGTTCGCGAATCGGCCCCTGCGAAACCGGCCTTCGTTTCGCGTCCATGAAAAAAAATCCGAATGTTCGCCGTAGAAAGCTCGTGCGGCCCCGCCGGCGGCAGGTGGCCGTCTTGATTGATTTTTCGCGCTCTTACGGCCGCGGGCTTTTGTCAGGCGTGGCGAAATTCGTGCGTGAGCACCACGAATGGTCGGTGCAGAGCGAGGAATGGCGGTGGATTGATGCGACGCCGGCGTGGTTTAAGAACTGGAAGGGCGACGGCGCCATTGCCTGGGTGGAAACGCCGGAGCTGGCCGCGATCATCCGTGCGCTCGGCGTGCCCACGGTGGACGTGCGGGGTTCAGTGCCCGACTGTGGATTGCCGCTCATTGCCACCGAGAACGAAACCGTGACCGAGTTGGTGGCGGACCACCTCATGCAGCGCGGCTTCCGCCAGTACGCCTTCTGCGGCTTTGTCGGCGCCAACTACTCTGACCAGCGCAGCCGCTTGTTTCAAGCGCACCTGGCTCGCTCCGGCCTGAGCTGTTCAATCTACAGCCCGCCGGAAACCTCCCGCGACGCACAAGTCATTGAACTGGAAAAGCGCGGTCTGCTCTTCCAGGACCACTTGGCGCGCTGGCTCAAATCGCTGCCCAAGCCCGTCGGCATCATGGCCTGCAACGATATCCGGGGCCATCAGGTGACGAACGCCTGCCGCCGGCTGGACCTGACCGTGCCGGAGGAGGTTGCCGTCGTCGGCGTGGACAACGACGAAATCTTTTGCGAACTATCCGACCCGCCCCTCACCAGCGTGGCGCAGGACACTTTGCGCATTGGCTACGAAGCTGCGGCCCTGCTGGAGCGGATGATGGATGGGGGCAAGCCGCCCAGCCGGCCCGTCCTGATTCCGCCGCTGGGCATCATCACCCGCCGGTCCTCGGACGTGCTGGCGATGAGTGACCGCCAACTGGCTGCCGGGGCCCGTTTCCTCCGGGAGCACCTGTTCGAGGCCATTACCACCAACGATATGGCGCGGGTAGCGGGGATGTCCCGGCGCGTTTTCGAGCGGCGTTTTGTCGCGCAAGTCGGACGCTCGCCCAAAGCGGAGGTGTTGCGGTTGCGCCTCGAACGGGTCAAGGATTTGCTGGTGGACACAGATTGGAATCTGGCGCAAATCGCCGAGCGTACTGGTTTCAAATATAGCGAATATCTGCACACCGTGTTCAGCCAGAAAATCGGCATGACGCCGGGGCGCTTCCGCCGCAATCGAAAATTGGAACGCGCCAGCCGGTTCGCGTTCCCGAACCACCACGACAAGAACTGAAGAATTTCGTGTTCGGAACGGCGGCAGGCGGCGTTTGCCAGGTGCCCGGCCCCCAAAGGCAAAACCATGCTTGCGTACTCCGCACCGCAGTCGCCGTTTCACATCCACACATTCAGGCCCCTGAGCAGCGCGGCCAGAGCATGGAGAATTCCATCGCTCAATGGTTGAAACAGCAGCCACGGCCGCTGGCACTGCTCGCTTGCAACGACGTGCATAGGTTGATCCTGGCACGCGCGGCTGCGCCGCCCCGCCAAGGTGGGAGTGCCAGGATTCGCCAAATCAGAGATGATTCAGGTGAATCATCTTGTCGCCCGGCTTGGGGACGGTAAATTAAAGCGAGTCAAGCATTCATGAACCGCTGGAAGACGACTATTCTGTTTTTGATTGTGATGAATGGGCTGACGTGGGCGTGGGCGCTTCCGACCTTTGAACCCTTTGCCAATGCCACGGCCAACGGCGGCACCGCCTACGCGAACGGCGCCCCTTTGGCACATCAAACCGATGCCACGGGCGAAATCTGGGCACAGTGGAACGGCGGCAATATGGCGTACACCGTGATTTGCACGAACACGGGTCTGAGTTATGGCGGCTTTCCTGCCGGTTTTCCATCTCCCTCCACAACGAATGCGGTGTATCTTCCGGGCCAGGTGAATTTGGCCGGCGGCGCCGGCGGGTTGAGCGCAGCGCTGACCTTTTCCAAGGCCATCGGAGCCGACACAAACAATTTCACGACCAATGCAATCTATGCGTCGTTCTTGATGAAGGTGCCCAACCTGGGCAACTTGAGCAGCGGTTCAATTTATTTTGCCGGTTTTGGCACCAGCACCGGGGACCAAACATTCACTTTGCCGCCCAGCGCGATGAAGATCTTTTTGCAGGGAAACTCGGCGACCGCGGGGCAATCCACGAGCTATGCCATCGGCGTGGCCAACAACGCGGGGGGCAGTTCGGCGGCTTTTGACGGCGGAGGCCACACCAGCAATGATGTTTTGTTCGTGGTGGTGGAGTATGAATTTGGGATCAACGGCAACCCGGACGTGGCCCGGTTATGGGTCAATCCCGACAGCGCGAGTTTCGGGTCGGTGGTTCCGCCGCCAACCGCCGCCAGCACCAACATTTATGTGACGGTCCCCGCCAACCAGATCAGCCAGGCCGCCGATTTCTATTTGCTGGCGCGCAGCGGCGGCACCTTGTGGGGCGGGCTGTTGGTAAGCGACCTGCGTCTCGGCGAGAGTTGGAGCTACGTGACCGGAGGCCCGGAAATCACGCCGCTGCCCGGTCCGATTCTTTCAATGGCGGAGTCGGGAGGGAATTTTATTTTGAGCAGCAGGACCGGCGCGGCGGGCGCCACGAACATTCTGTTGAACACCACGAACGTTGGCTTGCCCCTGGCCAACTGGGGATTGCTGGCGACCAGTGTGGCCGATGAGGGCGGCCATGTCAGTTTCACCAATTCCAAGCAGGCGGTTCCGAACCAATTTTATGCGTTGAAGCTGGAAACTGGAGGTCAAGGTCCGCGCGCGGAAGGCATAGATTCCGATTTCCGGGCCACTGGCACCTTTGACTGGAACGCCGTGGCGGCCGCCGGAATACAATTTGTCTGCATGAAAGCTACCTGGGCGCCCAACGGGGTGGACAACACCGCCTGGTGGACCAACAGCGTCTTCCCCGGCAAATATCCAGCCGTTCAAGCTGCCGGTCTTTATACCATCGCTTACCATCGCTGCAATCCTTCTTTGAGCGCCAGTCAGGGCGGCACTCCGCAATTTCAAGCCCAATGGTTCTGGAACTGGGCCGGCCCCTATATTCAAGCCGGCGGTTACAACCTCAGCCCGGCGCTCGATTTGGAAGACGGTCTGTTGCCGGTTGGCAGCACCGGCTATACGGGAGACAGCGGCAACGTATCACTGGCAACCTGGTGCAATGAGTGGTATGCGGACCTGGCGCAATTGGCTGCGGCGGATGGAGTCCAAATCCAGCAAATCATTTACGTCAACGCCGGTTCCTCCTGCCGTTTGAATGATGGCGGCCCCATCGGCGGTTATTCCTGGATTGCCTGGACCAACTGTGCGTATCCCTATGGTTCCGGCAAGGAGCAGATCGGCACCCCATGGTGCACGGGCACAGGTTGCCAAGTTTGGGGCACGGGCGCATGGAACATCTGGCAATGGGCCTGGCCCAGCGAGACGCCGGTGGGTCACAATCTTCCCGGCCTGCCCGAACGCGTGGATCAAAACGTTTACAACGGCACCTCGGCCGACATGGTCAGGATCCTGGGAACCAGCGCCGTTTCCCCTTCAGCGGCCAGCAAAGGCCTCAAACCGTAGCGTGGCAGCATCCGGTGATGAAGATATTGCCAAAAGTTTAGCCGCCCGGTTGAAGGGCCTTCAAATAATCGCCCCTGCCGATGACGACGGACGCCTTCCGCGCGTGGCCAGCCGAACTATTGGCCGACGCGCATCGGCGTGGGCAAAAAGTGTTTGTGTTTACCGTCAACCGGCCGGCCGAAATCGCCTCGTTGGCAGCGCCGGGCGCGGATGGCGTGTTCACGGATTATCCCGACCGGGTCGTGACTTTTCAGCGCGAGCAAAGCAAAATCGTTCGGTGAACCGCGAGGCATTTCTTCAAACCATCATTACTCGTCGTGAAGGATGGGACATTGCCGTGATTGGCGGCGGCGCGACCGGCGCGGGCATCGCCGTGGACGCGGCGTCACGCGGTTACCGCGTGGTACTGCTCGAACAAAGTGATTTTGGCAAAGGCACGTCGAGCCGCTCGACGAAACTGGTCCATGGTGGTGTGCGTTATCTGCAACAGGGGAACATCCCGCTGGTCATGGAAGCGTTGAAGGAACGCGGGCTGTTGCTTCAGAATGCGCCCCACCTTGTGCGCAACCTGGAATTTGTCGTGCCGAATTATCAGTGGTGGGAAGCGCCGTTCTACGGCATCGGCCTGAAAATGTATGACCTGCTCGCCGGCAAGCACGGATTCGGCCCGTCGAAAATTCTGTCACATGACGAAGTGTTAAGGCGCATTCCGGGCCTGGAGCCGGACGGCTTGCGCGGAGGGGTGGTTTATCACGATGGCCAGTTTGACGACAGCCGGCTGCTGATCAACCTGCTCCAGACTGCCGTCGAACAAAGAGCCTTGGTGTTGAACTACGCGCGGGTGACGGGTTTGGTCAAGGATGCAAAGGGTTTGGTCATGGGCCTCACATTTCGGGATGAAGAAAGCGGTCGCGTATACACCTTCGGCACGCGGTGCATCATCAACGCGACCGGCCCATTCTGCGACCAGCTACGCCGTCTGGACGACAAGACCGCCTCACCGATGATTGCGCCCAGCCAGGGTGTGCATCTCGTTTTGCCCCGCGAATTTCTGCCGGGCGATGCAGCCATCATGGCGCCCCACACGCGCGATGGCCGGGTAATGTTCGCCGTTCCGTGGAATGGTCATGTGGTCGTGGGCACGACGGACACGCCGGTGCCCGCGGCTTCTCTCGAGCCCCAGCCGCAGGAGCAAGAGGTGGATTTTATCCTTCATACTGCGAGCCGATACATGGCCAAAAGTCCGGCGCGCACTGACATCTTGAGCGTGTTCGCCGGCATTCGTCCGCTGGTCAAGGCCAAATCCGCTTCTGCCACCGCGGAGCTTTCCCGCGATCACACGATTCAAGTTTCCGGCTCCGGCCTATTGACGATTGCGGGCGGCAAATGGACGACTTACCGGAAAATGGCCGAAGATGCCGTGAATCGCGCCGCCGAGTTGGCATCATTGCCGGGAGAACCCTGCCTCACGCAGTTTTTGCCGGTGCATGGCTTTCTGGAACCACCAGGCAATCATGGTCCGCTGGCCAATTACGGTTCGGATGCTGAACTCATTGCCAGGCTCATCCGCGAACAACCCGGCCTGGCAGCGCCACTGCACGAGTCCTTGCCCGTTTGCGGCGCACACATCGTGTGGGCTGTTCGTCACGAAATGGCCCGGACACTGGACGATGTGCTGGCCCGCCGCACCCGGGCGCTGTTCCTCAACGCTCGAGCCGCGCTGGCCATGGCCCCCGCCGCGGCGCGTCTGCTGGCGATCGAACTGGGCCATGATGAAAATTGGCAAAGGCTCCAGCTTGCGGCCTTCAAGGAGATTGCCGCCGGATTTCTTCCGACCTTCCTGTCGCGCTAACGGCTGGAGGTCAGTCTCTTAACCAACTTTTTGCTCGTTCCACCGCCTTATGCCAGTTGCGCTTCAATTCGGTCACCGTTGCAGCGGCCATCGCTGGGTGGAATTCCCGATCCTTCTGCCATTGCGTTTGGAGTTCGGCCACGTTGTTCCAGAACCCCACCGCCAGACCGGCCAGATAAGCTGCGCCGAGCGCTGTCGTTTCACGAACCTTGGGCCGCACCAATGGTATGCCTAAGATGTCGGATTGGAATTGCATGAGGAGATCATCGCTCGTTGCGCCGCCGTCCACGCGAAGCTCCTTCACCAAAATGCCCGAATCCGCTTCCATCGCTTCAAGCACGTCACCCGCCTGGTAGGCGATACTCTCCAGCGCTGCGCGGGCGATGTGCCCCGCCGTCGTCCCGCGCGTGATGCCGGCGATCATTCCGCGCGCGGACGGGTCCCAATGCGGCGCGCCCAACCCGGCAAACGCCGGCACGAGAAAAACACCGCCGTTGTCCCTGACCGTCGCGGCAAGTTGTTCGACCTCGGCTGACGTGCGGATGATGCCTAATCCATCGCGCAACCATTGAACCACCGCGCCGGCGATGAAGATGCTGCCTTCAAGCGCGTAGGTAACCTTGCCGCCCATCTGCCAGGCGATGGTCGTGAGCAGATTGTTTTTGGCAACGACCGGCCGATCGCCGGTATTGAGCACCATGAACGCGCCGGTGCCGTAGGTGTTTTTCAACATGCCAGGCTGGAGGCACATCTGGCCAAACAGCGCTGCTTGCTGATCGCCGACAATGCCGGCGACGGGCACCCGCGCGTGGAAGAGACCTGCCGCCGTTTCGGCGCAGCGTTCACTGGAGCCGCGCACTTCGGGTAACAGCGGCCGGGGAATGTTGAACAATTTGAGCAAGTCGTCATCCCATTGGCGGGTGTGGATGTTGTAAAGCAGCGTGCGGCTGGCGTTGCTGACGTCTGTGACGTGGGTTGTTCCGCCGGTCAGCCTCCAAACCAGCCAGGAATCCACGGTGCCAAACGCGAGTTTGCCGGCTTGCGCCTGTTGTCGCACGCCGCGAACATGATCCAGAATCCATTTCAGCTTCGTGCCGGAAAAGTAGGGATCGAGCACCAAACCGGTCTTTTGCCGGATCATCGGTTCCACGCCATCTCTTTTGAGCGCGTCGCACAGTTCAGCCGTACGGCGGTCCTGCCAGACAATGGCCCGGCAAACTGGCTCGCCCGTTTCACGGTCCCAAACCGCGACCGTTTCCCGCTGGTTCGCAATGCCGATGGCCGCAATCTGATTGAAGTCCACGCCCGCTTTGATCACGCATTCGGTCATGACGCCCGCCTGCGTGGACCAGATCTCATTGGCGTCGTGCTCGACCCAACCAGGTTGCGGAAAATGCTGGGTGAATTCGCGCTGGGCGGCGGCTTTGATGCCGCCAGCCACATCAAAGAGAACGGCGCGTGAACTGGTTGTCCCCTGATCAATGGCCAGAATGAATCGGTTCATGCCAAGTTGAAGCGTCAATGGATTGGTCTGGTCAGTCCCGGTTGGAGCACCAAGATTGTATCGTTGAAGCAGTCGCGATGTTTCGGCGCGACGCGCAGGGACATCGAAAGAAACGGCACATAGGTCCTTGCGATCTTGGTCTCAGTTGCGACAGTGTCGTTTCAGATCACTCGATCAGCCCTGCCTTCCCTTCGGAACCGCAGGCGCGGATGATGTCCTTGATATCTTCCTTGAGCCGGTCCTTCGCCGCGCGCGCGATGCGCCAGTCGTGATGCTCATGGTCGAGGGTCTCGGTCAGTTCGTTGTAATAGCGGATGAAATTCATCCGCAGCCCTTCGCCGAAATTGATTTTCGTCATGCCGGCCTTCACCAGCCGGGTGATGTCCGGCATCGAAATCCCACAGGTGCCGTGCTGAACCAGCGGCATCTTGACCGCCTTGCGGATTTTCGGAATCAACTCGAAATCCATCCCGTGCTGTTCCTTGAAAATGCCGTGCATGCTGCCGTCGGCCACCGCGAGCAAATCCACGTCCACCTGCGACGCAAATTCTTTTGCCTCCGCAACGCTGGTGGTAGCCGGGCGGTGCTTCGCGCCGTCCGCGCTTTTGACGATGTGGCCGATTTCGGCCTCGACGCTGATGCCTAGTGGCCGGACGAGGTCTATGATTTGCTGTGTGCCGCGGACATTTTTTTCGAGGGGTTTGTCGGCATAGTCAATCATCACATGGGTGAACCCGGCCCGCACGGCGCGCATGATGGATTGCGGGGTTTTGCCATGGTCCAGTGCGATGGCCATCGGCATGGTGGTGTCGGCGGCGAGAAATTTGATCACCGCGCCGGCCCAATCGTAGGCCCGGTATTCGAGGTTAGGCTCGTATTCGGCGATGATGAGCGGCGACTGCAATTCTTCGCACGCTTCGAGAATCGCGCGGGCGATATCGTAGCTGCCGCCGTTGTTGTTGAGCGCGGGCACGCCAAAGCCTTTGGCCGCGGCCACGTCGCAGATTTGTTTTGCGTTGAGGAGTTTCATAGTGGTTCAGGTGGTTTGTTGTTGGTAAATTGATTTTGCTCACGGCGCCGTGCCCGCCTCATCCAAAGGCAACCCTGACTCCAGCATTAACGGATTGTCGCAGCCTGGACCCGCCTCATTGCTAACTTCTTCCAGCGAACGTTTGTTGGCTTCGACCCCTTTGAGGCACCAGAGCAATGCCGCCACCGGGCCCGGCAAGGCCATCGCCGTGAGCGTCAATAATGCCAGGCGTGGACCGGGGGCCAGCGAGAGCAAAAGCGGCGCGGTGAAGGCGCCCACCCGGCCGGCGGCCACGGAAATGCCCAGGCCAGTGGCGCGATGACGGACCGGCAGAATTTCCGAAGTGACGACATAAGACGAGTTCGAGGCGCCGATCAGACAAAATTGCACGAAGGCATAGCTAAATAACACTGCGCTTGGCGTGGCGGCGAAATAGAGAACCATCAAGCCGGTCGTGGCCAGCGTGTATCCGGCAAACACCGTGCCCTTGCGCCCCCAAGTGTCCAGCAAAACTGCCGCCAGCAACGAGCCGCCCAGCGCGCCCAGGCTGCCGGCAAAATAAAAAAATGGCATCCGTTCGGCGGGAACGTTGACGTGCGGCAGGATGACCACGCTCAATAACGCCATCATGCCATAGACCACCGAAGCCTGGCCAAAATTCAGCGAGCAGGCCAGCGCCAGCCGCCAGCGATAGCGCGAAAATAATTCCTTGATCCGCTCAACGGGACTGGCCGGTTCGTTGCCAACGCAGAACTGCGCCGCCACCGGCTCCAACACGATGCCTTTCTTGGCCGCGACGGAGTTTTCCACCCCGCCGACAATTTCTTCCGCTTCGTCGCCTCGTCCGTGCGCGACCAGCCAGCGCGGCGATTCCGGAATGGCGTAACGCACCCAAAGTCCCACCACAGCCAGGACCGCGCCCACGCCAAATCCCAGGCGCCAGCCCACGTCGGCGGAAAAATGATTCAGAAAGAAATCGGCGGCCAGGGCGGACAAGATGCCGCCCACCGGGAAGCCCGCGAGAATCAGGGCGCTGGTTTTGCCCCGGTGCTTCTTGGGGATAAATTCCACCATCGCCGCCGTGACGGCCGAATACTCGCCGCCCACGCCCAATGCCGCCAGAAATCGAAACGCCAGCAGGGAATGAAAATTCCAAGAAAGGGCCGTCGCCACGCTGAACAAGGCATACCAGACCAGCGTGAAGATGAACATTTTCTTTCGGCCCTTGCGGTCCGAATAATAACCGAACAGGATGGCGCCGACCGCCATTCCTAGAACCCAGGAACTGACCAGATCAAAACCCTGCACTTTGGACAGGTGCCACACCTGCCTGACCTGGCCGAGCACGCTGCCGATGATGTTCGTCTCAAAGGCGTCGAGCATCCAGCCCAAGCCCAACGCAATCGTCACCACCGTGTGAAACCGGCCCCACGGCAGCCGGTCCAGCCGCGTCGTCAGGTTGGTTTTCAAATGGGTTCCGATGGAATCGGCGGGCGGTTTCATGCGGTGGATGGCTCTTTCATGGCAATTGGAATCAGAGCGGTGATATACCTGTGACCGTGGGGTTATGTTCCGGCGACAACGGGTTGCGGCCCGGGTGCCCCGCCCATGGCCGCGCCCTCAACCGCTTGGCGCTCGCGCGTCATCGCTTCAGCGACTTCCTCGAAGGTGCGCGGGCTGGGCGGCGTCAGCAAGCTGACCACGACCTGCACCACCGCGCCCGCCAGCGTGGCGGGCAGCGTCGGGTTGCTCATTATGTTGAGCGCGAGGATTGCGATGGAAACCAGCGGCGTCACGGCCAGCGCTGTCAGCGCGCCCTGCCACGTCGCACGCTTCCAAAACCGGCCGAGCAAAATGATCACGCCCAGCCCGCTCATCGTCAGCGGCAGAAATTTGATCACGAAGCCGACGATGCTCCCTGTGTGGAGGCCCAGCGCGGTGGAAAGGATGAAGGCGAACACCAAAGCCCATCGGGCCGCGGCCACAGGCCGGGCGGGATAGCGGCCGGTGGCCAAGGGAAAAATGTGCCGCACGAAGAACGTGCCGGCGGCAGCGGCGTTCGCGTTTGCCGAGGACGACATGCCCGACACCATGGCGACCACCACGAACGCCGCGAGCCAGGCCGACAGTTGATTCATCACCAGCCAAGGGAGCGCCTGGTCCGGCACGGGCAGATGCTGGTTGATGTGAAACGCATACATCCCGGTGATGCCAATCGCGAGAGAAAATACCATCACCGCCAGCCCCGAAACCACCATGCTCCATTTCGCGCCGCTTTCGGTATGGGCGCTATACATCGTCAACCGCCGGCCCGGATCGGCAATCGGATTCAACGTCAGCACCAGGATCAGGCTGAAAATGTTCCAGCCGCCAAGCGATGCCGCGCCCAGAAACGAAAAATAATCCGCTGGCACCGTTTGGCGCAGGCCCGCCAGCCCGCCGACCTCTTTCAACGCGGAATGAATGAGAAAACCAAAGCCGCAGAAGAGAATGATGGTTTGGAGCACGTCGGTGTAAACCACAGCCTTCAGCCCGCCGGGAATGGAAATAATCGCCTTGGCAAAACCCGCCAGCACCACGCACAATTTCGGGTCCAGCCCCGTGACCGCGCCCAATACGGCGGCGCCGCCCATGATCTGGACCGTCAGCCAGCATAGTTGCGACAGGAACAAGGTGATGTTGGAAAACTCCACGACGTAGCGATTGCCATTGTAATAGCAAGCGACCTCCTCGCTCAACGTCATGAACTTGTAGCGGCGCATTTTCGCAAACCACAGTCCCGTCAGCAAGGTGCCCAGTCCCAGTCCGATCGGATAGGCGCATCCGCCCCAGCCATGTTTGTAAGCCAGGCCCGACCCGCCGACGATTACCCCGGTGCCGATGCAGGTGCCGGTGATGGTGCCGATCAAAGCCCAAATCGGCAGCCCGCGTCCGGCCACGAGATAATCGGTGGGCTTCCGGACACGCGACATCATAAAGAACGAAACGAGCGTCGTAACCACGACGTAAACGAGCAGCCCGATGGCGATGGCGATGCGGGTTTCCATTTAATGAGGCGCTGAAGCGTCAAAGCGTTGAAGTGTTAAAGTGAACATTGCACCCGCCGCTTCAACGCTGTAACCCTTCAATCCTTCAACAGAGTGCACGGCTCAAATCACCTCCATGTTCAGCGCCCGCGCCAGCCGCCTCAAAAAGGCCGCGCGGTGGCCTTGCACTACGGCGACATGATGCGGCATGCCGGCGTGGCAAAAGTCCTCGAACCACTCTCGCGGGTCGCAGCTCATTTTCGCCAAAGCGTTCGTCGCCATCAAATGGCGTCGCGGCTTGATCGTCTCGCCTTCGCGCACGGTCAGGAGATATTTCCCATCACAACGCCAGAAGCGGTAAACTGTAATCGGCATGTCCGCGCGAATCGTCGCTTCGAGGACCGCCGGCTTTTTGATGTTGAAATGCCTGGCGATGCGCGGACCGCCGGGTTTTCCCACCGGCTCGCACAGTGAAACGGGCGCGGCGCCGCCGTGCCAGAGGGTTATCGTCTTCTCGTCGTGTTCCAGCCAGTCGGACAAGTAGCAACGGCCCAAGCCAAGGCTTTCGCCCAGCCACGCGCACAACGCGCCGTCCGCGTCGCCTTCAATGCCGATGGCGCCGCCTTCATCCGCGAGCCGCGCGACGCCGAAATACGGCCATTGGCCGAAAACATTCGGCATCTCCGGCCATTCGCGAATCGTCAGCGCGTCTAAACGTTCGTTGTCGAAAAAATGCTTCATGGCCAGATACAAACGCGACGCCATCGGCAAATCGTCATCGGTCGTGTCCTTGTGCGGATAGCCAAGCGCCTTCACCTTAGCCACGTCCGCGGCAACAGCTTCGTTGCTCAATTCGTTCACGACGTTGCCAAATTCAACCAGGCTGAACGTCTGAACCTGCGCGCCCGTGCCGCGATGAATCACAAACGGATCGGCGCTCATGGCAAAATAACCCGGCGCTTGCCCGCCGATGACACCGAGACGAACCGTCTTCAACCGTCGCACGGTGGCGGCGAGGCGAACGGCTTCAGAAAATCTCCGTTGTGTTTCAGCAGTGTCGGGGTCGCCATAAACCAGTTCAAAGGCGTGCGCCATCTGCCGCAGGACCGACGCCCAGCAATGCGCGCCCACGAGCGAACACGAACTGATCATGTCGCCGTCCGGCTTTTCTGGTGTCGCCCAAAGGATCAGTGGATGCGGCCAAAGCTGGGCCAGGGTCGGCGCGAGGCGACCGTCGCCCATCGTGGTTTGCAGCACCACAATCGCGTCCACTTTCTGCGCATCGCATTGCGCCATAACCCGGCGCAGCGAGGCGTCGTCAATCGCCTTTTCCGAAGACTCGAACAGGTTGAACCCGGTCTTGGGCAGCCACGCACAGACGCGTGCTTCCATTTGTTTGCCCCATTCCATGTCGAAGCCGGGGCGGCGGCGGCCCAGAAATACAATCCCAACTTTGATCGTGCCAGGTGACAATTTCATGTGAGTGGAGGTTTTTGGATTCTTGGATAGTCTTGTTGCATTCGGTAATCCTGAGTTAGTCGGTCAGCCAGGCGGGTTTTGGGAGCCGCACTGAAGGCAAGCTGTCTGCCCTTGCCGGTCCATTAGCCGAAACCTGAAAACCGGTCATGACCGGCAGCCGCAACGCGTAATGGCAGCTTTTGTTCACGTTGAATTGGGGTGTTGTTTCAGATTCAAGATCGCCTCCACAGCCGACACCGCCGCCGCCATCGAATGGCAATCAACTTTCCCGGGCAAATCGTGCAATTCCCACCTCTCAATCAGTTCAACACTCCGCCCGGGCGCCAGCATCGTCAGAGGTCCCAAGCTTTCCAACTCAAGCATTTTGCCGTTGGAAAACATTTCAAAGTTGCATCCGTAGTCCGGATACATTGCTTCCGGTTGCCAGGGAAAGCGTTTGACAAACAGAACGTGGTCAACCAAATAACCACACCAGCCAGGTTGGTGCGCCAGGCCAATTTTTGTCGGCCCGCCAGATGGGTCCTGCCGCAACAAAAAATATTCCCTGCCGAAATGCCAGCGTGGATCGCTCAGGTCCGTGTAAGGCCAGAGCACCAGATTGCGGTTGGGCAACAGGTCGCGCGGATGCTGTCCCATCACCGGCTGCGGCACCACCGCCATCCCGCCAGGCGTCATCACCGTCAACGCCCACGGTGCAATCCGAGCGGGTGTTGAACCAATCCGGGTCACCCGATGCGACACGGTCACTCCGCAGCCCGTGGCGTCCAGCGCGATTCCGATCTGCTTTTGAAAGCCGTAAATCGTTTCCGGTGGCGGACGCAATCCTGCCTGCAACCGGCCCAGTTGCTCCCACACCACCGCCGAGTTGTCGGGGAAATAAGTTTCTTGCGCATGTTCCGGGGCAATCCACAGCCGGTGACCGCCACGATTGCGCCACGACGCTTCGCCGGTCTTCCCCGCCTGATCCTCATATATCTTGAACGGATTGAATCCGCCGATTTTCCGATAGGCCAGAATCCGTGGGCCAACATCCAGCGTCGCAATCAATTCCACTGAACCATTGGCAAGGCGGAGATTGTTTTGCCAGCCAGCGAAAGGCACGATGGAAATTCCCGGCATTGAAACATCCGTTATCCCTGCCTTGACGGCGGAGGTTTCGTTTGCTTTTTGATCACTGACCGTGCTCATCACGCGATTGAAACATGTTTGGTTTCCAAAAACGCGTCCAGGCCTTCGACGCCGAGTTCACGGCCCCAACCGCTTTGCTTGACGCCGCCAAATGGGCAGTTGCTGGTCGTCGGCACGCTGTCGTTAATCCCGAGCGTGCCGGCCTCCAGCAATTCCATCAGCCGGAGCGACCGCTTCAGATCCCGCGTGAATGCGTAGGCGCTCAAGCCAAACGGCGAAGCGTTCGCACGCTCAATCGCCTCGTCATCCGAATCAAACGGAACAACCGGTGCGACCGGTGCGAATGTTTCCTCGCTCATGCACACAGCGCCCTCGGGCACGTCGGCGAGCACGGTGGGTTCGAGAAAAAAACCTTTGCGCCCGATGCGTTTTCCGCCGCACAACAAGCGCGCGCCGCGTTGGGTGGCGTCGTGAATGTGCGCCAATGCCTTTTTCAAACCTTCTTCATTGATCAGCGGGCCAACCGACACGCCGTCTTCCAAGCCGTCGCCGGTTTTCAGCCCGCAGGTTTTTTTGACAAATTTTTCCAGGAATTTTTCGTAGATTCCGCGCTGGACGAAGATGCGATTGGACGCGATGCACGATTGGCCGGTGTTCCTGAACTTGGTGATCATCGCGCCCTCGACCGCCACCTCCAGGTCGGCGTCGTCAAAAACCAGGACCGGCGCATGACCGCCGAGTTCCAGCGAGAGCGGCTTGACCTGGTCTGCCGCGCCGCGAATCAATTCCTTGCCCACTTCTGTCGAACCGGTGAACGAGATTTTGCGGCAGAGCGGATTGTCCAAAAATTCCTGCGCGATTTCCCGCGCGGAACCGGCGACGAGTTGGAAAACGCCTTTGGACAACTTGGCCGCCTCGACGCACTCGGCCAGCAACACCGCGCAAACGGGCGTGGCGCTCGCCGGTTTCGCGATCACCGTGTTGCCAGCCGCCAGCGCTGGCGCAATCTTGCGCAACAACAACACGAGCGGAAAATTCCATGGGCCAATGGCGGCGACCACGCCCATGGGTGTTTTGACGACGAGATGGCGTTTGCCATCGGTCTGGTGCGGTACAATGCGGCCATAGGCGCGGCGCGCTTCCTCGGCGAACCAGCGGAGATGATCCACCGACATGCCGACTTCACCGACGCTTTGCGCGAGGGGCTTGCCGTTTTCCAGTGTGATGGCGCGGGCGATTTCATCGCGCCGTTTCTCGATTTCATCGGCAATTTTGTTCAGGTAAACGCCGCGGGCCTTGCCAGTGAGCGCGCGCCAGGCCGGAAACGCCGCGTGCGCGTCCTTGACGGCCTGCGCGACAGCAGGGCGCTCCACCGTGCAAACTTCGGCAATGACTTCAGTGGTGGACGGATTGACAACGCGAATGGTTTTCTTCGAGTGAACCCACTGGCCGTTGAGGTAAAGCGGATACGTTTTCATCAAAACAAAATAATTTGGGGGAGCGTACGCGTCTCGCGTGCGGCAGTTGACGCCGCGTCCAGCACGCCCGCGTGCGCCTTCGCGGGTGGAGACGACCCGCGGTGGCGCGCATCGCGCCCTACCGCAGCGGCGCGGCCAGGCAAGCGCGCGCGCGCGTGTGCTCCCCATTTTTGAATGCACCGTTCCGCGCTCACGGTTTCGGCACTTTCTTCCAGTCGTTCAGAAACATCTCGATGCCCAGGTCGGTGAGCGGATGGTCGTAAAGCTGTTTCAGCACGTCGAAGTTCATGGTGCAAATATCCGCGCCCGCCAACGCCGCTTCGAGCACATGCACTGGATGCCGCACGGCGGCGACAATGATTTCGGTTTTGAAACCGTAATGGCCGTAAATCGTTTTAATCTGACGCACCAAATCCATGCCGACGTGGCCCACGGCGTCGAGCCGGCCCACGAACGGACTGATGTAACTGGCGCCGACTTTCGCCGCGAGCAGCGCCTGCAAGGGCGAGAACGTCACTGTGACGTTGGTTTTGATGCCGTCGGCTGTTAACTTTTTCACTGCCTTCAAGCCTTCTTTCGTGTTAACGA
>Ga0335081_10005108_pt1 | contig 20757 bp, 15 predicted proteins | sample Lox_Sample_35_FD_206713 | JGI IMG/M metagenome (GOLD analysis project Ga0335081, IMG submission 206713) | Soil microbial communities from Loxahatchee National Wildlife Refuge, Florida, United States - Lox_Sample_3.5 | ecosystem: Environmental > Terrestrial > Soil > Wetlands | place: USA... | reverse complement strand
TCCTCGACGAGGTGATCGACACCGCGATCGAGCTCACCGCGGCCGAGCGCGGCTTCCTGCTGCTGCGCCAGAGCACGGGCGAGCTCGCGCCGGTGGTGTCGCGCAACTTCGCGATGGGCGATCTCGAGCGCGGCGAGCGTTCGGTCAGCCGGTCGATCGCCGAGCGCGCCGCGCAGACCGGCGAGCCGGTGCTCACGGTCGACGCCGGCGTCGACGACCGGTTCGCGATCGCGGCGTCGGTCGCCGCGCTCCGCCTGCGCTCGGTGCTCGCCGTGCCGCTCCGCCAGCGCGGCGCGATCACCGGCTGCCTCTACGTCGACCACCGGCTGCGCGGCGGCGCGTTCGACGACACCGCGGCGAGCGTGCTCGGCGAGCTCGCCGACATCGCGGCGATCGCGATCGAGAACGCGCGCCTCACCGACGACCTGCGGCGATCGACCCGCGAGGTCGAGGAGCTCAACGGCCGGCTCAGCGCCGAGCTCGCCGAGCGCGACGCCGAGCTCGTGCGGGTCAAGGCCGACCTGCCCGACCGCGATCGCCTGCGCCACCGCTACGAGCGGATCGTCGGGCGCTCGCCCGCGATGGTGCGCATGCTCGACGTTATCGATCGCGCCGCCGCCACCGCGCTGCCCGTCGTGATCGTCGGCGAGAGCGGCACCGGCAAGGAGCTGGTCGCGCGCGCGCTGCACGACCACGGCTCGCGCAAGGCCGGCGCGTTCGTCGCGATCAACTGCAGCGCGGTCCCCGAGCCGCTGCTCGAGAGCGAGCTGTTCGGCCACGTGCGCGGTGCGTTCACCGGCGCCGACCGCGATCGCCGCGGGCTGTTCGAGGTCGCCGACGGTGGCACGCTGTTCCTCGACGAGATCGCCGAGACCAGCGCGGCGATGCAGGCCAAGCTGCTGCGCGTGCTGCAGGACGGCGAGATCCGCCGGGTCGGCGACACCCGGACGCGCAAGGTCGACGTCCGCGTGATCGCCGCGACCCAGCGCCCGCTCGGCCAGCTCGCCGCCGCCGGCACGTTCCGCGAGGACCTGCGGTTCCGGCTCGAGGTCATCGCGGTGCCGGTGCCGCCGCTGCGCGAGCGCGACGGCGACATGCCGCTGCTGGTCGAGCACCTGCTCGCGCGGCTCGCGCCCGGGCGCACGCCGCCGCGGCTCACCCGGCCGGCGCAGCGCGCGATCGGCCAGCACCGCTGGCCCGGCAACGTGCGCGAGCTCGAGAACGCGCTCGCGCGCGGCGTCGCGATGGGCGGCGACGTGATCGACGCGACGGATCTGCCCGAGGCGGTCGTCGCCGCGGCCGCGCGCCCCGAGCCGGCCCGGCCCGCGATCGGCGATGACCTGCGGATGAAGCCGGCGCTGCTCGCGACCGAGCAAGCGTACATCGCGGCCGCGATGGCGCGCGCCAAGGGCAACCAGACGGTCGCGGCGCGCCTGCTCGGGCTGTCGCGATTCGGCCTGCAGAAGAAGCTGCGCCGGCTCGCCGGCGAGGGCGCCGACGAGGCGGACGACGACTGATCGGGTGGTCAGCGCCGCTCGGCGGCGATCCGCACGAGCGCACGCCGCGCGATCTCGCTGACCATCTGCGGATAGGCGAGCCCGGCCGCGGCGGCCGCGCGCGCGACGCCGGCGTCGGGCGAGATGTCGGGGTTGGGGTTGACATCGATCACCCACGGCACGCCGGCTGCGTCGACGCGCAGATCGATCCGGCCGTAGTCGCGCAGCCCGGTGGCGAGCCAGGCCGCGATCGCGACGCGCTGGATCTCGGCGACCAGCGCGGGCGCGGTCGGCCGCAGCGGCACCGACGTCGTGCCGGCGTAGTCGACGTGATCCTCGTACCACTTCGCCGCGTAGCTCACGATGTTCGGGCGATCCGCCGGCATCGCCGCGAAGTCGATCTCGTGGAGCGGCAGCACGGTGACGTCGCGGCCGACGCCGAACAGCGTGACGTTGACCTCGCGGCCCTCGACGTAACGCTCGGCGAGCACGCCCTGGTGGTGCTCGACCATCAGCTCTCGCGCGCGCGTGCGCAGCTCCGCCGCGTCGCGCACGACGTTGCGCTCGGTGATGCCGAGCGATGCGTCCTCGTGGACGAGCTTGACGAACCATGGATAGTCGAGCGCGTCGAGCGCGGGGTCGGCGAGGTCATCGATCGCCGCGAGGTAGCGGTACGGCGGCGTCGGCACGCCGTGCGCGACCAGCAGGTCCTTGGTGCGCTGCTTGTGCAGGCACACCGCGAGCGCGACCAGGTCCGCGCCGGTGTAGGGGATGCCAAACAGATCGAGCAGCCCGGCGAACGTCGGCTCGTTCGCGGCTTCGCCGTCCATCGACTCGCACAGGTTGAACAGCAGATCCGGCGTGTCGCGGTGCAGCCGCTCGAGCGTGGCGTAGACGTCCACCCCGTGCACGCCGAGGATCTCGACGGTGTGGCCGGCCTCGACCAGCGCGCCGGCGATCGCCTTGGCCGAGCCGCGCACGCTGGTCGCGTCGGGCCCGGTGTTCGCGGCTTGCTCCGCGTCGAAGTCGGTGTTGTAGAGCACGACGATGCGAGCCATGCGCCCTTATAGCAGCGCGCGCGCGAGGCGTGGTCCGGCTTCGGCCGCGACCTCGGCGACGCTCGCCGGCGGCCGGTCGCGCGCGGCGAGCGCGGCCTCGAGCGAGACCAGCGGCACGCCGAGCCCGCACGGCACGATGCGCTGCCACGCGGCGCGCGGCGTCGCGACGTCGAGGGCGAAGCCGTGCACGGCCACGCCGCGCGCGATGTGGATGCCGCACGCGGCGAGCTTGGCGTCACCGAGCCACAGGCCGGCGGGCGCGCGGCGAAACGCGGCGCCGGGCACGCCGAGCGCGGCGCAGGCGTCCGCGAGCGCGGCCGCGACGCGCGCCAGGAAGTCGACCACGCCGCGCACGCGCACCACCGGATACACCATCAGCTGGCCCGGGCCGTGGTACGTCACGTCGCCGCCGCGCTCGATCTGCACGACCGGAACATCGCCCGCGGCGAGCACGTGGCCGCGATCGGCCGAGCGGCCGAGCGTGATCACCGGCGGGTGCTCGCACAGCAGGATCGCACCGGGATCGCCGGCCCACACCCGCTCGCGCAGCGCGTGCTGGTCGGCGAGCACGCGCGCGTAGTCGGCGCGACCGAGCCAGTCCCAGCGCATGGGCAAGCTTAGCCCGCGAGCAGCTCGTCGAGCAGCTGGTCGTCGAGGTAGTGCAGCGGCGCGGCCGAGCTGACCACGCCGACGCCCGCCGCGATCAGGAGCGCGACCAGCTGATCGCCGCACATCACGGCGATCGACCGCCCGGCGCGCTCGAGCTCGCGCTCGGCGTCCTCCGATAGCTCGCGCGCCGCGAACAGGATGCCGGCGACCAGGTCCTTGGCCTCGACGCCGACCCGCAGCTCGCCGATCGCCCGGCGATCGATCGGCTCGGACCCCGAGCGCGCGCTGATCAGCACCGGGCGCTCGAGCCCGGGCGCGATCGCCTGGGCGTAGCTGATCCCGCCGACCCGCTTGACCCACTCGATCTCGCGGTACCCGGCGGCGACCAGGTAGGCGTGGATCAGCCGCTCGAACCCGGCGGCGCTGGCGCGCGACAGCCGCGCGGCGAGCGCGCGGTGGGTGGCGCTGGCCAGCTGCGACAGCGCGCTCGCGACGTTGGCCTCGGCCTCGGCGGTCGCGCTCATCGCGACCGGGCCGGGCGCGAACAGATCGCGGCCGCGGTAGACGATGCGCGGGCGCAGCCCGAGCGTGCGGTAGCTGCGCTCGTCGCCGAGCAGCTCGGCCTTGAGCTGCGGCCACAGCTGCTCCGGGTCCTGCTGGACGAGCGCGCGCTTGCGCATCATCGCGGCGAGCTGGCGCACCGGGAGCGGCTGGCCGTTGCGCAGCTGTGCAAACACGGTGGCCGCGGCGTCGCCGAGCGGCGTGCCGACCCGCGCCAGCCCGTCGGCCGGCGCGTGGCCGTTGACGTGCGGCGGCGGCGTCGGCGTCGCGATCGCCTCGCGCGGCGGGCGATCGGCATGCTGCGGCTGCGGAGGGCGCTGGCCGTGCGGCTGGGGCGGCTGATCGCGGCGCTGCTGGCGGTCGCGGTCGCGCTCGTCGCGGCGCTGCTTGCGGCGCTCCCGGCGCTCCTCCCAGCGCTGCTTGCGCTCCTCGCGCGCGTTGATCTCGGGCAGCATCGGCCGGTCCTCGTCGCGGGTCTGGCGATCGTGGTACTCGGCGTGCGCGGTGGCCGGCGCGGCGAGGTCGCCGCCGTAGATCGCGGACAGCTCGCGCTCCTCGTCGGTGAGCTCGGCAGCGGCCTCCTGCGCCGGCGTCTCGGCGATCACCTCGGCATCGATCACGTCCTCGTCGGAGATCGCGATCTCGGGCCCCGCCGCCTCGAACGTCACCTCGGCCTCGATCGGCTCCATCACCGGGAGCTCGGCCTCGGCCGGCACGGCCTGCGCCTGGGCGGGCGGGGGCTCGCTCGGGCGGCCGCGCTTCTTGCCGGCCGGCTTCTTGGCCTCCGGCTTCCTCGCGCTCGACTTCTTGGCCGGCGGCTTCACCGTCTTCTTCGCAGCCCGGCGCGGGGCCCCGCCCTCCGGCGCGTCGGCCGGCGCGTCGGCGCTCTTGTTCTTGCTCATCGCAGGCTTCCTACCGTGCCGCCGGAACCACCGTCAAGGCGCCGGCCCGAGCGCAAAAAATTGCCCCGCGGATCCGCGCCCCGTACCGTCGCAATACGGCGGGATCGTGCAGCGTTCTCGTCACGAAGGAGCGAGTTCCATGCAGTCCCGCAGAATTGGAGTGTTGCTCGGGGGGATGTCGAGCGAGCGCGAGGTCTCGCTGCGCACCGGCGAGGCCGTCCTGACGGCGCTTCGGGCGCGCGGCCACGACGCCATCCCGATCTATGTCGATCGCGACCTCGACGTCGCGCTCCGCCAGGAGCACATCGACGTCGCGTTCATCGCGCTGCACGGCCGGCTCGGCGAGGACGGCTGCGTGCAGGGCCTGCTCGAGCTGCTCGAGATCCCGTATACCGGCTCCGACGTGATGGCGTCGGCGCTCGCGATGCACAAGGTCAAGGCCAAGGAGCTGTTCCGGCTGCACAACCTGCCGACTCCCGCGTACTACACGCTGACCGGCGACGACACCGACCTCGCCGGGCTGCACGGCGACTTCGGCTTCCCGTGCGTGGTCAAGCCCACCCGCGAGGGCAGCTCGGTGGGCGTGACGATCTGCCGCACGCCCGAGGAGCTCGCGCCGGCGATCGAGCGCGCGCTGCGGTTCGACGACGAGGTGCTGGTCGAGCGCTTCGTCGCGGGCAAGGAGGTCTCGGTCGCGGTGCTCGAGGATCGCGCGCTCGGCGCCGTCGAGATCGCGCCGCGCGAGGGCTTCTACGACTACGCGAACAAGTACACGCGCGGCGCGACCGACTACTTCGTGCCGCCGCGGCTGTCGCCCGAGCGCTACCGCGGCGTGCTCGCCCAGGCGCTGCGCGCGCACCTCGCGCTGGGCTGCCACGGCGTGAGCCGCGTCGACATGATGGTCAGCGACTCGGGCAACGAGTTCGTGCTCGAGGTCAACACCGTCCCCGGGCTGACGCCGACCAGCCTGGTGCCGAAGATCGCCGATGCCGCCGGCATCTCGTTCGCCGAGCTGTGCGAGCTGATGCTCGCCGGGGCACAGCTCGCCGGGCGGCGCGGCCGCGGCGAGCGCCGCGTGCTGCAGCGGCCCTACGTCGGCGACGATCGCCGCGAGCCCGCGCCCAGCACGCATTGAGCATGACGTTCTCGCGCGAGCATCGCCTGCTGCTCGCCACCGCGCTGATCGCGGTCGGCGCGCCGGTCGGCGCGGCCGCGTGGGTCGGCGGGCGCACGCAGGCGCTCGCCGATCGGCTGGGCGCCGCGGCCGGCGTGCCCGCGCGGATCGGCGCGGTCGACGCCGACCTCACGGGCACGGTCCGGATCACGGACGTCGCGCTCGGCGGCGTGGTCTCGGCCGACGCGATCGAGGCGTCGACCTCGCTCGGCGACGGCCCGCTCGGCGCCGACGAGATCCGCGTCGCGTCGCCGCACGTCGCGCTCGACGTCGATCCGGGCGGAGACTCCGATCTCGCGCGGCTGGTGCGCCGGCTGGCGCGCGGCGGCGGGACGGGCGGCGGCGCGGCGCGGCTGCGCCGGATCGTGGTGAGCTCGGGCTCGCTCACCGCGCGGATCGCCGGGATCGGCGAGCTGTCGGCCGACGACGTCGAGCTCGTGCCCGACGCCGGCGGGGTGCGCGTGATCACCGGCCGCGTGCGCGTGACCGGCGGCGCGGGCCGGGTGCACGGCCAGGTCGAGCTCCAGCGCGCGGCCGGCGAGCTCGCGCTGCCCCATGCTCGGTTCGGCCGCGTGCTCGCGGTCGCGGGCGCCGGCACGATCGATGTCGCCGGCCGCGCGATCGCGGTGCGCGACGTCGCGATCGGTCGGCTGGTCGCGGGCGGTCCGCTCGAGGTCCGCGCCACGCTCGACGGCCGGCCGATCGCGGTCGAGGTCACGCCCGAGCTCGCGATCGCGATCCGCGGCGATCGCGTGCCGCTCGGCTCGTTCGCGCCGCTCGCGCCGCACGGCCTCGACGTCGCCGACGCGCGTGCCACCGGCGAGCTGCGCGTGCGCCGCGACGGCGACACCGTCCAGATCGCGGCCGACGGCGCGCTCGACGGCGTGGTCGTCGACCACCGCGCGCTCGCCCCCGAACCGGTCGCGCTGCCCGAGCTCGCGGTGCGCGGCGCGCTCGCGCTGTCGCCCGACGCGATCGCCAGCGGCGGCATCGAGCTCGGGCTCGGCGCGTCGCACTGGCGCGCCTCCGGCTGGCTGCGCCGCGGCACGCCGGCGTCGGCGCAGCTCGCGCTCGAGCTCGCGCCCGCGCCGTGCGCCGACCTCGTGGCCACCCTGCCGCTCGCGCTGCGCGGCCCGCTCGACGCGATGAACCTCACCGGCACGTTCGCCGGCAAGGCGCACCTCGCGATCGATCTCGCCGCGCCCGCCGGCGAGGGCGTCGAGCTCGACAGCGAGCTCGCCAACGCGTGCGAGGTCACCGCGGAGCCACCCGCCGCCGATGTCGCCACGCTCGGCGCCCCCGGCGATCAGACGTTCGCCGACGGCAGCCACGCGCGGATCGGCAAGGGCCTGCCGGGCTGGGTCGAGCTCCGCCACCTGCCCGGCTACGTGCCGGGCGCGTTCGTCGCGGCCGAGGACGCGCGGTTCTTCGAACACCACGGCTTCGACGAGGTCCAGATCGCGCGCAGCCTCGAGATCGACCTGCGCGATCACCGGCTCGCCCGCGGCGGCTCGACGATCAGCCAGCAGCTGATCAAGAACGCGTTCCTCACCCAGCGCCGCTCGCTCGATCGCAAGATCCAGGAGGCGATCCTGACCTGGCGGCTCGAGGCGCGGCTCGACAAGAAGACCATCCTCGAGCGCTACCTCAACCTGATCGAGCTGGGCCCGCACGTGTTCGGGCTCGATGCCGCCGCGCGCCACTGGTTCGGCGAGTCGCCGAGCGAGCTGTCGGTGCACCAGGCGGCGTTCCTGGCCGCGCTCACCGCCGAGCCGCAGTCGATGAGCCGGCGGGTGCGCCACGCCGGCGGGCTCGATCCCGACTCGGCCGCGCGGGTCGACATCGTGCTCCACGCGATGCGCAAGGCCGACGTGATCGACGGCGATCAGGTCGACGCGGCCAGGCTCCAGCCGCTGCGCTTCGCGCCCGCCGCGCTGCGCGCCGAGCCGTGACCGATCAGACCCCGAGGAACAGCCGGTTGCCGAAGTTGCGCTCGAGCTCGGCCGCGAAGATCTTCTGCGCCGCACCGTCGATGTCGTAGGCGACGCGCTTGAACTCGAACGTGCGCTCCGAGGTGTCGTAGATGGTGTAGCTCGCGCGCGGATCGTAGTCGCGCGGCTGGCCGACCGAGCCGACCGAGATGATGTAGCGGTGCTCGGGGCGGATCACGAACTTGGTCGCGACCACCTCGAACACCTCGTCGCGGGTCAGCGCGAACGACTTGCACAGGTGGGAATGGCCGATGAACGTCACCACGCCGAGCTCGTCCCAGATGTCGAGGCAGCGCGACGCCTGCTCGACCGAGAAGATGTACTCGAACTCCTCGAGGTTGATCGGCGAGCCGTGGCAGAACGTCAGCTCGCCCTCGCGCACCTCGTAGGGCAGCTGGCGCAGCCACTCCATGTTCTCGGGCGACAGCTGATGCGCGTGCAGGTCGAGCGCCTGGCGCGCGGCGTCGTAGTAGTACGAGTAGTCCATCCGCCCTGCGACCGCGGCGTCGTGGTTGCCGAGGATGGTGAACGCGGCGAGCTTGCGGATGATGTCGCAGCACTCGTTGGGCGACGCGCCGTAGCCGACGACGTCGCCGATGCACACGTACTTGTCGATGCGCTCCGACTTGAACGCGTCGACCACGGCATTCATCGCTTCGATGTTGGCGTGGACGTCGGAGAAGATCCCGATCCTCATGTACGCCGGGTCGATCATACCCGAACGCGCGCGGGTTTGGGGCCGGTGTTAGCTCTGGATGAGATCCGACTCGTCGAGCTCGGCTTCCTCTTCGTCCTCGACGAGGAGGTCGGCATCTTCGAGCTCGAGCGGGCCGGAGATGTCGAGCGCGGCCTGTGCCAGGTCGGGCCGGTCGGCCTCGAGCGCCTCGAAGAACCGGCGCGAGAACGCGCGATTGACCGTGACGTCCTTCCCCGAGCCCTCGCCGGAGCGCACGCGCACCTCGTCGCGCGCCGCGGTGTCGAGCAGGCCCAGACCCTGGCGCGCGAGCGGCGCGATCACGCTCTGCCCGGCGGCGAGCTGCTCGAGCGCCGGCTTGCCGCCGCGTACCGCGATGTGCGCCATCGCCCACGCGACCCGCTCGCCGACCTGCGGGGTCAGCCGTTCGCCGAGCCGGCCGACGCGGCTGGCCAGCGGCATCAGCGCGGTCGGGCCGACCTGACCGATCGCGCGCGCGAGCTCGCGCCAGATGTCGGTCGGCTCGTTGAGTAACAGCTCGATGACCGCGTGGGTGCCGTCGTCGGTGTGGAGCAGCGCGAGCGCGAGCGCGCAGCCGTGGCGCAGGAACGCCTTGCTGCTGGCCAGGCCCTCGATCAGCGGCGCGGCCGCGGCCTCGCCGAACTTGATCGACTTGCCGAGGATGCGAACCGCCTCGGCGCGGCTCATCTTCTTCACCGCGGCGATCACCGGCCCCGCGGCGCGCGCGTCGGCGCGGTCGCTCAGCTCGGCGGCGGCGGTGACGCGATCCTTGCGGTCGTCGAGCATCGCGATCAGCTCGTCGGTCGACTTGCCGCGCAGGATGCCCTGGGTCGGGGTGCGCTCGATCGAGCCCGACACCACCGCACCGTCCTCGCTCTTGATCGTACCGTTGGTCGGCGGCTTGTGGCGCAGCTCGACGCCGAGCGCGCGCGCCTCCTCGGCCAGCGCCTTGAGGTTGTCGGCGGCGGCGTCCTCGTCGATGTCGAACGCGGTCGGGTGGTGGCGCAGCGCCTCGAACCCGGTCTCGAGCCGGAGCACGAGATCGCGGCGCGACCGCGCGAGGCCCTCGGACACCGCGACCTGCGCGAGCTCCGGCCCCATCCAGATCCCCCACGCGACCGCGCTCTCGAGCACGTGCCGGCGCAGCTCGCGCCAGCGCTCGAGCGGAAACCCGCGCGAGGCGATCAGGTAGTCCTCGCGCGACGGCCGCGCGAACCGGCGAGCGATCGCGATCGCGCGGCGCACCGCCTGCGCGCTCTCGAGCTGGGCGAGCTTGTCGTCGCGGAACTCGCCGTGCTCGGCGTGCTCGATGCCGAGCAGATCGTAGCCGGCACCGAGCACGAGGTCGCGCGCGCGCTGGAACGACGGCTCGACCTCGCCGTCGGCGGTGATCCCGCTGAGGTGATCCTCGGCGGCGCGCAGCACGTAGCCGACGTTGTCGGCGAGCGGCGCGACCAGCCGCACGCGGCGGATCGGCCGGCCGCGCACCACGATGTCGACCAGCAGGTCGAACTGCTTGGACAGCGCGACCAGGATCGCGCGATCGAGATCGAACGCGACGTCGAGCGCGATCACCGCGAGCTGGGTCGGGCTCGGCACGCGCAGCGCGGCGGGCGGACCGATCACCAGCGTGATCACCGGCCCGGTGTTCACGCGATGGAGCAGCACGCGGACGTCGAGCGCGCCGCCCAGGCCGCGCGCGATCTGATCGCCGGCGAGCAGCGCGAGCCGGACCTGGCCGTTGTCGACGTGGAGCGACGACGTCGCGCCGGTCGCGGCGAACTCGAGCCACGGGTCGCTGTCGAGCGGCAGCTCGTGGGTCTCGGTGGTCAGCGGATCGGACCCCGGCGGAATGATCGCGGTGCCGGTCGACTCCTCGTCGGCAGGCTCGGGCGGCGGCGGCAGCGGCTCGGGGGGCGCGGCGGCGGGCGGGCCCGGCGGCGCGGCCGCGGTGGTCGGCTCGTGATCGAAGTCGGGCGGCACGAGCCTGGGCACGGACGGCAGCGGCTTGTGCGGCCTGGCCGCGGGCGGCGGCTCGTCGTGGAGCTCGTCGGGCTGGCGCTCGACCGGCTTGGTGTTCAGGTCCTCGTGCACCGGCTTGTGCGCCGGCGCGTCGGGCGGCGGGCCGATCGTCGTGGCCTCGGCCGCGACCTCGCGCGCGCGCGAAAGCTCCGCGGTCCGCGCGGCGAGCTCGGCGCGCAGCTCCGCGAGCTCCTTGCGCTGGCGGTCGAGCTCGCCGTCGCGCTGCGCGATCTCGCTGCGCCGGCGCTCCGACTCCTTCGCGGTGACCGCCGACGCCGCCGCCTCGTGCGCGCGGCTCTCGATGTACGCGCGCAGCCCGGCCGGGCCGAACACCACGGCGAACTCCTTGACGTACGGCGGGATCGCGCCGCCGTCGTCGCGCAGCTGCTGGTAGAGCCGGATCCGCTCGTCGAGCTCGCGGTGGCGATGCGCCTCGCCGAGCACGAGCACGAGCAGCTCGGCCGCCGGATCGTGATAGACGACCGGCACCGCGAGCGCGATCGGCTCGGCGACGCCGTCGAGCCTGAGCTGGTTGAGCGTGCCGGCGTGCAGCCGGTCGGCGAGCTCCGGATCGCTGACCGCGTCGATCGTCGCGTGCACGGTCGCGGCGATCAGCTCGCCGCGCGGCCCCGTGACCTGCACGGTCTCGGTGCGGGTGCGGCCGAGCGGACCGCGATAAGCATTCTGCGACGGCGCGCGAGCGGCACCCCTGGCCATGGCCGGAGGCATAACACGCCGCCAGGATCAGTTCACGGTGCCGGACGGGTCGTCGGCGACGGGGTCGGGTGCCTCGTCGTCGTCGATCGCCTTGCCCATCATCTGGGCGGCGACCGCCACCAGCACCTCGTGGACGTGCTCGAGCGTGTCGAGCCGCCCGCACAGCGAGTAGTAGTCCTCGATCGAGACCTCGCCCATCCGGGCCAGGGTCTGCTGGACATACGGCCGCATCCGGGGCGGCGCGTCGAGCTCGGAGTCGAGGTCCTCGAGGTCGGCCTGGGCGATCGCCGAGGCGACGAACCCGGTGGGCGAGAAGCTGAGGCCGGTCGGCAGGACCATCCGCCATTCGCCGTCGTCGCCGGTCGCCTCCCAGCGCCCGCCGAGGCGCCGGCGCACGACCTCGCCGAAGTACGCGCCCGAGGTCGCGATCACGAGCTCGACGGTCGCGGCCTGCTCGCCCGGAACGCTGCGCAGGTAGTGATCGAGCAGCGGCAGCGTGTCGCTGTCGTACTCGAGCGTCACGCCGAGCGCGGTACGCACGTACGCGACCGTCTGGTCCGCGTATTCGCGCACACGTGCCGGCACCGGATCCTGCATGGATCGCAGCGTACCGCGAGTCGCGCGATCGCGCGAGCGCTACGACGCGGGGCTACTCGATGATCGCGAACCGCACGCTACCGAAGCTCGAGCGCAGCTCGACCATCGCCGCGGTATCCGAGATCTTGCCAAACGACGATTGAAACCAGCCGTCGGGCCGCGGCTGGCCGGCCATGCCGAGATCGACCTTGGTGCCGCGCGCGCGGGCGATCACGCCGCCGTGGTGGCGCAGCCGCACGTCGATGTTGCCGTACATGCTCGACACCACCAGCCGGCCGCGCAGCGAGGCCTCGGCGTCGAGCCAGATCGTGCCGTGCGTCGTGGTGAGCTCGACGTCGCGCGAGCGCACGCGGCGGCCCGCGATGTCCCCGCGGTTGACCGACGCGATCAGCCGGTCGCCGTTGATCGAGTCGAGATCGAGGTCGGCCTCGATCGTCGCGGCGTCGACCGAGCCGAACACCTCGCTGAGCGTCGTCCGACCGGTCACGGTGTGCGTCCACAGCTCGCCGGCGACGTTCTTGACCGTGATCGGCCCCGACGCCGCGTCGAGCTCGCCGCCGGCGTCCATGTTCTCGATGTGGAGCTTGCCGGCGACCACCGCGGCGTCGACCCGCAGGTCGTGCGGCGCGTGGACGATGACGTCGACCCGCATCGCGGACCGCGGCACGACGCGCCCGTCGATCGAGCGCGCGGCCGAGGTCTGGAGCCGGACCGTGCCGTCGGGATCGGGCACCAGCGACACGTGCAGGCGATCGAGCGTGATCTCGTCGGGCGCGTGCTTGATCGTCTCGATCTTGATCGCCGTCCCGTCGTAGCCGAGGATCTGGACGTCGCCGAGCGGGTTGTCGATCGACAGCTGCTTGAACGCGTGACCGGCCGGCGCGACGTCGACGTTGGAGTGCTCGATCGCCTCGCCCGAGCGCGCCGGCGGTGCCGGCTGCGCCGCGGCCAGCGCGGGGGCGAGCGCGATCGCGAGCGCGGCGAGCGCCTTCATCGCATGCCTCCCGCGAACGTGCGATCGCCCACCGCGACCTCGTCGCGCACCGCGGCGCCCTGGAGGTACCGGATCAGCGCGCGATAGCCATGTTGCCGCGCGCGCTCGCTGGTCGCTCCGTCGATCTGCCTGTGCAGCGCCGCCACCCTGGCGTCGAACATCTGCTTGCGGTCGTCGGTCCAGCGCGCGCGCGCATCGCCGGCGAGCTTCTGCAGCTCGGCCGCGGCGGCGGCGTAGCTGCGGGTCTCGTCCGTGCCGTCGGCGGCGAGCGCCTCGGTGACGTCGGTCCGGTCGGTCGGCGCCGGCGCCGCCTTCTGGACCTGGACCGGCGTGGGCGGCGGGGCGACCGCGATGTCCTCGTGCGCGTGGCGACGGCCGTGCCACACCAGGAGCAGCACCGCGGCGGCCATCGCGGCGGCGGCCAGGCCGAGCCGCGGCGCGGTCGGCAGCCAGCGCGCGATCGCGCGCCGCCAGGCCGGGCGCTCGGCGTCGGCGACCTCGGCCGCGGCGAGCTGGGCCTGGACGTTGGTCCACAGGCTGGGCGGCGGATCGAGCGGCGGCAGCGCGCGCAGGCCGTCGCGCAGCGCCGCGAAGTCGCGTGCGGCGTCGCGACACGCCTGGCAGCCGCGCAGGTGACCGCGCAGCGCGCTGCCGCGATCATCCTCGAGCTCGCCGTCGAGGTAGGGCGTGAGCTGCTTGCGGAAGTCGTCGCAGGTCACGCCGGCTCCCCCAGGGTCGCGCCGAGCAGCTCGCGCATCCGCGCGCGAGCCTTGTGGAGCTGCGACTTGCAGGTGCCGACCCGGCACTCGAGGATCGCGGCGCACTCCTCGTGCGACAGCCCCTCGACGTCGTGCAGCACGAGGATCGCGCGATACCCCGCGGGCAGGCGCTGCAGCGCGCTCTCGATGCGCTGGGCGAGCGCCGGATCGCGCTCGGCGGTCGGTGGCGCCGGCACCTCGGTCAGCGTGTCGTCGACCGGCACCTCCTGGCGGCGGCCGCGCCGCGCCAGGTAGGACAGCGCCGCGTTGACGGTCAGCCGGTAGATCCAGGTCGACAGCGCGGAGTCGCCGCGGAACGCCGCGAGCCCGCGGAACACCCGGACGAACACCTCCTGCGCGACCTCCTCGGCGTCGCTCGCCCCGACGATGCGATGCGCCATGCCGAACACGCGCCGCTTGTACTGGTGGTACAGCATCTCCATCGCGCGGGCCTCGCCGCGCCGGCATGCCGCGATCAGCTGGACATCGTCGCCGAGCGCGGCCGGCGTGCGCGGGCGGGGCTCGGCGAGCGCGGGAGATGGCAGGGAGTCGACGACGGTCTCGGTCACGTCCGGGGCCTCCCGCGCATTACCCTTAGGACCCCCGTCCGTGGGAACGCGTTGCCCGGGGCCTGAGATCGTCACGAGCTGGGACCCTATCATCGTAACCGCGTGTGTCCCAAGTGCTTTGAGTGATGGCCGGACCAGGGTAGTATGGGCCGGTGCAAGCGCCGCTCGTGGTGGGCCTCGGCCGAGTCGGGGTCGCGATCTCGGGGCTCGCGCCGAACTTGCCAGCCCCCGGCGCCCCGGCCGCCGAGCTCGCCGCGCTGGCCGGCGCTCCGGCACCGGGGGTGGCGGTCGCGCTGCGCGCCGCGCTGCGTCTGGGCTGCCGCGCCCGCGCGACCGGGACGCACGGCGCCGACCTGCTCGGCCAGCTCGCGCGCTCGGCGCTGCGCGACGCCGGCATCGACATCGAGCTGATGCGCGCGGTCGGGACCTCGCCGTGCGAGATCGTCACGGTCGGCGCCGACGGCTCGGTGCGGGCGCGCTACCCGGGCCAGCTGGTCGAGGACGTGCCGTTCGACGCCGCCGCCGCGCTCGCCGGCGCCTCCGCGCTGCTGATCGACGGCACCGCGCCGATCGATCAGCTGCGCGCCGCCGAGCTCGCGCGCAGCCGCAAGCTGCCGGTGATCCTCGACGTCGGCGAGCTGCGTGACGGCACGAGCGAGCTGCTCGCCGCGTGCGACATCCTGATCGTCTCCGAGCGCGCCGCCGGCGAGCTGGCGCCGCGCGGCGAGCTGACCGACGCGCTCGACGAGATCGGCGCGCTCGGTCCGCGCGCCGTGGTGATCACGCTCGGCGACAAGGGCGCGATCGGGCGACACGGCGATCAGATCGTGCGCTGCCCGGCGTTCCCGAGCGACGTGCTCGATGCCTACGGCGCGGGCTCGGTGTTCCACGGCGCGTTCGCCGCGGCGCTGCTCAGCGAGCTGCCGTTCGCGCGCTGCATCGAGCTCGCCGCGGCGGCGGCCGCGCTGTCGCTGCGCGAGCTCGGGCCGTGGTCGGCGCTGCCGGCACGTGATGACGTGCTCGCGCTGGTCCGGACCCGTCGCTAGACAACGCGCGAGCCGGCGTCGCCTTACACCGCCAGATCGCCAGGACGATCCGGCGGCCGCGTCATAGTTCGTCACAGATCGGGTGCGCGGGCGCGCCGTTTCCAGCGCGCATGATGAAGCTCGCAACCCTCGCCTCGCTTGTCCTCGCTAGCCTCGCGGCTTCGGCCGCCCCTACCCCACCGACGCCGCCCGGTCCGCCGAGCGACGCGCCCCAGCCCGCCGACCGCTGGCGTCCCGGCGGCGACATCCTGCTCGAGGTCGATCACACCTACGGCGAGGACGGCACCCACCACCTCGGCGATCGCTCGACCGTGATCGTCTACGTCAACGGCGCGTGGCGGCTCGAGGCGACCGCCGCCGATGGGACGTCGCAGCCCGAGCGCGGCGGTACGATGGGCGCGCGCGACCTCGAGACGCTGCGCGATGGGCTCGCGGCGGCGACGTGGAAGGTCACGACCGGCATCTCGTGCCATGTCGCGACCGGCGCGTCTGACGCGTATTCGTCGTACGGCAAGCTGCGGTGGACGGAGCGGGTGTGCAACAACGAATACCTCGACGCGACCTCCCGTCGAACGATCGACGACATCGCGAACGTGCTCGCGCGGGTCACCGCACCGCACCAGCCACCTTGCTGCAAGAAATGAGGACGCCATGAAGACCACACTCGCCATCCTGCTGCTCGGCACGGCCGTCGCCGGCGCGGCGCCCGCGACCAAGTGCGGCCCGGTGCACGGCACGCCGATCTACGAGAACGATCACAAGGACACGCGCGCCACCGAGCCGACCCGGTCGGTCAAGGTCTACGACAACGGATCGTGGATGTTCGAGGTCACCACGCCCGACGGCAAGGTGGCCGCGAGCAGCAGCGGTTGCCTCGACGAGTCCGACCTCAAGCAGGTGCGGGCCGACCTCAAGAAGGCGAAGTGGAAGATCAGCCACCCGCGCATCCACTGCATGGCGATCTCGTCGAGCTACTCGGTGCTCAAGGTCGACGGCAAGGAAGTGTTCGAGGCCCACACCTGCGGCAACGACGTGCTCGACGACGTCAGCGCGAGGTCCGAAGCCGACATCGAGAAGATCATCGCGCCGGCGTGGCAGAGCGGCGCGGCGCTCACCACACCGCCCGCGAGCAACGGCCCGATCAAGGCGCAGGTCGCCAATCCGCCGACCGGCGCGCCCAGGTAGTCATCGCTTCGCCGGCCGGCCGAGGTCCGAGCCCTCGAGGCGGAAGTGCGCCTCGGCGGCCGCCATCTGCTCGGCCTCCTTCTTCGACTTGCCGACCGCGCGCGCCCACTCGTCGGTGCCGATCGTGACCGCGACCACGAACCGCTTGTCGTGATCGGGGCCGAGCTCGCTGACCACGCGATAGGTCGGCGTCGCCTTGAGCCGCGCCTGCGCGAGCTCCTGCAGGCGGGTCTTGAAGTCGTAGAAGCCCTTGAACTCGACGGTCTCGATGCGCTGCGCGAGCAGCCGCTCGATCATCGCGCACGCCGCGTCGAACCCGCCGTCGAGGTAGACCGCGGCGAGCAGCGCCTCGAACGCGTCGGCGAGGATCGACGGCTTGGTGCGGCCGCCCGACTTCTCCTCGCCCTTGCCGAGCAGGAGCCACTGGCCGATGCCGAGCTGGCCGGCGACCTCGCTGAGCCCGGCCTCGCTCACGACCTGCGCGCGCGTCACGCTGAGCTCGCCCTCGCGCAGCTGCGGGTAGCGCGTCATCAAGCGATGGCCGACCACCAGATCCAGCACGGCGTCGCCGAGGAACTCGAGCCGCTCGTTGTCCTCGGGCCGCTCGGTCGGCGCTTGCTCGTTGCACCAGCTCGCGTGGCGCAACGCCTGCTCGAGCAGCGCGCGGTCGCCGAACCGGTAGCCCAGCACGGCCTCGAGCTCGGAGTAATCGGCCACGGCGGCATGATACCCTCGGGTCGGTGGAAGCGCTGCGCGAGCGTTTCGGCAAGTACCACGTGCTCGAGAAGATCGCGCAGGGCGGCATGGCCGAGGTCTACAAGGTCAAGACCGTCGGCATCGCCGGGTTCGAGAAGATCCAGGCGCTCAAGCGGATCCTGCCGCACTCGGCGCGCGAGGGCCGGTTCATCCGCAGCTTCATCGACGAGGCGCGCATCGCGGTCGAGCTCACCCACCGCAACATCGTCCAGGTGTTCGACTTCGGAAAGGCCGACGGCGAGCTGTTCCTCGCGATGGAGCTGATCGAGGGCCGCGATCTGCGCACCGCGCTCGCGCAGGCGACCGCGCGCAGCGTGCCGTGTCCGATCGCGGTCGCCGCGTACATCATCGCCGAGGTCGCGGCGGGGCTCGACTACGCGCACCGCAAGACCGACGGCTACGGCGGCGCGCTCGGCATCGTGCACTGCGACGTCTCGCCGTCGAACGTCATGCTGTCGACCGAGGGCTACGTCAAGATCCTCGACTTCGGGATCGCGCGCGCGACGTTCGCGAGCGCGCTCGAGCGCCGGCGGCTGCGCGGCAAGCCGCGCTACATGGCGCCCGAGCAGACGCTCGGCGAGCCGCCGACCGCCGCGGCCGACGTGTTCGCGCTCGGCATCATCGCGTGGGAGCTGTTCACCGGCCTGGCGCTGTACCGCGGCGCCGACCTCAAGGCGATCCTCGAGGCGGTGCGGCGCACCGATCCGCCGCGCATCGATCGGGTGAACCCCGAGGTGCCCCGGCAGATCGTCGACGCGGTCGCGGTCGCTCTCGATCGCGAGGTCGGACGGCGCGGCACCGCGGCCGATCTCGGCGCGGCGTGCACGCGGCTCGGGATGCAGGCCGGCGCGCGCGGCGTGTCGGGCTGGCTGGCGGCGCTCGACGCGCACCCGTCGGGGCGCGAGCTGTCGTGGCCGAAGGATCCCGAGTCGGTGAGCGTGCAGCGCCGGTCGGGATCGCGGCCGGCGGTGTTCCCGCTGCCCGACGACGCGCCGCCCGCGCGCCAGTCGACCGCGTCGCTCACCGCGTCGGTGATCGCGCCGGCGCCGCCCGCGCACGAGCTCGGCGAGGGCACGCCGGGTCCCAGGCTGATCGAGCCGACCGTCGCGCTCGAGCCCGACAACACGACCTCGAAGGTCGCGAAGTTCGAGAGCGACGGGACCTCGACCCAGTCCAGGCCGTTCGAGCGCGCGACCGCGACCGGGGCGAGCTACCAGCGGTTCGGCGATCGCGATCCGACCGCGAGCCTGTCGGTCGCGCAGCGCTTCGCCGGCGAGGCCACCGCGAGCGCGACCGCGCCGCACCGGGAACCCACCGCGACCGCGACGTCCGCGCAGTGGGGCCCCGAGCGCACGGTGGCCGGCGTCGCCAAGCTCGCCGACGCGCTGCCCGAGGTCGTGGCGCGCGCGTCGACCGAGGCCGATCCGGAGCCGCCGGGTCGCGCGTCGCGGCCGAGCTACGCCACCTTGCAGCTCGGCCCCGGGTCGCGGCCGTCCGCGCTGCGCTTCGACGACGAGCAGACCCAGTTCGCGCCGGCGATGGTGGTCGAGCCGGCGGTGGAGCCCGAGCCGGAGCCGGCGCCCGACGACTTCGGCGACGAGCCGATCGACGACGATCTGCCCGCGCTCGCGGCCGGCGTGCTCGCCGAGCGGCGGCGCACCGTGGTGGTCGCCGGCCAGCTCGAGGGCGCGGCGCGCGAGCTGCTGCGGCCGATCGCGAAGAGCGTCGGCGAGCTCGCCTACCAGCGCGGCGGCGTCGTGCTCGCGCTGCACGACGAGGGCCTGATCGTCGCGTTCGGGCTCGAGGTCGCGGCGGAAGATGACGTCGCGATCGCGATGGGCTGGGCGCTCGATGCCACCGCGCTCGCGCGCGACGCCGGCACCAGCCTGCGGGTCGGCGCGCGCGCCGGCGTGATCACGAGCCACGACGCGTCGCGCATCCCGAGCGACGCGATCGACGAGGCCCGGGCGCTGGCCCGCGAGGCCGCGCCGGAGCGCCCGCTGTTCGTCGGCGCGGCCGGGCGGATCACGAGCGGGCTGTACGCGCTGCGCGAGGTCCCGGCGCCGCGACGGATCGGCCGGCGCAGCAAGGTGATCGAGGTGGTCGGGCCGCGCGGGTTCGACGAGCGCGATCGCGCGCGGCTCGAGCGCCGCGGCAAGTTCGTCGGCCGCACCGCGCAGCTCGCCGAGCTCGACATGTGGTACCAGCGCGCGATCGCGGCCGATCGCCGGCTGACCGCGCTGATCACCGGCGCGGCCGGCGCCGGCAAGAGCCGGCTGGTCGCCGAGCACGTCGCGCGCCGCACGGCGGCCAGCCCCGACCTGCTCGTCCTCATGACCGCGGCGAACCCGGCGAGCCACCACGCGCCGTTCGCGCTGGTGATCGATCTCTACCAGGCCGCGCTCGGGCTGGCGCCGGCGCGCGGCCGCTCGGCGCGCGCGCAGCTCGTCCACCGCCTGCTCCACGTGATGCACGAGGCCGGCGCGCCGGACGAGCGCGCGCGCGCGGTCGCGAGCGATCTCGATCGCGCGATGGAGCTGCGCGACGGCGCCTCGCTCGGCGCGCCCGAGGTCGCCGATCTGCGGCCGCGGATCTCGGCGGGGCTCGCCGCGTTCCGCGCCGCGCTGTCGGCGCGCCACCGCCGCCCGCTGCTCACCGTGATCGAGGACATCCACCAGGGCGATAGCCCGAGCCTCGAGGTCATGCGTCACACCCTCGCGGTGCCGGTGCGCGGCGCGGAGCTGCTCGTGCTGACCGCGCGTCCCGACGGCCCCGCGCCGCCCGCGGTCGACGTCGCGATCGCGGTCGGGGATCTGGTCGGCGGCGAGCTCCGCCAGCTGATCGTCGATCGGCTCGGCGGCGCGGCGACCCCGCTCAACATCGCCGCGGTGATCGCGCGGGGCGGCGGCAACCCGCTGTTCGTCGAGGAGCTCGCGCAGGCGGTGCGCGACGCCGGCCCCGACGCCGAGAACGTGCCGGCGTCGGCGCGCGACGTGGTCGCGGCGCGCGCCGACCGGCTGTCCGGCAAGGCGCGGACCGCGCTGCGCTACGCGGCCGTGATCGGCGGCGCGGTGCGCGCGCGCCTGCTCGAGGAGCTGCTCGGCGCGGAGGCGCCGCGCCGGCCGGCCGACGAGGAGCTGTCCGGTCCCGACGAGTCCAGCGCGGCCGCGCTCGACGAGCTGGTCGAGGCCGGCTTCCTGGTGCGCCCGGCCGAGGGCGAGCTGCAGTTCGCGCGCGGCCTGGTGCGCGAGGTGGTGTACGAAGCGCTGCCGGCGCGCGCGCAGCGCGACATGCACGCGCGGGTCGGGCGGCTGCTCGCGTCGCGGTTCTTCGCCGGGCGCGACGAGCCGCCGGCCGCGATCGCCGATCACCTCGAGCGCGGCGGCGAGATCGCGGGCGCGGCCGCGTTCTGGCTGCGCGCCGGCCGGCTCGCGCTCGCCGCGTTCGACGCCGACGCCGCGGTGCTCCACTTCACCCGCACCCTCGCGCTCGAGCGCGAGCTCGGCGCCACCCCGCCGACCGCGCCGTCGCGCGCGCGCCGCCGCGAGGCGCTGGCCGGCCGCGACGACGCGCACCGCCTGACCGGCGACGTGATGTCGGATCCGGG
>Ga0335081_10005107_pt1 | contig 20757 bp, 20 predicted proteins | sample Lox_Sample_35_FD_206713 | JGI IMG/M metagenome (GOLD analysis project Ga0335081, IMG submission 206713) | Soil microbial communities from Loxahatchee National Wildlife Refuge, Florida, United States - Lox_Sample_3.5 | ecosystem: Environmental > Terrestrial > Soil > Wetlands | place: USA... | reverse complement strand
GCCGGGAGCGGAATGTGGGCCGGCTGGTCGTCGGTGCGAAGCACGGTGAGGACCGGCGCGGCGCCGCCCGAGACCGCCAGCACCGCGGGGCCTCGGGCGCCGTAGAGCGCGAGCGGGCGGGCGCCGAGTCGGGTAGGGAACCGGGTCGGTGTACGACGCACATACTGCACGACGCGAAGACTGTCGTCCACCGTGTACAGTGTGCCGTCGGGACCTTCGGTGACCTCCCGCGCGGTGGCCAGGGGCTGGGGCAGGGGGCGCGCCGTCTGGAGATCGATGGCCACGACCTCGTTCTTGGCACCCACCGCGTAGACCATCCCCAGGTCGAGGTCGGTCCCGAGCGGCCGCCGGATCGGGGGCAGCGAGCCGCTGGTCTTCCAGTCCCACGGGTCGAGCCGCGGGAGGTGGTACAACTGCGCCACTCCGCCGCCGCTCGGTAGCCGGAGCAGGCTCGAGGGCGGGGTGGTCGAAGCGACGGAGAGACCGCGGGCGTGCGAGGAAGAGCCGGGCCGGCAGGCGATGGTCAGCGCCGCCGCCAGAGCCAGCAGGAAGCGGGTATGCACCGCGGAAATGTAGCCGTGCTGTCCGAGGGGGAGAAGCGCCCGGCGCCCGCCCGCGGCAGGCGCCGGGCAGCTCCTAGAACACCGGGCCGAGGCTCAGGGTCCAGTAGCCGCTGATGCCGGGACGGTCCTGCGGGAACGCGTAGTCGAGACGGAGCACCACGAAGTTGAAGAGGTTCATCCGCACGCCCACGCCGATGGCCTGGCTCGGAGTCCGGACCAGCAGCGGGTCATCGCCGGGTGAGCGGCTCCACTTGAGTCTGTCTCCCTGGTTCCAGGCGACCCCGATATCGTAAAACAGCGCGCCTTCGATCGGCGGGAATCCCGTGGGGACGAAGTGCATCGACGGGGTGAGAATGGGGAATCGCAGCTCCGCGTTTCCCACGGCGATCTGGGTTCCCACCAGGCGATCGAGGGCGTCGCAGCCGGTGAGGGTGTTCGACTGGGTGACGGCGCACTCGTTGTTGTAATAACTCCCGGAGGTGTGGCCCCGGAGGAGGTCGGGGTCGCCGATGTACACCGGGAACCGATAGGCGTCCCGGCCCACCCGTCCGAAGTACAGGGCACGGGTCGCGAGCGTGAGGGGACCCAGCAGGTGGTCGTAGCGGCGGTAATCCACCAGGCCTTCGAAGTAGCGCCATCCCCCGACCGACTGCGAGGCCTGCAGCCGGTAGCGGCGGCCGTAGAACGGGCCCACGTAGCCCATGAGGGAGTTGTCGAAGACGTAGGCCAGGCTGGGCTCGATGAAGCTCGCGCCGGGAAGGGCGGTCTCACTCTCCGTCGGGTTGGCCGTCAGCAGCCCGCTCGAGGGATCATAGGGCTCGTAGATCTGCTGAATGTGGTCCGAGATGTTGGCCGCTGTGAGACCAAGCTCGACGCGCGTATAGCGGTTGATCGGATAGATCCCCTGAACCGCGGCGGAACGTACCACGATTCGCTCCAGAGCCGTGACGAAGGTATCCGCGGCCGAGCTACCGCCCGACGCAATGTAGGACGGTTGGATGAAGTAGTACGGCTCCTGGCTCAGGCTCACCGCCCAGTTGAGCCGGCGGGTCGAGTTCACGTAGGTGGCGTTGACCTGTGCCTCGCTGATCCGGCCGTTCACGAAGGCGGCGAAGAAGAGCTGATGGTCTCCCAGCAGGTCCGAGAGCGCGATGGCGCTGCCGCCGTAGAATCCGCTGCCGAAGTTGTCACGCACGTAACCGATGCTTGGTCGCGCGATGTAGTCCGGCTGGAAGTGAACCCGGTACGGATTGATCTTGAACTCGGCGGTGTCCGGGAGTGGCAGATTCACCGAGTCCATCAGGCCGGCGATGGTGAGCGGCCGGAGCGAGGAGTCGGTGATCACGGGAGTGAGATCCGCCCGGCGGAAGCCGCCCGGGCCGACGTAGATCGAACCGGTGGCGGCCACCGGCGAGACTGCCGGTGTCGTGTCGTGCGCCGAGGGGACCCGGGGCGGCGTCGTGTCCGAGGCGGAGGGGACGCGCGGCTGGCCCGTGTCGGCTCCGACCCGGAGGGTATCGCCCGACGGGGCCACGGGGCGGAGGCCGGGCGCCGTGGAGTCCCTGAGCGCGATGGTGGGCGGCTGCCACGGCTCTCGCTTGAGCGACTCGGGGTGGTCGAGATAGTAGACGTCGTAGTCCTCGCGCGAGTAGTACACGAAGGCGAGGCGGTCGGTGTCGCGGGCCCACGAGAGCACCGGCGACAGAGGGGTGATGCCCTGGGCCCCGGTGAACAGATTGGTGAGCTGGTAGATCTGCTGGTCCCGGAGGTCGTAGAGGTAGAGGTTGTCGACCCCGGTCCGATCCGAGACGAAGGCCAGCTCGTTGCCGTCCGGAGACCACTGCGGGCTCACGTTGTGGCCCACCATCATCCCCGGCAGCACCTCGATCCGGCCCGTCGCCAGATCGTACGTCGCGATCTTCATGTTCCCGATCTGCAGGGTCGAGAAATCCGTGTTCGGCCCGCGGTCGGTGGCGAAGGCGATAGTCTTGCCATCGGGAGACCACACGGGGTGCAGATCGGCGTACCGGTCGTTCGTGAGGCGGCGGAAGTCGGTCCCGTCGGCGTTGACGAGGTACAGATCCGAGAGACCGCCCTCGAGGCCGGTGAAGACCAGCTGCTTGCCGTCCGGGCTCCACGCGGGCGTGCTCACGCCGCTGAGCTTGACCTTGATCCGCCGGGCCTCGCGGTTCCTGGCGACGTCGATGATCACGATATCGTCCCGCGGGCCGTTCTTGGCGGCGATGGCGATATACTTGCCATCGGGCGACCAACTCGCCGAGGAATTGATGAAGCGGAAGGTCTCGTAGTTGGTCGAGTACGACGACTTGAGCAGACGGTGCTCCACCTTGCCCGTCGCGACGTCCGCCAGCCAGAGATCGATGAAGTAGAAGTCCTTCTCGCTGAAATAGGCGACCTTCGTCCCATCGGGAGACAGGGCCGGAGCCAGATGCAGCGTGCCCTCGGAGCGCTCCTCGGTCAGCATGGGCTTCGCGAAGTCGCTGGCCCGCTCCTGGGTGACCACCTTCGGCAGGTAGGTCTTGAGGATGTGCTCCTTCCACAGGGCCGAGAGCTGCTTGTAATCGACGCCGAGCACCCGGCGGATCGAGCCCTCGAGGCCGCCACCGCCGGCCATGGTGCCCTGGATGATCGCCCCGATGGCCTCGTCTCCCCAGCGCTGGCCGATGAATGCCAGCAGTGCCTGTCCGTAGCGGTACGGGAAGATGCGGGGATCGTTCTCGAGCTGGTGAATGGTCGGGATCCGGCCCTCGATGGCGGCGTCACGGAGCCACATCGCCGTGTTGGGGTCCACCCCGCCCAGCGAGAAGTACTCCGCCATCCCTTCGATGAACCAGAGCGGCGGGTTGACGTTGATCATCGTCGCCAGCCCGGCACCGGCCCGGCCCCGGCTCCAGATGTCGTACTGGAACTGGTGGGTCATCTCGTGCTGCAGCACGTGCTCCAGCTCTTCGTACGACCCGGTGAAGGGGAGGATGATGCGCTGCTTGAAGAAGTCGGTGACGCCTCCGGTGCCCTCGCTGGGCTCCTCGCCGCCCAGGGCGTTGGTCTGCTGGAAGTCCGACTCGGAGGCGTAGAGGATGATCGGCTTCCGCTCCTTGTACTCGTGGCGGAAGATGCGGGAGAGGCGCTCGTAGGACCGCTCCGCGAGCCGGCCGGCGTCGAGGACCGCTTCCCGGGTTTCGGGATAGAAGTAGATGTCGAAGTGCTCGGTCCGCAGCACCTGAAAGTCGAACGACCGGTACTGGACCTTGTTCTGCCCGAAGTAGTACTGCGCGGAGAGGAGGGAGGGTGCCCCCGAGACCAGCGCCAACCCGAGCGCGATACGACGCATCATGAAGATACCTGCCGATTCAGGCGCCGGGCCTGATCTCCGGCGCATCGCTCCAGAGGCGCTCGAGCTGATAGAAGCCGCGCGTCTCGGGATGAAAAAGGTGGACCACGAAGTCCACGAAATCCAACAGCACCCAGCGGCCTCCGGGGAGGCCTTCGACGTGATGCGCGCGCACGCCGCGGCGGTGCAGCTTCTCCAGCACCGATTCGGCGAGCCCGCGCACGTGGGCGTCCGAGGTGCCGGACGCTACTACAAAGTAGTCGGTTGCTTCGCTCAGGCCACGCAGGTCCAGCACCACGATCTCCCGTCCCTTGAGGTCGTCGATGGCCTGCACCGCCACCGAGAGCGCCGACGTCGCCGTCGTCAACTCGATGCCCCAGCGCCGGCGGGGGTCGGCGCCTCGTCCTCCACCTGCCAGAAAACGCCCCACGCCCCGAACCCCACGTGGGTGCCGAGCACCCCGGTCGCGAGCGTCACGAAACAGTCCTTCGGTGCGTAGGCCGCCACCAGGGCGGCGCGCAGCCGCAGCGCGACCTCCGGGGCCTCGGCGTGCACGATCCCGAATCGCACGGCCCGGGGCCGCGGGGAGAGCCGCCGCTCGAGGAGCGCCAGCACTCGCGGCACCAGGTTGGCCCGCCCGCGGACCCGGTCCACCGGCACGATTGCGCCCTGGGCGTCCAGGGTGAGGATCGGCTTCACGTCGAGCATGCCGGCGATCCACGCCTTGCCGCGGGTCACCCGCCCCGAGCGGAGCAGGTTGTCGAACCGGTCCACGGTGACGAAGCACCCCGATTGCGCCCGGATGCGCCGCAGTTCCGGGACGATCTGAGCCGCGCGCCATCCCGATTCCGCGAGCTCCGCGGCCCGAAGGGCCAAGAGGCCCAGGCCCAGCGAGGCGGTGGCGCTGTCTACGCAGTGAACCCCCTCCAGCTGAGCGGCCTTGACCGCCGCGAGCGCCGATTGGTAGGTGCCTGACAGCCGAGCCGCGAGGAGGACCGCAACCACCTCATCCGCTTCCGACCGGGCGTCCCGGAAGACCCGCACGAACTCGGCCGGCGTCGGCTGGGACGTCGTGGGATGCACCCGCGAGGTGCGCATCTTCCGGTAGAAGTCTTCGGGCTTGAGTTCCACCCGGTCGCGCAGGGTTTCATCTCCGAACATCACCTGCAGGGGGACGAGGGCGATGTGATGCCGGTCCAGGACCGCGTCCGGCAGGTCGGCCGACGAATCGGCGACCACCAGCACCGGGCGGCGGTCCCCATGCGCCAGCCGTCGGTGTTGTGCCCGCATGTCTTCGGCTTTGGTCGATTCGACCACGCCCCAACGGGCCGCGAAGGTAAAGACGGCGTCCGGGTTGTCGGTGTGCACATGGATCTTGAGGATATCCCCCGCCACCACCACCTGCACCGAGCCGCCGAAGTTCCGGATCTGTGCCCGAACCTCGTTGGCAGACGGTAACTGCTCGCCCCGGAGCATGAGCTCGGTGCAGTACTGGAAATCGCGCTCGGCGACCACCTCCACGTCGGCGGCGGGGATCAGGGCGGCCTCGGCCTCGTTGACGGGGCTGGCGGGGAGAATCGGATCCCCCTCGATGTAGCGCACCACGCCCTCGAGCATCCGGACGAAGCCCTTGCCGCCAGCGTCCACGACGCCGGCCTCCTTGAGCACCGCCAGCAGCTCCGGCGTGCGCGCCAGGGCAAGCTCGCCCTCGCGCAGCATCCCGGTCATGAACACGGAGATATCCGAGGAATCGTCGGCGACGCGGGCGGCGGCCAGGGCCGCCTCCCGCGCCACGGTGAGAATGGTTCCTTCCTTGGGGTCGTCCAGCGAGGTCGAGAGCCGCTCGGCGCCGCGGCGGAAGCCGAGAGCCACATCCCGGACCGTGGCCTGATCCTTCCCCTCCATCGCCTCGGCGAATCCGAGGAGGAAGTGGGCCAGCATCATCCCCGAGTTGCCGCGGGCTCCCAGCACGGCGCCCCGCGCGGCGGTCTTGGCGGTCACGCCGAGCGGCGCGTCGCCCAGGGCCTGTAGGGCATCGGCCACGGCGCGGAGGGTCAGGCTGAAATTGGTGCCGGTATCGCCGTCCGGGACGGGAAAGACGTTGATGCGGTTGATCTCTTCACGGCCGGCCGCGACCCAGTCGGCTGCGGCGGCGAGGGAGCGCGCCAGCCGCGGCCCATCGATGTAACGGATCGCTACCGTCATCAGAGCGCGGCTACTCCGCCACGACCGTCACCCGAAGCTCCGCCTGCACCTCGTGAGGCAATCGCACCGGGACCATGTGGGTCCCGAGAGTCTTGATCGGATGATCCAGCTCGATGCGCCGCTTGTCCACCGTGTGCCCCGCGGCCTTGAGGGCGTCCCCGATGTCCTGGGCGGTGATGGAACCGAAGAGCCGGTCGCCCTCGCCCGCCTTCCGCGCCAGCGTCAGGGTTACTCCCGCGAGGCGCGCGGCCAGTGCCTCGGCTTCCGCCCGCTCCTCGCTGGCGCGGGCCACCCGGGCCTTCGACTCGGCCTCGATGCGCTTCCGATTTCCGGGCGTTGCCTCGTAGGCCAGCCCCTTGGGGAGGAGAAAATTCCGGGCGTAACCCGGCTTCACCTTCACCAGCTCTCCGGCCTTTCCCAGGTACCGCACATCCTCGCGAAGAATCACTTCCATGGGCCACTCCCTCGGGTGTCGGCGGAGCCGAAGCGCCGCCGGAAATCGATCCAGGTGTCGGCCAGGCCGATGGCGAAGAACCCGCCAAGAGCCACCGGCAGGACGGCAAGCAGAAACAGGGCGACCAGCACCAACAGCGCCCCCATCGCGGGGGAAATCGTGAGCGCGCCTAGCGCTCCCCAGACTACCGCCAGGCCGCGCAGGGCGTAGAGCGCGCCGGTGACCAGCACGATGTTCCCGAATATGCCGAGCACTCCCAGGGGGAGCGGCAACAACGTGCCGGCCGCGCACATGACCACGAGCCAGACCAGATGGTCGTCAAACCGGAAGTCCGAAAACCGGCCGGCGGGCTCCCCGGCAGGATGGGTCGCGATGCGATGATACCACGCCCACGCCAGGGCCAGCCCCGGCAGGGCCATGAGGACCAGGAGCCCGGGAAAGAGCTGGGCGATCGGGCCCACTCCCTGGGCAAACGCGTCGGCCAGCTGCGCGCTTACGTCTCCCTGAACCTGCCGGGCGTATTCCCAGCCCGCGTGCGCAACGGCCAGCTCGAGATCCTGCCATCGGCTCCCCAGCAGTCGGACCCAGACGGTGGCGGCGCCCAGCCCGAAGACGGTGGTGGCAAGCGCGCCCGGGACCAGGCGGCGCCGGTAGAGGAGCATCACCACCACGAACCCGCCGGTCAGGAACAGCGCCCAGGCATTCAGGAACTGGGCGACCAGCCCGCCCGGCTGCTGCAGGCTGACCGCCAGCCAGAGCCCCGCCGCGCCGATCCACGCCCACTCGCGGAAGGTGGCTGGCCGCGATGCGGCCAGCAGCCCGGCCAGCGGGGCGAGCACGAACAGCGGAGGGAACAGCAGGACGTACGCCGCCAACGCCAGGAGCGACCTCCAGGTCACGGCAGGTCGCCGGACGGAGCTACCGGTCAGCTCGAGCCCCGCTTGATGTAGGGCAAGAGTGCCAGGTACCGCGCCCGCTTGATGGCCGTGCTGAGCTGACGCTGATGGCGTGCCGTGATGCCCGACAGGCGGGACGGGAGGATCTTGCCACGCTCGGTCAGGAACCGGGCCAGCAGCTTCTCGTCCTTGTAGTCGATGTAATGGATCCCGGCCTCGGCCAGCGGATCTCCCTTCCGGGTGCGCTTCATTCGTCGTCCTCCTCGAACTTCCGGTCCGTCGCGTCCCGGACCGGGGTGTAATCATGTTCGCTCACCACGACCAGGTGGCGCAGCACGCCCTCGTCCAGCTTGATGGCGCGCTCGAACTCCGGCAGCTGACCAGGGGCCGCCTGGAAGTTGGCCACGACGTAGTAGCCGGTGTCGCGCTTCTTGATGGAATAGGCGAGGGTGCGCTTGCCCCAATGGTTGAGCTTGACGGGTTCACCGCCAGGCTGGGGAATGAGCGCGTGAAAGCGGGCGAGTTTCTCGGAAATGGCGGGCTCTTCGAGGGCACTATCGAAGATGTAGACCGCCTCGTACTGACGGGCCATGTCACCTTCCTTTGGTCTGGGCGCCCCGACCCTGGTGCGGGGTGCGGGGAGGAGAATTGTGAGCGGGCAAACCTAATCAGCGAAACGGCTTGGAGGAAGGGGAGGAGACCCGGGCGGGGAGGGGTCACCTCCCCGCCGGTACCAGTCAGTCTCTCCGCTGGCCGAACAGGCGAAGCAGGAACAGGAAGAGGTTGATGAAGTCGAGATAGAGCGCGAGCGCGCCGACCACGGCATACGATCCCGCCCGGCCCTCCGGCATGGCCAGCGCCATGCTCCGCAGCTTCTGGGCGTCCCACGCGGTCAGGGCCGTGAAGACCAGCACGCCGCAGACCGACAGCACGAACTGGAACATGTTGTTCTGCCAGAAGATCCCGATGATCGAGGCGATGATCACCCCGATGAGCCCCATGAACGCGAACTGCCCTATGCCGGCCAGGCTCCGCTTGGTGATCGACCCGTACACGGCCAGCGCGCCGAACATGGCGGCGGCCGTCAGAAAGGTCGAGGCGATCGAGGCGCCGGTGTAGGCAAGAAGCACAAAGGCGAACGTCACGCCATTGAGTGCCGCGTAGGTGCTGAACACCAGCGCGGCGGTGTTGGGCGCGATGGTATCAACCTTGGCGCTCAGGTACCATACGAATCCGAGCGGTGCCAGCAGCACTACCCAGAAGAGCAACCGATTGGCCGCCAGGGTCTGGACCACGGCCGGGGATCCCGCCACCAGCCAGGCCACCGCGGCGGTGATCGCGAGTCCGGCGAACATCCATCCATATACCTTCTGCAGGAACCCCGCGACCCGCGCGGATTCCGCCTGGCTCGCGACATAACCTTGTGTACTACCCAACGGATTCGACATCTCAGTCCCTCAGGGAAGAATTGTCCGAGTTCAAATCTAACCGGAACGGCCGGAGACTGCAGGCTACCAGTCCCGTCCGTGGCTCCCTTCCGAGCCGGCGGGACGTCCCTGGTGGGTCTCCAGCTGCTGGCGCTCAACCTGGTCGAGGAGAGCGCGCGCCTCTTCCGGCGTAAGCTCGCGAACCGATTCCCCGGCGTCGCCGCCGGTGCCACCGCCGGCCATCGCACCCACGGCGCTTTCTCGGGTTCCCTCGTAACCCTCGTTGTGGCCGCCGGGGCCGAAGTCGGCGCGGCCGCCGTTCGGCGATCCCTCCTGACCGGGATCACCGCGTCGCTTGAGGGCGATCTCGAGATTCCATTTTGCGTCCCGGTCCGTCGGGTCGAGCACCAGGGCCTCCTCGTACGCGTCGAGCGAGCGTTCCAGGTACCCGCTCAGGAAGTTGGCGTCCTCGGCCGCCAGAACGAAGGCGTTCCCCATGTTGTAGAACGACCGCTCGCGCACCTCGCGGTCCCCGCCCCCCGCCGCTTCCCGCCAGATCTTCGAGGCATCCGAATAGTGCTTGAGACGGTACAGGGCGTTGCCCGCGTTGTAGCGGACTGCCGGACCGCCCTGCTGGTTGATCACATTCTCATAGGCCTGGTAGGCCTCGAGATACTTCCCCTGATCGTAAAGCTGCCGGCCGCGGGTAAGCTCCCGATTCGCCGAGCTGCAGGATTGGGTGAGCAGCAGCGCCACCACGGATGCCCCCGCCGCGGCCAGCGGTGGCCGGGCCGACCTCTTCGGAAGGGACCGCCGTTCCGGCCGCCTCGCCCGTGAACCGGCGAGCAGTGCCTCCGTCACCAGCAGCATGATGCCGAGACCGAGCGGCCACTGGTACCGCTCGGCTGGCTCCTGCTGTTCCTCAGCGGACACTGCCCGGGTTTCGAGATTGCCGACGCTCTGCTTGAGGCGATCCAGGGCGGCGGGATCGTCCCACCGGGCGTAGGCGCCGCCCGATTCCAGCGCGATCTTCTGCAACGAGGCCTCGTCCAGGCGGGAGACCACCGGGCGACCGATGTCATCCAGATGCCACGGGCCGAGCGGCGAGCCGGAGTCCCCCGGCACGCGACCGCCCACCACGGTTCCAACACCGACGGCGAAGACGGGCACCCGGCTCCGCCGAAACACCTCGAGGATCGGATCGAGGGCCCCCTCGGAGCGCTCACCATCGGAGAGCAGAATCACGCCGCGCGAACCGACCACCGTCCCTTCCCGCCGGAGGCTCCGCTCGGCAACAGCGAGCCCCGCCGCGATGTTGGTCGAGGGGTCGCCGATTTCATCGAAGGACGCCCGGTCGAGAAAGAGGCGGAACGCGGCGAGGTCGGAAGTGGGAGGGAGCTGGAGGAAACCCGCGCCACCGAAGATGACCAGCCCGATGCGATCGCCGCGATGGGCTGCCGCAAGGTCCCAGGCGAGTCGCTTGGCCAGCTCGAGTCGCGATTGACCCACGTCCCGAGTCCGCATCGAGCGGGACAGGTCGAGCGCCACCACGAGGTCCCGGCCGGTCCGCGCCAGGGCCCGGGGGACGTTCCCCCACTGTGGTCGGGCCAGCGCCACGATCAGCGCGCCCAACCCCGCCCAGCGAAGCACGTTCCGCCAGCTCGGCCGGGCAGGGCCGGGAAGGGGGGAACTCCGCCCGAGCAACCCCGGATCGCCGAAGCGCCGCACCGCCCGGGCCTGATCGCTGCGGGCCAATCGGCCCAGGAGCCAGAGGGCGGGCAGCACCAGCAGCAGCAGGAGCGCGGAGGGCTGAACCAGGTCGATCATGGCGCCGTCCGGAACCAGGTGACGCGAAGCAGCATCTCCGCCAGCAGGAGGGCCAGGCCGACGCCCACGAGCGTGGGGAAGAGATCATGCCACTCGCGAGTCTCGCTCACCTTGACCTCGATCCGCTCCATGGGATCGATCTCCTTGAGGACCGCGCTCAGCACGTTGGGGTCGGTGGCCTTGTAGAACTGACCCCCGGTCCGGGTCGCGATGTCCTTGAGCACGGCCTCGTCGCTGCCGGAGAGGCGGGCGTTAATGTTCCGCACCGACCACACCCCGTTGAGCGCCGCCGAGAAGGTGTCGGCGGAGCTGAGGCCGATTGTATGGATGCGCACGCCGACGGCGCGGGCCGCCTCCGCCGCCTGTTCGGGCGAGATGTCGCCCGCGTTGTTCGCGCCGTCCGTGAGGAGGATGATCGCGCTGGAGTTCTTGGGGAGGTTCTTGAGCTGGTCCAGGCACAGCATCAGCGCGTTGCCGATGGCGGTGCCGTCCGGCAGGTCGCCGATATCCACCTGCGCAGCCAGACGATCGAGCACGTTGAGGTCGTTGGTGAGCGGCGCCTGGAGAAAGGCGCGGCCGGAGAAGATCACCAGCCCGACCAGATCGCCTTGTCGGCGCTTGATGAAGTCGCGCAGTACCTGTCGGGCGACCGCCAGTCGATTTCCCGGCTGGAAATCGGTGGCCTTCATGCTGCTCGAGATATCGAGCGCGAGTATGAGGTTGCGGGAGCGTACCCGCGTCGGCTCCGAGTCCCCGGGGATCTGCGGTCGCGCAAGCGCGGCAACCAGGATGGCCAGGCCGACCAGGGTCACCATGCGGCTCCACGCCGCGAGGCGCGCCCGGGTGGAGGGCCGCGCCACGGCGGCCAGGCGCAGGGCGGGAAACGAGATGCGATGCGGGGGCAGCTGCCGGCGGCTCCGCCACCAGCGCCACCCGAGCCACGCCGGAGCGAGCAGAAGGAGCAGCAGCCAGGGATCGACGAACCGCATCAGGCCTTCTCCCCGTCGGGTTGGCTCCGCTCCCGCCAGGCCTCCAGCAGGCTCCGACCGCGCGTGAGCTGTTCCAGGGCCGCGGCGAAATCGGGCCGTACCTTCGCGAACTTGACCAGGTCGGCGTCCCGCAGGATGACCTCGAATCGCTGGCGAAGCTCCGGCGTGGCCAGGGCCTCGGGCAGGGAGGCGCTCACCTCCGGTGTGGTGAGGCCCGGCTCGGGAAGGGCTCCCAGATCGCTGAGACAGGTGCGGATCACTTCCGCCACGCCCGCGTACACGGGGAGGACGCCGTTACCACTCTGGCGCGCGACCGCTTCCATCTGGGCCAGCCGGGCCAGCGCGGCGTCGAACGCCCCCAGCACGACCGGAGTCGGAGCGAGCTCGCGGTGGGCCGGCCGAGTCCGGCTCCGCCGCCAGAGCCACCAGGTCCCGCCGGCCACCGCGAGCAGCACGATCAGGAGCGGGAGCCAGGGCGGCCCGCCGAGCGGGATCAGCGGCTTGATGTCCTTGAGCGTCGGGTTGCCCCCACTCAGGATGGAGGCGATCTCCACCGAGACGGGCATGTGGAGGAGGGTGTCGAGGGGACCGCCGGGCGTCCGCCGGTAGAGCAGCGCGAGGGTAGGTACCGGCTGTTGACCGGTCCGGAAGAAGGCCATGCGCGCCGTCCCCGTGAACTCTCCTCCACCGGCGGGCCGCAGGGTGTCGGCGGAGAGAAACCGGGTCCCGCGCGGCGGGGGCACGAGGAGGTGCGGCGTGGCATCGAGCAGCTCCATGCCGGGGCCGAGCTTGACCGTGATGCCGAAGGTGACCGGGTCGCCGACGGTGGCTCCATTCCGGATGGGCCGCACCTCCATGGTCTGGCCGTGGAGGGCAGTTGCCGCCAGCGCGCCGCTCACGCCCACCGCGACCAACCACCGGGTCATGGCCCTCTCGGCTCCCGGCGGCTGAGGAAGGCCACCAGCCGCTCCCCGAACGGCTGGTCGGTCTCCAGCCTCAAGAGATCCACCCCGCGCTTCTGGCACCGATCGGTAAAGGCGTCGTCGAAGGCCTGGCGCTCGGCGCGGAACCGGTTGCGAACTCCGGCATCGTCGGTGTCCACCAGTCGCCAGTCACCGGTCTCGGGGTCCCACAGCGTCACGAGACCGATGGCCGGCAGCTCCCGCTCGCGCGGGTCGCTCAGTTGCATGGCGATCACGTCGTTGCGCCAGGCCAGTCGATCGAGCGCGTTCCAATCATTGCTGTCCAGGAAATCCGAGAGGACCACCACCAGCGCGCGCCGGCGGAGGAAGGGCTCCAGGAAGTCGACCGCGCTGGCCAGGTCGGTGGCCCGCTCCTCGGGCTGGAAGTCGAGCACCCGGCCCACGATCGAGAGCGCCTGTCCACGGCCGCTCTTGGGCGGCGCCAGCCATTCGATGCGGTCCGAATAGAACGCTGCCCCTACCCGGTCACGGTGTCGCGCGGCGGAGAGGCTGAGCACCGCGCCCACCTCCGCCGCCAGCTGCCTGCGGGTGCGGTTGGCGCTCCCGAACCCGCTCGAGGCGCTCACGTCCACCAGCAGGAGGAGTGTAAGCTGTCGCTCCTCCCGAAACCGCTTGACGAAGGGCGCTCCAAGGCGGGCAGTGACGTTCCAGTCGATGGTCCGCACGTCGTCGCCCGGGAGGTACTCACGCACCTCGGCAAACTCCACACCGCGCCCCCGGTACGCGCTCGCGTAGTCTCCGGCCACGAGGTCCCGGACGAGATCGCGGGTGGTGATCTCGATGCGCCGGACCTCGCGGAGGAGCGCCGCGGAGATCACGGGACGGGCACGGCGGGGAGGAGGCGATCCAGGATCTGATCGGTGGTCACGCCTTCCGCCTCGGCCTGGTAGGTGGGAATGATGCGATGGCGCAGCGTGTCGTGCGCCATCGCCTTGACGTCTTCCGGCAGGACGTACGCACGACCGGCCAGGAAGGCATGGGCCTTGGCGGCCTTCACCAGGTTGATCCCCGCCCGCGGCGACGCCCCGAACTGAATGAGCGGCGCGAGATCGGAAAGCTTCCAGGCAGCCGGCTCTCGCGTGGCCGCCACCAGGTCCAGCACGTACTCCTTGATGCGGTCGTCCACGTAGAGACCGCGCACCACGCCCCGGCACCGGAGCACCCGGTCCGGATGGATCACGACCCGGGTGGTGGGGTCGGGGCCATCGGTCATGCGGTCGATGATCTCCCGCTCCTCGGTGCGGCTCGGGTAGGTCACCAGCAGCTTGAACAGGAATCGGTCGACCTGGGCCTCGGGGAGAGGGTAGGTGCCCTCGTGCTCCAGAGGATTCTGGGTCGCCAGCACCAGAAACAGCTCGGGCAGCCGGTGGGTCTCGCCCCCGATGGTGACCTGGCGCTCCTGCATGGACTCGAGCAGGGCGCTCTGCACCTTGGCGGGGGCGCGGTTCACCTCGTCCGCCAGGAGGATGTTGGTGAAGATGGGGCCACGCTGCACGGTGAAATCGCCCGAGCGCTGATTGTAGATGAGGGTGCCGATCAGATCGGCGGGGAGCAGGTCGGGGGTGAACTGCACCCGGCGGCAGTCGCAGTCGATGGTCGCGGCAAGGGTCCGGACGGCAAGGGTCTTGGCCAGTCCGGGCAGGCCCTCGAGCAGCAGGTGGCCGTCGGCCAGCAGGCCGATGAGCAAGCGTTCGAGCAGCACCTGCTGGCCCACGATCACGCGACTGATCTCGGAAAGGACGTCGCGGAACTCGGCGCTTTCCGCCGCGATTTCGCCCGCGCGGGCGAGCGCGGAGTCCGGACTGAAGTGCTTGAGCGTGCTGTGAGCGGTCGAGGTCATACCGGCAGGCGATCCCCTAGAACGTGCGCGGCGCCTTCGGGTGGCGCCGCGGGGCGGGCGTGATTATCAGAACCCCGAATATGTATACGCCTCCGGGAAGGGGCGGAAGGCCCCGGCGCGGAATCGGAGGCGCTCAGCTGCTGAAGCGAAACAGCATGACGTCCCCGTCCTGAACGACATATTCGCGCCCCTCGGCGCGGGCCAGCCCCTGTTCCCGCGCCGCCTTCCAGCCTCCAACCCGGACGAACTCATTGTAGGCCACGGTCTCGGCCCGGATGAACCCCTTCTCGAAGTCGGAGTGGATCACGCCGGCCGCCTGGGGAGCCTTGTCGCCCTTGTGGATGGTCCAGGCGCGGACCTCCTTCTCGCCGGCGGTGAAGTAGCTCTGGAGGCCGAGCAGGTGATAGGCGGCGTGCGCCAATCGGTCCAGGCCGGACTCGGAGGCGCCGAGGGAGGCCAGGAACTCGCCGCGGTCCACGGGCGGCAGCTCGGCCAGCTCCGCCTCGACCTTGCCCGAGAAGATCACGACCTCGGCTGCTTCCGCGTCCCTCGCAATGGCGGCCTTGAGGGCCTCGACGTGCGCATTGCCCGAGGCCAGTTCGCTCTCGAGCACGTTCGCGGCGTAGAGGATGGGCTTGGCGGTGAGCAGATTGAAGCTACGCCAGGTCGCCTGCTCCTCCTCGGTGGGGACCACGCTCCGAGCGGAGCGCCCGGCGGCCAGCGCGTCCCGGAGTGCCGTCAGGAGCCGGGTCTCGAGGCGGGCCTCCCGGTCTCCGGACTTGGCCGTTCGGCTCGCCTTGTCGAGGCGTTTTTCGACCGACGCGAGGTCGGCGAGCTGCAGCTCTATGTTGATCACTTCCCGGTCCCGCACCGGGTCCACCGGGCCCATGACGTGCTGGACGTCGCTGTCTTCGAAGCAGCGCACCACGTGGACGATGGCGTCCACCTCGCGGATGTTGGCCAGGAACTGGTTGCCCAGGCCTTCACCCTGACTCGCGCCCTTCACGAGACCCGCGATGTCGACAAACTCCACCGCCGCCGGCACGATGCGTTCCGGCTTGACCAGCCGTCCCAGCACATCGAGCCGCGGATCGGGGACGGTCACTACCCCGGTGTTCGGCTCAATGGTCGCGAACGGGTAGTTGGCCACCAGGGCGCCGGCCGAGGTGAGGGCATTGAAGAGCGTGGACTTGCCGACGTTGGGGAGACCGACGATACCGAGCCGAAGCATGCTCCTCCGGAGATCAGCCTTCGGCTGACTGGGGCCTGGTGTTGAAGCGGCTCATCGCCCGCTCGATGCCTTCGCCGAGCCAGCACTCCACGGCCTCCGACATGGGATCGAGGATTCGCTCGAGGTCGGCCCATTCCTCTCGCGTGAATTCCTCCAGCACGAAATCGGCGGAATCGGCGATACCGGGTGGCAGGGGGCCGATGCCGATGCGGAGCCGGGCGTAGTCCTGGCGGTGCAGCACTCCTTCGACGCTCTTCAATCCGTTGTGGCCGCCCGCCGAGCCGGCGCCGCGCAGCCGGAACCGTCCGCCGGGCAACGCAAAATCGTCCACCAGAACGAGCAGCTGGCTTGCGGGATCGAAGTCGGGCGCCTTCGCCAGGGCCCGCAGCGCGGCCCCGCTCCGGTTCATGTAGGTCTGCGGCTTGAGGAGCACGACCCCACCGCCGGCGAACTCTCCCCGCGACTCGCGGGCGGCCGGGACGCGCCGCCAGGCGGGGAAGCGCCAGCGCCGCGCGAGGTGGTCCGCCAAGAGAAACCCGGCGTTGTGCCGGGTCTTCTCGTACTCCGGGCCCGGGTTTCCCAGGCCGACGATCGCGTGCAGGGCTCAGTCCTTCTCTTCGGTTTCTTCCTCGCCCTCGGCCTTCGGCTTGCGGATCAGCTCGGGTTCGGCCGGGGCCTCGGCGGTGGCCACGGGGGCGGCGACTTCCTCGGTCCGCGGGGCCACGACGGAGCAGACCGGCAGGGAGGCGTCTTGGAGGATCTCGACCTTCGGGATGTTGAGGTCGCGCACGAAGATCGACTTGCCGATCGCCAGATTGGTCACATCCACCTCGATGCTCGCGGGGATGTCGCCCGGGAAGACCCGGATCTGGATGCGGTGGAGCACCTGGTCGAGTACGCCACCGAAGTTCCGAACCCCATCGGCCGTGCCGCTGAGATGGATCGGTACTTCGAGGGTGATCTTCTCGTCCGCCCGCACCTCGTACAGGTCGAGATGCAGCACCTCGGTGTTGCGGAGCGGGTTGCGCTGGATCTCGCGGATCAGCGCCTTGACCGGGGCCTGGCCGCTCACCTGGACGTCCAGGATGGTGCTGGAAGCGGTGATGCCGCTCAGCAGCTTGGTGAGATGGGCCCGGTCGACCGCCAGGGCTTCCGGCGCCCGGTTATGGCCATAGATAACCGCGGGGATCTTGCCGCTGGTGCGCAGGGTGCGGGCCGCTCCCTTGCCGGTCGCGGTGCGGCGCTCTGCTTCGAGAAGTGTGCCTTGTGCCATCGTCAGGTCTTTCGGTCGGAGCGGCGCGTGGGCCGCTCATCGGGTTAATCGAACAGCGAGCTTACCGACTGGTCGCTGTGGGTATAGCCGATCGCCTTCGCCAGGAGCGGGGCAATCGAGAGCACCTTGAGCTTGTCGAACCGCCGCTCCGGCGGGATCGCCACCGTATTGGTCACGGCGATCTCGGTCACGGGGCTGTTCCTGAGCCGCTCCACCGCCGGCCCGGACAAGAGGCCGTGGGTGGCGCAGCAGTACACGTCCAGGGCTCCCCGGTCCTTCACGGCCCGAATCGCCTCCGACATCGTCCCGCCGGTGTCGATCATGTCGTCGGGGATAATGCAATCCTTCCCCTCGACCTCACCGACGACGTTCATCACCTCGGCCAGATTCGCCGAGGGGCGGCGCTTGTCGATGATCGCGAGCGACGCATTGAGCCGCTTGGCGAATCCCCGCGCCATCTTGGCCGCGCCCACGTCGGAGGCCACCACCACCAGGTCCCGGAGTGGCTTCTGCCGGTAGTGATTGACGAACACCGGCGCCGCGTACAGGTGGTCGACCGGCAGGTCGAAAAACCCCTGCATCTGATGGGAATGGAAATCCATCCCCAGCACCCGATCGGCACCCGCCACCGGGATCATGTTCGCCATGAGCTTGGCGCTGATCGCCACCCGCGGCTGGTCCTTGCGGTCCTGACGCGCGTAACCGAAGTACGGAATCACCGCCGTGATGCGGGCCGCGCTGGCCCGGCGCGCCGCATCCATGAGCAAAAGCAGCTCAATCAGGTTTTCGGCGGGCGGGTTGGTGGGCTGCACCACGAACACGTCCCGGCCCCGCACGTTCTCGTCGATCTTGACGAACAACTCGCCATCTGCGAACCGCTTGACGGTCACCTGACAGAGCGGTACGCCGAGGTGCTCCGCGACTTCCTCCGAGAGCGGCCGGTTGGCCGTGCCGGAGAGCAGTAGCATCTGGCTCCGCTGCAGAAGTTCGCTCATGGCAATGGCCGCCAAACCTAGCCCGGCGTGGAGGTTAGGTCAATCGGCGGCGGCTGTGCCGGCCCCGGCGCGGGTGGCGACCGGAGCCGGACCGCGCCACCTTAGGGCTTCGCGTCGTCGATTCTCCCCAGCCACTCCCGGCCATGCCCCCCTCGGAGCGACCGCTCTGGACCTGCCCCCGGTGCCGGCACCGGTTCGTGACCCGGAATCTGTGGCATTCCTGTGTGCGGATACCGATCCGTTCGCACTTCCGCGGGCGCGCCGCCATGCTCTACCCAACCTATCGAGCCTGGGCGTCCCTGGCCCGGAGGTGCGGGCCGGTGACGATCTACGCCCAGAAGTCGCGGATCGTCTTCCAGGCTCGGGTCCGGTTCGGCGGGGCGATGGTGCGCGTCGGCTACGTGGTGGGAACGCTGTGGCTCAAGCGTAAGGCAGGGCACGCCCGGCTGGTGCGCACGGAGTCGTTCGGCCGCCTGGGGTACGGGCTTCACTTCCGGCTGACACGACCCTCGGACGTCGATGCCGGGCTTCGCCGCCTCATGCGGGAGGCGTATCGGCTCGCGGTTCAGGGCCCGGAGCGCACGGGTCGGGCCTGAAAGCGTCGGCTGGCTCTATCTTGCCTTCATGCGTGTCCTTCTGGTCCATGGGCTCGGCCGCACCTGGCTGAGCCTCGCTCGACTCGGCCGCGCGCTCCGGCGCGCCGGGCATCAGCCGGAGTACTTCGCCTACTATGCCTTTGCCACGCCATACGAGACCATTCGAGAGCGATTGGCGAGTCGGCTCCGGGCGCTGGCGGAGCGCCGCGAGCCGGTGGCCCTCATCGGCCACTCCCTGGGGGGGCTCCTGCTCCGCCACGCCGTGGTCGAGGCGCCTCGACTTCGAGTGCATCGCCTCATCATGCTGGGCACGCCGAATCAACCGCCGCGTCGCGCGCAGCGCGCCGCACGGTGGCGCTGGTTCCGGATGTTGGCCCGAAGCTCAGGAGAGTTGCTCGCCTCGCCCGAGGCCTACCGCCGCATCCCGCCACCCGCGGTGCCCTATACCGTCGTCGCGGGAACCGGTGGTCTCCGGCTCCTGGGAAGGCCGTTCGGGGCGGAGCGCCACGACGGCATTGTCGCCGTGGACGAAACGCGAGTTCGTGGAGCGGACGACCTGCTGCTCTTTCCGGTGGGCCATACCTTCATGATGAACGATCGGCGAGTGCGCCAGGCGCTGCTGGGCCTGCTCGGGCCGGACGAGGCCATCGGGCTGCCCGCCAGGGAGGATCGATGAACTACAGTTTTCGCGACGCCATGGCCGTCATCGGCCTTGCGCTCGATGGCCTCGGCGTGCTGGTAGTCGCAGCAGGGCCGTTGCTCGCGATCCTGCACGTCGCGGGTGCCCGCGACCAGCCATTCAGCGAGCGCTATCGGTTGCTGCGGGAAGACATGGGCCGGGCGATTCTCCTCGGTCTGGAATTCCTGATTGCGGGCGACATCATCCGTAGTGTGGTCGTGGATCCCACTATCCTCAACGTGGCGGTGCTCGGTCTCATCGTGCTGATCCGGACCTTCCTCAGCATGACCCTCCAGCTTGAGGTCGAGGGGCGCTGGCCGTGGCAACGGTCGAGGACGAGGGCAGCCCCTCGGGAGTGAACCGTGGATGGGACCGAGTCCGAGATCGTCGGCTCGCGAAGGCGGCGAGACCCGGGACAGCGAGGGAGTGCCAGGAGCTGCAGGGCCCTAGCACATCATACTCGGCTTTCAAGGGCTACGCGGAGGAGGCTCGAAGCCTCGTGGCCTCGAGTCGACTGACGAACTCGCCCATGTCCTCAATTTCGAGGTCCTCTCCTCCGCCCAACTGGCGCCGACCGGTTCGGGGGCAGCCGGTGCGCGGAGGTCGGCGCCCTCGCCAACCGGACTCTTCCCGGAGGCCTCCCATGCGCCCTCCCATGCGCCCTCCCCGTGCCGTCGGCTTGCTGCTCAGTATCTTGGCAGTCGCTCCGAGCCACGCCGCCGGGCAGACGAAGCCGCGGGCCCGTGACCTCGGCATCGTGACCGGGACGCTGCCCCCGGGACCCGGCAACGCCATCACCGATGTCCGCGGGGTCCAGGTGGGGCAGGTGACGCTGATCGGGGGCGACTCGGTGCGGACCGGGATTACCGCCATTCTTCCCCACCGGGGCAATCTCTTTCTGGACCGGGTCCCGGCGGCGATTCACGTGGGCAACGGGTTCGGCAAGCTGCTCGGTTTCACCCAGGTTCGGGAACTGGGCGAGCTGGAGACACCGATCCTCCTTACGTGCACGCTGTGCGTATGGAGGGCGGCCGACGCCCTTGTGGCGTGCCTGCTCGCGCTGCCGGGGATGGGCGAGGTCCGCTCGATCAATCCCGTTGTGGGCGAAACCAACGACGGCTTTCTCAACGCCATCCGGGAGAGACCAATCACGGCGAGTGACGTCCGGGCCGCTCTCGACTCGGCGCGCGGCGGCCCGGTAGCGGAAGGGAGCGTGGGGGCCGGCACCGGCACCATCGCCTTCGGGTGGAAGGGGGGCATCGGCACCGCCTCGCGCCTCGTGACCGCGGCGGACAGTCAGTGGACGGTCGGGGTGCTGGTGCAATCCAACTTCGGCGGTGACCTGCACATCCTCGGCGTCCCAGTGGGGCGGCTGCTTGGACGGCGTGGTATGTCGCTGACTGCCCTCGACCAGCGCGCGCAGGGATCAATCATGATCGTGGTGGCG
>Ga0335081_10005105_pt1 | contig 20759 bp, 17 predicted proteins | sample Lox_Sample_35_FD_206713 | JGI IMG/M metagenome (GOLD analysis project Ga0335081, IMG submission 206713) | Soil microbial communities from Loxahatchee National Wildlife Refuge, Florida, United States - Lox_Sample_3.5 | ecosystem: Environmental > Terrestrial > Soil > Wetlands | place: USA... | reverse complement strand
GTGCCGCAGCAGGACAAGCGCCACCTGCTCGCCCATCTGATCGAGGACGGTGAGTGGCAGCAGGTGCTGGTCTTCACCCGCACCAAGCACGGTGCGAACCGCCTCACCCGTCAGCTCGAGGAGTCCGGCATCCGTGCCGCGGCGATCCACGGCAACAAGAGCCAGGCGGCACGGGTGCGTGCGCTCGTGGACTTCAAGGAGAGCCGCGTGCGGGCCCTGGTCGCGACCGAGGTGGCCGCCCGCGGCCTCGACATCAAGGAGCTCCCGCAAGTCGTCAACTACGAGCTGCCGAATGTGCCGGAGGACTATGTGCACCGCATCGGGCGCACCGCCCGGGCCGGCGCCGCCGGCAAGGCGGTCTCGCTGGTGTCGGCGGAGGAGGGTCCGCTGCTCAAGGACATCGAGCGGCTGCTCAAGCGCGCGCTTCCGGTGACGGCGCTGCCGCGGTTCGAGGTGGCGCGCCGCCCGGCTGAGCCCGCCCACCGCGTCGAGCCCGTCCGGAGGGCCGGCCGGCACCGCCGCTGAGCCGACCGATTATGTCGGCCGGCCGACCGGGGCCGCATTCCAAGGCTCACCGGGTGGGGTTTACGCCCGCCCGGGAGAAGCCGTAGAATGCGCGCCCTCGGTGGGTCGGGTGGTAGCATCCGAGCCACAGTGGCGGGTCCAACGGGGCGCGCCATGTGCTTGACTGAAAAGGCCCCCCGAGGGGCTTTTGTTTTTTTGGCCCCTGGCCGGGGCACCGGGGACGGGAAACCGCACGGGACGGATACACGAAGTGGGCCTTACGGCCCATTTTCATTTGCGGGGTAGGAGTTTGGCTCATGGCGGCGGCCTTGCATGAGCGTCTCGTCGCCCTCACTGAGCCACTCCTGGCTCAGTTGGGCTACGAGCTGGTGGAGCTCGAACTTGCCTCCGGCCATGGGCGCGGAGCGCTGAGGATCTTCATCGACAAGCCGGCCGGCGTCGGCCTCGATGACTGCGAGCGCGTCAGCCGGGAAGTATCGGCGCTGCTCGATGTCGAGGATCCGATCCCGCAGGCGTACACGCTCGAGGTCTCCTCGCCGGGGGACGACCGCGTATTGAGGACGCGGGCGCACTTTGAGCGCTTCGTCGGCGCGCGGGTGAAAGTGGAGCTCACGGCCCCTCGCGAGGGACGGCGGCGGTACACGGGCACGCTGCTGTCCGTCAACGACGCGGGAGTCGCTCTCCAGGTGGATCAGGATCGGGTGAACGTGCCGTTCGCTGAGATCGGCAAGGCGCGGCTCGCACCGTAAGGGTTGCGTCGGAGGTTGGACTGAAGTGAACAAGGAAATTCTGATGGTGGTCGATGCCGTCTCCAACGAGAAGGGTGTCGACAAAGAGGTCATCTTCGAGGCGCTCGAAGCTGCACTCGCCTCCGCGACGCGCAAGAAGCACGGCGAGGAGTGGGACGTGCGCGTCAGCATCGACCGCAAGACGGGCGACTACGAGACCTTCCGCCGCTGGAAGGTTTTCGCCGACGATTCGACCGAGCTCGAGGCGCCCGAGCGCGAGCTGCGCATGGAAGACGCCGTCGACCTCGACGCCAAGGCACAGCCCGGAGGCTTCGTCGAGGAGCCGATGGAGTCGGTCGCTTTCGGCCGCATCGCCGCGCAGCAGGCGAAGCAGGTCATCGTGCAGAAAGTCCGGGAGGCCGAGCGGGCCCAGGTGGTGGATGCCTACAAGGATCGCGTCGGGCAGCTCGTGAGCGGCGTGGTCAAGCGGGTCGACCGCAATGGGCTGTACGTGGACCTGGGCGGCAACGCCGAAGGCTTCGTGCCGCGCATCGACATGATCCCGCGCGAGCAGGCGAAGCCGCAGGATCGCATCAAGGCGTACCTCAAAGAGGTCAGATCCGAGCCGCGCGGGCCGCAGTTGTTCCTCACGCGCACCGCGCCCGAGTTTCTCATGGAGCTGTTCAAGCTCGAGGTGCCCGAGGTCGGGCAGGGCCTGATCCAGATCCTGGGCGCGGCACGCGATCCTGGCATCCGCGCCAAGATCGCGGTGCGCAGCAACGATCCGCGCATCGATCCGGTGGGCGCGTGCGTCGGCATGCGCGGCTCGCGCGTGCAGGCGGTCTCGAACGAGATCGCCGGCGAGCGCGTCGACATCATCCCCTACAACGACAATCCCGCGCAGTTCGTCATCAACGCGATGTCGCCGGCCGAGGTGATCTCGATCGTCGTGGATGAGGACTCGCACAGCATCGACATCGCGGTCTCCGAGGAGAAGCTGTCGCAGGCGATCGGCCGCGGCGGCCAGAACATCCGCCTCGCGAGCCAGCTCACCGGCTGGGACCTCAACGTCATGACCGAGTCCGACGCCGAGGCCAAGAGCGAGACCGAGGCGCGCGAGCTGGTGCAGACCTTCATGAAGCAGCTCGACGTGGACGAGGACGTGGCGACCATCCTGGTGCAGGAGGGCTTCTCGACGGTGGAAGAGGTCGCCTACGTGCCGCAGGCGGAGCTCATGTCGATCGAGGAGTTCGACGAGGACATCGTCAAGGAACTCAGGAACCGCGCCCGCGATGTGCTGCTCACGCAGGCGATCGCGAGCGAGGAGACGCTCGATCAGTCGATGCCCGCCGACGATCTGCTGCTGCTCGAGGGCATGAGCCCCGATCTCGCCCTGGCGCTCGCGCGGCGCGGCGTGCGCACGCGCGAGGACCTCGCGGAGCAGTCGGTCGATGACCTGTCCGACATCGAGGGGCTCGCGGCCGAGGAGGCGGGCAAGCTGATCATGACGGCGCGCGCGCCGTGGTTCGAGGCCGGGCGCTGAGCAGGTCACGAGGATTTCTAGCATGGCCGAAGTAACCGTTTCGCAGTTTGCGCAGGTGCTGAAGGTGCCGGTGGATCGGCTGCTGGTGCAGCTCGATCAGGCCGGCATCAAGGTCGCCGGCCCCGACGATCACATCAGCGACGAGGCCAAGATGGAGCTGCTCACGCACCTGCGCCGCAGCCACGGCAGCGACGATGACAGCAGCTCGCCGCGCAAGATCACGCTGCGCCGCAAGACGCAGAGCGAGCTGAAGCTCGCGAGCAACCAGGGGCGTGCGCGCACCGTCAACGTCGAGGTGCGGCAGAAGCGCACCTACATCAAGCGCGACGTGCTCCAGGAGCAGGCGCGCCAGCAGCAGGAGGATCTCGACCAGAAGCGGCTCGAGGCCGAGCAGGCCGCGCGGCAGATCGAGACCGAGCGCCTGGAAGCCGAGCGGCGCGAGCGCGAGCGTCTCGAGGCGGAGAACCGCCGCCGCGTCGAGGAGGAGGTCGCCCGCAAGAAGCAGCAGGAAGAGGCGCGCCGCCTTGCCGAGCAGCAGGCCCGCGAGGAGGCTGAGCGGCGTGAGCGCGAGCAGCGACGCACGGCCTCCGAGCCGCCGCGCGAGCGCGTCCGGGCCGCCGAGGAGGCGGTCGTCGAGGAAACCGACGACAAGCAGCAGCCGACGCGCTACGGGCGCGAGGAGCTGCACGTCACGAGCGATGTCAGCTCACGCTATAAGAAGAAGAAAAAGACCCGCAGCCGCGCCGCCGCCGTGGCGAGCACCGAGGCGCGTCATGGCTTCGAGATGCCGACGATGCCGGTCAAGCGCGAGGTGTCGATCGGCGAGACCGTCACGGTCGCCGAGCTCGCGCAGAAGATGGCGATCAAGGCGACCGAGGTCATCAAGGTGCTCATGAACATGGGCGTGATGGCCACCATCAACCAGCCGATCGACAAGGACACGGCCGTGCTGGTGGTCGAGGAGCTCGGCCACACCGCCACGGTGCAGAAAGAGAATCAGATCGAGGAGGACATCCAGGGCGTCTCCGCCGAGGGCGCTGAGCTCGAGGCGCGGCCCCCGGTCGTGACGGTGATGGGGCACGTCGACCATGGCAAGACTTCCTTGCTCGATTACGTGCGCAGCACCAAAGTGGCCGCCGGCGAGGCGGGCGGCATCACCCAGCACGTCGGTGCGTATCACGTCGAGACGCCCAAGGGCATCATCACGTTCCTGGATACGCCCGGCCACGCGGCCTTCACGGCGATGCGGGCCCGCGGCGCCCGCGCGACCGACGTGGTGGTGCTGGTGGTCGCCGCGGATGACGGCGTCATGCCGCAGACGATCGAGGCGATCCAGCACGCACGCGCGGCGAACGTGCCGATCGTGGTCGCGGTCAACAAGATCGACAAGAGCGATGCGGATCCGGACCGGGTGCGCACCGAGCTCGCCAAGCACGAGGTGATTCCCGAGGAGTGGGGCGGCCAGAACATGTTCGTGAACGTCTCGGCGCGCACCGGCGCGGGGATCGAGCAGCTGCTCGAGGCGATCCTGCTGCAGGCGGAGGTGCTCGAGCTGCGCGCGCCGCGCACGGGACTTGCGAGCGGCATCGTGATCGAGTCGAGCATCGAGAAGGGCCGCGGCGCCGTCGCCACGGTGCTGGTGAAGAAAGGCACGCTGCACATGGGCGATCCGATCCTCGCCGGCAGCGAGTTCGGGCGCGTGCGCGCCATGTTCGATGAGAACGGCCAGCCCATTCAGGAAGCGCCACCCTCGATGCCGGTCGTCGTGCTCGGCCTTTCCGGCTCGCCCAACGCTGGCGATGAGCTGCTGGCGGTGGAAAGCGAGCGCAAGGCGCGCGAAGTCGCGCTCTATCGGCAGGGGAAGTTCCGCGATACCAAGCTCGCCCGGCAGGTGACCCGTCCCGAGGATGTGTTCTCGCAGCTCGGCACGGACAAGGCCGGCGTCATCGCGATTCTCCTCAAGGCCGACGTGCAGGGCAGCGCCGAGGCCCTGCGCGATGCGCTCACCAAGCTCTCGACCGAGGAAGTCGAAGTCAAGGTGATCGCGAGCGGCGTCGGCGGCATCACGGCCTCCGACGTGCAGCTCGCCGCAGCCTCCAAGGCACGCATCATCGGCTTCAACGTGCGCGCCGATGCAGCCGCGCGCGAGGCCATGAAGGACACCGGCGTCGAGGTGCGCTACTACAGCATCATCTACGAGGCCATCGATGATGTGAAACAGATGATGAGCGGTCTGCTGCAGCCGGAAATCAAGGAGCAGATCGTCGGCATCGCCCAGGTGCGCGAGGTGTTCCGCTCGAGCAAGTTCGGCGTGGTTGCCGGGTGCCTGGTGACCGAGGGCCACGTGCGGCGCAACAATCCGATCCGCGTGCTGCGCGACAACGTGGTCATCTTCGAGGGCGCGCTCGAGTCGCTGCGCCGCTTCAAGGACGATGTGAACGAGGTGCGCGCCGGAACCGAGTGCGGGATCGGCGTGAAGAACTACCAGGACGTGCGGGTGAACGATCAGATCGAGTGCTTCGCGCGCGTCGAGGTGGCTCGCACGGTGCAGTAATGTCCGCGCGCCATGCCAAGATCGAGTCACAGATGCAGCGCACGCTCGCTCAGCTGGTGAGCCGTGAGGTGAAGGATCCCCGCGTGGGCAACGTGACCATCACGGCCGTGAGCCTCGCGCCGGACATGGCGACAGCCCGGGTGTTCTTCGTGCCCTTCGCCTCCGCGCACAGCGCCGAGGAGGTGCAGAGCGGACTCACGCACGCCGGAGGGTTTCTGCGCGGCGAGGTCGGCCGGCGACTCGGGCTGCGACATGCGCCGCGCCTGAGTTTCCTCATCGATGACTCGATCGAGAAGGCCGAGCGCCTCACCGGGCTCATCGACCAGGCGGTCGGACGGCGGCACGGCGGCCGCAGCGCACCCGAAGACGACTCCCCGCCGGGCTGAGGCGAGGCAGCGGCGATGATTTGCGGGCTGCTGCTCCTGGACAAGCCGGAGGGCTTGTCCTCGAACGCTGCGTTGCAGCGCGTGCGGCGCCTGAGCGGTGCCGACAAGGCCGGGCACGTCGGCAGCCTCGATCCACTCGCGACGGGCATGCTACCCATCTGTCTCGGCGAGGCCACGAAGGTCGCGAGCGAGATGATCGGGGGCCGCAAGCGCTATCGCTTCACGGTCGCTCTCGGAGCCGCCACCGCGACGGGCGACCGGGAGGGCGAGATCGTGGAGCGAGCGGCGGTGCCGAGGCTCGATCCCGCGGACATCGAGGCCGCGCTCGCGCGTTTCCGGGGGCGAGTACGGCAGGTGCCGCCGATGTACTCGGCGCTGAAGCACCAGGGGCAGCCGCTGTACCGGCTGGCACGCGCGGGCGTGGAGGTCGAGCGGCCGCCACGCGAGATCGAAATCGCAGAGCTCACGCTGCGCCAGCGGGAGGCGGCGGCTTTCGAGCTCGAGGCGCTGTGCTCGAAGGGAACCTATGTGCGCGTGCTGGCGCAGGACATCGCCCGCGCGCTCGGAAGCTGCGGTCACGTGAGCGCACTGCGGCGGTTGTACGTCGAGCCCTTTGCGGAATCGGATCTCATCTCCCTCGAGAGCCTCGAGCGGCAGTGCCTGCGCGGTGCACCGCCGCAGCTGCTGCCGCCGGATGCCGGGCTGGCCCATCTGCCGGCAGTGGTGCTGGCGGGGCCGGCCGCCGAGCGCCTCGCGCACGGGGAGAGCGTCGCGGCGCCCCCGAGCGCAGCCTCGGGCGGGGTGCGGATCTATGACGCGCAGCGCCGCTTCATGGGCCTGGGCGAGGGGGACGGGGAGGGGCGTGTCCGGCCGCGGCGGCTGTTCGTGGAGCCGTGCGAAATTCCGTGAGAATTCCGTGACTTTTGCTTGTGGCAGGACTCACCCAGCGAGTAGAATGCCGCGCTTCGCGAAACAGGGTAATGACAGAATCTTTCAGGAAAAGTAAGCGCAATGGCGTTAACCAGTGAGAAGAAGGACGGAATCGTCGCGCAGTTCCGTCGCGATCCGCAGGATACCGGCTCCCCCGAGGTTCAGATCGCGCTGCTCTCGGAGCGCATCAATGGCCTGGGCGAGCACTTCAATGCCCACAAGCGCGACCATTCATCGCGCCGTGGCTTGGTCAAGCTCGTCAACCAGCGCCGCAAGCTCCTCGACTATCTGAAGTCGACTCAACCGCAGAAGTACCAGGAGCTCGTCGAGCGCCTGGGGCTGCGCCGCTAACGTGTTCATCAGGGCCGCGACGGATTAGATCCGCGCGGCCTTGCCACTTTCTACGAGGATCAAAGTGTGACCGTTCACAGCAAGTCATTTGCTTACGGTGCCCATTCCGTGACGATCGAGACCGGTGAGCTCGCCCGCCAGGCCGACGCTGCCGTCAAGGTCGCAATGGGCGACACGGTCGTGCTCGTCACGGCCGTCGCCCAGCAGCAGGCGGCCGCGGGCCGGGACTTCCTGCCACTGACCGTCAACTACGTCGAGAAGACCTATGCCGCCGGCCGCATTCCCGGGGGCTTCTTCAAGCGTGAGGGCCGCCCGACCGAGAAGGAGACGCTCACTTCGCGCCTCATCGACCGGCCGATCCGTCCGCTGTTTCCGGACGGCTTCTACAACGATGTGCAGGTCGTCGCGACCGTGCTGTCGGTGGATCCGGCCATCGATCCGGATATCGCCGGGCTCCTCGGTGCCTCCGCGGCGCTGTCGCTGTCGGGGATGCCGTTCAACGGCCCGATCGGGGCTGCCCGCGTCGGCTACAAGAACGGCCAGTACCTGCTCAATCCCACCGCCCAGGATCTCGCCGAGTCGCAGCTCGATCTGGTGGTGGCGGGAACCGAGCACGCCGTGCTGATGGTCGAGTCCGAGGCGGACGGGCTGTCCGAAGAGGTGATGCTCGGCTCGGTGGTCTTCGGACACCAGCAGATGCAGACCGCCATTCGCGCGATCCGCGAGCTCGTGGCGCTGGCCGGCAAGCCGCGCTGGAACTGGCAGGCGCCGGCGGACAACGCGGACCTTGCGAGCGCGGTCGCGCTGCATTCGCAGGCAGGACTCGCGCAGGCCTACTCGATCACCGAGAAACTGCAGCGCCGCGACCGCATTCAGCAGATCAAGACCCAGGTGCATGCCGCGCTCGTCACGGGCGAGGGCGCCAAGTGGACCAAGGAGCAGGTCGAGAGCCAGCTGTTCAAGCTCGAGAGCAACATCGTCCGCCAGAGAATCCTGAACGGCGAGGCCCGTATCGACGGACGCGATGCCCGTACGGTGCGGCCGATCACCGTCAAGGTTGGGGTCCTGCCCCGCACGCACGGCTCGGCGCTGTTCACGCGCGGGGAAACCCAGGCGCTCGTCACCACGACGCTCGGCACGACGCGCGATGCACAGATCATCGACGGTCTCGACGGCGAGCGCCGCGAGCCCTTCATGCTGCACTACAACTTCCCGCCGTTCTCGGTCGGCGAGACCGGCATGATGGGATCGCCGAAGCGCCGCGAGATCGGCCACGGCAATCTCGCGCGGCGCGGCATCAGCGCGATGATGCCGGACATGACGGCATTCCCGTACGTGATCCGGGTCGTCTCGGAGATCCTCGAGTCGAACGGCTCGAGCTCGATGGCGAGCGTTTGCGGCACGAGCCTGTCGCTCATGGATGCGGGTGTGCCGGTCAAGGCGCCGGTCGCCGGCGTGGCCATGGGACTGGTGCTCGAGGGCGGCCGTTACAAGGTGCTCACCGACATCCTCGGTGATGAGGATCACCTGGGCGATATGGACTTCAAGGTCGCCGGCAGCCGGGACGGCGTCACCGCGCTGCAGATGGACATCAAGGTCGAGGGCGTGACGCCCGAGATCATGCGCGTCGCCCTGGAGCAGGCGCGCGAGGGCCGGCTGTACATCCTCGGCGAGATGAACAAGGTGCTGAGCGCGCCAAGGGCCCAGATGTCCGAGTGGGCGCCCTCGATCATCACCCTCAAGATCGATCCGGAGAAGATCCGCGATGTGATCGGCAAGGGCGGCGCGGTGATCCGCCAGATCACCGAGGAGACGGGCACGACCATCGACATCGAGAGCGACGGCACCGTGAAGATCGCCTCGGTGAACGGCACCGCCGGACGCGAGGCGCAGCGCCGCATCGAGCTCATCACGGCGGACGTGGAAGTCGGCCGGATCTACGAGGGCCGCGTCGCGCGGCTCATGGATTTCGGCGCCTTCGTCACCATCCTGCCGGGACGCGACGGCCTGGTGCACATCTCGCAGATCTCCGACGAGCGCGTCGAGCGAGTCAGCGACAAGCTCAAGGAAGGCGATGTGATCCGCGTGAAGGTGCTCGAGGTCGACCGGCAGGGGCGCATCCGCCTGTCGATGCGCAACGTCGACGCCGCCTGAGCGCGGCGTTGCGGGCTGCTAACCCGGACTGCCCGCCTGCTTGTCCTCTTCGGCCTCGAACTCGCCGCGGGCGCGCGGCGAGGCGGTGCCGCTGCCGATCAGAGTGCGCAGGATCTCGTCCTGCACCGAGCGCCAGCGCTGATAGTTGCGCTGCGTGACGGCGGCCACCAGCTCGTTCGGGTCGGTGCCCGTCAGGCTCTTGGCACGCTCGCGGATCTCGCGCTGTTGAGCGGCGAATAGCTTCAGGCTCTGCTCGAGATACGCCCCGACCACTGCCTGCATGGCCCCGCCGCCGTAGCTGCGGATCACCTGCGAGAGGAAGTCCCGGCTCATGAGCGGCTCACCGCTCCCTTCCTGCTCGGCGATGACCTGCAGCAGGATGCTGCGGGTGATGTCTTCCTGGGACTTCTTATCGATCACCGCGAACTCGACGCGATCGACGACGAGCTTGCGAACATCCGCCAGGGTGATGTAGCGGCTCTCAACAGTGTCGTAGAGGCGTCTGTTGGGATACTTCTTGATGACCCTCGGTTCGCTCATGAAAGCCCCCGTTATATGAGCCGGGCCTCGCCGGCGTGTCCCGGCGGACCGGCTTCCCCCCGTCCCTTGCCCTATACAGTAGTACAACCGGCTTTCCAGACCCAAATCAGCCCGAAATCGGGTCCCCGGGCTCGAGGCGGGCGCTGATGGTCCGCAGGCCCGTGAGCGGCGCGGGGTCCCAGTGGGCGATCCCCCACTGGATCAGGGCGGCGGGGGAGGCTCGGGCGAGCTCGGCAGGGGGATGTTGCGCCAGCAAGCCCAAGGTAGCATGGATCAGGGGTCCGGCCGAGCGAGGCGCGACCGGCACGGAACGCCGGCTCTTGGCGAGCTTCGAGCCATCCGGCTCCACCACGAGCGGCAGATGGGCATAGCGCGGCTCGGGAAGGCCGAGCGCGCGCTGCAGCGCGAGCTGCCAGCCCGTGCTCGCGATGAGGTCGCAGCCGCGCACGATGTCGGTGACGCCCTGTGCGGCATCGTCCACCACGACCGCGAGCTGATACGCGTAGATGCCATCGCGCCTGCGGATCACGACATCGCCGAGCTGCCGAGCCGTGAACGTGCACTCACCCTGCAGGCGGTCCGCGAAGTGCACGTCCGCGTCGATCCGCAGCCGGGTGGCCGTCGGCGCACCGGCGACCGCCCCGCTGCGGCAGGTGCCCGGATAGCCCGGCTCGTCAGCCTCGGCGAGTTGGCGCCTCGAGCAGCTGCACTCGAAGGTGAGGCCCGCCGCACGCAGCGCATCGAGCGCGGCGGCGTAGCGCTCCAGGCGCTCGCTCTGGTAGATGACCGACCCGTCCCACTCGAGGCCGAGCGCCTCGAGCGTGCGCAGGATCTCCGCCGCACTGCCCGGCACGACCCGCGGCGTGTCGAGGTCCTCCATGCGCATCAGCCAGCGGCCTCCGGCGTGGCGCGCATCGAGGAAGCTGCCGAGGGCGGCGAGCAGGGAGCCCAGGTGCAGGCGGCCGCTGGGCGAGGGCGCAAAGCGCCCGATGTAGGTCCCGCGCGCCGCAGGCGTCGCGGGGTTAGCGGTAGCGGTCGTCGCGGTCGCCGTACTGGCGCTCGCGCCGCTCGCGGCGCTCCTGAGCCTCGATGCTCAAGGTGGCGACCGGCCGCGCCTCGAGGCGCTTGATTCCGATCTCCTCGCCGGTCTCGAGACAGTAGCCGTAGCTGCCGTCCTCGATGCGCTTCAAGGCCTCGTCGATCTTGCGAATGAGCTTGCGCTCGCGATCGCGCGTGCGCAGCTCGAGACTGAACTCCTCTTCCTGCGTGGCGCGATCGTTGGGATCGGGAAAGTTCGCCGCCTCATCCTTCATATGAGTGACGGTGCGGTCCACCTCTTCCATGAGATCGCGCTTCCAGCTGAGCAGGATGAGCCGGAAATGCTCCAGCTGCTCCTTGTTCATGTACAGCTCGCCGCGCTTGGCGATGTACGGCTGAACGTTGCGCGGACCGGCGAGCAGGCTGCCCGGCTCGCCGAGCTCTGCGTCCTCGGCCTCGGCCGGGACGGTTACCGGCTGGGCGCGGGTTGCGGGCTGCGCCAGCGGCGGAGGACTCGCCGAGCGGGGCTCTTGCGGCGCAGCGGGAGCGGCCGGCGTCGGGGCGGGCCGTGCGGAGTGCGTCGGATGTGCGGCGTGTGTCGCGTGTGCAGCCTCGGCCGCCGTCGCGGACGAAGCGCGCGGCGCGGGCTTGCGGACGGTCGAGGCCGCGAGGCTGGTGCGCACGTGGCTTGCGGCCTTGACACGCTCAGCGGGTTTGCGAACCGCAGCCTTGCGAGCCGCGGGACGGCTGGCGGCTTTCTTGCCCTTGGCGGGCTTGGGCGCGGTCTTCTTGGCCGGCATCAAATCGCTCCTTCCGAAAGCTCCGGAGGTCCTTGTCGAAGGACGCGCGATTATACCGGCGCACCCACGGCTGTACAGGCCACGCCGGCCCAGGACCGCAAGAGCCGCGCCAGTTAAGGTAACGTGACAGGTTTCGACGGCTTCCAGTTGGAATGTCGGTGCTCGACGACAACCGTCGTGTAGATGCCGCCGCGCACGTTGAAGCGGGCCGAGAGGCGCAGGAAGCGCGGCGCGAGGAGGCTTGCGAGCTTGCCGGCGATCTCGTTGGTCACGGCCTCGTGGAAGGCGCCGCGGTCGCGAAACGACCACAGATACAGCTTCAGGGACTTCAGCTCCACGCACAGCCGGTCCGGCACGTATTCGAGCTCGAGGGTGGCGAAATCAGGCTGCCCGGTCTTCGGGCACAGGCAGGTGAACTCCGGCACCGTCATGCGGATCGTGTAGTCGCGCTCGCGCGCCGGGTTCGGGAACGTCTCGAGTGATTTTTGGGGTCGCGAAGGCATGGGCAGCACGTGTAATCTATCACGGTGGCCCAAGCCGATTAGGGCTCTAGGGAGTTGCTCGAAAGCGCAATGCGGCTGACCAAGATCAAGCTCGCCGGTTTCAAGTCGTTCGTCGACCCGACTACCGTCAGCTTCCCCGGCAATCTCACAGGCGTCGTCGGCCCGAACGGCTGCGGCAAATCCAACATCATCGATGCAGTGCGCTGGGTCATGGGCGAGCTGTCCGCGCGCCATCTGCGCGGGGACTCGATGGCGGATGTGGTCTTCAACGGCTCCGTGGCGCGCAAGCCCGTCGGCGCCGCGGCCGTCGAGCTGATCTTCGACAACACGGACGGCAAGATCAGCGGCCCGTACGCGGCCTACAACGAGGTATCGCTGAAGCGCGTGGTGGCGCGCGATGGCAGCTCGAGCTACTTCATCAACGGCGCACGCTGCCGGCGCAAGGACATCACGCACCTGTTCCTCGGCACGGGCCTGGGATCGCGCTCCTACGCGATCATCGAGCAGGGAATGATCTCGCGCGTGATCGAGGCGAAGCCCGAGGACATGCGCGCGTTCGTCGAGGAGGCCGCGGGGATCTCGCGCTACAAGGAGCGGCGCCGCGAGACCGAGGCGCGCGTGGCCGAGACGCGCGAGAACCTCGAGCGCCTGCAGGACGTGCGCGACGAGGTGGACAAGCAGATCCGCCACCTGCAGCGCCAGGCAGCGACGGCGCGCCGCTACCAGGCACTGAAGGGCGAGGAGCGCCGGGCGGCCGCCGAGCTGCTCGCACTCAAGCTGCGCGAGCTCGACAGCGGCGCCGAAGTGCACGACAGCGCCATGCGCGAGCGCGAGCTCGCCATGCAACGCGAGCTCGCCGAGCAGCGCGCTGCGGAGGCGGCGCTCGAGAAGCAGCGCGCCTATCACGGCGAGCGCACCGAGGCCGTCGCGCAGGTGCAGGGCCGCTTCTACGAGGTCGGCGCGGACATCAGCCGTACCGAGCAGACGATCCAGCACTCCCGCGAGCTGCGCGAGCGGCAGCGTGCCGACCTCATCCAGGCGCGCGCCACCCTTGCGGACGTTGCGGCGCACATCGAGCGCGACGAGCGCGACGTCGCGGGGTTGCGCGCCGAGATGAGCGTCCTTGCGCCGCAGCTCGCCGCCGCGAGCGAGGCCGAGCGTGGCGCGGCGCAAGCGCTCGAGTCGGCGGAGGCCGAGCTCGGGCGCTGGCAGGAGCGCTGGGAGCAGTTCAACCGCGAGCTCGGTGCCGCGGATCAGACGACGCAGGTCGAGCGCGCGCGCATCGAGCAGCTCGAGAGCCAGCTGCATCGGCTCACCGCGCGCACCGATCGTCTCGACCTCGAGCGCGAGCAGCTCGCGGCCTCACAGGCCGGCGGTGAGCTCGCAGGTCTCGCCGACCGCGAGGCCGAGGCGCGCTCGCAGAGCGAGCAGCTCGTGCAGGCACTGAATGCCGCGCTGCAGTCCGTGCAGGCGCTGCGCGGGGAGCAGCTCGCCGTCGAGACGCGCCTGGAGAGCGCGCGCGCGGAACGCGAGCGCGCGCGCACCGAGCTGGTGTCGCTCGAGGCGCTGCAGAAGGCCGCGCTGAGTCACGACGCCGGGCGCGGCGGGGAATGGCTCGCCGGCAGCACGCTCGCTGGACGCGCGCGTGCGGCGGCTGCTCTGGAGGTTCGCGACGGGTGGGAGCGCGCGGTGGAGACCGCGGCCGGCGACTATCTCGAGGCCGTCTGCGTCGAGCACCTGGATGAGGGCGCCGCGCAGCTCAAGGGTTTCACGAGCGGCCGGATCGCGCTCGTGGAGCACGCGTTCACGGCAGCCGCGGCGGCCGCGCCGCCTGCGGCCGCGCGCGCGACGCTCGCGGCGCAGGTCCTGCGAGGCCCGGCGGCCATCCTGCGGCAGCTGCAGGGCGTGCTCACGGCCGACAGTCTCGCCGCGGCGCTCGCGCAGCGCGCGGGGCTGGCGTCCGGTGAATCGCTCATCACCCGCGAGGGTGAGTGGGTCGGGCCGGACTGGCTGCGGGTGAGCCGCGGCGAGGACCGGCACTCGGGCGTGATCGAGCGCGAGCAGCGTCTCAAGAGCGCGCGTGCGCAGTTCGCCTCCCTCGAGGGGCGGGCGAGGGAAATCGAGGCACACCTCGCCGCCGTGCGCGCCGCGCTCACGGATGCGGAGTCGCAGCGCGATCGTCTGCAGGCGGGCATCCAGGCCGCGCACCGCACCCACTCGGACCAGCTCGCGCAGCTCGAGGCCGGTCGCGCGCGCTCGCAGGAGTCCACCCTGCGCCGCGGGCGCCTGGATGAGGAGTCCGCGGACGCGGCCCGCGAGATGAGCGCCGGTCGCGAGGCGCTGACGCGGGCGCGCGAGACGCTGGAGCAGGGCTTGAGCGAGCTCGCCGCGCTCGACTCGCGGCGGCCCGAGCTCGAGGCCGAGCGTGACGAGCGACGGGAGGCCGTGGCGGCTGCACGCACTCGTGCACAGGCGGCGCAGCTCGCCGCGCGCGATCTGGCGATTCGGATGGAGTCGCGCCGCTCGCGCGAGAGCTCCATGGCGGTGGGACTTGCGCGCATGGGCGAGCAGCGCGCGCAGCTGACACGGCGCGGCGAGGATCTCGAGCGCGAGCTCGCAGGCGCCGATGCGCCGATCCGTGAGCTCGAGGAGCGTCTCGATGGCCTGCTGGCACGGCGCCTGGACGTGGAGGGCGAGCTCGCGCAGGCGCGCCGGGCGCTCGAGGATGCCGATGCGGAGCTGCGTCGCCTGGATGAGCTGCGGGCCATCGCCGAGCAGCAGGTGCTCGAGGCGCGCGGGGCGATGGAGCGGGCACGCCTTGCGGCGCAGGAGACGCGCGTGCGGCGCGAGGGTTTCGCCGAGCAGTTTGCGGCCACTCACTTCGAGCTCGCCGAGCTGCTGCAGAGCCTCGCGCCCGAGGCGAGCGTGCCGCAGTGGGAGGCACGGCTCGAGGAGCTGCGCACCGATATCGACAAGCTCGGGCAGGTGAATCTCGCCGCGATCGACGAGCTGAAGGAGCACACCGAGCGCAAGGAGTACCTCGACCGGCAGTTCGCCGACCTGACCGATGCACTCGCCACGCTCGATGAGGCGATGCGCCGCATCGACAAGGAGACGCGCACGCGCTTCGAGGAGACCTTCGAGCGCATCAACTCGGGGCTCAAGGAGAAGTTTCCGCGCCTGTTCGGCGGCGGACACGCCTATCTCGAGCTGGTCGGAGAGGATGTGTTGTCGGCCGGTGTCGCGGTCATGGCGCGCCCGCCCGGCAAGCGCAACAGCACGATCCATCTGCTGTCTGGCGGGGAGAAGGCGCTCACGGCGGTGGCACTGGTGTTCTCGATCTTCGACCTGAATCCGGCGCCGTTCTGTCTGCTCGATGAGGTCGACGCGCCGCTCGATGAGCACAACGTCGGCCGCTTCTGCGACATCGTGCGCGAGATGTCCGCGCGCATCCAGTTCATCTTCATCACCCACAACAAGGCGACGATGGAGCTCGCATCACAGCTGATCGGCGTGACGATGAGCGAGCCCGGCGTGTCGCGCCTCGTGGCGGTCGACGTGGACGAGGCGCTGCGGCTCGCCGCGGTGTGAGGGGCCTCGAAGGAGCCGGCCATGTCCGAATTGCGTTGGACACTGTTGGCGCTCGGAGGACTGTTCCTCGCGGTGCTCGCGTGGTGGGAGCTGCGCCGGCCGCGCCAGGCGCACAACCTCCTGGAGCCGCGCGCGACGCCACCTGCCGATGCCCGGCTCGAGAGCGAGCGTGAGCCAGGCGGCGCGGACTCGATCGAGCTGCCGGAGATGCGCGCTCGGATTGCGCTGACCGAGCTGCCCGTGCTGCGCGTCGCCGACGACGCGGCGGATGCCGCGCCAGTGGCTGCGGCGGTCGCTCCCCAAGGCTCGCCGCCGGTGCCCGAGGAAACCGCGCGGCCGGCGCACCCGCCCAGTGCCACGGTGAGCGTGCTGCCGAGCGAGCCGATCGTCGAGTGGCCGCCGGAGAGCACCCGCACGGTGGTCGCGCTGCGGCTGGTCGCGCCCGGTGAGCGCTTTCAGGGTCGAATGGTGCGCCAGGCGCTCGCCGCCGAGGGCTTCGTGCTCGGCAAGTTCGCAATTTTCCATCGCCCGGCGGCCGATGGCCGCGCCGTGGTGAGCGCTGCAAGTCTCACCAAGCCCGGCACCTTCGATCGCGAGTCGATCGATCGGCAGCGCTACGGCGGGCTCAACCTGTTCGCGGTGCTGCCCGGGCCGCTGTCCCCGGCTGCCGCCTTCGACGAGTTGCTCGGCACGGCGCGCGGACTCAATGACCGTCTGCACGGGGCGTTGCAGGATGAGCACGGCGAGCCGCTGACGCCGCTGCGCGTGGCGGCGATCCGCGGAGTGCTTCCCGCCGACAGCGTCGCCGCCGGCCGCGCGTGAGGGCACGTATGAGCGGCCGGGGCGCGCGATGAGCCGCGACGCCGCGGCGCGGGTCGCCGCGCTCAAGGCGAGCATCGCCCGGTACGACTACCGCTACTACGTGCTCGATGACCCGGAGGTGCCGGACGCCGAGTACGACCGGTTGCTGCGCGAGCTGCGGGCCCTCGAGCAGCAGTATCCCGAGCTCATCACCCCGGACTCCCCGACGCAGCGGGTCAGCGGCGAGCCGGCGGCCGCCTTCGGCGTGGTCACCCACCAGGTGCCGATGCTCTCGCTCGACAACGCCTTCACCGAGGAGGACGTGCGCGCCTTCGACCGCCGCATTCATGAGCGCCTGAAGCTCGAGGCGGACATTGCCTACACGACCGAGCCCAAGCTCGACGGGCTCGCGGTGTCGGTCACCTATCGCGAGGGCCGACTGATCGAGGCGGCGACCCGTGGCGATGGCGTGCACGGTGAGAACGTGACGGCGAACGTGCGCTCGATACGCTCGGTTCCGCTCGAGTTGCACGGTGATTTTCCCGCCCTCCTCGAGGCACGCGGCGAGGTGTTCATGCCGCTTGCAGGCTTCGAGCGCATGAACCGCGAGGCGCGCGAGCGCGGCGAGAAGGTGTTCGTCAACCCGCGCAACGCCGCCGCGGGGGCGCTGCGCCAGCTCGATGCGCGCATCACGGCCACGCGGCCGCTCGACCTGTTCTTCTATGCGGTGGGAGCGCTCGAGGGAGGCTCCATGCCCTCGAGTCAGAGCGCGTTGCTCGCCGCGTTCCGGCGCTGGGGACTGAAGACCTGTCCGCAGGCGCGCACGGCCGTCGGGGTCGACGGCTGCCTCGGCTATTACGGCGAGATCGGCGCGCAGCGCGCGCAGCTCCCGTACCAGATCGACGGCGTGGTCTACAAGGTCGACAGCCGTGCCGACCAGGAGCGCCTCGGCTTCGTCTCGCGCGCACCGCGCTGGGCGATCGCGCACAAGTTTCCCGCGGACGAGGAGCTGACTCAGGTGCGCGCGATCGAGTTCCAGGTCGGGCGCACCGGTGCGCTCACCCCGGTGGCGCGGCTGGAGCCCGTGTTCGTCGGCGGCGTGACCGTGAGCAATGCGACGCTGCACAACATGGATGAAGTGCAGAGAAAGGACGTGCGCGTCGGCGACACCGTCGTCGTGCGCCGCGCGGGCGATGTGATTCCGGAGGTGCTGCGCGTGATTGCCGAGCGCCGCCCCGAGGGCACTCATCCGGTGAAGCTGCCGGCGCGCTGCCCGATCTGCAACTCACCGGTGCTGCGCGCGCCGGGCGAGGCCATCGCGCGCTGCACCGGCGGGTTCACCTGCCGTGCGCAGCGTCAGGAGTCCCTGCGGCACTTTGCGAGCCGGCGGGCACTCGACATCGAGGGCCTGGGCGACAAGCTGATCGAGCAGCTGGTGGAGCGCGAGCTCGCGAAATCCCCGGCCGACCTCTACGAGCTCACCCCCGAGGTGCTCCAGGATCTCGAGCGGATGGCCGAGAGATCGGCACACAAGCTCGCCGCGGCGCTCGAGCGCAGCAAGGCGACGACACTGCCGCGCTTTCTCTATGCGCTCGGCATCCGTGATGTGGGGGAGGCGACGGCGCTCGCGCTCGCGCAGCATTTCGGGACGCTGGAGCGACTCGAGCACGCTTCCGCCGAGGAGATTCAGCAGGTGCCGGATGTGGGCCCGGTGGTGGCGGAGCACGTGGCGGCGTTCTTTGCCTCCCACGAGCACCGCGCCGTGATCGGCCGGCTGCGGCGCCTCGGGGTGCGCTGGCCGGATGTCGAGCGGCCGGGCGCCAAGGCGCAGCCGCTGGTGGGGCAGACGGTGGTTATCACCGGCTCGCTCGAGGGGATGACCCGCGAGGAGGCCTCCGAGCGGCTGGCCGCACTTGGCGCCAAGGTCGCCGGGAGCGTCTCGAAGAAGACGAGCTTCGTGGTGGCCGGGGCCGACCCGGGCTCCAAGCTCGCCAAGGCGCGCGAGCTCGGGGTCCGGGTGCTCGATGAGGGACAGCTGCTCGAGCTGCTCAGGGGCTCTTCGTGACCTTCGCGGTCTTCATGAGATCATCCATGTAAGCCTTGAATTTCTTGTTGTCGACGATCTGCTCGAGGCGCTGGCGGACGCTGTCGAACGTCGGTGGCTGCAGGTCACGGGTCTCCACCAGTTGAATGACGTGCCAGCCGTACTGCGTCTGCACCGGCTGATGGGTGTACTCCCCCGGCTTCAGCGCGACGAGCGCATCGGCGAAGGACTTCGCCGGGCTGGTCGTTGGGGTGATCCAGCCAAGATCGCCGCCGCTGTCCTTGGTACTGTCCATGGAGTCGCGCTTGGCGAGGTCCTCGAACTTGGCGCCCCTCTCGAGCTGGTCGATCAGGTTCTTGGCGTAGCCCTCGGTCGCGACCACGATATTGCGCGCGTGATACTCGAGATGCGGGAGGGATGCGATCTCCGTCTCGTACTCGGCGCGCAGCTCCTGCTCCGTCGGCCGCCTGTCCTTCAGCAGCTTGTTCATCTCCGACTGCTGCAGCAGGTTGAGCCGCTGCAGCTCGATCATGTCGGTCACGTCCGCCTCCTTGGTCGTGCCATCCTTGTCGGCCTGCTGGGCGACCACGTAGGCGCGCACCAGAGTGTCGAGCGCGGCGTCGCGCTGCTCCTTGCTGAGATCGCTCGGCTTCTTCCCGCCGCTGATGTTTTTGATGTAGAACTCGTACAGCTCGCGCGAGATCGGCGCGCCGTTGACCGTGGCCGGCGGCGCCGTGTCAGCGGCCGCGGTAGCAGGTGTCGCCGCCTTCTGCTGGCACGCGCCGAGCGCGAGGGCGGTCACGAGAATTGTGATCTGATAATATTTCATAATAATTACCGCAAGTTATAGATCATTTATGAAGTCAATTCTTCTGGGGTGCGGGCAACGATGTTGAGGGCGTGGATATCGCTGCCGATGAGCTCGCCGACGGCCGCGTAGACCAGACGGTGACGCTCGAGCGGCGAGCGGCCTCGGAACCGCTCGGACACGATTTCAACGCGAAAGTGCCCACCGGCGCGCGCGCCGGGGTGTCCGGCGTGGGCCGCGCTGTCATCGCGGATCGCGAGCCCGACGGGTGCCAGCTGCCGCTCGAGGGCGGTGCGCAGGCGCTCGATGCGGCCTTCGGTGCTCATCCTTGAAGCCTCAGGCCGCCGGCGAGCCGGGCGGCGTGCTGCTCGAGCGCTTCATGAGCCAGGCGGCCTCGAGCGCGGTGAACACGAAAGTGGCGATCGACAGGCCATAGAATTTGAAATTGACCCAGATCTCCTGGGGGGCATTGAAGGCGACGAGGAGGTTCGCGATCCCGAGCAGCAAGGTGAAGGCGGCCGCGTGCCAGTTGACGATGCGCCAGATCCGCGCGGGGACCTGCACCTCCCCACCGAGGGCGGCGCTGAACATCTGCTCGGCGACGGTGCGCTTGCCGATGAAGGCGCTGCCGACGAATACCAGGCTCACGATCCAGAAGAACACCGTGGGCTTCCACTGAATGAAACGCTGGTTGTGGAGAATGAGCGTCGCTGCGCCGAGCGCGAATACCAGTGCCGCGGACAGCCCGTGCATGGGCGAGATCCTGCGCTTGCGCAGCAGGTCTGCCACGAGCAGCAGCGCCATGGCCACCATCAGCGTGGCGGTCGCCGCGTAGATGTCGTGGCCGCGCAGATAGTAGGCGGCGACGAACGCGGCGACGGGGGCAATGTCGAGCACGAAATCCATGATGCGGGCGCGGCGTCTTACCGCCAAAAGGCCGCGTATGATAGCTGAATTGGCCGGTTCCGGCCCGCGTGGGGGCGGCTCGTGAGTCAGTACTTCGAGCTGCATCCGGTCAATCCGCAGCTGCGGCTGATCCGGCGTGCGGCGGACATCGTGCGCGCCGGCGGCGTGATCGCCTATCCGACGGACTCCTGCTACGCGCTCGGCTGCCACATCGGCGACAAGGCCGCGCTCGAGCGCGTGCGCCGCATCCGCCAGGCCGACCGCCATCATCACTTCACGCTCGTATGCCGCGACGTGGGCGAGAGCGCGCGCTTCGCGCGCATCGACACGCCGCAGTTCCGGCTCATGAAGGCCTGTACGCCCGGTCCCTTCACGTTCCTGCTGCCGGCGACGCGGGAGACCCCGCGCCGCTTGCAGCACGAGCGCCGCCGCACCATCGGCATCCGTGTCCCCGACCATCCGGTGCCGCGTCTGCTGCTCGCCGAGCTCGGCGAGCCGCTCATGAGCTCGACGCTGCTGCTGCCGGGCGATGCGCTACCGCTCACCGACGGCAAGGA
>Ga0335081_10005104_pt1 | contig 20760 bp, 13 predicted proteins | sample Lox_Sample_35_FD_206713 | JGI IMG/M metagenome (GOLD analysis project Ga0335081, IMG submission 206713) | Soil microbial communities from Loxahatchee National Wildlife Refuge, Florida, United States - Lox_Sample_3.5 | ecosystem: Environmental > Terrestrial > Soil > Wetlands | place: USA... | reverse complement strand
TCGAAATAGCCGATCCGCGCAAGGAAAGATACGCCGTAGTACTCGGCGTCTTCGAGCGATCCGTCGGCGATATTCACTTTGAATGAGCCGTCGGGCTGCAGGGAGTCGTGAAGGCACCACGTCAGCATGCGTTCGATCTCCGCTGACATCGCCCGTTTCTGTACAGCGCTAGCTTGTGCCCAGCCGAGTTGGAACAGCGCAACCACGTCCATGTTGTTGTGGTTCCAGAACTCGCCCTTCCAGAGCCAGCCGGCAGGGTAGTCGAAATCCTTGATGGCAAGAGTCGTGTCGATTACGCGCGGTATTTCGGGGACCTTGCCCTTTAGATAAGAAATGACGTGAAACGTCAGGCTAAGGTCGTCCGGGAAATCTTCATGCCCGTCGCGGCGGTAACGCTCGCCGAAGTAGCCGGTTTCCGGATTGCGGTAGTGATGCAGGACTCGATCGAGCAGCGCCTCGCGGAGCGCAGGATCGACCGTATAGTTTTCTGGCTTATGGCGCACGAGCATTTGCAGCAACGTGGCTATGGTTTCATTGAACTCGCGCTCGTGATCGATGCCGGTGTGACGGACATCGGAAACAGAAAGTGCATCGAGATACGTCGTTAACTTCTCGGGCGTGGAAACGGGTGCGAGAAAAGCCGGGAGCGGATGCGGCGGCGGTTCATGGGGGGCGTGCGCGTCGAGGTAATCATAGGTTGCGTACAGCTTCAAATACCACTCCTTGTAGCATTTGCCCCACAGGCCTGTTGGATCCGCCTCATCGGACGAAGCGTGCCCAATGTTCGCTTCCAGATCGTGTAATCGTTCGTCGATGAATTTGAAATCGGCCGAGCTTACCATGAGCGATTCGAGTTCGAAGAGAATCTGATGCCCACAGGCATTCTTCCCGCCTTTGGCCTCCTCGGAGAACATCTGCTTTGCTAGCGCAACCGTGCGCGCCAGGCGGGTTTCGTGCTCCTGCTTGTAGTTTTTGTCGAAAACGATAAAGTCGGATTGAAGCAGGGCAGAAGCGTCGCGGTCAATCACGATCTGCTTTGCGGTCTGCGCAGAAGCCAGCGACAACAAGAATAGGGGGATAATGAGACTCGCTCTCATGCGAACGTTATACATGAGAGGCGTTCCGCGTTTGTTAAGGTAAGTGATGTTCTATCGATTACGGCCCAGCGGTTTTCAAGATTGCTGTATTGCGCTCGTCGCCGGCGATGATGCGGTAAAACTTTTTCAGTTGGTCCGCCTGCGATACCGGTACGCTCAGTTCCTTCACCTCGAAGCTGCGGGTGTAGTGGATTACGTTGCCTTTCACCTCTGTCTTCGAGTGATAGCTGGCGAAACCATAATCGGCATCGACGGCGGGGGGAACGTCGTCGACCACGTAGCCCGCGGGAATCGTGATGTCGAATGTGTCTGTATCGAGTACCGGGCCTGGAAATTCAACGGGGAACTTCCGTGGCTCTTTCGTCTCAAGAATTCCTCGTGCCTTTACTCCCAATACCCGAGGTCGGACCAGGAGTAATCCCCCGGCGTTCTTGGCGTATTCCTGGGCCTCAAAGGTGTATCGAAAGCCAAAGGGCTGACTGGTCTGAGTCAGGTTTATGATGCTGGCTTTTGAAATATGAAAAAGCGACAACGAGCCTGCAAGGAGATCTTCGATGGGTTTGATCTGATCGGCACTTTTGTTGACGGCGCGTAAACGAAAACGTTCTTCCCACGCGCGATCTCCCATACGAGTCTCGTCGACTTCTCCTCTAAGGGTGCCGGCCGCGTCGAGGCTCAGTTTGCCGGTGCGGGCGATGCTATTCATGGCCGGCGCTTGTTTCGGAAGTTCGACCAGATCTCCTCCATCTGACGTGACCAACAGCCCATAATTCTCCTGAAGATAGCCGCCGATTTCGCCAAAAGGCGTTAAGTCATTTGTCGGATCAAAGTAGAGAAGCTTGCCAAGACGCGGATGGTCAACGGTTGCGACCAACGACGGGTCGGAGAGATTCGGCGGCAGCTTAATGGCGAGAATTACGTGATTGAATGCGCCGATGTTCGCGGGCGTTTCGGGTGTGACTGATCCGCGTTCGTCATTGATGACGACATAAAACGATTCCACACCGATCTGCCTCAGCATAGTGCTCAGCAGCGTGGCCTTGTCCTTACAGTCGCCGTAATGATGACTGAATATGTCGGGAGCCGCGTGGGGTTGAAAGCCTCCGATTCCGAGTTCGATGGCAACGTAGCGGATATCGTTCTGGACGAACTCCGCGAGCGCCCTGATCTTGTCAAGCGGAGTCGCAGCAGAAGAAGTCAGGGTTGCGACTTGCTGGTTGATCTGTGGTGAGCTATCGCGGCGATCCTTGATGAGATTCAGATACCACTTGCCCATTTGCTGCCAACTGGCAAAGCCATTGAGCGCGGGCCCGCCGGGCGGGAAAAATGAAACGACCATTTGCCCTGCGACACCTGCGATGGGCGGCATCTCACCTTCCAGGCGTATGGCATTGACATTATCCAGCGTCCAATCCCATTGATTGTTGCCGCTTTGCGAGGGCTTGGCTTCGGAGTAGTTGATCCAGGACGCTTTGTATTCCCATCCAGCGGGCAATTGCAGCGAATAGTGGGCCTCGCGCACGGGGATTTCCCGCTGAAAATCCCATATGTCCTGCAACACCATCGGCTGTTCTTCTTTTTCATATTCGTAGCCGACAATGTTGCCGGGATCGGCCGCTGGAATCTGCAGCAGCTTGTCTTTGACATCGGAAATGAGTTCGCTACCGGCAACCTTTGGGAGGGACACCTCGACTGCTTCTTTGTCTTTGACCTCGTAGTCCTTTCCCTGCGCAGGAATGCACCAGGCACGAAATCCGTTGATCTTGCTGTGAGGGTTGAAAGACACGGCGACGATGCCGTAGTCCCGTCCGCTCGGCCGCAGAATTTTGTAAACCCTGCGAACGTGAGTTTTTATCTTGTCCGCCGATTGGACGTTGACCGTAGTCTCGGCATAAAGAAGGATTGCGTCGGTCTTTTCATCGTGGGGCGGAAGGGGAGCCGACACGACGGCGTGCATCCATTGCGGAGCGTCGGCGGCGTGGGCGCTCTGCGGCGCGGCGAATCCGCAAAGAACGGCCGCGGTCATCAGCAGAAATCGATCGAGGCTAATTGCTCGCCGTTGCCGCGCCAGGTTGCAACATGACCTGTTCTTCATCGGTACTCCTCACAATCTGAAATATCTTTCGCAAGTTCGGATAATTCTCTTTGGGCAGGAGGAGGAGGTCCACATTCAGGACCCGGTTCAGGTGAAGTGTGCCCTTATTGTTCTGTGCCTCGAGGTCGTAAACAAGGGCTTTGGCGTCGATCTTTTGCGGTGCCGGTACTGTCGCGATCCGCCAACCTAATGGGAGATTGACATTTACTTCGTCAACGCGTTCGAAGGGGAACTCGAAATAGATGGGATGCACGCGGTCAGCATGATCGAACAGATGCTTTTCGGGAGCGCTGAAGAGGCCGACCGGCATCAGTGCTCGGTGTCCGGCTGCGGAGACCCATCCAGGAATCTTAATCTTGAATTCCGCTACCAATGGCGGGTCGGAGCTCTTCCAGTCGGGGCTGTTGGTGAGTTCTACATCGCAGGCAGCTGGGATCGATCCCTTGACCTCATCCTCGACATATTTCTTGCGGTCCGCATCGTCGGTGAGGCGCTCCTCGGTTCGACGATTGGCAGCTTCGAGACCGGTGTAGGTGACGGTAAGTTTGCCCTCGAGGTCGCCCGTATCCGATAACGTAAGGTCTGCCTTGCGGTTGATTGTCGAAGCACCGCTGGCCGGGAGAGTCGTTTCAATCCAAGATCCCCCCGCTTTGTCGATCGTCAATCCCTTTACCCCGGTTTCAAACCAGGGAAGCATACCGAACGGGATGAACGCGGATCCAGGGTCGAAGTACATATCTTTCCCATTTACTTTCACAAGGACCACGTTTTGGTCGAGCCGGCCGCCGTCCATCGTTTGCGGGAAGAAGAAGTAATTCTGACGGTCGGCAACCCAGACGCCGTAGGCCTCAAATCCTGCAGCTCGAACCAGACCCAGGAAAAGCCACGTCAATTCGCCGCCATAGCCGTATTGCTTCTTCCAGACATCCTGAGCATTCGTCGGCGTCTTCTCCTTATTCCGTTTCTGCTCCTGTTCGGTTTTTTCCGCTTCGAAAGATGTATTGCGAATTTGCTGCACACGCGCGTAGATCTTCTGGAGCTTGACCTCCGGCGAGTCGCTGGGCGAGATGATTGATGAAACGGCTTCCTGCAGGCTCTTAGGTCTTCCGAGAAAGCTCTCTAAGCTGCCGTTGCGCTTCTTGCCAAATTTCGCCCAGTATTTCTCGGGTACATCCTCGAACCGGTCTTCGCTGTAGATGAAGTCAACGCGAGATTTGAGCTCGTTTTCCGGAGGAATGTAATCTTCCGTCTGGAAGGACGGAACATCGGTGACTTCGAGTCTGATTACGTGATCCGGTCCCTGCTTGGGTTGGGGCGCTCCTACCGGAAGCTCATGCCAAACCGTTCGCAAGTACATGGGTGGGTTATCGCCGTCGTATGGATTGAGCGTGAACTTGGCGTGCATCGTGTACAACTCGTGGTTAAGGATCCAGTGGGAATCGAAAACGAAGTTCTCAGCCAGATCGGTCGTGTAGTAATACTCGAGGATGCTGCCCACCCGGACGTCGGGCATGGTGAAAGTTTTGGCGAGATATTTCACGCCCGGGCCTTGACGATCGATTTGCTAAATGCCTTACCTTCGAAATTCACGATACTTCCATCCGGCTCGATCGTGCGGGCGTGGATGTTGATGATATTTCCTACCTGCTTGTAGAAAGGGATTTCGACGTCTGCGTACTTGCGCCCTTCTTCGGTGAGAATCTTGATTCGGAAGTAGACATCTTCGTGCGCGGTCTGGCCACGATCGTCGCGGTCGACTTCGCGGAAAAGAATGATCGCGGGAGCTCCGGGAGCCTTGGCATTCGCGGTCATCTTCAGCTCGTCGGGAGAGACCGGCTGAAATCCGATTCCCCAGGCCAGGGGAGAGGGAGCGAGGGCAATGAAAAATCCAAAGAAGGCGAGCTTAGAGAGCATGCCCCGACGAAGACTAGACATAGCGCATTTCACCTGTGATTTTTCCTTTTTCCGTGCACAAGCAAGCTGCTTTACCAGATCAATTGCTGGCGGTTGTCGCGCCAGAATCTAACAAGATTTGTGATTCATCTCCGCTCCTGACCTGCTGAAAGAAGTCGCGCAGAGACGCATAGTACTTGACCTCCAGAAGCAAAAAATCGAAGGTCATCTTGCGGGACACATGGATCGCTCCTTTGTCGTTGTCGATGGTCAGAGCGTACTCGACGATGTGCCCATCTTTGATTTGGGGTTTGGGCAAGCTGCCGGCTTTCCATCCTGCCGGAAGCTCGATGTTGACGTCGTCAACCTTCTGCATTGGATACTCAAAGTAAATCGGGTGTACGCGATTGGCATGTTCGAATAAGTGCTTCTCGTTGGCGATAAAGATTCCCGCAGGAAGCACCGTACGATGGCCGGCGTTAGAAGCCCAGCCTGGAATTTTCAAATTGAACTCAGCAACGAGCGGTGTTTCCGAGTTGCTCCAATCGGGCTGGTTCGTTAGCTGCGCTTCTGACGTTCCCGGAATCTGGCTCTTAACGGCATCTTCCAGCAGTTTCTTTCGCGCGACATCATCGGCGTTGCGCATATCGCTCCGGTGGTACATCGCTTCGAGGCCCGTATAGGTGACTGTCAGTTTGCCTTCCAAATCTCCTGTCTCAGAGAGCGCGAACTTCGCATGACGGACCACCTGAGATTCAGCGCTCTGGGGAAGATACGTGACGATCCAGCTTCCTCCGTCGTTGTCGAGTTTGAGGCCACGAACGCCGGTTTCCGACCATGTGAGCAGGCCGTAGGGCGTAAAAGCCCCTCCCGGATCGAAATAGAGATCTTTGCCGTTAAGCTTCACCAGCACAACACTTGCATCGAGCTTTCCGCTCTGCATCGTTTTCGGGTTAAAGAAATACTGGCGACGATCGGCTACCCAGCAACCGTAAGCCTCGAACCCGGCGGCGCGAACGAAGGCCAGATAGAGCCAGTTGAGCTCTACCCGATCCCCATATCCGTGTTTCCAGACGTCCTCGACATTCTCTGCGAGTTTCTGCTTATCTCGCTTTTCCTCCTGGGCACTTTTGCGGACTTCGTAGGTTGTATTCCGAAGCTCTTGGACGCGGTCGTAGATTTTGCGCAGCTTCGCTTCTGGCGCATCACTTGGAGAAATGATCTGGGATAGAGCTTCCCGCATCGCTTTCGGCTTGTCGATGAAACGCTCCAGCGCCGTGTTCCGCGTTTGACCCACACCTTTCCAGAATTCGTCGGGATTGTTGGTTTTGAGTGCCGTCTCGTATACGAAGTCGACCCTGGACTTCAGTTCGTCGGCTGGCGGCATGAAATCTTCCGTCTGAAATGCCGCAACATCGCGCGCTTCCATCCGTATGACGTGATCGGGTCCCTCAATGGGTACGGAATCTTTCGGGATGTTCTGCCAACTCCAGCGGAGGGACATCGGAAGATAACCGCTCTTGAAAGGCTTCAGAGAAAATCGCGCGTCCTTGGTGAACAATGCTTCGCTCAAAATCCAGTGGGACGAAAAGGCGTGCTCAAATTCTGTCGTGTAGCTGTATTCGATAATGCATCCGGGCTCAACCGCAGGCAGCGTGAAGGTTTTGGCCAGCACTCTCCACCTGCGGGCCTTCATCAATGACTTCTCAATTACCTTGCCGTCAAAATCGACGATCGATCCATCCGGTTTGATCGTGCGGGCCTGTATGTGGTCAATCTGGTCAAATCCTTTGAGGAATGGGATTTCGATATCGGCGTTCCTGCGCCCCTCCTCCGTGAAAATCTTGATGCGGTAATAGCTATCTTCGTGGATTTTTCCGTTCGCGGAGTCATCTCTGTCGAGCTGGCGATAAAGAATGATGGCTGGGGCGCCAGGAGCCTTCGGCTCGCTGGTCATCTTGAGTTCTTCCTGTGAAACAGGTTGAAGCCCAATCCCCGACGCATAACATGTCGGCACGGGCCCGGTTCCGAGAAATCCGGCAATGGCCAAGGCGCACCACGCGCCCAGACGAAGAATTGAGGCGGCGCACTTCACTTCTGAATTTTTCTCTCTAAACGGCAGCCCTGCCCGGATGGGGAAAAGCAGTGGCCAGAAAAGACTCTCGGTATGCCGGTCTGCGTCGGCTTCGAGAGCACACTTCTTTTACGTCGGACGATACAGTCGTTGTACCTGAGTGTCAAGAAAAGACGCTCTAAATGGAACCACAGAAAGTAGCGGTGCAACAGTGTCGACCGTCACTTCAAGTAACAGACACCAGATGGAGTGAGGCAACCTGCCAGCCATACCTGGAAGCGGCTAACCTCAAGGTTCGCTGTAACTTACGTGTGCCTTGAAATGGGTCGGGGAATTTGCTGGAAAAGCGTTGCACGTGATGCGGAAAAACCATCAGTTTTTGTCAGCGGAATAACCCTGGGAATCCTCCGCGCAACCCCCGGAGGCTGACGGGTGTGCGTTCCTTCCGTTACAATCAACGTTTATCCCCGTGTTGCCAAAGAAAGAAGCAGTGACTCCAGCCTACCCCAACTCGTTGACCTTCCAGGAGCTCATTCTTCGCCTGCAGACGTTTTGGGCAGAGCGCGGGTGCGTTCTGCAGCAACCCTATGACGTTGAAGTAGGCGCGGGAACGATGGCTCCGGAGACCTTCTTGCGCGTTCTTGGTCCGAAGCCCTACAAAGTGGCGTATGTACAGCCCTCGCGGCGTCCGGCGGACGGGCGCTACGGCGAGAATCCCAACCGGCTGTTCAAACACATGCAGTTGCAGGTGATCCTGAAGCCTCCGCCGGAGAATGTGCAGGAGCTTTATCTCGAATCGCTTCGTGCGATCGGAATTGATCTCCGCCAGCATGACATTAAGTTCGAAGAGGACAACTGGGAGGCTCCGACGCTCAGCGCGTGGGGCGTTGGCTGGCAGGTGATGCTTGATGGCCTCGAGATCACGCAGTTTACGTATTTCCAGCAATGTGGCGGGATCGATCTGCTTCCCATCTGCGCCGAGTTAACGTATGGTCTCGAGCGCATTGCTGCGTTCCTGCAAGATGTGGACTCGATTTACGACATTGTGTGGGCGCGTGATCCGGAGACCGGCGCGGTGGTGAAGTATGGAGATGTGCGGCTTGCGGATGAGTTGCAATTTTCCGTCTACAACTTCGAAGCTGCGGACGTGGAGAAGTCCTGGGAACATTTCCGGCTATACGAAGCGGAGTGCAAAAGCCTGTTAGAAGAAATTAGAGTCAATCTAGGCTCGCTGAAGGTCCGCGGCGGTACCGTATCGGTGTCTGTTGCGATGGCCGAGGGGGGGCAGGCGGCCATGGCGGGCGTCCTGCGCAGCCCGATTTTGGCCGCGTACGATCTGTGCCTGAAATGTTCGCACCTGTTTAATATTCTCGATGCGCGTGGTGCTATTTCGGTGACAGAGCGTGTGGGGGTGATTGCTCGCGTCCGGGCGCTCGCTGTTGGAATTGCAAAGGCCTGGGTGGATCAGCAGAAGGCTGAAGATGCGCCTGCGGAGCCGGAGCCTGCGAAAGGAAAGAGCGCAAAGCGTCCAGCCGCGAATTTGGCTCCGGTTTGATGCGCGAATCGCACTGGTGCACTCAGGTCGATCGATCGTGAAACGTCATTTGTGATGCAGGTCACATTCGGGATTCGCCGAATTTGAGACACTTGATGGTTTGAAAGCATGCCAGATTTCCTCTTAGAGATTGGGTGCGAAGAAATCCCGGCGCGGATGATTGACGCGGCTTCCAAGGAGTTGCGCGAGCGGGTGGTCGCGCTTCTTAATCGCGAGCGCTTGGGAGGAGACGAAGTAACCCGCTTCGACACACCGCGGCGTCTGGCGGTGATGGCTTCGGGAATTTCTGGGTCGCAAGCCGACGCAGTCGAGCAACTCACCGGACCTTCGGTGAACGTCGCTTACAAAGACGGCCAGCCCACTGCCGCGGCGCAGGCCTTCGCCAAGAAAGCCGGAGTCGACGTCTCGCAGCTTGAAAGAACATCGACTCCCAAAGGCGAGTACATTTCTGCAAAGGTGACGAAGAAGGGGCGCATCGCCTCCGAAATTCTAGCCGAGGCGCTGCCCAAAGAACTCTCGACAATCTACTGGCCCAAGAATATGTACTGGCGCAAGCCGAACGAGCGTTTCGTGCGTCCGGTGCGCTGGCTTGTCGCGATGCTTGATGGTGAGACGATTCCGCTTGAGTTTGACGGAATTCGGGCAGGGAAGACTTCCCGCGGACACAGGATCCTGACTGACCATCCTGTCGCGATCTGCGCCGCGGGGGCGGGCTACGCCGATTCTCTTCGTGCGGCGAAAGTTCTTGGCCGCGCCGAGCGCGAACATCAGATTCGCAAAGCTCTCGATGCGGCCACTCGCACGATCCCCGGCGCACGCTGGCGTGAGGACAAGGCACTGCTCGAGACGGTCGTGAATCTGACGGAATATCCGTCGGTGACTCTCGGCGGATTTGATCCGCAATTCTTGTCCTTGCCGGAGGAAGTTCTCGTTACGGTGATGCGTGATCATCAGAAGTATTTCGCGGTTGAAGACGTGCAAGGCAGGCTGCTGCCGCATTTTCTTGCCGTGCTCAATACCGACAGCGATTCGCGAGGGCTGATTCGTCACGGCAACGAACGCGTTCTCAGGGCCCGATTCAATGATGCCCGCTTCTTCTGGGAGACGGATCAGAAAAAGTCGCTGCTGGAGCGCCTGGATTCTTTGAAGCATGTGACATTCCAGAAAGATCTAGGCAGCTACTACGATAAAACGCAGCGCGTGCAGCGGCTTTGCAGTTGGCTAAGTGAGATCCTGAAGCAGAACGAAGTTGCGGTTCGTCCGGGCGTGATTCATAAAGCGGTGTGCCTGGCCAAGACCGACCTCACTACAGAGTTGGTGAAGGAGTTCACCGAACTGCAGGGAATTGTCGGCGGGCTTTATGCGCGCGCGCAGCAGCTTGACTCGTCGCTGCCGGAAGCGACTCGCTTCGCGATCGCCGACGCCGTCTACGACCAGTACAAGCCTGAATCAACCGACGATGAAGTTCCGCGCTCGATCGAAGGCGCGGTGCTCTCGATCGGCGACAAGGCGGATACGATCGCTGGGATGTTCGCGCTCGGATTGGTTCCGAGCGGCTCGAAAGATCCATTTGGGCTGAGGCGGCAGGCGAACGGGATCGTCAAGATCATTGCGGAAAAGAAACTTCCCCTCAAGTTGATGGCGTTAATGCTAGATGCACGAAGCGGCTACCAGAAATCGGAAGCGGAAAAGAAGTTTGTTTCGGATGAGCAGTATGAGGAATCGGTCAAGACTTTCTTCCGCGAGAGGCTGGAGTTCTATCTGCGCGATCTCTGCGGCTATTCGTATGACGTCGTAAAGGCCGTGCTCGGTGCGGATGCCGACGATGTAGTCGATGCAATGGCGCGGGCAGAAGCGGTCAAGCAAGTGCTCCACATGCCGGAGTTCCAAGCCATCGGCGCTGCCTGCAAGAGAATGCGGAACATTCTGCGGCAGGCGGACGAGAAGAAAATATCTCCGGCGGCAGCCGTCGAGTCATTGCCAAACTCCGCAGATGAAGAAAAGAATCTGATCGCTTATCTCGAGGAGAAAGGTCCGCGAGTCGAAGAGTACAGGGCGAAGAAGGAGTATCTGAACGCGCTCCGGGCCTTGTCGACGGCGCGGGAGCCCGTGGACAAGTTCTTCGACAAGGTAATGGTGATGGTGGATGACGAGCGCGTGCGAGGGAACAGGCTGGCTCTACTGCGCACGCTGTTAAAGGAGTTTTCCACGATTGCCGATTTCTCCGAAATTGCGATGGAAGGGAAAGCGTGACGGATTTCGCTGAGCAAACTCGCTCGGCGCTGTACAATATCGTTTTTCTGGAATCTTCAACGAAATCGAATCTGACTCTACACAAAGGACTCATATATGGCGACGATGACTCTCCCCGAAACTGAAGCGAAAGAAACCAAGAGCAAGCAGTCCACGACGAAGTATGTCTACTCGTTTGGCGGCGGCAAGGCCGACGGCAACGGCAAGATGAAAGATGTTCTCGGTGGCAAGGGCGCTGGCCTCGCCGAGATGACCAACGCCGGACTGCCCGTGCCTCCCGGATTCACGATCCAGACTGAAGCTTGCCGCGAGTACATGCGTGGCGGCCTTTCGCCCGATGTCGACAAGCAGATGGATGAAGCGCTGGCGAAGCTCGAGGCGCTGCAAGGGCAGAAGCTCGGCACCGGGGAGAATCCGTTGCTGGTGAGCGTTCGGTCGGGTGCGAAGTTCTCCATGCCGGGCATGATGGACACGATCCTGAACCTTGGACTCAACGATCAGAGCGTGCAGGCTCTCGCGAAGAGGAGCAACAATCCGCGGTTTGCGGCTGACTCCTACCGCCGGCTTATCCAGATGTTCGGCAACGTTGTGCTCGATATCGAGAAGGCGGCCTTCGACGAAGTGTTCGATGCCAAGAAGAGGCAGAGAAAGACGAAATTCGATACCGGCCTGACAGCGAAGGACCTGCAGGAAGTGATTGTCGACTACAAGAAGGTCGTGAAGAAACACGCCAAGCGCGATTTCCCGCAAGACCCGCGGGAGCAGCTGACCATGGCGCGAGATGCGGTTTTTCGCTCGTGGCAGAACGACCGCGCGAAGCATTATCGCCGCATCAACAATATCGACGACATGCTGGGAACCGCCGTCAACGTGCAGGCGATGGTGTATGGGAACCTCGGAGACACGAGCGGCACGGGCGTAGGCTTCACTCGTAATCCAGCGACGGGAACGAACGAATTCTATGGCGAATTCCTGATGAATGCACAAGGCGAGGACGTGGTTTCAGGCGTGCGTACTCCTGTTCCGATCCTCGAACTGAAGAAGATCATGCCCAATGTCTATGACCAGCTCCGCGAGATCACTACTCGCCTGGAGAAGCATTACAAAGACATGCAGGATTTCGAGTTCACGATTCAGGATGGCAAGCTTTACATGCTGCAAACTCGCAACGGCAAGCGGACGGGGCTTGCAGCGGTTCGCGTGGCGATCCAGATGGTGGAGGAAGGGCTGATCACGAAGGAAGAAGCGATTTTTCGTGTCGAGCCCAACCAGTTGTATGACTTCTTGGTTCCGCGGCTGGATGAGAAGAGCACCAAAGTCGAAGTGCTGGCCACTGGCCTGCCGGCATCCCCAGGCGCTGCGGTGGGACAGATCGTTTTCACTGCTGATGCGGCGGTGGAAGCCGTGCGGAAAGATGGAAAAGCCTCTGTCATCCTGGTGCGTGCCGAAACTACGCCAGAAGATATTCACGGCATGGAAGTCGCGAAGGGCATTCTCACTTCTCGCGGAGGTATGACCAGCCATGCTGCAGTCGTGACGCGCGGCATGGGAAAGTGCTGCGTAGCTGGCGCGGGCGATGTCGACGTGAACGAGAAAGCCTGTGAGATGCGCGTGAAGGGCCAGGCTTTCAAAGAAGGAGACTGGATTTCTCTAGACGGCACGACTGGCCGTGTGATCAAGGGCAAGCTGAACACGATCCCACCGAACGCGGAAGATCCGGAACTGCAGAAGTTTATGCAGTGGGCGGATCCGCATCGAACGATGAAAGTCCGCGCCAATGCCGATATTCCTCGCGACGCGATACAGGCGCGCGCTTTCGGGGCGGAAGGCATCGGACTGTGCCGCACCGAGCACATGTTCTTCGGAGAAAAGAAAATCGGACCCATGCGCGAAATGATTCTCGCCGACAGTGAGAAGGGCCGCCGCGCTGCTTTGAAGAAGCTGTTGCCCTTGCAGCGCGAGGATTTTGCCGGCGTATTCAAGGCGATGGATGGGCTGCCGGTAACGATCCGGACACTTGATCCGCCACTGCACGAGTTCCTGCCGCGCCGCGAGGAGTTGATGGTCGACATCGCTCTGCTATCTTCGTACAGCGCAAAGCAGAAGAAAGACCTCGTCACAAAGTACAAAGACTACAGCATCAAGGGAATTGGCGATCTGAAGAAGGGACTGCCTACGCTTCTGGCGCGAGTTGAGCAGTTGCACGAGTTCAATCCGATGCTCGGACATCGTGGCTGCCGTCTCGGCATTACCTATCCCGAGATTACCGAGATGCAGGCGCGCGCGATCTTCGAAGCGGCTGTCGACTGCACGAAGAAGGGAATCAAGGTTCTTCCCGAAGTCATGATTCCGCTGGTCGCTACGTTAAAGGAAATGGCGAACCAGGGAGCGATCGTGCGGCGCGTGGCCGAGGAAGTCTTCAAAGAGAAGAGAACGAAGATCGAGTACATGGTCGGCACGATGATCGAGTTGCCGCGTGCAGCCCTGGTTGCGGACGAGATCGCGAAGGAAGCGGAGTTCTTCTCGTTCGGCACCAACGATCTGACGCAGACTACATTCGGATTCTCGCGCGACGACGTGAACAAGGTCCTTCCAACATATTTGGCGGAAGGAATCCTGAAGCAGGATCCATTTGCGGCCCTTGATCAGGACGGCGTGGGTCAACTCGTGAAGATAGCAACCGAGCGTGGGCGTAAGACGCGTTCGAACCTCAAAGTCGGCATCTGCGGCGAGCATGGAGGCGAGCCATCGTCGGTCGAGTTCTGCTACCGGACGGGCCTCAATTATGTATCGTGCTCTCCATTCCGCGTGCTGACTGCCAGGCTGGCAGCGGCCCAGGCAGCAGCAGCCGAAGCGCTGAAGGTCGAAGGTGGCAGAACCAAATAGAAGCCCAACGCAGAGGACGCGGAGGGCGTCTCACGGCCAAAATTCTCTGTGGCCTCTGCGTCCTCAGCTTTGTGATTACTGCACTCTCTGCAAGCGCGCGATCAGTTTTTGAGGCAGGCTCTCGTCTGACTCGGACCACAATCGCCGCGACGTTGCGCGCGTCTTCATTTCGAGTTTCTTGGTGAACTCGATCAGCTTCAGCACATTGTCGCGAATTTTGGCCTCGGTTTCGTCTATCAGCCGGACGTTTTCTTGCACAAACAAGGAATCAAGCCCGAAATCGATCTGGATCTGGCCAGTCTCTTCTTGCGCACCTTCTTCGAATTCCTCGCCTTGGACAATGAATTTCACCTGGCTCGGAGCCAGCGTCCAGTGGAGGTTTTCGTCGGGTGTCCACAAATCCCAATAAGCGTCGAAGACGTACGCGTAATCGTCGTGAATGAGGTCCGCGGCAACGACTGCGGCTTCTTCGGGGCTAATTCCTGGGGAAAATCGGCGCTCCAAGACGCTGGCTTCATTCCACGAGACAGGCTGCACGGCGATGTAAGCAACACCCGGCCGTTGCTCGGAAAAAGGGAACTGCTGCAGGACCGCGAGCATGTGCGGCAACATCGACGGTCCGTTGAAATCGGAAAACCACAGGCTGAGATAAAGTGGATCGGGCATAGGAGGCTTCTTGCGTCTATTCTAATGCGTGGGCGACCATTGAACGGAGCTTGGCGCGTTGCATCAGGAAGACCGCGAGTCCACGGGCAGAAAGGAAGAATACTCTCCCGAAGAAAAAGAGACTCTATCGCTTGCAGAGTCGACCTTGTCGCCAGCCGTGACCGGGATGGTCGCTTTCAGCAGCGTTCCGTCAAGGTTCGATTCGATTTCAAGAAAGCCGTTCAATTCCTTTAATCGTTCGCGGATGCCGGCGAGTCCCACGCCAACGTTTCCCGTCTTCCAGAAGCGGTCAAGAATCTCCCGCGGAACTCCCATTCCGTGATCCTTGACGGTGAGGACTACCTTGGCATCGTCAGCACAGACGCACACCTCGACGGCGCGGCTGCCGGAATGTCGGTGAACATTGGTGAGCGCTTCCTGCATGATGCGGAAAAGCGCCGTCTCCGTACGGCGCGGCAGCCGGTGCACATGCGCCGGAAGGTCCAACTGAGTCGCAATGCCGCTGCGTTTGCCGAATCCCTCTACATACCACTTCGCGGCGGAAACGAATCCCGCCTCATCGAGCAGCGGTGGATGCAGGAGATGCGACAAAGTGCGGGTATCCGAGATGGAACGGTCAACGAGAGTCCGCGCGTCGCGCAGATGACCTGAATCGGTCGAATATTCTTTCGCGAGCATATCGAGGCTGATTTTCGCGGCGGTGAGGTCCTGTCCGAGGCTGTCGTGCAGTTCGCGAGCGAGGCGACGGCGTTCTTCGTCCTGAACGCGAAGTAATTTTACAGAGAGCCTTTGCAAGGCGGCGGTGCGTTGTTCGACGACGCTTTCGAGCGCATCGTGAGCCCTCTGCAAAGCCTTCTCGGCAGCTTCGCGCTCGCGGAGATGATCGCGAATCTCATATTGCCGGCGTCGCGCCAGCAATGCACTTCGCACCGCGCTGATCAGCGTGACCGGACGAAGCGGCCGCTCGAGCAATGTTACATTTCCCAACGGAGCGCGAGAGCGAACGGCCGACTCGGTGTTGGCTGTGCTCAATCCACTCCCAGTAAGGACAAGGATAGGGAAGTCGGACCAGCGCGGCTGTTGCGAGAGTTTCTGCGCCAGTGCTCCAATCGCGCCGTTTTGCAGTACTTCCTCCGTGATCATCGCGGCTCCGGCCTCGTCGCAGATGGAACTCTCCAGGTCCTGAATTTGAGTACATACTTGGACGGCAACCGAGGATTGCCGCAGAACCCGATCAATGAGCAACGCATCCTTGCCAAAGGGGGCAAAAACCAGGACCGGAAGACCGTCGGTGCCAATCTTAGCCATTCATCGGGCCTTTCTGTATCAGCGGCGCTAGCGAAGTCGGGCTTCCGGAGAGGATTCCTTGAAAATCGGAAATCGGCGCTCCGATGTTTATGGTTTCGGGGCCGAGTCTCAGTTCGCGAATAGAGCGTTCATGTCCACCGCTGCGCTTTTTCATCATTGAGATAGCTTGCCGAACCTGACCATGCGCTTCGAAGTACCGCAGAACCAAGATGTTGTCGGCGAGATAACTGACGTCGATGGGAGTATGCATCGCGCTGCCCACCAAACCCATTTGAGCCAGCACCAGCAGGGTGAGCACTCCGCGGTTGTTGAGATAAGTCAGGAGTTCATGAAGGTGAAGCGCGAGATATTGCTCACCGGGCATCGCCTGAAGAAATCCGTTCAGGCTGTCGATCAGAACGATCCGAACGTCGTTTGCCTCGACAGAGGAGCGGACCTTATCGGAGAATTCGCCCGGTGATACCTCCGCCGGATCCAAATGAGCAATGCTGATTTGCCCCGATCGGGTATACGGCTCAAGGTCCATTCCCAGTCCCGCTGCCCGGCCCAACAGAGTGCTTAATGTCTCTTCAAAAATAAAAGCAGCGGCATGCTCTCCTCGTTCGGCGGCTGTCATCAGCCACCGCAGGGCGATGGTCGTCTTGCCGCAGCCGGCGGGCCCCATCAGCAGTGTGCTGGTGCCGCGGCCGAGCCCGCCTCCGCAAAGCGTATCCAGTTCCGTGATACCGCTGGGGGCGATGCTTTTATCCTCGCGGACATCATCGTATTCGGCTGCGACGAGGCGAGGAAATACCACAACGCCTCCGCTTCGAATGACGTAGTCGTGAAAGCCTTCGCGAAAGGCACAGCCGCGGAGTTTGGTGACCTCCAATCGCCGGATCGTCTTGCCGTATTCTCGCGCGACTCGGCCCATCGAGACTACGCCGTGAACGATGCTGTGGAGTTCGAGGTCGGCGTAACGGCTGCTGCGGTCATCCAGCAGCAGCACGGTGCAGTTTTCGGGAGCGTATTCTTTGAGAGAGAGAACCTGGCGGCGATAACGGAGGGGATCTTTCGCAAGCATCCGCACTTCGGACAGCGCATCGATCACGAGACGGTTCGGTTTGCGACGGTCGACTTCCGCCATGATGGCCTGCACGCGATCGTTCAGTTCGACTTCTGCTGGATGAAAGACGGTGTATTGCCCATTGGGCTTGAGGTCTTCTTCGCTAGGCCGGACCTCGAGCACGTCAGATTCCTGCAGCGTCAGGCCATGTGTGCCGGCAACGGTCCTCAGTTCTTCGGACGATTCTGAAAGCGTTACGTAGAGAACCCTCTCGTCTTTTCGGCGTCCTTCGTCCACGAATTGCAAGGCGAGGGTAGTCTTGCCCGTACCGGGTTCCCCTTCGACGAGGTAAAAATGGCCGACAGGGAAGCCGCCACCTAACACGTCGTTAAGGCCGTCACATCCGGAACTACAGCGGGTTGCCGCCGGCGCCAACTGTTCTTCGGGCATGAGTTGGGGGAGCGCACTCCTCTCTAAATTGGTCGTGCCGGGTCACATTGGCAGTTTTGCTGATGCAACCCACCTCAACTTCATTTTTTTTGAGGACCACCGATTCCGTAAATAGGTTGTTTTCTGTAGTTAGCGGGTGGTGAGGGTGCAAATGTGAATTCCCGGCCAAATGCACTGACTTCCGCTCTGGTTCCGCTTCGCTCGAGAAAGCGAGCTATTCCCGAGGCACAACAGAATGGATGACATTCACAAATGGGGACACTTCTAACGAGTTAACAAGGGGGGCATTTCTAAAGAGCTTTGACAAAGGATATTCCGTTCTTTGACACTGCCGGGAGCGACTGCTAACATAAAAAATTCGTCCGGCAACTTCCGCACAAATCGTCCCCGTCGTCTAGCCCGGCCTAGGACATCGCCCTTTCACGGCGGTAACACGGGTTCAAATCCCGTCGGGGACGCCAACCTTATCAACTACTTGCGGAATTGCTGGTTTTGGCGCACTACGGCTTACGCTACGGTTAAGCTGCTGGATCACTCCACGATGGGCATTGCGCTTCTCTTCCGACATCGCTTCGTCGTAGACATTCATCGTGATTGAGTACGAGGCATGCCGCAACAGGCCTTGCACTACTTTCGGATTGTTGTTGTTCTGGCGTAGGAGTGTCGTGTAGGAGTGGCGTAATGTGTGCCATCCCTTAATTGCGATCCCACTTTTCGCAGCGACTGGCTTGATGTGATGCTGCATGATCCGACTCATCCAGTACGGCTGCTTGCCCCTCATCTTTGTGCTGGCGAACACGTAGTCGCTGTCTTCGGCATAGGGAGTTTCCCGACGCCAAGCCAGCAGTTCTTCGATCAGCACATCATCCAAGGGGATGCTCTTTTTCGAAGCTTCCGTCTTGACCTTACCAATGCGCTGTTTCACGATTGAGCGCTTTGGGATCAAAACCTTGTCGTCAAAACGGATGTCTTCCCATCGGACGCCGCTCAGTTCACCCCTCCGCAGTCCGGTTCCGAAATCCAGCAACACCATCACTCGCTCTCGTTGTTTCAGCTCACCGTATATAAGTAGGGAAAGCTGATCAACGCTGAGGCGGATCGGTGTCGCCTGGCGCACGCCGCTTTGCCGAACAGACGTAATCGGATTACGGTCTGTCCATTCATAACGGATCGCGTGCTCGTATAGAAGATGCATCAGGTCTCTGATCTTCTTTTTCGAACCATCGGCTAGAGCTGTGCCATCGTCTTTCTTCAACGTCGACAGCCAACTTTCAACCGCCACGGCTTTCACTTCGTCCAAGGCTTGGTCGCCCCATCGCGGTTTGACCCACTTCCGGAGATAACCGCGGTAATTATCCCGGGTGGAAAAAGCCCGACGTTCGTTCGGGTCCTCGTCTGTCTCTGGGCATTCCTTATCTAGCCAGTGATCGATGAGTTCCTTCAGGGTTCGCGGCCCCGCTTCGATTGGTCGGCCTAGGCCGAGGCGTTCTGCTTCTTTCTGTGCCGCGGCATCAGACTTGAACCGACTGGCCAAACCAAGGGCCTTCCAACGCTCGCGAGACTTGCCGTCCTGGCCCGTCTCGTACCATCGCCAGATGACTACTCTCTTTCCGTTCTTGCGTTTAACTACACTTGGAAATCCTGTACTAGTGTGCCTCTTTCTCACGTCTTACCGTCCTTTCCGAAAGAGGCGGACGACGAACGGAGTTTATCCTCCGCTGCATCCATTCGTCCAGTTCACTGAGTTTGAAGCGCCATGTCTTCCTACAGCCGTCCCCCCACGGGTACGCGGGGATTTTCTCGAGGCGAGCCCACTCATTGAGGGTTTTGACTGCGACGGACAAATAGGACGCCGCTCGCTTGACGTCCACATATGGCTCTAGTGCAGTCGAAATAGAAGTGACCGGATTGGCCGGACCTGGCTGGGTCGACATAGGGTCCTCATCCTGACGAAGTCTCGTACTGCATCCGGGAACGCAATCAGAACAAATACACCGATAGCGGTCCAGTCGACAGTCACGATCACGGCGAGGCCAGAGTGTTTACTAGTCTGAGTCGTTGTCGGCGGCTCGTCCAATTACTTTTCGTGCCAAGCTCATTCCTGGGGGTTATGACGGACCTGGTGCACAGCTGAAAATTAGAAGGGACTGCTCACTCGCGTGCGACCAGTCGTTCAACTCGCCGCCGAATGAACCCCCATGAGAACGGCTTCAGCGGTTCCCCGACAAATGGAATCGCGGTGGTCTGGAGTATTTTCCGGAGATAAATTGTTCGCTCAAACGACCCTATCCAAAAAGCTGACCCTGTGGTGGTGGTGATTCGCGTTCGACAGGTTTCGCGCAATCCGCGTCATCGTTCTGCACTTGATTCACACGACTACTCACCGGATACGCGCCCATTTGGAGCGCATCATACGGCTTCAGCATTTCCAGAGCGTCCGTTGTATCCTTCAAGCCCGGATCGAGCCAGAGGTCGTAATCACTTGCCTTCAAGATCACAGGCATCCGATCGTGCACGGCAGAAGTGACTGCATTGGGTGTGGTTGTAAGGATCGTGCAAGACTTAATCCAGTCACCACTCGGAGCCTTCCATCTCTCCCATAATCCGGCAAACGCGAAGAGTTGGCCTCCGTTCACTTCAAAGCAGTATGGTTGCTTGGTCTTTCCGACCCTCTTCCACTCGTAGAATCCATCGGCTGGCACCAAACATCTTCGGTGCTTCAATGCGTCGCGAAATGCGGGAAGAATGTGAGCCGTCTCAGATCGTGCATTGATCATTCGTGCAGCGCCGGACATGTCCTTCGACCACGAAGGTATCAATCCCCAGCGCATTTGCGACAGATCTCTAGTTGGACCGGCAGGATTCTGGCGAATCACCAGTACGGGTTGCGTTGGTGCGACATTGTACCGGGGTGTCCAATCTTCCTCACCAGAGATCGCGTAGAAGTGCTCTTCGATGATCTGCTTTCTTCGCGATAGGCGGTAGCGTCCGCACATGGGACGTAATTATTGCAGATCTAATCACGAGCGATTGGTATTGAATCAACGCAGATTCCCATCAGCAACCGCGCAGTCTGTGTAAAGTTCAGTCCGCTATAACCGCACGGAATAGCGTCCCGTCGAAAAGTTATTGGACACTGGGAATTGACTAGCCTTACGGTGGGCCAATAGCGGCGATTTCAATTCGCTGCTGGAGGTCAAGATGTACCGCCTGAAGACCCCGAAGAAACTTCCTGCAAAAGAATTCCAGTCCCACAACCGATTTGCAGGTTTGGCGCTGACAGTCCTTGCCATTCTGCTTTTTGCTTCCACCTCCGCTCATGCCCAAGGAAGCCCGTTCGATACCGGCTTCAATGCACTTCAAACACTATTCACTGGGACCATCGCGAAAGTTGCAAGTCTGATTGCCATCGTCATCGGCGGCTACGGTTTCGCGCAT
>Ga0335081_10005103_pt1 | contig 20761 bp, 17 predicted proteins | sample Lox_Sample_35_FD_206713 | JGI IMG/M metagenome (GOLD analysis project Ga0335081, IMG submission 206713) | Soil microbial communities from Loxahatchee National Wildlife Refuge, Florida, United States - Lox_Sample_3.5 | ecosystem: Environmental > Terrestrial > Soil > Wetlands | place: USA... | reverse complement strand
CAAATCGCAGCTTCCGCTCGATACGCAGATCGTGCTGCTCTCGGCGTTCGCGCTCTCCTTCGCGATCAAGGTCCCCATCGTGCCGCTGCACACCTGGCTTCCCGACGCGCACGTGGAAGCGCCCACGGCGGGCTCGGTGGTGCTCGCCGGCGTTCTCCTGAAGATGGGGACATACGGCTTCATGAAGCTCGCGTTTCCGCTCTTCCCCGACGCGGCCCGACTGCTGGCTCCGTTCTTCGGTACGCTGGCCGTGGTGAGCATCATCTACGGCGCGTGCCTCGCGCTGGTGCAGACCGACATCAAGAAGATCATCGCCTATTCCTCGATCAGCCACCTGGGCTACGTCATGCTCGGCCTGGTCACGCTCGACCTGATCGGCATCCAGGGCGCGATCGTGCAGATGGTGAGTCACGGGCTGGTCGCCGGCGGGCTGTTCCTGATGGTGGGCATGATCTACGAGCGCTGCCACACCCGCGATCTCGCTGCGTACGGCGGCCTCGCCAAGATCCTGCCGCTCTACTCGGTGTTCTTCGCGCTGCTCACGCTGGCTGCGATCGGACTGCCGACCACCAGCGGATTCACGGGCGAGTTCCTGGTGCTGCTCGGCGCGTTCAAGGCGGCCTGGCCGCAGTACCTCGCCGGCGCGACGTATCCGCTCGTCACCAGCGCCAGCGCCGTGCTGGGCGTAGTCCTCGGCGCGCTCTACATGCTGTGGTTCGCACAGCGCTTTCTGTTCGGCGCGGTGAAGGCGCCGCACCAGCCCCTCGTCGATCTCGGCTTCCGCGAGAAAGCGATCCTGGTGTCGATCCTGGCCGCGGTCTTCGCCCTGGGTCTCTTTCCCGACGAGCCGATGAAGAAGACCGAGCTCGCCGCGAGGCAGTATCGCGAACTGGTCGCCCGCACGGCGACCGCGCCGCTCGCGAGCGGTGAGCCGGCCGCGGATGCCTTCGTCCGGCAGGCCTCCCGGAGCACGCCATGAACTGGTTCGCCATCGCGCTCGCGATGCTGCCCGAGCACATCCTGCTGATCGGCATCGTCGCTCTCACCGCGCTCGCTCTGAGTCGTGAGCCCGCAGACCGGGGTCAGCTCGCGCTGGCGATCACCGCGGTCGCCGTCGCCGCACTGACGGCCGCGTTCCAATGGACGATCGGCTTCTCGTACGCGCCTTTCCCCGGGCACTTCTCCGTCGGCCCGACGTCGCTCGCCGCGAAGGCGATCGTGCTCGCGCTCGCGGTCCCGGTGCTGCTGATGGCGCGCTCGGAAGCGGCCGAGCGGGCGTTCCCAATTCTCGTGCTCTCCTCGCTCTACGGCGTGTGCCTGCTTTTTTCCGCTGACAGCTTTCTCACCCTGTTCCTCGGACTGGAGCTGATGTCGATTCCGGTCTACACGCTGGTCGTACTGGCGTTCCGCCGCCCTGAAAGCGCGGAAGGCGCGCTCAAGTACCTCGTGCTCTCGGGCACTGCGACCGCCACGCTGCTCATGGGTGTCGCGCTGCTCTTTGGGCGCAGCGGCTCGCTGGGGATCGCGGCCTTCGCCGACGCGCTCGGCGCTTCGGATGCGCTCGCCGGCGCCGCGGTCGTGCTGATCGTCGTGGCGTTCTTCCTCAAGGCCGCCATCGTGCCGTTCCATGCCTGGGCGCCGGACGCCTACGAGGGCGCGGCGGTTCCCGTCACCGCCTACATGGCCACCATCGTCAAGGCCGGCGTGCTGCTGGCCGCGGTGCGCCTCTTCGGGACCGTCTCGGTCGGTCATCCGCTGGCCGAGCTTCTCGCCGCGCTTCCGTTCGCCTCCATCGTCTGGGGCAACCTCGCGGCGATGCGCCAGCAGAGCTTCCGCCGCATGATGGCGTATTCGTCGATCGCGCACGCGGGATACCTGTTCTACGCCTTCCTCGGCGCCGGGCCGGGGCGCTTCCAGGCGATCGCCTTCTATGTCCTCGCCTACGGGCTCACCAACCTGCTCGCGTTCGCGTCGCTGCCGACGAGCGACGACGATCGCGCGCGCGACAATCTGGACAACTTCAAGGGCCTGTTCCAGCGCCAGCCCTACGCCGCGCTGATGATCGCCGTGGCGATGCTCTCGCTCGCGGGCATCCCGCCGCTGCCCGGCTTTGTCGCCAAGTTCCTGGTGTTCAAGAACGTGATCGCGGCGGGCTACACCGTCTACGGCGTCGCCGGCCTGGTCGCGAGCTACCTCGGGATCTACTTCTACCTGCGCGTGATCCAGTATCTGTTCATGAGCACCGAGGCGCCGCGCGTGGTGCTGGGCCCGCTCGAGCGGCTGGCCCGAAGCGCCTCGCTCCTGTGCCTCGTGGCGGTGCTGCTGTTGTCGGTGTTTCCCGGCTCGGTCATCACGCAACTGAGCACCCAACCGAGCACGGCCGCGACGGCGCAACTGAGCGGCCGGCTTTAGCGGGCGCTTTTCATGGCGCGACCCTCGCGCCCGGGCTGGCGGGACGGCGGCTCGAGCGCCTCGGCGACCAGCTCCGCGATGTCGCGCGTCGCGATCGCGTCGCGGCCCAGCGTCTTCGCCGCATCGTCCATCATCGTCGCGCAGTAGGGGCAGGCGGTCGCCACCACGCGCGGCTCGAACGCGAGGGCCTGAGAAAAGCGCAGCACGTTGATCCGGCTACCGATCTTCTCCTCCATCCACATCCGCCCGCCGCCGGCGCCGCAGCACATCGCCTTCTCGCGGCGGAGAGCGAACTCGAGCGGCGCGTCGCGCGTGAGCTCGGCGAGCACGGCCCGCGGTGCCTCGTATTCGCCGTTGTGGCGCGCGAGATAGCACGGCTCGTGGTAGATGACGCGCTCGAAGCTGCGCGCCAGCTTCAGCTTGCCTTCGCGCAACAGCCGGGCGATGAGCTGCGTGTGGTGCACGACCTTGTAGCGGCCGCCGAACTCGGGGTATTCGTTCTTCAGCGTGTTGAAGGCGTGCGGATCGCAGGTCACGATCCGTGTGACGCCTAATCCGTTGAGCGTTTCCACGAGTGACCGGGCGAGCTGCTGGAACAGCATCTCGTTCCCGGCCCGCCGCACGCACTCGCCGGTGGACGTCTCGCGCGCGCCCAGAATGCCGAAGCGCACGCCGGCGTGTCGCAGGACCTTCGCGAAGGCGACCGCGATGCGCCGCGCACGCGGATCGAAGGATTCGGCCGAGCCCACGTAGAACAGATAATCCAGCCCGAGGACATCCTCGGCGGTTTCGACGACCGGCACGTCGAGCCCGGTGGCCCACTCGCCGCGGGACTCGGCCGGAAGGCCCCAGGGATTGCTCTGCACGCCGTAGGCCTCGAACACCGCCTTGAGCTCGCGCGGAAACGCGCCTTCCATCAGCACCTGGTGCTGGCGCAGGCGATAGAAGCGCGGCAGGTGCTCGAGCTCGATCGGGCACGCCGCCTCGCAATAGCCGCAGGTCGTGCAGGCCCAGAGCGCATCCTCGCTCACCACGCCGCCCACGAGCGGCGGGAGCTTCTCGTCCTCTCCGGCCAGGATCGCGCGGCGCTCGGCGACGAGATGCCGCTTGACGCCGTCGTGCACCCATTTGAGCGACAACGGCTTGCCGGTGAGGAACGTCGGGCAGGCGTCCTTGCAGCGGCCGCATTCGGTGCAGGTGAAGGCGTCGAGCCCGTCCTTCCAGGTGAGGTCCCGGGCGGTGCGCACCCCGATCTTCATCGCCGCCTCGTCGCTCGCCTCGCTCTCGCCCATGATCCTGTCGAGATCGAGCGGCGGCACGCGGTTGGCCGGGCCGCCGCGGCGGAAGTACAGCGCGGGAAGCGCGGTGACGATGTGAAAATGCTCGCCCAGCGGCAGGATCACCAGGAAGGCGAGCACGGTGCTCATCTGGACCCAGTACAGCGCCTGGTGGCCTACCTTAAGCACGCCCGCATCGAGCGGGGCGACGAGTCGCGCCAGCGCGTCGCCGGCGAAGGCGAAGCCGCGCTCGTGCGCGATCGCGGCATGGTCGGCGGAGAAGAGCGCGAAGCGGAAGGCGTCGAAGGCGAAGTCGGTTACCATGATCGCCGCGATCAAGCCGAGGATCAGGATCGCCTCGCGATTGCGCTCGAGGCGCGCCGGCTTCTGCACGAATCGCCGCCAGAGCGCGTAGGCGACGGCGGCGAGCACGGCCAGCTCGACCGCATCCTTGAGCGCGGCGAACGCCCCGCCCGCGAGCCCGGGGTAGACGAAATCGGCGTCGTAGCCGATGACGAGCAGCTCCACCTTGCGCGCGAGCAGCGTCACGAACCCCAGGAAGATCACCGCGTGCATGAGCCCAGGCTTCCACTCGCGCCGCACCATGCGGGACTGCAGGAAGCCGTTGCGCAGCACCGAGCGCAAACGTCCGAGCGGCCGGTCGAAGCGCGGCTCGGGCGCGAGCGCCACCACGATCGCGAGCTTGCGCCAGGCGAGCGCGGCGAAGCCGGCGAGCGCGGCGGCGAGCAGCAGCGTGATGGCGACCGGGTTCATCCCGCACCGAAGTCAGGTGGGCAAGCAGGGGCGAGCGCCATTAGGCCGCGTCCGCCGTCACGGGTGACGCGGCGACCGAGCCCATGGGTGCGCGAGGGAAGCCGCGCCGGGCACCCGTAGGTGGACGCTTGCGGCCGTCGGCGGCGGCCGCGGCTTGTCCACCTGGATTCAACCCGTTATCCGGTCACGCGCCGGCCCGCTTGGCGACCGGCGAGTACATGTCGTGCAGCTGCAGCCGCGTGGCCTGAAGGCGCTCGGCGACCACGCCGAGCAGCCGCTGCATGAGCACGAAGCCGAAAGCCGGGTCGCGCTTGCACGCGGTGAGCAGCTCGCCGCCGTCGAGCGCGAGCGCCTCAGCGCGTTCCAGCGCGCGGGCCTGGAAGTGCTTGCCGCTGCCCATGAGCAGCGCCGACCAGCCGAATTCCTGGCCCGCCGAGAGCGTCTGGACGCGGAAGGTGTGGCCCGGCTCGGTGACCTCCAGCGCGACCAGCCCGGAGACAATGAGAAAGAAGTCCGAGCAGTCGTCGCCCTCGCGGAAGATGATCTGGTCGCGGTCGAAGCGCACCCGCGTGGCCATGGCCGCAAGCTTTTCCACGTCCCCGGCGGCGAACTTCTCGACGAAGGGATGTCTTTGCAGCACGCTCAGAACGCTTTCCGTCATCCTTTGGCTCCGTGGTTGATGGGGTCGCGTCAAGCCGCAGCGTAGCTCGTGTAGCGCGGCTCGTACATCCGCGATTTGACGAGCGCCAGCACGTTGGTCGGCCGCGGACCCGTGGCAAGCCCGCGCTTGTACGCCACCGTCGCGACCGCGGCAGCGATGCGCGCGGAGACTTCGCGGATGCTGGCGAGCGGCGGATAGATGCTGCCCTGGCGCAGATCCTCGGCGGTGACCATGTTGGCGAGCGCGTGCGCGGCGGCCATGAACATCTCGTCGGTGACGCGGCTCGCCCCGCAGACGATCAGTCCGAGCCCGACGCCGGGGAAGATGTACGAGTTGTTGCCCTGGCGCGGCACCAGCGTCTGGCTATCGATCTGCACCGGGTCGAACGGCGAGCCGCAGGCGAAGATCGCCCGGCCGCCCGACCACTCGTAGGCCTGCCGCGCCGTGCACTCCGCCTTCGACGTCGGATTGGAGAGCGCGAACACGATCGGGCGGGTGTTGATCGACGCCATCGCTCGGACGACCTTCTGGTCGAACGCGCCGCCAACCGCGGCGACGCCGATGATCGCCGTGGGCGTGAGCGCCTCGACGGCTCCGAGCAGCGCATCGACCCGCGGATGCTCGTGCGCGTACGGCCGCTTGTGCTGCGCGAGGCCGGTCCGCTCGGCGACGACGAGCCCCTTCGAGTCGAACAGCCAGCAGCGCCGCCGCGCCTGCGGCTCTTCCATGCCGGTCGCGACCATCGCCTCGACGACCAGATCGGCGATGCCCGTGGCCGCCTCGCCCGCGCCCTGGAACAGGAGCGTCTGCTCGCGGAGGCTGCGTCCGGTGACGTTCAGCGCGGACAGCAGCCCGGCGAGCGTCACGGCGGCGGTGCCCTGGATGTCGTCGTTGAACGTGGGAATGCGATCGCGGTATTTGCCGAGCAGCCGGAAGGCGTTCGCCGTGGCGAAATCCTCGAACTGGATGACGACGCCGGGGAACCGCGCTCGCGCGGCGGTGATGAACTCGTCCACCAGCGCGTCGTAGGCTTCGCCGCGCAGCCGCGGCTGATGCAGACCCAGGTACAGCGGATCATTGCGAAGCTCCGCGTTGTCGGTGCCGACGTCGAGGAGCACCGGCAGGCAGGCATTGGGATGGATCCCGGCGCACGCGGTGTAGAGGGCCAGCTTGCCGACCGGGATCCCCATGCCGTTGGCGCCGAGGTCGCCCAGGCCGAGAATCCGCTCCCCATCGCTCACCACGATCATCGCGACCTCGCGGCGCGGCCAGTTGGCCAGCAGCTCCGCCACGCGCCCGCGGTCGGCGGCGCTCACGAACAACCCGTGCGGATGCTGATAGATGTGGGCGTAGCGCTGGCAGGCGAGCCCCACCGTCGGCGTGTACACGATCGGCATCATCTCGTCCGGATAGTCCGTCAGTAGCCGGAAGAACAGCGTCTCGTTGCGGTCGTGCAGCGCTCTGAGGGCCACGAACTTGTCGAGATCGGTGGAGACCAGCCGCAGGTTCTCGAGCACGCGCTCGAGCTGCTGCTCCTGAGTCAGCACGTGCGGCGGCAGCAGTCCGCGCAGGTGCAGGCGGTCGCGCTCGACCTCGTCGAACGCGGTGCCCTTGTTGAGGGCCGGATCCTGGAGCAGGGCAAACCCCCGCGGCAGCTTGGCTGCGCCGGCGGAACGTTGTTCGGCATATGGCATGGTGTTTCCTCCTGGTCGATCGCTCCGGCCGAAAAGGCTAGATCGTCTCCGGCGTCATCGCGATCGCCCCGCACGGGCATTCGGACACGCATAGCCCGCAGCCCTTGCAGTAGTCGTAGTTGAACGCGAAGCGCTTGCCCGGACCGAGCTTGATCACCGCGTTGTCCGGGCACACGCCGTAGCAGTTGTCGCACTCGAAGCAGTTGCCGCACGACAGGCAACGGCGCGCCTCGAACAGCGCGTTGGTCTCGTCCAGGCCCGCCACCACCTCTTCGAAGGTCGAGGTGCGGCGCGCGACGTCGAGCATGGGCCGGACCATCTTCGGCGCGTCGCTGTAATACCAGGTATTGAGCTGATCGAAGCTCGCGAGCTCGTGCTTGCTCGCCTCGGCGCGGGTGCGGCCGACGAGCCAGGCGTCGATGTTCCTCGCCGCCTTCTTGCCATGGCCGACGCCCACGGTGACCGTGCGCTCGGAGGGCACCATGTCGCCGCCAGCGAAGATGCCCGGATATCCGGTCATCATGTTGGCGTCGACCTGTACCGTGCCGTCCTTGACGGCGAGCCCGGGCACCCCCTCGAGGAGCGAGAGGTCAACGTCCTGTCCCAGCGCGAGCACCAGCGAATCGGCCTCCAGCGTCTCGAATTCTCCCGTCGGCTGCGGAAAGCCCTTGTCGTCGAGGGCCATCTTCTCGACCGTGAGCGTGCCCTCGTCGGCCATGTTGCGGATCGTGGAGAGCCAGCGGATGAGCACGCCTTCCTGCAGCGCCTCCTCGACCTCGAAGTCGTGCGCCGGCATCTTTTCGCGCGTGCGCCGGTAGACGATGATCGATTCCGCCGCGCCGAGCCGTCTGGCGGTGCGGGCGACGTCGAGCGCGGTGTTGCCGCCGCCGTAGACGACGACGCGGCGGCCGAGCAGCGGCTTGTCCTCGCCTTCCATCGCCCGCAGCACCGACACGGCGTCGAGCATCCTCGCCGCGGAGCCCGCGGGGATGTAGGCGCGCTTGGCGATGTGGGCACCGACGGCGAGGAACGCGGCGTCGAAGCGGCCCGCCTTCATGGTCTCGAGGATGTTCGTGACCTTGGTGTTGAGCTCGAGCTCCACGCCCAGATCGAGGATGCGCTGCACCTCCGCGTCGAGCACGGCGCGTGGCAGGCGATATTTGGGAATCCCGAAGCGCATCATGCCGCCGGCGAGCGGACCCGCCTCGGCGATCCGCACCGCGTGTCCGCGCCGGCGCAGGTGATACGCCGCCGACAGCCCCGAAGGCCCGGCGCCCACGACCAGCACCCGCTTGCCGGTCTGGCGCGCGGGAGGGGTGAATTTCCAGCCGCGCTTGAGCGCCTCGTCGCCGAGGAACCGTTCCACCGAATTGATGCCGACCGCCTCGTCGAGCTTGCCGCGGTTGCAGGCGCTCTCGCACGGGTGGTAGCACACGCGGCCCATGACCGCCGGCAGGGGATTGTCCTCGACCAGCGCGCGCCACGCCGCCTCGTAGTCGCCGGACTCGGCGTGATAGAGCCATTGCTGGATGTTCTCGCCCGCGGGGCACGCGTGATTGCACGGCGGCAGCCGGTCCAGGTAGACCGGCCGGCTCGTGCGCCACGACCCGGTCTTGTTGGCGAGGCTGGAGCCGACGTCCAGCGTGATGGCGAAGGGCTTCGTCACGGCGCGTCGCTAGGAGAGCAGTCCGAAATGCGCGATGTTGCGGTCCGCGATCTGCTGGATGAGCGCGATGCGCTGGTCCTGCGGCGGATTGCCGAAGAGGTGCGCGAAGCGCTTCTGCAGCTTCAGATATTCGGTCACGGGAACCTGGGCGCGGATCGGCGTGCGCGAGGTGAGCTCGCCGTGGTGCGCTTCGAACAGCGGGAATAGGCCCGACTCGACCGCCAGCCGCGCAACCTTGATCGTGTTCTCCGGCGCCGATCCCCAGCCCAGCGGGCACGGAACATGGATGTGGATGTAGCGCGCGCCTTCGATGGCGATGGCGTCGGCGACCTTGCGCTCGAGGTCGCGCAGGTTCGCCACGCTGGCCGTCGCCACGTATGGAATCCGGTGCGCCATCGCGATCAGCGGCACGTTCTTGCCGGTGCCGAAAGCGTTTCCCGGCAGCGCCCCAACGGCCGGCGTGGTAGCGGTGCGCGCCGCCGGCGGGGTGGCGCTCGAGCGCTGCACGCCGGTGTTCATGTACGCCTCGTTGTCGTAGCACAGGTAGAGCACGTCGTCGTTGCGCTCGAACATGCCGGAGAGGCAGCCGAAGCCGATGTCGGTCGTTCCGCCGTCGCCGCCCTGCGCGATCACCCGCACGTCCCTGCGGCCCAGCGCGCGCTGTGCAGCCGCGACACCCGAGGCGACCGCCGCCGCGTTGCCGAACAGGGAGTGGATCCACGGAATCTGCCAGGAGGTCTCGGGGTACGGCGTCGAGAACACCTCCAGGCAGCCGGTGGCGTTGACCGCGATGAGCCGGTTGCCCGTGGCGCGCATCGCCGCGTCGATCGCATAGCGCGCGCCCAGCGCCTCGCCACAGCCCTGGCACGCGCGGTGACCGGAGTTGAGCGAGTTGGTGCGATGCATGTCAGCCTGCACGGAGCGCTGCTTCTCGGAGAGCAGCCGGTTGCCGACGGTGAAGGTGCCGGTCTGGTAGAACTTGACGGGCTGGTCCATGAGCGTATCCGTCAGCCGATGCGCGATGCCACCGTGCCCAGGCGGCGCAACAGCGCTTCCGCCGTGGGACCGGTGCGCCGCGTGGCGCTCTCGCGCTCGAGCGCGTGACTCACCAGGTCGGCGTTCAGATCGAGGAACGTCACCTGGTCGAGCTCGTCGCGCTCGGCGTCCTCGAAGAGCTTGCGCAGCGATTCGCGTGTGATCGCCCGACCGCCGAGGCCGGCGATCACCGTGTAGCCGTTGAGCACGATCCCGGAGAGCGACTTCCTGACTCCGTCGGAGACGATGCCGCCCAACCCTACCGCGAGGCACTTCTCGAGCACCACCACGCGCTTCGCGTGCTGCAGCTTCTCGCGCAGCGCCGCGAGCGGGAACGGGCGGAACGAGCAGATCGACACCGAGCCGATGCGCGTGCCTTCCGCGCGCATCTCGTCGACCACTTCCTGGATCGTGCCGTTCACCGAGCCGAGCGCGACGACGATGGTGTCGGCGTCTTCGGTGCGGTAGGCGCGGATCAAGCCGCCGGAGTCGCGTCCGAACTGGCGCCGGAACGCCTCGGAAAGCTCGGGAATGAGGCGCAGCGCGCGCAGCTGCTTGTGATGCGACAGATAGCGCACCTCGGTGAACGCCTCCGGGCCCACCATCGCGCCGATGGACAGCGGCTCCGTCGGATCGAGGATCTGGCGCGGCTCGAACGGCGGCAGGAACGCGTCCACGTCGCGCTGCGTCGGCACGTCGACGCGCTCGTAGGCGTGCGTGAGGATGAAGCCGTCCATGCACACCATCACCGGGCACGACAGCTCCTCGGCGAGCCGGAAGGCCTGGATGTGCAGGTCGAGCGCTTCCTGGTTGGTCTCGGCGTAGAGCTGGATCCAGCCGGCGTCGCGCATCGACATGCTGTCGGAGTGGTCGTTCCAGATGTTGATCGGTGCGCCGATCGCGCGGTTGCCGATGGTCATGACGATCGGCAGCCCGAGCCCCGCCGCGTTGTAGACGGCCTCCGCCATGAACAACAGGCCCTGGCTGCTGGTCGCCGTGTAGGCGCGCGCGCCGGCCGCCGACGCGCCGATCGCCACCGACAGCGCGGCGAACTCCGACTCCACGTTGATGAACTCGCACCCCACCAGCTCGCCATCCTTGACCATCTCGCCCAGGCCCTCGACGATGTGCGTCTGCGGCGTGATCGGATAGGCGCAGATGACCTGCGGCCGGCACAGCGCAATGGCTTCCGCGACGGCGCGCGAGCCTTCGGTCTGCTTAAGCATGGAGCGCCTCCCGCGGACGGACCAGCTCGAAAGCTTCCCTGGCCGCGGCGACGTTCTTCTGCGCGATCGCTCCGGAGAACTTCTGCGCGATGGCCTCGAGCACCGAGGCCAGCGTGATGCGGCCGGTGACCGCGGCGAAGCCGCCGAGCAGCGCCGCGTTGGGCAAGGGGCGGCCGACGTGCTTGAGCGCGAGTTCGGTAGCGGGCAGCGAGCAGAGCACGAACCCCCGCGAACCGGCGGCGAGGCCGGTCAGGCCCAACTCGTCGAAGCTGCGGGTCGAGTTGATGAGCACATAGCCCTTGGGCCGCAGGCCGCTGAACAGGTCCACCTGATGCAGCAGCGTCGGGTCCTGGATGATGACAGCATCGGGATGCAGCACCGGCTCGCGCGACCGGATCTCCCTGTCGTCGATGCGACAGAAGGCCATCACCGGCGCGCCCATGCGCTCCGATCCGAAGCTTGGAAACGCCTGCGCGTGTCGGCCCTCGAGAAAGGCGGCCACCGAGAGCATCTCCGCCCCCGATACGACACCCTGCCCGCCTCTGCCGTGAAGCCGAATCTGAAACATGCTTCTGCCGCTCCGTTGCCGCGCGTCGATGGCGCGCCCACGCGGGCGCGCTTCCTCCATGGGGCATTGTGGCCGCGCGGCCGGCGCCCATCTTGACGCAGGTCAACAGTCTCCGGGAGCGGGGGCGGCGCTCTCACGCCAGTGCCTGATCGAGGTCTCGGCCGCGAGGATTTCGATGCTAAACTCCCGCCTCCCGCCGCCCCGGTGCAGCCGGACGAAACAGGACGAGGCGCCTGCCATGCAGCTTGCGAAGTACGTGAAGTTCCGCGAGGAGAAGTTCGGAGGCGTGCTGTTCGAGACGCGGTCGGAGAAGGTGTTCACGCTCAATCCGACCGCCACCGCGGTGGTGCGCGAGATCCAGGCTGGAGGCGACGAGCGCGCGATCGTCGGCAGACTCAAGGACCGCTTCGACGACGGCAGCGGCGCGATCGAGCGCGATGTCGCCGCGCTGATCGCAGACCTGCGGCAGCGCGGCCTGATCGAGGGCTGAAGCGGTGGCGGAGCTCGCCACCGAACGCGGCGCCGCGGCTGTCGAATCGCCCGCCGCCGAATCCGAGGATCTCGCCGCGCCGCTGTACGTCGCCTGGCAGATCACCAACGAATGCAATCTCGCCTGCCTGCACTGCATCGAGGAGAGCGGTCCGGGCAAGGCCTTCGCCGATGAGCTGGGCGAGCGGGAAGTGTTCGCCGTGCTCGACGAGCTGCTCGCGCACGAGGTGCCGTACGTCTCGTTCTCCGGCGGCGAGCCGATGCTGCATCCGCAGTTCTACCGCATGGTGGAGCATCTGTGCACCGGCGGCGCGCAGCTCAAGATCGAGACCAACGGCCACTATCTGTCGCTTGAAAACTGCGAGCGACTGAAGCGGCTCGGGGTCAAGGCCGTGCAGGTAAGCCTCGATGGCGCGACCGCGGCCAGCTTCAACCGGATGCGCGTTCGCGGGCAGTTCGACACGACGGTCGAGGGCATCCGGAACCTGCGTTCGGCCGGCGTGCCCATCGAAGTCAACTTCTCGCCGGCCCGGTTCAACGTGAGCGAGATCGGCGCGGTCGTCGACCTCGCGCACGAGCTCGGCGCCTACAGCTTCTATACCGGGCGCACGATGTACACCGGCAACGCCGTGAAAGCATGGCGCCACCTCGAGGTTTCCGACGAGCAATATGAGGGATTCTTCGACGCGCTGCGTGCCAAGGCGGACGAGTACCGCGGACGCATGCGCGTCTATTTCCACGAGGCGGGACTGCTCGACGAACTGCGCTACCGACTGCAGCACCCGGCGGCGCTCCTGATCGTGCTGCCGAACGGGCTGGTCAAGCTCATCAATGCGCTGCCCTTCATCTGCGGCGACTTCCGCCGCCAGTCGCTCGCGGATATCTGGGCCAACTTCCGCCGCGCCTGGCACGATCCGCGGGTCGCGGCGTTCGTCGACGAGCTTGCCGGCGATCCGGGCCGAACGCGCGGGTTGCACGAGTGGATCTACCTGTGACGGCCGCCTCCGCGCAGCCCATGCCCTCGCCGTCGCCGTGGCAGCGGCTGCTGCGCGTGTGCAGCATGGTTCGCTACCGCTTCTTCCTCTACGCGGGGCTGCTGCCGTACCTCCTTGGCACGGCGTGGGCCTACGCGCGGCTCGGCGCCTTCGATGCCGCGCTGTTCTGGAGCGGCTTCGGCGGGGTGGTGCTGTCGGTAATCGGCGTCGAGGCGTTCAACGAATATTTCGATTCCCGCATGGGCACCGACCGCGTGTTCGATCCGGACGATCTGCCGCCGATGTCCGACGCAGTGCTCTGGCTCGGCATCGCCGCGTTCGCCGGCGCGCTCGCCGTCGGGCTCTACCTCACGTATCGCGGTGGCTGGCCGATCCTCGCCTTCGCCTTCCTCGGCGGCGCGGCCGCGATCTTCTACGTCGCGCCGCCGATCCGCTGGGCGTATCGAGGCCTGGGCGAGCTGGTCATCGCTTTGTCCTACGGTCCGTGGATGGTGCTGGGGACGGTGTACCTGCAGTCGCAGCGGCTGAGCTTGGCCGCGTTCCTCGCCTCGCTGGTTCCGGGCTGCCTCATCATGGCCCTCGCCGTCGTGAACGCGATCCCCGACTACCACCAGGATCGGCTGGTGGGCAAACGCAACCTGGTCGTGCGGCTGGGCCGACGGCGAGCCGTCGTGCTCTATCTGGCACTCGCGGCAAGCGGGCTCGCCGTGGTCCTCGTCGGCGCGGCCGCCGGTATCTTTCCGTGGACCTCAGCCGCCGCTCTGCTCGCGTTGCCGCTGCTCGCGGGCAGCGCCCGCGCGGCGCGCGACACCTACGAGACGCCGCGCGCCTTCGTTCCCGCCGTGCGCCGCATCGTCACCTGCTACCTGGTCGCGGTGCTGCTGTTCACGCTCGGCGTCCTCGTCTCGGGATTCGCTGCCGCATGAACCGGATCGACGCGCTCGCGGCGCCGCTGCTGGTGTCCTGGCAGCTCACGCGCGACTGTGACCTCGCCTGCCTGCACTGCTGCACGGACTCGGCACCCGGCAAGCGGCTGCCCGATGAGCTCGACGCCGCGGAGGCGCTGCGCCTCGCGGACGACATCATCGCCGAGCACGTGCCGTACGTGATGCTCTGCGGCGGCGAGCCGTTCACGGTGCCGCACTTCCTCGCCGTCGCGGAGCGCCTCGGCGGCGCCGGCGTCCAGCTCAAGATCGAGACCAACGGGCAGCGCTTCGACGCCGCGGCGGCGCGGCGCCTCGCCGCGCTGCCCGTCCGCTCGATCCAGGTCAGCCTCGACGGCGACACTCAGGAAGTCTACGCGCGCCAGCGTCCCGGCGGCTCGCTCGCCAAGGCTCACGCCGCCTGCCGCGCCGCCCGCGACGCGGGACTGCCGCTGGAGGTGACGTTCGCGCCGACGCGCCTCAATATCGACGAGGCCGAAAGGGTGATCGAGCGCGCCGTTGCGCTCGGCGCTTTCCGCTTCAATACCGGCGCGCTCATGCGCATGGGCACTGCGGCGAGGCTGTGGCAGCGGCTGGAACCCTCTCCGTTACAATACGGGACGTTCCGGGCGCTCCTCGATCGCATGGCACGCTCGCTCGCCGGCAGGCTCGAACTGTGCTACGAGCCGTTCACGGTCGCCGATGGCCTGCGCACCAGCCTCGCCGTGCCGCCGGCCACGCTGCTCGTGCTGCCAAACGGTTGGGTCAAGGTCGCCGCCGCGCTGCCGCAGATCTGCGCCGACCTGCGACGGGAGAGCCTAGCCGAAGCCTGGCAGGCCTACCGCGGCGCCTGGAGCGGTGATACAGTACCCGGGCTGGTACGCGGTGCGGTCGCGGATGCGTCGCGGCACGCGCAAGCCAACACCTGGCAATCGCTGGTAGTCGTGCCCTTTTGACCTTTTAGGAGGGGAGCATGAATGATGTGAACGTCACGATCGAAACGGCGAAGCCCGCCGAGGAGATCAAGACCGAAAAGGCCAAACCCGCGCAGAAGCCGGCGTGGGAGACGCCCAAGCTCGAGGATGTTTCCGAGCAGGTGATGGCCCAGCCCTATATCCGCTTCACCTGAAACATCCCCGTTATCCTTGAACGCGGGGCGCACGGTCGACGAGTACCGTGCGCCCCTTTTTCTTGCCTGGCAGCTGACCAACCGCTGCGCCGCCCGCTGTCTCGCCTGCTGCGAGGAATCCGGTCCCGACAAGGCGTGGCGTGACGAGCTCTCGCACGAGGAAGCCGTCGATCTCGCGCGGCGCATCGTCGAGTTCGGCATCGCCTACGTCGCCTTCGGCGGCGGCGAGCCGCTCGGCGTCGCGCACTGCTGGGAGATCTTCGACATCCTGGCGGCCGGCGGTGTCTCGCTCAAGCTGGAGACCGACGGCAGCTTGATCGACGAAGCCGCGGCCGATCGGCTCGCGGCTCTCGACTTCGACTGCGTGCAGATCTCGGTCGACGGCGCGACCGCCGCCACCCACGAGCGCCTGCGCCCCGGAGGCAGTTTCGCCTCCGCGCTCGCAGCGATCGAGCGATTGGTCCAGCGTGGGCACGCTCCCCAACTCGTGTTCACGCCCACGCGACTCAACATCGGCGAGATGCCCGCTGCCTTCGAGCTGGCGGAGAGGCTCGGCTGCGCGGCGTTCGTCACCGGGCCGCTGATGCGCATCGGCCGCGCGGCCGCCGACTGGCAGCGGCTGGCGGTGAGCGAAGAGCAGTGGGCGCGCGCCGTTGTCGCGCTGGAAGAGCGCGCCGCTTCGGGCCGCGTAGCGCTTTCGATCTATCCGTGGGACGTCGTGACCGAGATGGTCACGCGGCTCGAGCATCCTCAGGCCATGCTGCTCGTGGTGCCGAACGGCAAGGTGAAGCTCCTGAACGCGCTGCCCTTCGCCGCCGCCGACCTGCGCCGCACGTCGCTCGAGGCCGCGTGGGACGCGTATCGCCGGGCGTGGCGCGCGCCGGAAATCCGCCAGTTCGTCGAGCGCTGCCGCGGCGACCCGACGCTGCTCGCTCACGCCAACGAGACCTGGGTGGTCGCTCCGAAGCGCTAGCGTCGGGCGCGAGCCGCAGCCCAGGCTACGGACCGCTCGCCGCCTGTCGCAGAGCTCCGTACTGGTCCAGGGGGCGCTCCACGCGCGGCAGCGGTATGCGTACCTCCACGATCGTGCCGCGACCGGGCGCGCTGTCGATGGTGATCTGCCCATCGACCAGGTGAGCGCGCTCGCGCAGCCCCACGAGGCCGAACGAATTGTCCTTGCGCGCCTCGCTCAGGTCGAAGCCGCGGCCGTCGTCGGCGACGCGCAGGCGGATCTCGCCGTCGACGCGCGCGAGCGTGATCTCGACGCGCGATGCCTGGGCGTGCCGCGCGACGTTGACCAGCGACTCCTGCATGATGCGGAACACCGCCGTGGCCTGCGGATCCTGAAGCTCAAGATCGGGCGGCGCGACGTCGATCTCGCAGGCGACCCCATGGCGCTCCTTGAAGTTCTCCACCAGCCACTGCGCGGCCGGGACGAGGCCGAGATCGTCGAGCATGAGCGGCCTCAAGTCGGCGGCGATCCGGCGCGTCGCCGCGACCATGCGATCGAGCATCGTCTCCATCGCCGCGAGCTTCGCCGCCGAGGGCGCGTCCGCCGCCAACCCGCGCTGCCCGAGCCAGGCGACGTCCATCCGCAGCGCGGTGAGCGACTGCGCGAGCTCGTCGTGCAGCTCGCGCGCGATGCGGCTCTTCTCCTGCTCGCGGGCGGTGGCGCTCACGGTCGCCATCTCGTAGAGGTCCTCCTTCGACCGTCGCAGCGCCTCCTCAGCGCGCAGCCGCTCGGTCACATCGCGGACGATAACGGTGTAGTACTTCCGGCCATTGAGCGCGAGCTGCGAGATCGAGGCGTCGATCGGAAACTCCGAACCATCGCTGCGCAGCCCCGTGACGATGCGCTGCGAGGCCATGCGCCGCGAGGCGATGGCGCCCTCGCCGAAGAGCTGAATGTGCGTGGCATGGGCCTTCCGGAAGCGCTCGGGAATGAAGCGCGAGAGCGATGCCCCGAGGGCCTCCGCGCGCGCGCAGCCGAAGAGCGCCTCGGCCGTGGTGTTGAACACGACGATGCGCTGACGATCGTCGACCGTGATGATCGCGTCCATCGCCGAATCGATGATGCCGGCGAGCCTGTGCCGCGCCTCGTCCGCGCTGCTCTCGGCACGCTCCCGCTCGGCGATCTCGGCCTGCAGCTCCACGTTCATCGTCTCGAGCTCCGCCGTGCGCTCTTCGACTTCGCTCTCGAGCGAAGCGGCGAGCCTGTTGAGCTCTTCGGTCTTCTGCTCCGCGCGCCGCCGTTCGTGTCGCTCACCGTCGAGGGCCCTGGCCACCCGCATGTAAAGCGCCCCGCTTTCGAACAGCAGCACGAGCAGCACGAACGTCGAGGCCAGCAGCCCGAAGAGGCGCCCGGCGTAGAACCCCAGGTCGAAGCGGCCGGCGTTGAGCACCGCCGACAGCGCGATGTCGAGCAGCCACGCGCACAGCACGACCATCATCCACAGGTCGAGGACCGAGCGGGGCCTCCGCCGCCAGAGCACCACCAGGGCGAGGAGATTCGCCGCCCACACGAAACCTACGACGTAGATCAAGATGTCGGTGTAGCGGTTGCCGCTCATGATCGCGGGCAACGCGTCGTGGCCGACTGTGGCGAGCAGCGTCGCGGCGCATGTGGCAGCGAACGCGCCGACCACACTGCCCGCGATGGCCGCGCGCGGCCGGCTTTGCGACTCCGGCGAAGGCGGCCTCCCGGACAGCGTGTAAGCGATGACGGCCAGAGGGAAGCCCGCGTGCCAGAACATGAAGAGCCACGCCGTCGTCTGGGGCCCTGCACCGAACAGGCCGGACGGCGCGAAAAGGCCGGGGAAGCTCAGCATGTGCGCGGCGCCCATGAACGCGGTGAACAGATACCCCGTCGCCAGCGCCAGCAGCGCCCGCCAGCGCAGAATGCCGTATTGGCCGAACAGCAACGCGGCCGTGATCAGATCGTTGATCACGACCGCCGACTGGTAGACCGGAATGAACGGCCAGATCTGCGGCAGCTGCAGCTTGGCGAACGGCACCAGCGCGGCGAAAACGGTGAGTGAGATCAGCGCGACAGCGAACGCCAGCCGCTGCTGCCGCGGGCTCGGCCGCAAAGTGGAAAGGAGGATCCCCGATTCGGTATCGGCGACGCCGTTCATGGACGGCCTCCGGCGCCATCGTCCGGAGGGTGTGCGCGGAGGGCGAAACGACCATTGTATCGCCCTCGCCTCGATCGGCGAAGGCAAGCGACAGCCTTCTGCTCGCTGTGCTCGGATTCGCTCCGGCCCGGGACCGTACGAAGCGCTACGGCGCGCCCGCGTTGGAGGGGTCAGCGCGCGGGTAGTGGGCGCGAGTTGGGGCGCGGGTTGGCAGCGGCGCCCACGGCCACGCGCACGCTCTCGCCCCGGCTCGCGTCGCGACAGCGCCCATCGAGCGCGGCCACCTGCCGCGCCAACGCCTCTGCATCCTTGGCGCGGCCGTCCTTCTGGGCAAGCGCCGCGGCCCCGCAGAGCGCGTCGACGTCGTTGCCGTCGAGCGCGAGCGCGCGGTCAAAGGCGACCCGTGCGTCGGCGAAGCGCCCGAGCTGGGTATTGAGCAATCCCATCTGAACGATGCTCGAGGCGTCCCGGTCGTTTCGCGCGACGGCTTGCTCGAACGCCGCGAGCGCGTCGACGGGCCTTTGCACGATCACGTTGAGCTGGCCCAGGCTCTGCCAGCCGGACGCGTCGTCCGGGGCGAGCTGTACGACACGGGTGGCTGCATCGAGCGCCTCGCGGTACTGGCGCAGCTTGCTGTAGCCCGTGGCCAGCTCCTTCCACGCCAGGGGATTCTCGGGCTCCTTGCGGGTCCATTCCACCGCATAGAGCACGACCATATTCCAGTTTCCGGCGCTCTTGAGCGCGGGTATGCGCTCGGCGAAATTGTCGGTCAGCGCAGCCCCGCTGGCCTGTTCGCCGGCGCTTGCGATCGCGGTCTCGGCGGTCGAACGCTTCGCCGCGGTTGCCGTCGCCGCCGGGTGCTTCGCCGCCGCGCGCTGCTGCGCCGAGCCGCTCTCGGAGCGCACGGTCACGAGCAGCGCGAGGGCGAACAGCGATGCGAGCGCACCGCCGATCCACACCACCTGCCTGCCGCGCGGACGACGGCTCCATCGAACCCTTGCGTCCGGCCTCGCTCGCGTCGCGCCAGCGGCCCCGTCATCCCCCGGACGCGCCAGCTCGTCGATGGCACGGGCGCGCCGCGCCGAGCGCTCCTGTCGCTTGTCGCGCTTGCTGACGCGTAGAGCCGTCGCCCGGGCGCGCAGATACCGCTGCGTCGCCAGCGTCCGATCACCGCCGCTCTGGTCGATGGCGCGCTTCCACAGCGGTTGATCCACGATCCCGGCTTCGAACTCCTTCGCGGCAGCCGTCAGAAACTTGTCGGAAGGCGGCGGCGACGCTTTCGCCGCGTCTTGCCGGACGACGGCCGGCGCTGGATCGACAGTCAACGCCGTCCCGGGCGCGACGGTGGCGACGGTGGCGTCGCTGGCGGCGCTGCCGCTGGACGGCGCAAACGTACCCGCGGCGTTCGGATCGCCGGGATCGCCCGTGCCGCCGACCGTTGGATTCTGATGTTCGCCGGAATGCTCGCCTGCGCCGTCGGCGGGTCGAGCACTGCGCGCCGATCCCCCCGGCGCCTCGACCAGCCGCAGCTCGGAGAGCTTGATCCCGGCTGCGTATTCCTTCATGGCCCAGTGCGCGCTGCAAGCTTCGTGCCGCATCCCCGCGTCGGCCACAGCGCGTGGTCTACAGGCGCCGCAACTTCTCCGAGCGCTCGATGAGCCGCGGCGCGTCCATGCGCTGCGCCCACGCGGCGAACGCGGGGGTCGGGCCGCGCCAGCGCAGAGCGCCCACGTCGCGGAAAAGCTTGGCGTCGCTGCGCAGCGTCGCGAGCCGCTTGAACAGCAGCGCCCGGTCGCGCTGGTCGCCCAGGATCGCGCGCGGAAAGCGCTCGATCGCGCCGTAACGATTGAGGTGCCGCGCCGCGGTGACGGGGCCGATTCCCCCGATGCCGGGATAGCCGTCGGCCGCGTCGCCGACCAAGGCGAGGTAATCGGGAATCAACGCCGGCTCGACGCCGAACTTCAGGCGAATGGCCTCGGCGTCGAGCATCCGGTTCGCACGCCGGTCCATCTGCACGACGCGCGTGCCGCGGACGCTCTGCGCGAGATCCTTGTCGACCGTCCAGATGCAGACCTTCTCCACCGTTGGGTCCTCGGCGGCAATCCGCGCCGCCGAGGCGAGCGCATCGTCGGCCTCCAGCTCGATCATCGGCCAGACGACCACACCCATGGCGGCAAGCGCCTGCTCGAGTGGCTTGAATTGAGCCTGCAGCGCCAGCTCGACGCCATCGCCGGTCTTGTAGCCCGGCCACAGTGCGTTGCGGAACGATTCGATGACGTGATCGGTCGCGACGCCGACGTGCGTGGCGCCCTTCTCGAGCATCTGCAGCACGGTCTGCAGCACGCCGACCACCGCTCCATACGGCCGGTCCTTTCCCTTGGTGAAGCGGCGCAGGCCGTAGAAATGGCGGAACAGCTCGTACGTGCCGTCCACCAGATGAACGATCATGCCCGCATTATGCCGCGCACCCGGGCAGGTTCAGCGGCATGAAGGCGAATGTCGTCACCCGGCTGACGCCCTGGCGCGGTAGTGCCAAGACGCCGTGCGCTCGGAGCCGGCGCGGATGGCCGAAGGATTTACACGGCCCCTGCAAACGTTGCCGCGCGTGATGCGGGCAAGCGATGCCGGATGCGCGCAAAGCCCAGAGCACCGATGGCCCCGATGCGCAACCGCGGCTCGGCATGGATACTGCTACGCCTCTATCGGTGTTCAGCATCGCGCCTTGCCGGAAAGAGCCCCGATTGTTTCGACGACGGATGCTCCTGCTGTTCGCGCTGA
>Ga0335081_10005102_pt1 | contig 20763 bp, 19 predicted proteins | sample Lox_Sample_35_FD_206713 | JGI IMG/M metagenome (GOLD analysis project Ga0335081, IMG submission 206713) | Soil microbial communities from Loxahatchee National Wildlife Refuge, Florida, United States - Lox_Sample_3.5 | ecosystem: Environmental > Terrestrial > Soil > Wetlands | place: USA... | reverse complement strand
CCCAAATCGCCACGAGCCACCATGACGCCGTCGGCTTCCGTGAGAATTGCGTCGATGTTGTCCCACGCGGCGGGTTTCTCGATTTTGGCTACGACACGCGCGGGACGGCTACCAATATGCTGTTTCAACAGCGCAACGTCCGAAGCTTTGCGCACAAACGAGAGCGCGATCAAGTCAACACCGGCGCCGAGAGCAAACTCGAGATCAGAGAGATCCTTTTCGGTCAGGGAAGGCGTGCTGAGCTGAACGCCCGGCAGATTGATGCCTTTGTTGCTGCCCACGATTCCGCCCGAGACCACGATAAAGCGCACACGCATGCCGTCGCTTTCGATGGCGCGTAGCTCCACTGCGCCGTCGGCCAGCAGAACGCGATTGCCGGGCTTGACGTCTTCGGCGAAGTGGGCATACGTGGTGGAGCAGCAGGCGGCGTTGCCGAGCACGCTTTCCGTGGTGATGGCAAACTCCGCGCCCGTTCGCAGTTCGCAGCATTCGCTCGAGCATCTGCCCAGACGAATCTTGGGACCTTGCAGATCGAGCAGCAACGCAACCTGCCGGTGCTGTTGCGCGGCGACCGTGCGGACGGCGGAGATGCGCGCAGCGTGGTCGTCACGCGTTCCGTGAGAAGCGTTGAGGCGAAAGATGGAAACACCTGCCGCCATCATTTCGCAGAGAATCGTGGGCGAGTCGGTGGCCGGGCCTAGCGTGGCAACAATTTTGGTGTTCGACACGTCGCGGGTTACCATGGTCCATTCTCACACTATGCCGCTTATTCAAGTTGTCGTCTTGGCGATCGTCCAGGGTCTCGGCGAGTTTCTGCCCATCAGCAGCACGGCGCATCTGATCGTAGTGCCTTGGCTGCTGGACTGGCACGATCCGGGCCTCACGTTCGATGTCGCGTTGCATGTCGGCACACTCGTGGCGGTGCTCGCCTACTTCTTCCGTACCTGGGTGCAGGTCATCTTGCACGGTTTCGGCATCGAGTGGGGCGATGACGAGATGCTGCGCCAGAACCCCCGCCTGCTGTGGCTGCTGGTCGCGGGCACAATTCCTGGCGCTGTCATCGGATTTCTCTTCGAGAAACAAGCCGACAGCACGCTCCGCAGCCCCATCCTGGTCGGCGCAATGATGATCGTACTGGGCCTCATCATGTGGGCGGCGGATCATTACGCTACACACAAGAAGAGCCTCGGCGCGGTATCGTTCACCGACTCATTAGTCATCGGTTGCGCCCAAGCCCTGGCCATCATCCCGGGAGTCTCACGCAGCGGCGCTACAATCACGGCGGGCCTATTCCGCAACTTAGATCGTGTAGCCGCGGCGCGATTCTCGTTCCTGCTTGCCACTCCAATTATCGCGGGCGCCGCCGCAAAGAAACTTTACGATGTGCTGAAGCACGGCGGTATTTCGGCGGATATGCACATGCCATTTGCGGTGGGTATCATGGTCAGCGGGCTCACGGGGTTGGCAGTGATTGCCTTCTTCTTGCGATATTTGCAGCATCGCACTCTGAACTTCTTCGTTTACTATCGTGTGGTTTTTGGCATAATGGTGATTGCTCTGGCTGTCGCCCGCCCGCCAGCGGGATGAAATTTCTTTCTCCAACCGAATCTAAACGCCTCAACGAGGTGTTGGGATTTGTGTTCCTTGCGTTCGGCCTGCTGGTCCTGTTCAGCCTGATCTCCTATCGGAGCTACGATCCTTCCTGGAATACCGCGACCAGTAACGCACGGCCGCCGCAGAATCTGGCCGGATATGTCGGCTCGTATCTCTCCGATTTGCTTCTCCAAACGTTTGGACTCGCCGCGGTGCTGATTCCGGCGGGAGTGTTTGTCCTGGGGTGGAAATGGGTTCGCTCCGACGCAATCGTCGACCCCGGCGTGAAGTTTTCCGGTTTCCTAATGCTCGGATCGAGCCTCTGCGCGGTGCTGGGAGAAGGACCGGAGTTTCATGTCTTCGGTCTGCCGGCGAGCGGACTCGTGGGCATGCTGTTGGCGCATGCGCTGGTGGCCGCGCTGAATCGAGCGGGCGCGGTGCTGGTGACGCTGACGGTCATGGTGGTTTCGGTTTACCTGGTTTCGACTTTCACACTTTCCATGCTGCAAGGGTGGCTGGCCGCTCCCATGACATGGCTGCATGTTCCGCTGGCCGGCATCCGAGAGTGGATGGCGGAGCGCCGCAAGCGGAGGATCGAGCAACGGCGTGAGAGAGCGCGTTTGAAAGCTGAAGAGCGGGCGGCTGCACGAGCCGCGCGCCGCCAACCGGTGGAAGCGATCGTGTCGGATCCCGAGCCGCTTCCCATGGTGGTGGAGCCAGGCGAGCAGATGCCCGCGCAGCCCGTGCTCGATTTTGCGCCGGAAGACATTCCGATATGCCCGCTCGAAGAGCCGGCGGCCCCGGCCGTGACGAAACGATCGGGACCTCGTGCCATCCCCGAGCCGCGGCACGTATCGACAAACTTCCGCCTGCCCACCACCGACCTTCTGAATGAGTCGCCCGGCCGCACCGCCTACGATGAGCAGGAGCTGAAAGACATCGCGGCGCGCGTGAAATCAAAGTTCGAAGAGTTCAACGTGCTCGGTTCGGTGGTGCAGATCAATCCCGGCCCCGTGGTGACGACTTTTGAATTCAAGCCGGAAGCCGGCATCAAATATACGCGCATCACCACGCTGAACGAAGACCTGTGCATGGCGCTGCAGGCGGAATCCATCCTGATCGAGCGCATTCCGGGCAAGCCGACGGTGGGGATCGAAGTTCCGAACACGCGGCGCGAATTGATCAGCTTGCGTGAGGTGTTCGAATCTGAGGAGTTCGCGGCTTCGCATTCGCACCTCACGTTCTCATTGGGCAAGGACATCAACGGGCGCATCAAGGTATCGGCGCTCGACTCCATGCCGCACCTGCTGATTGCTGGATCGACCGGATCGGGCAAGAGCGTCATGATCAACTCGCTCATCATGTCGGTGCTTTACAAGTCGACACCTGATGACGTGCGCATGATTCTGGTGGACCCGAAGCGGCTGGAGATGGGGCTCTACGAAGGCATCCCGCATCTGCTGACTCCCGTGATTACGGACCCGCGCAAAGCCACTAACGCGCTGCGCAACGCGGTGCTCGAGATGGAACGCCGCCTGCGCGTGCTGGCCGAGCAGGGCGTGCGGAATATCGACCAGTACAACAAGAAGATCCGCAAGCTCCAGCAGGAGGTGCCGCGCGATTTGTTCGAAGAGGCCTCGGACGAGCCGCAACCGCTACCTTATATATTGATCCTCATCGACGAGCTCGCCGACCTCATGATGATCGAGGGCCGCAACGTGGAGGAGTCCGTCACGCGCCTCGCACAGATGGCGCGCGCGGTCGGCATGCACCTGGTGCTGGCCACGCAGCGGCCAAGCGTCGACGTGATCACCGGCCTGATCAAAGCCAACTTCCCCGCCCGCATCAGCTTCCGTGTAGCCACACGCGTGGACTCGCGAACCATTCTCGACGTGATGGGCGCCGAGCACCTGCTGGGCAAGGGCGACATGCTGTTTCTGCCGCCGGGATCTTCGCGGCTGACGCGCGTGCACGGGGCCTTCGTCACTGAGAACGAGATCAACCGCGTGGTGGATTTCTGGAAGGAGCAGGCCGCACCCGAGTACGACCAATCGCTGCTGCTGGCGCCGCCGGCGGAAGAGGGCGAAATTTCGGATGAAGAAGGCGGTGACTCCGCCGAGCAGGATCCAATGTACGAGGAAGCGTTGCGTGTGGTACTCGAAATGGGAAAGGCCTCGACCTCAACCTTGCAACGACGATTGCGCCTGGGCTACGGCCGCGCGGCGCGCATTCTCGACATGATGCATCGCGATGGCATCATCGGTCCACCCGACGGCTCCAAGCCGCGCGAGGTGCTGAAACGGCCGGAGTGGCTCCAGGAGGTGGAGGGGCAAATCCGGTGAGAGATCCCAAACTTTCCCAAGCCTAACCTCGCTGCTCGCTCCACCAACCGTCAGCGAACAGGTGACAGCCGCTTGCGTAGGACGAAGCAGAGCGCCAACACCGGGAACACGAGCGCCATGGTGGCTGGTTCCGGCACCACCGCCCGCTCGAACCCTTCCGCGGCGAACGCGTCCGCGGCCGTGGTCGGATGAAAATCGTCCCAGAACAGATACTGGCTCGGGTCCGCGCAGACCGTGGCGCCATTGAAGCAGGGGTCGGTCACATTCGTGAAGCCAAACGCCGACGGGTCAGCGACAATCGAACGCAACAGCGTTGCCGTGTTGTAGAACGTGACTCCGCTGGGCAGGCTCGCCTGGAGGTCGCTGTTGAAAAGATCGGTGAGCGCCGAGGCTTCCGCCGCAGCGACCGGTCCCAAGCTCTCGAAGGTCGGTGTGAGCCCGAGATCCGGCATTCCAGGCACCAGGATGTGCTTCGCGCCAAGGCCTTGAAGTGCTGTCACGATCTGCGGCCCATGAAATAAGGAGACCCCGGTTGACCGGCTAATGCGAACAGGTTGCCGTTGTCCGACAGGCTGTCACCGTATACCACGACCGCGCTGAACGCATCAGCCCAAACCGCGGGGGCACGATGGAGAGAGCCAGAGTCAGAGCCAGAATTCTCGCAGGCGAAGGAACGAGTTTCATAGAGACCTCGCTTGAAGCACAGGCCCGTTACTATACACCCCACGGCGCCTTAGGTGTTAGGTCCGAAGTTCCCGGGGGTCAGGAAGCCGTTCGAAAGCCAGGCGCTCGAACATCGCGCGCACCCCGTACTGAGCGGGCAAACCTACCCCTGGTGTCGTGGTGGAGCGTACCGGTTCAGCTCCTTGTAGAGCCTTCCTGCAACATCTGGCGGTGTCACCCGGCCGTGCAATACTTCCTGCTGCGTCACGTGCGAACCATAGAGGGCTTCGTTGTCATCGTTGTCGGCGCGCAGGCTCGCTCCGTCCAGACTCACGCCTGCGAAGACGCCACGCGATCGCGACCAGCTGACAATCTCCGCGCGCATCAGCGCGTCAGTCTGGGCGGCAGCGTCCCGGCCAACTGGACCGATCATGGCCTCGGCTTCACCGCCGATCGTGAACTTATCTTGCATCAGGCGGTTCTCTCCGCGTTTATTCATGACCGCGAACACGAGATCCGTCTCACCCAGGCCGATCTGAAACCCGATGTTTCCGCCCTCGACAATAATCGTCGAAGGCGCGCTCCAGCCGCTACCCCCGGCTGCCCTGCACGTGACAATGCCCTTTCCGTATTTCGCACCCACGATGAATCCCGCACGTTTCAGGCCCGGCACAATTCCCACGCAGTGGGCGTTCTCCAGGATGTCCCGTGGGATGCCCTTGTCCGGAACTTGCACGATCTCGTGTAAAACATCCTCTGCTGTCTCGATTCTGTGAATCGTGTCACTCCGTATGTCGGCCAATAAGGTACATGCTGCGATCAGACCAAGATAAGCTGCTTTCATAAGTCACTCCTCTGTGGAATAGCTATCATTTACCCCCTCCAACCAGCATGTCGATTTCCATTGGGCCTTGCACAAGCTACAAGTGCGTGCCTTCACGAACCTATTGATCAGAGGGCCGGGGCAGGCGTGTGCGATTGCGTACCTTCAACAGACCAGTTGGTTAAGCGTCGAGAGGAATGAGCCGATCGAACACCTCAGCAGGTGGGACAAATCACATTGTCCGCGTGAAGCAGGCTCCGCTGCGCGGTTCCTGTGATGTCTTCCTGGAAGGCTCCGTACCTGGCGTACACGTCTTCAAAAACGCGATCCCAAGAGCGGTCGAGCGCGCGCCGGCGTGACGATGCACTCATTTTCTCCCGCAGTCCGCGATTCGTGGCCAGCTCCACCACGTGGCGGAGGAAGCTTTGCTCACCGGCCGCTACAAAACCCGTGTCGCCGGAATGCACCAGGAATTTCGGCCCGCCGTCCGCGGTGACCACCGCCGGAACTCCCGACGCCATAGCTTCCAAAACTACATTGCCGAACGTGTCGGTATGCGACGGAAACACGAAAATGTCCATGCTCGCATAGGCGCGCGCCAGCGCCTCACCCGAGAGCACACCCGGAAACTCGGCATGCCAGAGGTGCTGCGCTAACCAGGACTGCTCACTGCCCCCGCCGACGATCACAAACCGGAAGTCGCAGAGCCCTGCCGCGAGCAGCGCCCTCTCGATTTCCGCGAGAAAGCGAACGCCCTTCTCCGGTGTGATCCGGCCCACAAAGCCCAATGTCAAGGGGCCCTCAGGCCGCTCACGTTTTTCCGGAGAGAACAGCTCCGTGTTGATGCCGCGCTCCATCAGAAAGGTGGGCCGCTCCGTGCGCCGGCGCAACAGTTCGACCAGCTCGGGATTTGGCGCGAACAACACCTTCCCCATCTGATAAAAACGCAGCACACAATTGAGCACCGCACTTTCCGTATGGCGTGAAAGGCCGCTGCGAAGGCTGCGCGGCAACGCGCCGAACATGCGCTCCAGCCGCCGGGCGGCGAACTCATGCAGGTTGGTGTGCCAGGAAGCGGCTAGAGGAACACGCAGCGAGTGCGCCAGCCAGGCGCCGAGCGTCCCCACGTCCCCCGGCCCAGTGACGTGAACCAGGTCGGGCCGGAACTCCCTAAGCACCTGGCCGACGCGCTCACGCTGCAAGTGCAAGAGGGGATCGCACGAAAGATCGCGGTCCAAGCCAAATGCCGCGCGGCCCCGATGCAGCTCGTAGGTCCAGGCCGGCTCGTCCTTCGTGACAAACTCCCGCGGGCCGCAATGCACCGAAAGAAACGGCAGACCTCGCCGGCGGGCGAACGCTTCAAACTGCCGGCTGGTGAGGGCAACGCCATTGACCTCGTGAAAGGAATCGGTGAAGAACGCGACTCTTGGCGGAGAAGTCATCGCGCAAACTCCTGCCGCTCCGACAGCGCCAAACGGAGCACGGAACGCACGCCAGGCCGGTGGAACAAATCGATCGCGGCCTTGAAACAACGTAGCACGTCGGGGTCGCCTCTTTTCCAAAAGCTCGAGAGGGGCGCGTCGATGCCGTTGTCCTGCCGGAGGTACACGCGATCGCTCCAGCGTACACGGCTGGGGTACTCGTTATAGTCGCGGAGAACGTCCCAAAGCGTTTCGATGTAACGCATGCGGCGCCCTTCGCGGTACTGCGGCATGAACAGCACATCGCTCACGCCGTCAAACCGGATCTCCTCGACGAACTCCGCAAACGTCGCGGCATTGGTCAGATTGACATTGGCATTCGGCTCGCAGCCGTGGCGGTCGCCGCCCGAGATGACAGGATGGCCGGTTTCGCGCGCCATCGTACACACCACGCGGTTTTCGGACCAAGGCCGCAGTCCATTCAACTCCAGGGCGTGAATCGACGAGCCGTGAACCGCCAGAAAGGTGCGAAACATCTCGAGGTGAGCGCGGGCGCCGATGCCGTGCTCGTCCCATAGCGGATGGTTGTGGACCACCAACACGTCTCGATAGTGATTCAGCGCCGCCAGAATCTCGCGCAACTTTGGAGCGGCAGGCTGTTTGGTGTACCGCGCCATTTCGGCGACCAACTCCCTGCAGTGCTGAGGTGGCAGATTGTGCACGCCCAGGTGAATGAACGAAGGACCAAACGGCACGGTCCACTCGGTAGACACCGGCACAGGCCGCGTGCCGTCGAGGACCTGAAGCTGCAAGCACGCTTCAATTTCATCATGGTCCGTCAGAGAAACCAGCGGATCCACGCCCAAGCCTTCCAGTTGCCGGCGCTCCAGAGCGAGGGCCTCGCGCGCCGGGTGCGGCGGAGTCCAATAGACGCGGCCGTAATCGAGCTCACGGCCCCACCGCCGGCGGTAGTTCCGTTCCTGCCGCCGTACCGCTTGCGCAACCAGAGGAACGCGGTACGCATATTTCGGCAGAAACAAGATCTCCTCGTGCGAGTGCATCGTATGGCTGTGTAAGGATACGCCGGTGCGGAACGGACGGGCGGCAGCGGCGTTGTCCCACAGGAAGCATAGCTGCGTGGATCTCATAGGTCCTCCTCGAGTGGTGTGGTGGAAGCTTCGGGGTCGACTTCAAAACAGAGCCGCAAGTAGGAGCGGGGCTGGAACTCGATGCGCAAGGGAAGAGCGTTTGCTTCGCCGTCTTCGATCCACAGCCGGAAGGTGGTTTGGCGGCCGCTCTTCTCTTCGCGTGTCCGGCCCCGGACTTCGATGATTCGGTCAGGCCGCGAGGTGAGTCCGAGTTCCGCGAACCGCTGCCCCTGCTGACGGTCCCGCTCCTTCTCCAGGCGCAGTCGATAGGAACGCTCGCTATAGACATACCAGGACTCGGTCGTGGGCTGCGGGCGCCGGATGGCCCGCATGAGTGCGTAAAGGAACGTCGGCGGCGCCTGGCCCTCGCGGTCGCCCGGCCACTGGTTTTCCCGCCACGGCGGCCGGTTGGCTTGAAAGTTCGCACGCGCTTCCGCGATGACGCGCAGGTTCTGGCCGCCGGCCGCCGACAGGCGAAAGTGCGCTATCGCGCTGCGCGTGAGCCCGCACCGGCTTTGCCCATCAATCGCCGTGTAGTCATTCCATTTGTTCGCCGCCTTGCCAAGCGAGCGCCGGCCCTCCTCCAGCGTTTCCTCGGGCGAGGAAGTCAGCACTCCGAAGTAGGCGGCTTCACTGAGTGTGGCGCCCTGTTCGCGAACCACTTCACGAATCGCGCCCACTCGATCCAGGCCCGCCGCGCGTTCCGGCCGCGAGGCGCCCGCGAACCGCAGCGAGTAGTAGCCATTGTCGTCGTGAGCGGCCTGCTCGAGCGAGGCGAATCCGCTGCCCACACCTGCGCGCCGGAAGACCGGCACGGAGAGCAGCACGATCACCGCGTCAGCCCGATAGGTAAACGAGATTCTGCTGGCGGCGGGTCCGGCCAGGCCTTCCACGATCCGGTCTACTTCCAGCAGCGGCGCAGCAGCCGCGCGCGAACGCCGAAGACCGATCACCCCGGCGGCGAGCGTCATCAACAGGCGGCCCAGGTTTCGCCGGGAGATCGCCGCGCTTTGCTGGGCTTTCTGCGTCATCCAGCCTGATCGTAGGGCGATGATGTTTACAGACTGATGTGGATCCGATGAATTGTTGATAAAACATCGGCGCCAGAAATTGTTTTACAGCGCGGTGTTATCTAAAGAGTAGGAATCAGATGCTTATCAACGGGATATGCAATTGCCTTAATAAAACAATTGTTGAAGAATTGTTTTATGCGCCGCCGATGGCGTTGCCGTGGGAATCTCCATTCCCAGCCAGTTGCCGGCGGTTGAATAGAAACGAGGCTCGATGGCCTGCGGCTGCCGGGATCCGCAGTGTCGTTCGTAGAGTGATTCGTACAGCCGCAGATAGCGTGAGGCCACCGATTGCCACCGGTATTGTTCCGCGGTAGCGCGCGCGGCCTGCGTTTTGCGGCGCCGGTTCCCAGCATCGGCGGCCACGCTGCGCACCAGGCGCGCGAATGACTCCGCGTGGACCTCGCCGAGCCATGCGTTCTCGTCCGACGCGTAGGACATGACGCCGCCCGCGCGCGGGGCCACCAGCGCGAGGCCGGCGGCCATGGCTTCCAGCGGCGCTATCCCGAACGGCTCGCGCGGATTGGGATGGACGAAGACGTCGGCGTTCGCATACACATCCGCTAGTCTCTCACGATCTCCAAGATGGCCGAGGAATGTGACCCGCCCTGGCGCTTTCTGCCGGCAAAGTTCTTCGATCTCCGCGCGCAGGACTCCATCGCCGGCAATCAGCAATCGAAAATCGTGCGCTTGATCGGAACCCAGCAATCGCATGAGATCGGCCAGAAGGGGCAGATTCTTTTCCGCGACAAGGCGGCCGGCGTACAGCAGAAGAGTAGTCCGCTCATTGCCACCGCAGTCTGCGATCAACGCCTGCCGAAGATCCTGCGTACGCCGCGACGGCCGGAACCGGTCGCAATCCGCACCCATTGGAGCAATCCAGACGCCCCGCTTCACTTTGTGTCCGCGAGACGCTGGAACAAGTTCTTGCGCGGTGTGCTCGGAATTCGCAATGTGGTAGTCGAACATCGGAAAGTAAATCCACTTCATGTACAGCCGGCTGATCGCCTTGCCCACACTCCCCGCGCTGACATAGGTCGCGAAGTTTTCATCCATCCGTTCGCAACTCAGTCCTACCGTGACCGGACGAAACTCCCGTCCCAGCAGCCAGCGCTCGCGCAGCAATCCGGAGAGGTAGGGCAGCGTATATTTGTCGCAAACCTCCACCACGTCGGGCCGTTCGTCGTCCAAGATGCGCCGTATCGCGCCATGGCGTCCCAGAAATGCATCCGGCAGCATGATGCGGTAGCTCGAATTCAGCGGCGCCTGGTAGGCCTTGATGAAGTAAATCCGGCCATAACGCCCCGCACTCTCCATACGATCTGCCTCGCCCGGCACCACGAGCCGGATCGGGCGGCCTTCCTCGTTCGCCTCGGCCAGCAGGGCGCGGTAGAAGGTCGAAATACCGCCGGAAGTGGCGTGCCAGGCGTTGGTCAAATGCAGCGTCTTAATCATGGGAGGAATCCGCGGGCATGGAGATCGCGGTAGCGCCCAACATCCGGCCGGCCAGCAGAACGCGCCGCGCGCAGATGCGCCACAGTGTCACGGGGCCAAGGACCACAAACTCGAAAAAAACGCGAGGTATGCGCCGCAGATCGGCTGCCAGAGAGGCGCTTCCCTCCCCCACCACGAACACGCCTTTGCGCATGGCATACCAGTTGAATACCGTCGAGATGGCCGTAAAGCCAGCCGACGCGGCGATGCTGGCCCAAAGATTCGGCGTGCCGCGGAGCCAATGAATCACGAGTTCGAGGGAATGTTGCAGCAGGGGCAGCAGTATGGCAACGGTGAAGCCGGCTATCCACGCGGGTTCGGCACCGCGAAACGCCTGTGTGAGCGCGCCGCAGAAACCTGCCGCCAGCGAGCGATACGCAAATTCGGCGGCCATGGCGCCCAGGGCCGCCTTCCACCCCGCCCGCAGATTGACCGCCAGGAATATCTGCGATCGAAACAGCGGACTCAGCAACGCCGACTTCCAGTTCCAGCGGCGAACCAACAAGTCCCCCGGATTTCGAACTAAGCGCAGGAACGCGCCGGCGACGGTCATTCCGGCAACCTCGGCACATACACATGGCGGTGCATTTGATCCTCCAGGATGCCCTGATCGTAGCCCACGATCGTTACAAACTGATGTGAATCAGGTGAATATTCCAACAAAACAAATCTAAGAGAAATTGTTTGATCGGTCGGAGCGCTGTGCCCCGCCTTCTGTGTTAAGATCTTCCGTCATGAAGACGCTGGCATTGCTGCTTTGCGCGGTGGCCGTCGCGGTCGCCACGCCGCTTCTCGCCGGACCGGCAGCCGCTGAGAAAGGATTCGTGCCGCTATTCGACGGCACGGATCTCAAAGGATGGAGGACGACCTCCAGCCATTGGGTGGCCGAAAATGGCGTCATCGCCCTGAAGGACCGCTCCGACAACGAGGAGCACAACGACGCCTATTTATGGACTGAAAAGCAATACGGAGATTTTGTTCTCGAACTGGAATACAAGACGCCGCCGCTCCCCGGTGACGCGAACAGCGGAGTTTTCCTGCGCACGAAAGATACCAGCGACCCGGTGCCCACCGGCATCGAGATTCAGATTCTCAACGTCAAGCCCGATGCCCCCATCGCCCGGAACAGCCCCGGCGCTGTTTACGATCTGGTTGCCCCATCGAAGATCATGCATCGGCCGGGCCAGTGGAACAGTTACATCATCACTTGCAACGGGAGCAGGATCACGGTGAACCTCAACGGCGCCGTGGTTTCCCAAGCAGATCTGCATCAGTGGACTGAAGCCCGCAAGAACCCCGACGGCAGCAAGAACAAGTTCCCGCGGCCCCTGAAGGATTTCGCGCGCACCGGCTACATCGGCCTGCAGGATCACGGGCTGCCGGTGTGGTTCCGCAATGTCCGGATCAAGCAACTCGACTGAACAAGCGTCGCCGGCCTCTCGCCCTCCCCAACGGTAGCAGCTATGGGGCGAAATAGCCGAAGATGTCGAGGATCAGGTGTGTGGGATCCGATGCGTATGCGTCGATGGCCCCATTCGCCGCCGGAACAATCGCCATGTTCGACGTGATCGAACCGTCAACCGCGTTTAACGTCGCCACCACCGGCTGTGTCTCACCATGCGGCCACAGCGACAGGTAGCCGAATTTGCCCGGCGGCACCACGGTCGCATTGAATACGTACGCTCGCGCAGTGGACGGTACTCCGCAGCTCCCGTTGACCAACACTTCCCTGATTCCACTGAATGGAGCGCCGCTGTTCTGCCGCGTATCCAGCACGCGGCACGGCGGCAGAGTGTACAGCAACAAGCCTCCCGGCCCCGGTAGGGCAAAATAGCCGTTGGTGTCGATCACCAGATCGGTGGCATTGGTGGCAAATACGTTGACGTCCCCATTCGCGCCGGCGGGAACGATCGCGGCATTCGCCGTAACCGTGCCTGTCACGGCGTTTAGGGAGGCCACCACGGGTTGTGACTGGCCGGCCGGCCAGACTGTGAGATATCCCAGCGGCCCCCCCGGTACGGCGGCAAAGTTCAGCGAGTAAGCCTCGGCGCCATCCGGCACCCCACACACGCCCCCGTCCATCGGGAAGGAGCGCGTCTTCCGCGCTGCCAGTTCTGGCCCGCCCAGCAGACCCTCCGGCCCGCGCGTGTCCGCAATGCGGCAGGGCGTCAGCGGGTAAAAGGCCAGCCCAGTGGTTTCACTCGCTGCGATCGAATATCCATTGATGTCAAGGATCACGTCCGTCGCATCCGTGGCGAATACACTGATGGCCCCGTTGGCGCCTGCCGGCACAATCGCGGCATTCGATTTGATCCTCCCATCTGGCGAATTCAGCGTAGACACACCGGGCTGCGATCGGCCCGTCGCCCACACCGTCAGAAAATCGAGCCTCCGTTTGGGAACCACGGCGACGTTCAACGAATAAGCGGACGCGCTGGCTGGGATGCCACAAGGGCTGTCTGGAATGATGAAGTCACGGGACGAGCCGCCCGCGATCGCCGGGCCCCCAAGCGGGCCGTCGGCATTGCGTGTGTCCGCTACCCGGCAAGGAAGTACCGGCACGAACAGCGCCGCTCCGGAGGTCGCCTGCACAATGAAGGTTACGCCGATCGCCACCTGGCTGCTGGGACCTCCGGTTGCCGTTATCTGAATGGTGTCGGTGTAGAATGACGCGGCGAGACCCTTCGGGTTGACAGACACAGTTATGGTGGATGGCGCTGTTCCCGATGCGGGAGTTACTTTCAACCATGGCGCAGTCCAGGTAGCGGTCCACGTTGCCGCGCCTGCCACACTGTCGGTTATCTGGATCTGCCGGCTTGCCGGAGCTGTCCCGCCAATGGTGAAAGCGAATTCGAGACTCTCAATGCTTGCGCTGAGTCCAGGCGCGGGTTTAAGGGTCGCAGCCGTGCCCGCCGCTGAGATGGGAATCGCAATTCCCGTTGGCGAAGCCGCCATCGCGTTTTCCAATTCGACGAATGAAGTCGTATGCGAAGTGGTAGACGAGACGGTTAAGGAAACCACTGCGAGCACACCATCCGGGATGGTCCTGCTATTCACGCCCACGACTACGCAATTGAGAGCGCCGGCGGTGCCCGCGCAGTAAACGGACTTTCCGGCGGCAATGGCAGATGGCCCCGACGTTACCTGAATCGCGGTGAAATCCACCGGTGAGTAGCCCAGCGTCCACTGGACGCCCGCGGGCTGCTGCCCGCCGCTCGATTGCAGCGAGACATTGAGCGAAATCATTCTCGATCCCGTGACGGGCCCTGGAGACAGGCTGAGCGTATCGCCTTGAGCCAGGGCCGCAACCAGGACAAACAGTATGAGACAAACGAGCCGAAGCAGCATAAACAAATAGCGGGCGAATCTCCTCTGTGGACTATGGACGCGGGCGGACCTTAGCTATGCGTGAAAGGGAAGGAGCGGACGGGCATCCCATTTGCTACTGCAGCAAACCGCAAGGCGTATTATATGACGTTTCTGTGCCCGACAAAACCGGCCTGAGCTGTCGGCGAGAAGATGGGCGGGATTCAGGACTAAAGCTCGCGGACCATACGGTCCGGCATGTGGAGGCCAATTCTGTATTTTGCGCCTTTGGGTGTGCAGTGGCGTACGCAAGCCTTGCCGATCATCGTCGCGTTCGTCTGCACTGAAACGAGCGTCCCCGGGGCAATGGCTTTTTCAGCTTCCACCAGCATCCCGAACCTGCTGATGTCGATCGCACGCGCGTGGAGAACGCGGTCTCCCTCGCTCCCTCGCCAGCAGAGTTGAACCTGGCGCTGGACCGAGAGACGAGCGTGCAGTCGTTTGCCGTCTCCCTTCTCGGCGCCCGCACCTGCTTGCTTCAGATCCGATTGCGGTAGGCTCATAACCAGACTCCGGACGCAGCACCCTCGGCGTCCTCCACTACTGCTATGCTGCTCCGCGCGAAACCGGCGGTCAACGTTTACTTTGGATAGCCTTCGTGCCCCGCTGCCATCTAACGGGCGTGCTCTGAGAACCAGCCAAGCACGCGTGACCGGAACTGTTCCGGCGCCGTGGCGAACGCTCCCGTGTGTGCGGCTCCCGGCACCAGCCATAAGGTGATGATGCGCGGGCAATCACTTCGATGGCGAGCCTTTCCGTGTTACTGATCGCCTCTTCGCGCGTCGCCCCGTACGCTATGACTCCGGGCAATTCCAGCGCCTCGGCAATCCAGCGCCCGTCATCTTCCCGATCGATCTCTATGGAAAGGTGCACTCCGCCCTCTATCTCAGAACAAGCAGGCTCCGGTTCGTGTCGTTTTCGAAATCCGAGAGGCGAACGGCGTTAGCCCTTAGAATGCGCTCTATTGTCATGGTCGAACAGTTGCCCGTTTGCATGAGTATTACCTTGGGAGGTGCGCCCCAGGGCGAGGCTGAGATTCCCGAAATCTTTGTCCTTAGTCACGAAGGTGAAGCCCTTCGCCTTCGCGTACTGCCAAACGACCTCGTCTGCGGTGCTAGTGAGACCCACCAAGCTTACATGATCCGGAGAAAAGATCACCGAGGTCACTCGTCAGCCGCGGCGCGAGGTTCTCGTCAACGAGAAGCTTCAAGAACCGCGATCCTCTCCGGAATGCTGGCGAAGAATTCGTAGACCGCCTTGAAATCTTCCTTTTCGAGATACGGGAAATCCCTCAGGATCTCATCCTCAGTCATCCCGGATGCCAGATACGACGCGAGATCGTAGACCGTGAAGCGCAGCCCACGAATGCACGGTTTGCCCCCCATCTTGCCGGGTTCAACGGTAATCCGTGGGTTCAGCTCAGCCATGGAGTCTCCCCATCATCATAGCTTCATTTGGGCGCGTGGCGATTCCTAGGAACGGGCGGTCCTGCCCTCGGGGCTCCCCTATGCGTCTCGCAATGGGATATCGGAACCGTGAATCTCGACACCTTTGTAGCCGTATGTGGTCAGGAGATCTTCCATGGATTTTTTTGTGAGAGCGGGATTCGAAACGGGGCCGTGGCGCACTCTGACAATTGGCACTAGAGACGGTGAGTTGGGGAAGCTCAACTCAATATAGGGTACTAGGCCACCTGCACCGGGCCTGAAAACGCAATTGTGCAGTGGGACGTACACCAAAGCTCACGATTCTCCATTCCTTCTCCTCCGCAAATGAGGGGTGCTTCAAAGAGGCGATTAGGGTTGCCAACGTTCTAGCGACGGAACTTGCAACGATTTGAAGGAACGGTATGGTTGTAACATCCATCTCTACGTCAGAGAACAGGGAAGCTGCTGATTGGGCGACCACTTCAAGGCACTGCTTCAATATAAGCTCTTGCCTAACTGAATCGTATTGAATTTTGCAAAGCCCAACGGTGTGATCCTGTCTACTTATTGCGCTTGTCAAATGCTTAGTTTCAAAACCTAAGCTGTATCCAATGCCCCGAGAGGCATACGCGCGCCACTGACTTAACAAATCCTCACTTTCACAGAAGCAGGCAACAAAAAAATCCATGGGCATGAATTCGATCAGTTTTGGTACCAGGATCGAAAGAAGAGTTTTCGCACCGGCGGTATGTTTTCGCGCCTCAGTTTCAAAGATCCGGGTGAGCAGCGCTGTTGCATATGAAAGTTCGGATGAATCATTGAGGTATAGGATGTTCGTCGCCCAGAGAACGCCCGATTCGAGGATGCCTCGCAAGCCGCTTGCTGAGGTGTAGTGGTAAAGCACAGGAGGGGCCGTCTGGCCCAGAACCTATACACCTGCTACCCGTCTCAGTTCTGAACTGACGACGTCAGCGGCTGCTTGTACGGCGGCTAAATCGAGCGGCAAGCACGAATCCTACCACACGAACGCGAGAGTGTTGGCGAAACCCAGGCCAGACTCAGCGCTGGGAACTGGGGACAGACCGCTCGCTTCCTCCTAACTCAGTCAGCAGGCCTCCCTGCCCTCTCAAACCCATCCCCGTCAAATTTGACTACGTACGGTATAACCGTACATAATAGACTCATGTAGGGTGAAATGCAGCTTACCGGCTTTCGCCACAAAGGGCTAAGAAATCTCCACGCTAATGACAACGCCAAAGGGGTTCCGCCTGCGATGGCTGACAAGCTTCTATTCGCTTTGGAGACAGCGAACGGTCTGGAACAAGTGAGCCGGTTTCCGGGTTGGAAATTGCATCCCTTGAAAGGCGCGTGGAAGGAATTCTGGAGTCTGACCGTCACGGGAAATTGGCGCTTGATCTTTCGTTACGACAACGAGGCGAACAGCGCTAGCGATATTGATTTGATCGACTACCACTAGGAGACGAGAAAATGCCCATGAAGAACCCGCCCCATCCCGGCGACTTGATCAGAACCGAGATCATTGAAGCGCTCGGCCTCAACGTGTCGAAAGCCGCGGACATTTTGAAGGTGCGGCGCGCCACGCTCTCCGACCTCTTGCATGGCAAGGCCGCGCTGACGCCGGAAATGGCTCTGCGCATCGAGAAAGCGTTTGGTCCGGACATGGACCACCTGCTCCGGATGCAGCTTGCCTACGACGTGGCGAGAACGCGTCGTCACGCGAGTCAACTCACGATCAGGCGATATGTTCCGGCCTAGGGCAAACTGGGACAGGCCGCCCGATAAACCTGACTCCCATTCCGAATTCTCGGCGCCTCGGCGTCTCGGCGTTGAAGTCTTTTTCACTCTAGCCCCGCTACAATCAATCTAGCCCCCAAATGTCTCCGCCTACCAAAGCGTCCTCCGTGCGCCAGTTCTTCTCCCGCCACGGCGCGCTTTCCAAGTGGCATCCCAACTACGAGTACCGCCCCGGCCAGCTCGAAATGGCCGAGGCGGTCGAGTCCGCGCTCACTGACCGCAAACACCTCATCGTCGAGGCCGGCACAGGCACCGGCAAAACACTCGCCTATCTCGTCCCGGCCATCCTCTCCGGTAAGCGCATCGTCGTCTCCACAGGCACCAAAAATCTCCAGGAGCAGATCTTCTTCAAGGATGTGCCGTTCCTGCAAAAACATTTCGACCGTCCGCTCGAAGTCTGCTACATGAAGGGGCGCGCCAACTACGCCTGCCGCCAGAAAATCTACGACGCCGAAAACGAGGCCATCCTCACCGGACTCGAAGAGGTCGCCGACTTCCAGATCATCCGCGATTGGGAGAAAACCACCGAGTTCGGCGACCGCGCCGAAATCAAAACTCTGCCCGAGTCGAGCGGCGCATGGACCAAAATCGACGCGCGCCGCGATCTCTGCTCGGGCCAGAAGTGCCCGCAGTTCGAGCGCTGCTTCATCACCCTCATGCACCAGCGCGCCGCCCAAAGCGACATCATCATCGTCAACCATCACCTGTTTTTTGCCGACCTCGCCATCAAGGACGAAGACATCCCCGGCATCCTCCCCGACTATCACGCCGTGGTCTTCGATGAGGCGCACGAAATCGAGGACGTCGCCGGCCAGTACTTCGGTGTGCAGATCAGCAACTACCGCTTCCAAGAGCTGCGCCGCGACATTGCCCGCATCTCGCGCCAGAAGCAGTTCGGCTCGCCGGAGCTCGACCGCATCCTCGACCGCCTGGAGCAGCTCTCCGAGCAGTTCTTCTCGTTATTCGGAATCACCGATGGCCGCGCTGGTTTCGAAGGCCGCTCGGCATTTCTCGAGAACCATCAGGACGTTTATTCCGATCTCCTGCTGGCACTGGAGCTTACGACTTCTCACCTCAAGCTTCTCAAGAACCAGCCGGAAGAGGTAAACCCGCTGCTCCGCCGCCTCGAAGAGTTAACGTTGAGCTTGAGATTTGTTTTGGAGTCCGACGACTCGGATTACGTCTACTGGGTCGAGCGCCGCGGCCGCGGTTGCTTCCTTCAGGCCACGCCCGTCGACGTTTCGTCGATCCTCGCCGAACGCCTTTTCGACAAAGTCGATACTGCCATCCTGACCTCGGCCACGCTCGCCGTCTCCGGCACGTTCGAATTTACGAAACAGCGCCTGGGCCTTCCCTACGCGCGCACGCTCGTCGTGCCCGGCCACTTCGACTACGCCAATCAGGCGCTGCTGTATGTTCCGCAACATACGCCCGATCCCCGCGACCAGGCCTTCACCAAAATGGCAGGGGACGAGATCATCAAGCTGCTCGAGCTGAGCCGTGGACGCGCGTTCGTGCTCTTCACCAGCTATCAGCAGATGCGCCTGGTTTACGATCGCGTATCGCTCGAAGTCGAGTTCCCTACGCTGATGCAGGGCACCGGCCCGCGCACCGCGCTCTTGGAAGAGTTCCGCGACACTCCCGGCAGCGTGCTCTTCGCCACCGCGTCATTCTGGCAAGGTGTGGACGTGCCGGGCGATCAGTTGAGCTGCGTTATTATTGATAAGTTGCCGTTCGCCGTTCCCAGCGATCCTGTCGTGGAGGCGCGGCTGCGCAGAATTCGCGAGGCCGGTGGAAATCCATTCTACGATTACCAGATTCCGCAGGCCGCCATCGCGCTAAAACAAGGGTTTGGCAGGTTGATTCGCAGCCGGTCGGATCGGGGCGTTCTGGTCCTGCTGGATAACCGCATCACCAAGCAGCGTTACGGCCAGATTTTCTTCGACAGCCTGCCCGATTATGGTTTCACAACCAAGATCGGCGACGTGGAGAAGTTTTTTAATGTTTGAAGTTTCGGTGGAAGAAACCTTCGCTGCGGGGCACTCGTTGCGCAATTACCGCGGCAAGTGCGAAAACGTGCACGGCCACAACTACCGCGTGCAAATCACTGTGGAAGGTGAGGAACTGAATCAGATCGGACTACTGGTCGACTTCGCCGACGTGAAGCGTTCCATACGCGCCATCGTCGCCCGGCTCGACCACCAGTTCATCAATGATATTCCCCCGTTCGATACTGTGAATCCGTCGGCTGAGAACATGGCCCGATATTTCTATGACGAGGTTTCTAGCGGCCTGCCCCCGGGGCCGCGCATCCGCGAGGTGAAAATCTGGGAAACCGACATCACTTCCGCCACCTATCGGCCTACTCCGTCCAGTACGTAACCAGCAGCCCCTCGCCGGCTACGTCCATGTCGATGTAGTACTCGGAGACGTTCAACACATCACTATCCTCGCCCGATTCCAGGAAAAATGAGTCCGAAAACCCTCCGCCTGAATTCGGCCAAAGCACGCGAATCACGTTCACCAGGGTGGCGCGAACCATGCCGCTCTTGCCGATGTAGCCTTTACCCGTGAGTCCGGGAATCACCTGGAAATAGATCTTGGAAGCGCGAAGGGAAGTGTTGGTGGTAAGCGGAACGATCGTGCCCGGCGTGGTGACGTTCACGCGGCCCAAGGGATTGGCGGTCATGAGAACTCCTCAACCGCATGTTAACCACAGTGGCTTTCGCGCCGGCACCAGTTCCCGGCTAAGTGCCTGGTACGAGGAAGAAAAAGCTCGGTGGAAGCTCGTGACCGGAAATCTACTTGCCGTAGTAGGCGGCGTTCTTCGGGGTGAAGTGCGCCCACTTCTCGGGCAGATCATCAAGGGCGAAAATGGCGGATACCGGGCACACCGGGACGCAGGCGCCGCAGTCGATACACTCCACCGGGTCGATGTAGAGCATCTCCGATTCGGCGAAGTTGGGCTCGTCCTTTTTGGGGTGGATGCAGTCCACCGGGCAAGCATCCACGCAGGCGGTGTCTTTGGTTCCGATGCAGGGTTCGGCTATGACGTATGCCATGTATGTGTTCCTGTGAAGCCTATTCATAACACAAGGCCAGGCAAAAAACAAACGCGCGCTTGCGCCTCCGGCGGCACTGGCCGCACACTGTAGGGGATGCCCGCCAAAGTCCGCAAAGCCGTGTTCCCCGCCGCAGGGCTCGGCACCCGATTCCTGCCGGCCACCAAGGCGCAACCCAAAGAGATGCTGCCGCTAGTGGATAAGCCCATCATTCAGTACGGAGTCGAAGAGGCCCTGCATTCGGGCATTCAGAACATCATCATCGTGACCGGCCGGGGCAAGTCGGCCATCGAAGATCATTTCGACGTCAGCTTCGAGCTGGAATATCAGCTCGAAACCAAGGGCAAAAAAGACCTGCTGGCCACGGTGCGCGCGATATCGGACATGATCAACGTTTCCTACATCCGTCAGAAGGAGGCGCTGGGGTTGGGTCACGCCGTGCTGCGAGCGCACGAGTTGGTGGGTCCGGAGTCATTTGCAGTGGTGCTGGCGGACGACGTTATTGATGCCGAAACGCCGTGCCTGCGGCAACTCCTGGA